>UMGD01024150.1_pt1 | contig 348503 bp, 348 predicted proteins | sample 1965201 | NCBI WGS metagenome assembly UMGD01 (sample SAMEA4836066, study PRJEB28245) | human gut metagenome | biome: gut microbiome; material: fecal sample | place: Denmark | collected 2008 | reverse complement strand
AAAGTTTGATGGAATGTTCTGTATGTAGTTTTGAAGGTACATAAAATGAAAAAGCGGGATAAAAAATAAAAGTATTTTTTATCTTTTTGCTGTATATAGGGGCATAGTTCAGTTGGTAGAATAACGGTCTCCAAAACCGCAGGTCGAGGGTTCAAGTCCTTCTGCCCCTGTTAAAAAGTCTAGGAAATTAACTTTCCTAGACTTTTTCTTTTACTTATTATCACAGTCAGTTTTTTTATCCGTAGGATATCCGTTTCCCTGTGCATCTGTTCCGGGATCAGCTGATGCCGTGTCATTGCTTTTTTTAAGCGCATGATTTGTGATACCGGCCTCATAGGACCCTTTTGGAATTGTATTGATTTCTTTATCGCCTCTTGCTTTTTTCATATCGGCCTCCTTTTTCTGCATTTATATTATCTCCAAATCAGAAGAAAAGATGAAAGATTTTCAAATTAACAGAGTGTCTTTGAAAAGATAAAAAACTCATGCTATTGACAAAACAACAAAAAGGGCTGAAGATGAGATAGTGTTCGGTGAATAGGAAATTGGAAAGGATCTAAAATATGAGAAGAAAAGACAGAGAAATTACAGATTTTAATGAAATGCTTGAGATCATGAAAAAATGTGATGTTTGCAGGATTGCATTGAATGATGAAGAATTTTCCTATATTGTTCCGCTGAACTTTGGACTAGATATACAAGAAGATAAAGTTTTACTCTATTTTCATTCCGCCATGAAAGGGAAAAAACTAGATTTGATTACAAAAGACAATCGTGCGGCATTTGAAATGGACTGTGACCACAACTTTATCCTCTATGAAGAGAGAATGAGCTGTACTATGGGGTATGCAAGTATTACCGGACATGGAATCATAGAATTTGTACCTAAAGAAGATAAATATGAAGCGCTGAAGATATTAATGAGACATTACCATGCAGAGGATTTTAAATTTAATACAGATATGATAAAAGTAACGACTGTTTTAAAAATGACAGTTACAGATATGGTCGGAAAGAGGCGAAATAATATCCATTAGAAACTGCATTGCAGAGCCGGGGATCAGCCCTCTGACTCTGCAACAATTTCCTCCAGAACACGGATGAGGTCGTGAATTGTATTTAACTCCACGTTGCGTTCCAGGATCATATCCTTTAATTCGATACTGAGCGTTTCAAATTTTGGACGAAGCTCAGGAGAAACATAAGACATCTTTATCACCTCATAGAATAGTATGGGCAAACATAACGATTCTTATTAAATAAATAATTCATAAATACCTAAAATCAAGATTAAAAGGCCGGAAATTAAAGCAGCATAGTTTCCGAAAATATCAGACAGAAATCTTTTTCCTGCGGCCATACCTGTTGTGAGAAAGAATAAACTGAAAAAAAATGTGAAGGCTGAGGTAAGATATGGATTTAATCCGGTAATTCCGGCACCAAAGCCAAGACCAAGGTTATTTAAGGTCAGCGCCATTGAAAGAGCAATTAAAGAAGCAATAGGCATGGCGTGCCGCTTGGTGCGGCCAGTAGCCAAGGCCTTTTTTTCTTTTTCAGAAAGATCATCCGGTACATTCTTTTTAAAAAAGTAATCCATCATCATCCAGATACCGAGAAAAATAATAATCAGGCAGCCAAAGGTATTTGCTGTGGAAATTGATAGGATGCTCACCAGCCATTCCCCCAGGAACATAGATAGGAAGGTTCCTATGGAAGTGAGAAAAGAAATTGTAATATTATCTACAATATGATACCGGCATCCCTTAGTGCCATAGGCGGCGCCAAGAAAAAAAGCATCGATATTCGCTGAGATCGAAAATAAAATGACAGATATTAGATGCATATGAAATCCTTTTATTTTGTTGTTTTATATATAATATGGCAAAAGTAAAAATCAGTTCTAAATAAAAATATTATTACAACTGGTAATATATTTATATTACCAGTTGTAATATTGTTGGAAATATAGTATAATAATAATATCAAAAAAGTAAGATCAAGGAGGATAAAAATGGTCGGTATTTTAATTGCTACTCATGGAGGATTTGCTGAGGGCCTGTTAAGCGCAGTGGAACTGATTGCCGGAAAGCAGGAAAAGGTCGAGACTGTCGGCTTATATCACGGAGACGGAGTCGATGAATTTGAAGGTAAGATTACAGCTGCAATGGACAAGCTGGATGATGGAGACGGTGTGCTGGTATTCGTAGACATCCTTGGAGGAACACCATCCAATACCGTTATGAGGTGCTTCTCGAAAAAGGATCATATGAAAGCCATTGCAGGTATGAATATGGCGATGGTAGTTCAGGCGGTCATGATGAGAGAAGGAATGGATCTGGATTCTTTATGTGACGAGTGTGTTGAGGTTGGCAATCAGCCGCCGATTCTGCTGCATGACATGTATGCGGACATGGTAAAACAGCAGAGTGAGGATACAGAAGAAGACGAAATTTAAATTAGCTTTATGGATGCAGCCGGAAAAACCGGCTGCATTTTTTATTCTTCAGGAAAGACTTTCACGCAAAGTTGTCAAGCCCTTCAAAGAATCAGGAGTTGGGGAGATGAGGCGGCTTGCCTACTTTGCCCATCCATAAAACAAAATGGATCAGTTTAATTAAAAAGGGCACCCACAAAAAGCGGATGCCCAACCAACAAAAATGAGTTAGAGTTACCAAATTTAATCTAAGATACTGCTTGCAAAAACTTTCATAGCAGCCTTTACGTTTTCTTTCATGGCAGATTTGCCGGCAGCAATGATGTCATGGAAGAATACCTTCTCATCTCCGGCAGCGTTGATGAATTCACGAACTTTGTTTCCGCCAGCCATGGCGCTGTATGTATAGTAGTTGATCTTAGTAATTCCGTTCTGGATGGAAGTCTTGAAGTCTTCATCAGAAACACCGGAACCTCCATGCATTACGAATGGAATATCGATCTTATTTTTGATTTCTGTGATACGGTTTAAGTCAAGTTTTGGCTCTGTCAGGTAAACACCGTGAGTGGTACCGAAAGAGATGGCAAGTGCGTCAACACCAGTTCCTTCTACGAATGCCTTTGCTGTATCAGGATCTGTATAGCAGTCTTCCAAAGACGCAAAGTCTTCGGCTCCCACAGCTCCGCGTCCTTCTCCGCCTCCTACGGCTGAAGTAAAGATATGCCCTAATTCGGCTTCAACGGACACGCCGGCGGCATGTGCGATCTTGACCATTTCTTTTGTCTCTTCAAAGTTTTCTTCATAACTCTTTGCAGAAGCGTCATACATAACAGATGTAAATCCAAGGCGGATTGCCTGAACGCATAAGTCAAAGGAAGCACCGTGATCCAGATGAACACATACAGGAACAGAAGCGCGTCTTGCATAGTCCAGCATGATTGGCCCAATTTCCTGCATAGTGATTAAGTTTTCATGCACCTCTGCATGCTGGATAATGACAGGAACATTGAGTTCTTCAGCGGCAGAGATCACTGCCTGTATAGATTCCAGATTAGGAACATTGAATGCGCCGACAGCATACTTTTTCTCTTTTGCATCTTCTAAAATTTCTTTCATTGTTACTAGCATATCTTATACCTCCGTGAATCATTCATTACTTGGCTATAACAAAATTATAACCGATGGTAATAATAAAGTCAAATGCAAAATTACCAATGGTAATACTGATTGGTTTGAGAGTGAAGAACGGACAGCAGGATCTCTTTATTCTCCTTGACTGTATGCCCGGATTTAAACAGACCGGAAGTACCACCGGTAAATATGTCGGCCCCGGCCTGGTAAAGGGTATTTACCGTTGAGGGATTGACATTTCCATCAGCCTGGATGGAGACAGACATCCCGGCTTCTGACAGTCTGTGTCTCATCTCTTTAATATGTCCGAGACTGTTTTGCTGCATGGTTTGACCGGAAAAGCCCGGATTGACAGTAAGCTTTAAGATCCAGGGAACTTCTTTTGCCAAAGCAAGGAAATCGTCCGGAGGAGCAGTATCACATTTAAAGGCTAATACAGGCTGGGCACCAAATTTCCTTATCAGATCAAAGGTTTTCAGCGGATGCTCCATAGCTTCGTAGTGCACGGCTATATAATCTGCACCCAGTTTCGCAAAGCGCTCAATATAAGCATCGGGATTGTATGCGGCCAGGTGCGCCTCGATGGGCAGGGTTACCTCCGAACGCATCATTTCTAATAATGTATCCCCTAAAATGAAGCATTTGTTAAACTTTCCGTCTACCATATCATAGTGGAAAAATGATATGCCGGACTGTTCGGTTTCCACAATCTGTTCCTTTAAATGAAGTAAATCCATACAGGATACAGAAGCAGAAACACAGGGTGGATTTAATATAAGCTGTCTCATGGATGAAACCTTCCTTTCTTCTATATAAAATGAGAATAAGTTGTTTCTTACTGTTCAGTATAAGAAAGAAAATACAGGAATGCAATAAATATAACCGATGGTCATAAAGTTTGTATAATGTTTATATATTTTTTATAAATTTAAGTCACTTTTCACAAAAAGAGCGAAATATCATAAAAAAAGTTGACATTTTAGTGAGTAGTGGTAATATAGAATATAACCAGTGGTTGTATTGAAGGGCAGCCAAAAAATGAGTAAGAGTTCATATTTTTCTAACGAAGGGAGCAGGCATTATGAAGATCGATGGTATTGTATTAGTGAGGATTGATGACAGACTGATTCATGGTCAGGTTATGACTTCCTGGCTGAATTACACCAGTGCAAACAAAATCATGATTATTGATGATGAAGTTGCAAATGACGCATTTATGAAGAGCGTGCTGAAAACATGCGTGCCGGCAAATGTAAAGCTGGCAACATTCACAGTGGAAAAGGCAGCAGCAAGATTAAAGAAAGGTTTTGCAGGAGACAAATGTATTATCCTTGTAAAATATCCAAAAACATTATATCGCCTGATGAGTGAGGGAATTGTTTTTGATCACGTCAATATCGGAGGCATGGGAGTAAGCGGTGACCGCACAAAGTTCTTCCGCAACATTTCCGCTTCAGAAGAAGAAAAGAAAATGCTGAAAGAATTAGTGGAGGCAGGATCTAAAATAGGTGTGAGGATCATTGCCGAAGACAGCGAAACCGACATTTCAAAGATGCTTTAGAGGGACAGACTACATAACCAACAAGAGAAACAGAACCATATGAGAAACTATCAATGAAAGCGACGAATAAAGGAGGTTAAGTATGAAAATTACATTAATTCAAGCGCTTTTGATTGGTATCGTTTATTACCTGGGTAATATCGGTACACCATGGCTATCACTGCTGGGAAGTATCTCGGTTGTATACAAACCGCTGGTAGCCGGAACTTTAGTAGGTTTTATCTTAGGAGACCCTGTACAAGGATGTATCATCGGCGCAGCAATCAACCTGCCGTATGTAGCATTTATCTCCGCAGGAGGAACCGCTCCTCAGGACCCGGGCCTTGCAGGTACAGTTGGAACCGCATGGGCAATGGCAGCAGGAGTAAACCCGGCAGCAGCAGTAACAATCGCTCTTCCGCTTGGACTGCTCGGAACGATGGTCTGGGTAGCACATATGACCTTGGACGTAACCTTTGTACATATGGCTGATAAAGCAGCAGAAGAAGGAAACCTTGAGAAAATTTGTTTCTGGCACGTAGTACCGCCGCAAATCCTGATGTTCCTGCTCTGTGTTGTACCGGCAACCGCAGCAACTTATTTTGGATCAACGGCTGTAAAAGGAATTATTGATTCACTGACAGGACGCCCGCTGACGGTATTAACCGTAATCGGAGGACTGCTTCCGGCTCTTGGTATTGCCATGAACCTTCGTGCAATCGGAAGACCTGGTACACTCCTGTTCTTCCTTGTAGGATTTATTCTGGTCGTATATCTGAAACTGCCGGTAATCGCTGTAGCAGTATTAGCCGGAGTTATCGGATATTTCTACACAATGTTAAGTAACCAGACACCGCAGGCTGCAGCCGCCGGGGATTCCGGAGGAGCAGCACCTATAGAAGACGATGAGGAGGATTTTTAATATGGCTGAAGAAACAAAAAGAAGTTTAACAAAAAAAGAAGTCGTAAAAGCCTTCTGGAGATGGACCTTCTTCTCTCATGCAAACTACAACTATGAGCGCTTGGAGGCAACAGGTCTCGTATTTGCCATGAAGCCGGTGATTAAAAAGCTTTATGGAGACAGACCGGATGAATATAAAGCATGTATTCAAAGACATATGCAGTTCTTTAACACAGAGCCTCATATCGGAGGTGTTATTCCCGGTATTGTTCTGGCTATGGAAGAAGAGCGCGCAAACGGCGCACCGATCACTGATGAGGCGATCAACGGTGTAAAGACCGGTCTGATGGGACCTTTTGCAGGTATTGGTGATACATTATGGCAGGGTACACTGACACCGATCCTCTTAGCTTTCGGTATCAGCCTTGGATCTCAGGGAAATCTTCTGGGACCGGTTATCTACACATTGTTAATGTTCGGTATCATGTTCCCGGTAGCTTATATCTGCTGGATGAAGGGATACAGCTTAGGTAAAGAAGGTATTGAAAAGATTCTCGGCGGAAACCAGCTTCAGATGCTGATCACAGGTGCATCGGCCATGGGTGCTATCGTACTGGGTGCTCTGTCCGCACAGTTTGTAACTGTTAAGTGTTCTGCGATCATCAAGCTGGGCGCATTGAAGATGAATGTGCAGGAAACAGTATTTGATCAGTTATTCCAGGGAATCTTACCGCTGGCAGTGACGCTGTTCACCTTATATCTGCTGAAGAACAAGAAGATGAAAGCCACAACTGTTATGTTGATTCTGGTTGTCATCGGAGTTGTATTAGGTGCGGTCGGCTTCTTAGGTGCATAATATATTAAATTGTCAGAAACGTCGTGGAGGAAGAACAATGGGAGAAATGGCAAGAACCCTTGTGTTTACAGGGGAAAAGCAAATTGAGATACAGGAATATCCGATTCCTGAAGTCAGTGATGATATGGTTCTGGTAAAAACAGATGCGTGTGCAATCTGCACATGGGAGCAGAGGGTTTATACCGGAGTAAAAAAAGTAGATTTTCCGTTTATCGGCGGACATGAAATGGTCGGGAAGATTGTCAAGATGGGCAAAAATGTGGACCAGAGACAGTGGAGTGTCGGTGATTTTGTGGCAGTCGGAGTAACGCTGCCATGCAAAAACTGCTATCAGTGTAAGAGCGGAAATGAGCAGAACTGTGAACATTTTGATCACAGCAAACAGTTAGAGGGACTTCCGGAGAAAGGTATGGGCGGATTGAGTTCTCATCTCTTAGTACATCCGTCAAATCTGTTTCATTTACATGATATCACACCGGAAGAAGCAACGATCACAGAACCATTATCCTGTGTGCTGCACAGTGTAGAAACTGCTGATATTCAATTTGGCGACACCGTTGTTGTGATCGGATGCGGAATCATGGGACTGCTGCACACGATCCTTGCAACAAAACGGGGAGCCTCTGTCATTGTCTCCGACACGAATGAAGAAAGAACAAAGCTGGGCTTAGAGCTGGGCGCAAACTATGCGGTAAATCCGGCGAAGGAAAAACTGGAAGAACGCGTAAAGGAAATCACAGGCGGAAACATGGCACAGGTTGTGTTTGATACGACACCGATCTCTAAAGTTGCTGAGGACGCAGTGAAAGCTGTCGCTAACAACGGACGTCTGGTACTTTACAGTTCATTCTATCCGGATACTCCGATCTCTATCAGCCCGGATTGGCTTCACAAGAGCGGTGCAAAGCTGATGGGTACTGCAAACTCCAACACCGTAGATTTTACAAAAGCGACGAGACTGCTCTCAGAGGGAGTTGTGGATGTAAAACCGTTTGTCAGTGAAGTATATGATTTGAGTGATTATCAGAAAGCATTTGAATCTGCCATTAAGGGTGATAAGTTCAGAGTAGTATTAAAATTCTAAAGACGGGTGACCTTGTTGGTTGCCGCTGTCAGGATGCGGATGAAGCAGAGAGGGAGCCGGTTAAATAATGGCTTGCTCTCTGTTTTTCTAAACAAATGTATATTTAAAAAACCGCTTTTATCCAACAGGATTTATGGTGTATACTATAGGTATCTGGGGTAATATTCGTTAAGAACTGAGGTCTCTTATACAAAGGAGGGCGTATGAGTGAAGTGAAAAAAAAGCAGCTGCTGTATATGCAGCTGAGAGATTCCATTTTGGCAGACTATAAGGACAAGCCATACTATTCTCCTTTGCCGGGGGAGCGTGAACTGTGCGATATTTATTCTGTCAGCCGGCCTACAGTCAGAAAGGCACTTGAAATCCTTGAGGATGAAGGATGTATCATAAGGCTGACAGGAAAAGGAGCGTTTTTTATCGGCAATAAGGAGTTTGTGGATGCGAATAATGATATGAGGTTCTCAGATATTGCTTTCTACAATCAGGTTAGTCTGAGGGGAGACTATACGAGCAGTAAGGTTCTGCTGCAGAAGATTGAGATTGCAGATAAAGAGGTTGCTGTGATGCTGAGACTTCCCAAAAATGCCAAGGTGTTTCATCTGGAGCGTCTGAGGTATATCAACGGCAAATTGTATTCTCTGGCCAATGCATATATTCCCTATGAGCTTTGCCCTGAGCTTACGGAGTATGATTTTTCAGACCGTTCTCTGCACAACACACTTTGTCAGTACGGTCATGTGCCGTTTAAAGCGGACAAAACCATAGAAATTTCTAAAGCATCCGAGTATGATGCCATGCATTTGGATCTGAAACCAGGGGACCCGATCTCGATTTCTTCCACAGTGACGTACGATGAGCAGGGGAATATGCTGGAATATGCGGTGACGAGGGCTGATGCATATAAGACTCTGATACAGATGCAGGTATATAATCAGGATCACGTAAAAGACAAGGTTATGAGAGAGAAGCGCCAGTAGTACGCCGGCGCTTTTCAATTTCTTGTTGTATTATTTGTATATAAATCAAAATTTAGGGGGTTGACATCTGTCAAGCCTGCGGATATAATGAATGCATAAAGAAGAATAACTGGTGATATTTATTATTCGAGGATTGTCACTGTTCGGCAGGCAAAACCGGATTTTACGAGAAGGGAAAGTTTTTTGAGGGAAACTTGTACCGCTCTTGTAGAATTGGGTTTTTTTTCTTTTGTTCATGTTTATGAGGAGAGGCATTATGAAGATAACGAAGGTAATCAACAACAACGTAGTCAGTTCCACAGATGAAGCCGGTAATGAAGTCATTTTGATGGGAACCGGACTGGGATTTAAGGGAAAAGAAGGAAAGGTCGTTGACGAGAGCAAGATCCAGAAAATTTTTCATCTGGAAGATGCCGGAGTCAGTCAGAGGTTTAAGGAGCTGATCACAGATCTTCCGATGGAGCTTTTAAATACGTGCAGCAACATCATCATGTATGCGAAAGGAATTCTCGACACGAAACTCAATGAAAACATCTACATTACGCTGACAGACCATATCAACTTTGCGCTTCAGAGAATGGAGCAGGATATGATGTATCCGAATCCATTGAGCAGGGAAGTGAAAACGTTCTATGACCTGGAGTATAAGATCGGAGAGTATGCCCTGGGAATTGTGGAAAAAGACCTGGGAGTAAGACTTCCCAAGGATGAGGCAGTATCCATTGCACTCCATGTGGTCAGCGCGGAGTATGACACGAAGGTCCGGGATACGGTTCAGATTACCACCTTTATCAAAAATGTTATAGATAAAGTGAAAGATTATTTTCAGATGGAACTTACGGAAACTTCTCTGAACTATGAAAGATTTATCACACACCTCAAATTTTTGTCAAGAAAAGTTATGTCAGGAGGAGGGATGGACGAGATTGAACCAGAGCTCAGGAAGATGATCTCGGCGATGTATCCGGACGAATATCAGTGCAGCAGAGAGATTGCAGAGTATATTAAAAAGGAATACCGCAGAGAGATGTCGGAAGGTGAGATTGTATACTTGACAATGCATATTGAACGCATAAAAAGCAGCAATCAGACAAAGAACATCAGTAAATAGGAGGGAAATATGTTTGAGTCTTTTAAGAAAGCGTTTAAGCAGGAAGTGAGGTCGGCAGATGTACTGTCACCGATGAAAGGGACCGTGATCCCGATGAATGAAGTAAAAGATCCCACGTTTGCAGGAGAAATTCTGGGACCGGGGGTAGCCATTGTGCCGAAAGAGGGAAGAGTCGTATCCCCGGTGGACGGAAAAGTGGGAGTGATGTTTGAAACCAAACACGCGGTGAGTATTTCCGGTCCGGACGGCGTGGAGATGATCGTCCATGTGGGGATTGATACTGTCCAATTAAAGGGAAAGTATTTTACGTCACACAAGAATACCGGAGATCCGGTGAAAGCCGGGGATCTGCTGCTGACCTTCGATATGGATGCCATTAAGGAGGCAGGATATGATGTGACAGTTCCGGTGGTAATCTGTGAAAAAGGGAATTACACGGAGATTGAATGTTTCCACGGGAAAGAGACAGAAGCCGGGGAAGTGATCATCCGGTTAAGAGAAAAGTAAAGAGATGGATTTTAGTATAGAAAGGAAGATTATATTATGATGAAATATTTTCAGAAACTAGGCAAAGCGCTGATGCTTCCGGTTGCGGTTCTTCCGGCAGCGGCAATCCTGATGGGTATCGGATACCTGATCGATCCCAATGTTATGGCGGCTAACGCAGACAAAGCACCAATCGCAGTGGCAGTTTTCCTTGTGAAGGCCGGAGGGGCCATCATCGATAACCTGCCGATCCTCTTTGCAGTAGGTGTCGCACTTGGAATGACAAAGAAAAAGGACGGGGCTGCAGCACTTTCCGGCCTCGTAGCGTACTTAGTTGTCACAACCATTCTGAAAAGTGACAACATCGCCCTTCTGCTGAATATCCCGGTAGAAGAAGTAGCACCTGCATTCTCAAAGATTCAAAATGCATTTGTAGGTATTCTGTCCGGTCTGATCGCAGCGGGATGCTTTAACAAATTCGGAGAAGTACAGCTGCCGACCGCATTATCTTTCTTCAGCGGAAAACGCTGTGTGCCGATCATAACTTCAGCCCTTATGTTAGTGGTATCTGGTATATTGTATTTTGCATGGCCTCCACTGTATAATGTATTAGTCAAATTTGGGGAGAGCATCGTAGGATTGGGACCTGTGGGAGCAGGAATCTATGCATTCTTTAACAGACTGCTTATCCCGACAGGATTACATCACGCATTAAACTCTGTATTCTGGTTTGACGTTGCAGGAATCAATGATATCGGTAATTTCTGGGCTGGAACCGGAACAAAAGGTATCACAGGTATGTATCAGGCAGGATTCTTCCCGGTTATGATGTTCGGTCTTCCGGCAGGAGCACTGGCTATGTACCATACGGCAAAAGATAATAAGAAAAAGATTGCAGCAGGTTTACTGATTGCGGCAGCCTTTGCTTCCTTCTTTACCGGTGTTACAGAGCCATTGGAATTCTCCTTCATGTTCCTGGCTCCGGCCCTCTATGTTGTCCATGCACTGCTGACCGGTATCTTTGTGGCAGTGGCTGCAATGCTCCATGCAACCGCAGGGTTCAGTTTTAGTGCAGGTTTGGTTGACTTTTTGTTAAGCTCCAGACTCCCTATGGCAAATAAACCGTGGATGCTTTTGATTCTCGGAGTCATCGCTTTTGTAGTATACTACGTACTGTTCCGTTTTATCATCGTGAAGTTCAACTTAAAGACTCCGGGACGTGAGGAAGATGACGATGTAGAAGAAGAGAAAAATGCAGTGCTGGCCGATGATGACTTTACAAAAGTAGCACAGATTATTTTGGAAGGTCTTGGCGGAAAAGAAAATCTGACTTCCATCGACAACTGTATTACAAGGCTCCGTCTGGAAATCAAAGACCAGGATCAGATTGATGAGAAGAAGATCAAATCTGCTGGAATTGCAGGAATCATCCGTCCGGGCAAAAACAGTATCCAGATTATTGTGGGAACGAAAGTCCAGTTTGTCGCAGATGAATTGATAAAACTTGCTGAAAAGTAAATTAAGCGTTATATTGTAAGTGATTAGGGATAACATATAGGGAGACATCAGATACTGTTTCCCCGCATTATAGAAAGGAAGTACAAGATGAGAGTTATTAAGGGAAAAGATTACAAGGACATGAGCAGAAAAGCAGCAAATATTATTTCTGCGGAAATTATCACGAAGCCAGACTGTGTTTTGGGACTGGCTACAGGTTCCTCTCCGATCGGGATTTATGAAAATTTGGTGCACTGGTATGAGCAGGATGACCTGGATTTCAGTCAGGTAACCTCAGTGAATCTGGATGAGTACAAAGGGCTTCCAAAAGAAAATGACCAGAGCTATGACTATTTCATGCATGAATACCTTTTTAATAAGGTAAATATCAAGCCTGAAAACATCAACATTCCGAATGGTATGGAAGAAGATTCTGAAAAAGAGTGTGCAAGATATAATCAGGTGCTTGAGGACTTGGGAGGAGTTGACCTTCAGCTTCTGGGTATCGGACACAACGGCCATATCGGCTTCAATGAGCCGGGAGAAGCATTTGAGAAAGAGACTCACTGTGTGGACCTTACTGAAAGTACAATCAATGCCAATAAAAGATTCTTTGAGAAAGAAGAAGATGTGCCGAGACAGGCGTATACTATGGGAATCAAATCCATCATGAAAGCAAAGAAAATTCTTCTTATTATCAGTGGAAAAGAAAAAGCAGGCATTGTAAAAGAAGCATTTTTCGGACCGGTTACCCCGAAAGTTCCTGCATCTATCTTACAGCTTCACAATGATGTGATTCTGGTAGCAGATGCGGATGCGCTGTCAGAGGTTGAGGATTTATTATGATTATAAAGAACGCAGATGTTTTTTGTGAGGACGGGGTTTTCAGGACAAAAGATATTTGTACAGACGGTGAAAGGATCAGCAGTTCTTCAGAGAATGATGAGATTCTGGACGCCGAAGGCTGCTATGCGGTTCCCGGGCTGATCGATATTCATTTCCATGGCTGTGTAGGACACGATTTTTGTGACGGAACAGAGGAAGCTATAAGAGAAATTGCTTCTTATGAGGCAGAAAATGGAGTGCTTGCCATATGTCCTGCAACGATGACTCTGCCGGAAGAAACACTGATGACCATCGCCAAGGCGGCGGCAGCCTACAATGGGGACAGCGGAGCAGATCTGGTTGGAATCAATATGGAGGGGCCGTTTATCAATGAGGCCAAAAAAGGCGCACAGAATCCGGCCTATATCCATAAACCGGATGTGGCAATGTATGAAAGACTTCAAAAGGCATCCAATGGTCTGTTTAAGCTGGTGGACATTGCGCCGGAAACTGAGGGCGCAATGGAATTTATCCGTCAGGTTAAGGATGAGGCGGTGATTTCGATCGCACATACGGCTGCGGATTATGAAACCGCGGTCAAAGCGATTGAACATGGAGTCAGCCATGTGACGCATCTTTACAACGCCATGCCGGGGTACAGCCACAGGGCACCAGGGGTAATCGGAGCGGCATGTGATCACGGACTGCATGTCGAGCTGATCTGTGACGGTATCCACATCCATCCGAGCGCCGTGAGAACAACGTTTAAGATGTTCGGGGATGATAAGATCATTCTGATCAGTGACAGTATGATGGCTACCGGAATGGAAGACGGAACTTATCAGCTGGGAGGACAGGACGTGAAGGTGGTCGGCAATCTTGCTACTCTTGCCGGAGGAGGCGCGATTGCAGGCTCTGCAACCAATCTCATGGATTGTCTGAGAACTGCCGTCAAGACAATGGGAATCCCACTGAACAGTGCAGTAAAATGCGCCACTGAGAATCCGGCCAGATCCATTGGCATTTATGACAGCTATGGAAGTATTTCAGAGGGAAAATATGCGAATGTTGTCCTGCTGGATAAAGACCTGGAGATCAAAGCGGTCATAAAAAAGGGAGAGATCCTGAATCACAAATAATAAAAGTTATCAGGTACCGGAGATACGCAGAAAATGCGGACTCCGGTACTTTTTTTATTTTTAGGACAGGTTTTATGCGCTCTTTCTCGAGTTTGGAGGAAAATATATTTAGTATATAAATTGTTTGTATACAAATAATATTGGTAAAAACTCTTTTTTTCTTTCTTATATTTGTGTATAATAGCCCAGTAGGAGAATACAATAGTGATGAAAAAGAGATGGATGGCAATCGTTCTTATGGCAGTGCTCATTTGGAATATGGCAGGAACAAATTTAGAAACCCGAACGGCCTATGCAGCGTCTAAACAGACAATATGGCAAAAAAAGTTCAGTCAGTACCGGTATAACAAGTCAGTAAACCAGCTGATTTTTGTGAAATACAAAAAGAAATCAAAAGCAACTGTCTATATGTATCAAAAAAGAGATCATAAATGGAAGCGCATTTTGAAATGTAAAGGTTATGTAGGGAAAAAAGGAATCCACAAGAAGAGGGAAGGAGATCTGAAGACACCTTCCGGCACTTTTGGATTCACAGGTGCTTTTGGGATCAAAAAAAATCCGGGTGCAAAGATGAATTATACCAGAGTCAATAAGTACCTCTACTGGTGCGGGGATAAAAAATATTATAATCGGCTGATAGACGTGAGAAAAAAGAAGCACCGCTGCCGCGGAGAGCATCTGATTGACTATAAACCACATTATTATTATGGAATGTTTCTTAATTATAATCCAAAACATAAATATAAAAAAGGATCTGCAATATTTCTCCACTGTAAAGGAAAGAAGCCGTACACGGCAGGATGTATTGCAGTAAGCCGGAAGAACATGAAGAAGATCATAAAAAATGCGGAATCAGGGGCAAGGATCTGCATTTACCGAAAATAAAACTGAAAGTTACCAGGAGGAAAGACAAATGGAATATGAAGGAATGGTGTACAGACCGCCCAGTGAGGCATACAGTCTGATCATACAAGTGACCATCGGATGCAGCCAGAATGACTGTATCTTCTGTAATATGTACAAAGAAAAAAGATTCAGGATGAGGCCGCTTCAGGATGTTCTGGCCGATTTCAGGGAGGCAAGAGAGTACTACAATTCAATCGGAAAGATTTTTCTCGCAGACGGAGATGCCCTGATTTGTAAAAATGAATATCTGAACGAGATTCTTAAATATATTCGTGAAGAAATTCCGGAGTGCCGGCAGGTCACCTGCTATGCTTCCCCTAAGAGTGTGATGATCAAAACGAAAGAGGAACTCCGGGAACTGAGAGAAAACGGTCTGGATATGGTATACATGGGCCTGGAATCGGGAAATGCCCAGGTGCTTAAGTTCATGAAAAAGGGAGCCACGCCGGATGAGATGATACAGTCTGCATCCAAGATAAAACAGGCGGGTATCCGGCTGTCAGTGACGGCTATTTCAGGGCTGGGAGGAAAAAAGCTGTGGATGGAGCATGCGGTTGATACAGGGAAAGTTTTTTCTGCAATGAAACCGGATTATATAGGCCTGCTGACATTGATGATAGAACCCGGACTTCCGCTGGAAGAAAAGATCAGAAGCGGAGAGTTTGAACTGATCACTCCCTATGATAATCTGAAAGAGACAAAATTGATGCTGGAACATATGGACTGTCCGGGATGCATCTTCCGGTCCAACCATGCGTCCAATTATGTCAATTTGAGAGGAACCTTGAATGAAGACAGGGATAAAATGATCGCGAAGCTAGATGAGGCGATACAGGGCAATCTGCATTTGAAAGAAGAATGGATGAGAGGATTTTAAATTCTTCAGTGACAGAAAAAAGAAGGAAAGTGTAATTACATGTACATTTTCCTTCTTTTTTTATATTAAAGCTCAATAAATTCCGGTGACTGGTTCTGGAAAATGGTATAGAACCGGAAGCCGAGAGAAGTGAGGAGTTCCCGGAGCTTTGGAAAGTCGTATGCCATATGCTCCGGACAGTGTCCGTCAGAGCCGATCGTCAGAATCTCTCCCCCCAGTTCCAAATAGCGTTTGAGAATATCCGGATGGGGATTCGGATATCCAAGACCATACTTATATCCGCCGGTGTTGACCTCGATCCCTTTTCCGTCTTCTATGATGGTTTTTAAAATTTCTTCGATCAAATCGGCGTAATCCTGATAGATAAACTGATAGTTTTTATCGGGACAATAGCGCACGGCATAGTCCAGATGACCATATACGCAGTAGTCATGATAGACTTTGACATTCTGGAGTATCACCTCTAAATATCTTAAAAGACCTTTTTTTCCAGGATATGTTTCAAAATATATAGGTTCATATGGATCCATTTGGTCAACAATATGAGTAGAACCGATGATGAAATCAAAATCATCAGAGCGGGCAAAATCCCGGCATTTGTCATAAGTTGTCGGCATCAGTCCGATTTCGGCGCCGAATAAAATCTTTATCCGGTCATTGTATTTGTCTTTTAATGATAATAATTCAGATTTATATGAGGGTAGATCCACCAGAAAATCAAAATTTTCTTTATTTTCAGGATAACCGTAATCCTGATGTTCTGTAAAACAGATTTTGGTGAGACCAAGGTCTATGGCTTTTAAGATCATGGATTCCATTGAAGCCTGTGAGTCAGAAGAGTGACTGGTATGTAAATGAAAGTCTGAATGAATCATGGCGTCTCCTTTATATTTAAAAATATGATTGGTTTTAATCTTATTATATATAATTATTAAAAAAAATACATGAAAATCAGATAAGTTACAAAAGTTTTACTTTAAATGAACAATTACCTTATGTTAAACTAAAGATGTTTAATACAGGAGGAAAAAAAATGAGTACATTAGATCATCTGGGGAACCTGTTTGCCTTTGCCGGCGGATTAGGTATGTTTCTCTATGGAATGAATGTGATGGCGGACGGACTGCAGAAGACTGCCGGCAATAAGATGCGGCAGCTGCTGGGATATCTGACCAACAACCGCTTCTTAGGAGTTTTAGTGGGAGCTTTGGTCACTGCCATCATCCAGAGCAGTTCGGCAACTACCGTTATGGTCGTAGGTTTTGTGAATGCAGGCATCATGAACCTTACCCAGGCAGCAGGCGTTATTATGGGTGCGAACGTCGGAACTACGATCACCGCATGGCTTGTATCGGCAAATGAATGGGCAGGGGCGCTGAAACCTGAATTTTTTGCACCGCTGATTTTAGCCATCGGAGCATTTATTGTAACTTTTTCAAATAAACAAAAGTTAAACCAGAAGGCAGAGATTGCCGTAGGTTTCGGTGTTCTCTTTATTGGACTCTCTTTTATGTCCAGTTCCATCGGGGTATATCAGAGCAGCCCTATTTTCGCAAAGGCTTTTGAAGTTCTCGGGGGGAATCCTATTTTAGGAATTCTTGTAGGAGCTGTCGTTACAGCGATCATTCAGAGTTCTTCCGCATCCGTGGGTATTCTCCAGACACTTGCCATGAAGGGCATTGTAAACTGGCGCTCCGCCGTTTTTATTACGCTGGGGCAGAATATCGGTACATGTATCACGGCTCTTTTATCCAGTGCGGGAGCAAATAAAACCGCAAAAAGGGCGGCGGTGATCCATTTATCTTTTAACATCATCGGAGCTGCTATCTATGGAATTATCATGACCATTTTCTTCGGCGTATTTGACCATTTGGCTATGCAGCATATTTCGAGTACGGAGATCTCTATTTTCCATTCTATCTTCAATGTATCAGTTACCGTACTGCTGTTCCCGTTCGCCAATGTATTGGTGAAACTGTCAGGACTGATTATCCATGAAGAGCCGGAAGATGAGGAAGACGAGGAAGTAGAAGAGATGGTGCTGCGCCATCTGGATCCGCGTATTCTTGAAACTCCTTCTTTTGCGGTGGAAAACGCAGTCAAAGAAGTAGTGCGCATGGGTGACATCGTTCTGAAGAATATGAAGCGCGTTACAAAGGAAGCTATGAATCCGCAGCCGAGTGAGAAACAGCTGGACAAGGTGTTCAGGGATGAAAAGGTCATCAATCATTTAGAAACTATGATCACCGGATATCTTGTGAAGATCAGCAATCTGGCGCTGACGGAGAAACAGAGTAAAATTGTCACGGATTTATTCTACACTATATCGGATATTGAAAGAGCGGGAGATCACGTAGAGAATATTGCCGAATTTATGCAGACGAAGCATGACGACAAAATTGCATTTTCTGATCTGGCAAAGGACGAATTGCACAAAATGACGGCACAGGTCATTAAAACATTTGATTATGCCATCAGAGCGATTGAGAAAGATGATGTGGAAATTGCGAAACAGGCCATTCAGGGAGAGGAAGAAGTAGACAGAATAGAAAAACAGTACCGGAAACAGCATATTAAACGGCTGGAACGGGAATCCTGCCTGCCGGAGGCTGGTGTGATCTATATTGATATGATGACAAGTCTGGAGCGTATTTCTGACTATGCAGACAATATTGCCAATTATATCATTGATGAGAATGAGAAATAAAGCTTTTGGTAATCTTGTACAAAGATATGATTTTGTATACATGAGAGAAATGCTAAAATAGACTTGATATTTTTGGACATATTGTTTAAAATAAAAAGGAAGTTTGTCAATAGATTGACAATTGACAGACAACATTAAATTATTCATTCAAGACTTAGGAGGAATTGAGATGGCAGTAAAAGTAGCGATTAATGGATTTGGACGTATTGGACGTCTTGCATTCAGACAGATGTTCGGAGCTGAAGGTTATGAAGTTGTAGCAATCAACGATTTAACAAATCCTAAGATGTTAGCACACTTATTAAAGTATGATTCTGCACAGGGAAGATATGCATTAGCTGACAAAGTAGAAGCAAAAGAATCTTCAATCGTAGTAGACGGAAAAGAAATTGAAATCTATGCAGAAGCAGACGCAACAAAACTTCCTTGGGGAGAATTAGACGTAGACGTTGTATTAGAATGTACAGGATTCTATACATCTAAAGACAAAGCATCTGCACACGTTCAGGCAGGAGCTAAGAAAGTTGTTATTTCTGCGCCAGCTGGAAACGATCTTCCAACTATCGTATACAATGTAAACCACGAAACATTGACAAAAGAAGACACAGTCATCTCAGCAGCTTCTTGTACAACAAACTGCTTAGCGCCTATGGCTGATGCTCTTAACAAGTATGCACCGGTTCAGTCTGGTATCATGTTAACAGTACATGCTTACACAGGAGATCAGATGACTCTTGACGGACCTCAGAGAAAAGGTGATTTAAGAAGAGCACGTGCTGCAGCAGTTAATATCGTTCCTAACTCTACTGGAGCAGCAAAAGCTATCGGATTAGTTATTCCAGAATTAAACGGAAAATTAATTGGATCTGCTCAGCGTGTACCGGTTCCGACAGGATCTACAACAATCTTAACAGCAGTAGTTAAGGGTGACAACGTAACTGTTGACGGAATCAACGCAGCTATGAAAGCAGCAGCTACAGAGTCTTTCGGATACACAGAAGAAGAATTAGTATCTTCTGACATCATCGGAATCAAATATGGTTCTTTATTCGATGCAACTCAGACAATGGTTACTGAAGTTGGTGACGGATTATACGAAGTTCAGGTAGTTTCTTGGTATGACAATGAAAACTCTTACACAAGCCAGATGGTAAGAACAATCAAATACTTTGCAGAATTAGCATAATTGTGGATGCGGACAAGCTTCGCGATTCAGTGCAGTTATAAAGACTCAAACGGGTCCGGTCTTTTTGGACCGGACCTGTTTCTTGTATTTTAAGAAAGCGATCCGACAGGATAGGCATTCGATTTAATCCTATAAGAAATCCCAGGAGGAAAGAACATGTTAAACAAAAAATCAGTAGATGATATCAACGTAAAAGGAAAGAAAGTCTTAGTGCGCTGTGACTTCAACGTTCCGCTTCAGGACGGAAAGATCACAGATGAAAACCGTTTGGTTGCGGCCCTTCCTACATTAAAGAAGTTAATCGCAGACGGCGGAAAACTCATTCTCTGCTCTCATTTAGGAAAACCGAAAGGAGAGCCAAAACCGGAATTATCTCTTGCACCGGTAGCAGCACGTTTGAGTGAGTTATTAGGTCAGGAAGTAAAGTTTGCAGCAGACGATAACGTTGTAGGACCGAATGCGAAAGCAGCAGCAGATGCAATGCAGGACGGAGATGTCATTTTACTCCAGAATACACGTTACAGAGCAGAAGAGACAAAGAACGGGGAAGAATTCAGCAAAGAACTTGCAGGCCTCTGCGATGTATTTGTAAATGATGCTTTCGGAACTGCTCACAGGGCTCACTGTTCAAACGTGGGAGTTACACAGTTCGTAGACACTGCAGTTGTAGGATACTTAATGCAGAAAGAGATCGATTTCTTAGGAAATGCAGTCAACAATCCGGAACGCCCTATGGTAGCGATTTTAGGAGGAGCCAAGGTTTCCTCTAAAATTTCTGTTATCAACAATCTTTTAGACAAGGTTGATACACTGATCATTGGCGGCGGTATGGCTTATACATTCATGAAAGCATTGGGAGAAGAAGTCGGAGATTCCTTACTGGAAGCTGACTACTTAGACTATGCAAAAGAAATGATGGATAAAGCAAAAGAAAAAGGTGTGAACCTGCTGATCCCTGTTGATACCGTAGTGGCAGATGACTTCTCCAATGACGCCAACATCAAGACCGTAGAGAGAGGCGGAATTGAAGCAGGATGGCAGGGACTTGACATCGGACCGAAGACAAGAGCATTATTTGCGGATGCCTTAAAAGATGCAAAGACAGTTGTATGGAACGGACCTATGGGATGTTTCGAGATGCCGAACTTTGCGGCAGGAACTGTGGCAGTTGCAGAGGCACTGGCTGAGATTGATGCTACAACGATCATCGGCGGAGGAGATTCCGCAGCAGCAGTAAACCAGCTTGGTTTCGGTGATAAGATGACACATATTTCCACAGGCGGCGGTGCATCTCTGGAATTCCTGGAAGGAAAAGAATTACCGGGTGTTGCAGCGGCAAATGATAAATAAGTATTTTAACTATCAAGGAAAGTAATCGGAGGGTATACCATTATGCGTAAAACAATCGTAGCAGGAAACTGGAAAATGAACAAAACACCTAGCGAGACCGTAGCTTTAGTAAACGAATTAAAGCCATTGGTAGCGAGTGAAACATCTGATGTAGTATTCTGCGTACCGGCAATCTGTATTCCGGCAGCGATCGAAGCTGCAAAAGGAAGCAACATCAACATCGGTGCTGAGAACATGTACTATGAAGAGAGCGGTGCTTACACAGGAGAGATCGCTCCAAACATGCTGACGGACTTAGGTGTAAAATATGTCATCATCGGACATTCAGAGAGAAGAGAATATTTCGCTGAGACAGATGAGACGGTTAATAAAAAAGTTTTAAAAGCTTTTGAACACGGAATCACTCCGATCGTTTGCTGCGGAGAAACTCTTGCTCAGAGAGAACAGGGCGTAACCATTGACTTTGTTCGCCAGCAGATCAAGATTGCATTCCAGGGTGTGACTGCAGATCAGGCAAAGACTGCTGTTATCGCTTACGAGCCAATCTGGGCAATCGGTACAGGAAAAGTTGCAACAACAGAGCAGGCTCAGGAAGTTTGTAAAGCGATCCGTGAGTGTATCGCAGAAGTGTATGATCAGGCTACTGCTGACGCCATCCGCATCCAGTACGGCGGTTCAGTGTCTGCTGCAAGCGCACCGGAATTATTCGCACAGGACGACATCGACGGAGGATTAGTCGGAGGAGCTTCTTTAAAACCGGACTTTGGTAAGATTGTAAACTACAAATAATAGTATTGGAATTTTGTTTGTCCAGTGAATATGCTGTTTCAGTATATTCACTGGACTTTTTGCTGCATGTAGAAGATGATCCAGCCGTTTTGAAAGTTGTATTTATAGGCAAATTAAGATATAATATGACTATAGAGAAAGAAGGTGATCAAGTGAAAGCAGAGATAAGGCCATCATCGGATTTAAGAAATCATTACAGTGAAATTTCAAAGAAGTGCAGAGAGTCGAGAGAACCGGTCGTTATTACGGTCAATGGGCGGGGAGATACAGTGGTCTTAGGATTACAGCAGTATAATCAAATGACTGCGGAGCTGGAATTATTGAGATCTTTAGCAGAAGCAGAAGAAGATGTAAAAAACGGAAGAATAGATACAGTACAGGGAACGTTCGATGATATTCGGGCTGCGCTCAATGCAGGGAGATAGAATATGCAGTATCATATATTGCGGACAGATAAGTTTGAGGACCAGTTGAGGGATATTATTTTTTATATAGCAGATAATTCCGGAGATATTAATATTGCGAATTCTTATTTAGACAAAATTGAGAAGGCAGTGATTCGGCTTGGAGATTTTCCTTACAGCGGAAAGGTTCCAAGATATTCTATTTTAAAAAGACAGGGATACAGGGTATTGATTATCGAGCGACATCTGATTTTCTATAAGATTGAAGAGATTCATCAAAAAGTGATCATCTACGCAATCTTTGACGGACGAAGAGAATATAAGAATCTGCTGTGACGAAATATCAATTCTCAGGTTGAATTAATTATCAAAAATCGTTATAATATTAACGGATTATAAATTGACAGCCAATGAAGATAAAGGAGATAATAATGAGCAAGAAACCTACCGTTTTAATGATTTTAGATGGTTACGGATTGAATGATAAGAAAGAAGGCAACGCGATTGCGGCAGCCAATACACCGGTCATGGACGAACTGATGAAGACATGCCCGTTTGTTCCGGGAAATGCATCCGGCATGGCAGTAGGCCTTCCGGAAGGGCAGATGGGAAATTCTGAAGTGGGACACTTGAATATGGGTGCCGGAAGAATCGTATATCAGGAGCTGACAAGAATCACAAAAGAGATCCAGGATGGAGATTTCTTTGAGAACGAAGCGCTGCTCCAGGCAGTAGAAAACTGTAAGAAGAATGGAAGTGCACTTCATGCAATGGGATTAGTATCTGATGGCGGGGTACATAGCCACAATACACATCTGTATGGATTATTAGAACTCGCAAAGAGAAATAATATTGAAAAAGTCTATGTACATGCATTTTTAGACGGACGTGATACAGCACCTACTTCCGGAAAAGGATTTGTAGAAGAGCTGGAAGCAAAGATGAAAGAGATCGGTGTAGGAAAGGTTGCCACTGTCTCCGGACGTTACTATGCAATGGACCGCGATAACCGCTGGGACCGTGTGGAGAAAGCATACAAAGCTCTTGTTATGGGAGAAGGTGTAATGAAAGACTCCGCCGTGGATGCCATCGCGGATTCCTACAAAGAAGAAGTGAACGATGAGTTCGTTCTGCCGACTGTTATTACTGAAAATGGAGAACCGACTGCCACGATCAAAGAAAATGATTCTGTCATCTTCTTTAACTTCCGCCCGGACCGGGCAAGAGAAATCACCAGGGCAATCTGTGATGACAAATTTGACAGCTTTGAGCGTCCAAACGGTTACTTTAAGACAACTTATGTATGCTTTACAGAATACGATGCTACAATTCCAAATAAGCTGGTGGCATTCCACAAAGTAGAGATTAAGAATACATTTGGTGAATTCCTGGCAGAACAGGGGTTGAAACAGCTTCGTCTGGCCGAGACAGAGAAGTATGCACACGTTACCTTTTTCTTCAACGGAGGCGTAGAAGTCCCGAATGAAGGAGAGGAGAGAATCCTTGTGAAGTCACCGTCTGTGGCAACTTATGACCTGCAGCCGGAGATGAGCGCCATGGAAGTGGGCAGCAAACTTGTGGAAGCTATCGAGTCTGACCAGTATGATGTGATCATCGTTAACTTTGCAAACCCGGATATGGTTGGACACACCGGCATCTGTGATGCGGCAGTAAAAGCGATTGAGACTGTGGACGGATGTGTGGGCAGAGCGGTAGAAGCCATCAAAAAGACAGACGGACAGATGTTTATCTGTGCTGACCACGGGAATGCAGAGCAGCTGGTGGATTATGTGACAGGAGCTCCGTTTACAGCCCATACAATCAACCAGGTACCGTTTATTTTAGTAAATTATAAGGACGGTGTGAAATTGAGAGAGGGCGGATGCCTGGCGGATATCGCGCCGACGCTGATCGAAATGATGGGACTTGAGCAGCCGGAAGATATGACCGGAAAATCTTTGTTAGTAAAATAAATATTGATATAACGGAAAGCAGTATGTATTGAAAGCATACTGCTTTCTTTTTGTATTTCAATGTATGGATTTTCATCAATCTGGATAAAATACTACTAATTACTTGTAAAGGATGTGAATGTGTTGAAATATGGCTTGTCAATAGAAGATGTGATAGGAAGAGAAGTTTTAGACTCAAGAGGAAACCCTACGGTGGAAGTGGAGGTATTGCTGTCCAACGGACATTTTGGAACCGCACTGGTGCCGTCCGGAGCCTCCACGGGTAAATTTGAGGCGATAGAGCTTCGTGACCGTGAAAAACGCTATGGAGGAATGGGAGTAGAAACAGCGGTCAATCACGTGAATCATCGTATCGCAGACCGTCTGGTAGGAAAAAATGCATTGAACCAGATTGAGATCGATCAGATTATGATTGAAGCGGATGGAACAGAAAATAAAGAAAAATTTGGGGCAAATGCCATCCTTGGAGCCTCACTGGCCACTGCCAGAGCTGCCGCAAACGGATTGGGCATTCCGCTGTATCAGTATTTAGGGGGAAGTTTCGCGTGTAAGCTGCCGGTTCCGATGATGAATATCTTAAACGGAGGAAAGCATGCAGATAACACGGTAGATTTTCAGGAATTTATGATTGCTCCGATTGGAGCAGAGACCTTCAAAGAAGCGCTGATGATGGGAACAGAGATTTATCATAAGTTAAAGAGTATTCTAAAAGAAAATCATCTGAGCACCGGGGTTGGAGATGAGGGCGGTTTCGCACCGAACCTGGAAAGCTCGGAGGCGGCATTGGACCTGCTGGTAAAAGCCATTGAAAATGCGGGCTATAAGGCAGGGGAACAGATCATGATTGCTATGGACTGTGCTGCGTCAGAAATTTATGATGAAGATGAGGATGTTTATTATTTCCCGGGTGAGAGCCAGATGACCGGAAAAGAGATTCGGAGAAATTCTGAAGAAATGGTTCAATATTATGAACAGCTCACCGAACATTATCCGATCTTTTCCATTGAAGACGGATTAAATGAGGAAGACGCGCCCGGATGGAAAGTACTCACATACCGTCTGGGAGAAAAAATACTTCTGGTAGGCGACGACTTATTTGTTACAAATAAGAAACGTCTGACAGATGGTATTGAGAATGATATGGCAAACAGTATCCTGATCAAGCCGAATCAGATCGGGACACTGACAGAAACCCTGGATGCCATAGAGACTGCAAAAAGGGCAGGATATAAAACAATCATTTCTCATCGGTCCGGAGAGACAGAGGATACAACAATCGCGGATATCGCAGTGGCGACAAACAGCGGACTGATTAAAACAGGAGCACCCTGCCGTTCTGACCGGACAGCAAAATACAACCGTCTGCTGAGAATTGAAGAAGAATTGGGAGCCTGCAAGCGGTATGGATTGTATTTATAGAACGACAATAGTATACTCGCAGGGCACACCGTATTTTATACCCTTCGGGTGGACGCGTTTCGCGCGATAAGGTATAATAAAAGAAAAGAATATTTCACTGCGGGAGGGGCGGAAGATGAGAAATTATAAAAAAGTTTTATCGTGGATCATGGCAGTCTGCCTGCTTCTTACTTGGAATATTTCTGTATATGGAGAACAGACCTCAGAGAAAACAGGACAGCGGTGCAACGTTGTCCTGTTTGTACAGTTTCCGGAGGATGAAACAGCAGATTTTTTTAACACTCATCAGGAAAGACTGACTTATGACAAAGGCTCAGAACTACTGACAGGGTTTGCGGCATATGAGCGGATTTTAAATGGAAGGGGAGAACGCAACCGCTCCTCCCTGGCTACTTACATAGACGCAGTTTCGGAAGGAAAATTGAAAATCAAGAATATGTTTCCTCAGTATAATGGTATAAAAATTGTTCCCATCACAATGGAACACAGCATGGATTATTATGACAGCTACGCAGGAGAAGCCAGTTTTTTGCAAGAGACAGTTGACAAGGCTGGGAAAATCATCAGTCCTTCAGAAAAGGTGGATCTTGATGGAGATCAGATAGTAGATAATGTCATGATCCTGGTTCATCATGAGGCAAATTTCAGCAGAGACTCTGTATTTTATCCACATAAAGCAGATAGTTCGGGAAATATAACCCTAAATGGAAAGTATGTAGGACCCTACGTTTTGATAAACACGGGTAATCTGTGGAGTACGGTGGAGAAGCAGGGATTGATCTGCCATGAATTTCTGCACACGCTTGGTCTTCCGGATTTATACCGAAACCAAAATTCGGAAGGAGCCATAAATTATCCGGTTGATACCTGGGATGTCATGGCGAGGAATTCCATGTATCTTCAGTATCCTCTGAGCTGGCAGAGGAAGCAGTTAGGCTGGATCGATCTTCCGGAACAAAATAAATCAGGAACTTATACGCTGTATACCCTTGGAACAGAGGGAAAAGATTATTCTTTTGTCATAAAAAGTCCTATGTCAGATACAGAATTCTTTGTAGTGGAATACAGGAAAAAAGGGGAATCAATTTCAGAGGAACTGGATGCAAAGATTCCAGGCAGCGGTCTGATTATTTATCGGGTGGATACTACAAAGGAGGAAGTGGGAAATATAGCAGGAGACGATTATCTGTATGTATTTCGTCCGGAGAACAGGGATAATGTGAGTGAAGCATTTTTATCAAAAAATAGCGGGAGAACGAGTTTCGGTACTTCTGATTGGTCAAAAGGAGTGAAAGATAATGCAATTACCTATTCTGACGGGAACAACAGCGGTATTGTGATCGATCAGGTTGGAGAAGCGGCTGATTCTATTACCTTTCGGATGACAATGCCCGATTATGAAGAATTATCACTGTGGAACCGTACTTTTGCGAAAGCGGGTACAGGCAGATATGATATTATTTCTTCTAAAAATGGAGATGTATATTTTGCCGCAGAAAACCAACATGGAATAGAGGTCAAAAAAAGAGCCGGAAATGTCTGGACGGAAGCAGGAGGCACGATACCGAATGCTTATTCTCCGAAGCTTGCAGCTGTTGGGAATGATATTTATGCTGTATATTTAGAAGGAAGAGAATTTCACACGGTGATCAGCAGATTTGAAAATGGGTCATGGAACCGGATCTTTACATCTGCAGGCACAGGAAATGGTAAGATAGCTGTGGCTGCTGATAACCAGAGTTTTTATACTGCATTTGATGAAGGAGACAGGCTGACAGCCAAAAGGGTCACGGGCAAATCTGTTGCAGATTTGGGAACTGTCTCTGGAGGACTGACAGCGATTGCTGAGCCAGTGATGGCTTTATATCAGGGGAAACCGGTGTTAGCTTTCAGAGATATACTTGGAAATACTGATCTTCAGGTAAAAGAGTATGTGAATGGGAAATGGTCTCTTTTAAGAAAAATTAATACGGATGCCAATACTTTCGGCTGCTGTTCAGATGCCGGCCGTATCTATGTCAGCAGTGCAGGTGTGGGTGGAATTGACTTGTATGAGTATGACGGAAAACAGTGGAAAGATATCGATACATCACAATTTGCCAAGGGAAGCGGCTGCTCTCTGTCAATGTATCAGGGAAAATTAATGATCGGAAGATTGGAAGACGGACAAAAAACAGCAAAATGTTATGTCAGAAAAAATGAAACATGGTCTCAGTTGGGGAGTTATATAACGAAAGCTGCCGAAGATTCTGAATGTAAATTTGCCGTGGCCGATACAGCTGTCTATGGGGCAGTGAATTGCAGTAATGGATTGGGAATATTTTTTAAAGATACAGGAAGTCCTGAGTCAGGGAATATAGGGAATTCATTCACAGCTACAACGAGTTCGCAAAAAAATACATCTGTAAAGCCGAAACCAACAAAACCTATGACTTATTATATAGTAAAAGAAGCCAAAATCAGGGTTTCATGGAAAAAAACAAAAGGACGCTCGGGTTACGTCATTTACGCCAAAAGAGGAAAGAAGGGCAGATATAAAAAAGTAAAAACCGTAAAAAATCAGACAAAGGCAACGCTTCTTCTTGAATCTGGAAGTAAATATTATTTTAAAGTAAAACCGTACCGGGTGAAGAATAAAAAACGCCGGTATGATAAGATGCGAAAGGCAAAAGGAGGGAAACCGTTAAATAGTATACGGGTCACATACTCAAATATCAGCGGATACCAGGGCTATGTGGTGGAGATGAAAACAGGGTCAGGGAAATATAAAAAAGTGAAGGAGACATCCCGAGGAGGAACAATCCGCTTTGAGAAGAAAAAAATCAATCCAAAAAAGAAGTATCAGTTCCGGCTGAAAGGCTTTCGCGAAGTCAGAGGAAAGCGCATCTATACACAGATTTCCGTTAAGAAAAAGTGAGATTTAAACGGATCCTTGCATTTTATGGTAAGGTGTGCTAGAATAATCAGCAGTGAGCAGAAACATTAGGAGGAAGAAGCAATGAAGACGGCATTAACTATATTATTTTTAATATCGTGCGTTGTTCTAATCATATTAGTATTGATGCAAGAAGGAAAAGAAGCTGGATTGGGATCGCTGACAGGATCTACAACCTCCGGCACATATTGGAGCAAAAACAAAGGCCGTTCCAGAGAAGGGAACATTATAAAAGCGACAACCCTGTTTACCGTCATCTTTTTTGTGACAGCAGCGCTCCTTTGTTCCAGATTTCTTTAGAATGGAAACACTTCTTTAAGCAGATAATGTTTAAGAAGTGTTTTTTTATTCCGCAGCAAAGTTCTGCGTACCTTCCTGTGGAATGAGAAATGCTCCGAATCGTACAGCATTTTTGCAGAAAGTAAAGGAAAGATAATGGAAAAGGAATTATTTGATAAAAGAAAAAAAAGAATCAGAGATCTGATTTATGATAAACACTATCAGCCTATGAAACAAAAAGAGATCGGCTATTTACTGCAGGTAGAGCCGGAAGACAGAAAAGAGTTTGTTCAGATTCTTCATGAACTCGTTGATGAGGGAGTTGTGGAAGTCTCTAAGAGAGGAAAATACAGCCCGGTGTCAAAGAAGACTCTGACCGGAACGTTTGTATGTACCCAGAAGGGATTCGGATTTGTTTCGGTGGAAGGAGAAGAAGACGATTTTTATATCAATGAAAATGATATGAACGGAGCCTTCCATGAAGATACAGTACAGATTGAAGTTACGGAGGAACGGGCCAGGAACGGCAGGCGCAAAGAAGCCAGAATTGTAAAGATTCTGGAACGGGGGATGACCGAAATAGTCGGTACATTTGAAAAATGTAAAAGTTATGGATTTGTGGTTCCGGATAATTTGAGATTTGACAGTGACATTTTCATTCCGAAAGAGGAGTGCGGAAATCTTACCGATGGATTTAAGGTCCTTGTAAAGATTGTTGACTACGGAGATTTAGGAAAAAGTCCGGAGGGCAGGATACTGGAGGTTCTAGGTCACAGGGACGATCCCAGAGTGGATATCTTATCCATTGTAAAGGCATACAATATTCCGACGGAGTTTGGGGAAGATGTCGAAAAAGAAGTGGGAGCAGTGCCTTCGGCCATTGAACAATCTTCACTGGAAGGACGGCTGGATTTGAGGGACTGGCAGACGGTGACCATAGACGGAGAAGATGCCAAGGACCTGGATGATGCGATCACACTGACCAAAACACCCGGAGGCTATCAGCTGGGCGTCCATATCGCAGATGTCTCCGAGTATGTGAAGGAAAACTCTGCACTGGATAAGGAAGCACTGAAAAGAGGGACCAGTGTCTATCTGGTGGACCGGGTCATACCGATGCTGCCTCATCAGCTTTCCAATGGCATTTGCTCTTTGAATGCAGGCACAGACCGGCTGGCACTGAGCTGTATCATGGATCTTGACAAGAAAGGAAATCTCAAGGGACACCGCATTGCCGAAACTGTCATCCATGTGGATGAACGCATGACATACACAAGTGTGGCACTGATTCTGGACGGGGATGAAAAAGAGCGGAAGAGATATGAAAAACTTGTTCCGATGTTCGAGCAGATGAAAGAGCTTTCTGACATTTTACGTGAGGTGAGACATGAACGGGGAAGCGTGGATTTTGATTTTCCTGAATCGAAGATTGTACTGAATGATGACGGAAAGGCAGTCGACGTGATTCCGTCCCAGAGGAATAAGGCAACTAAGATCATTGAAGATTTCATGCTTCTCGCGAATGAAACGGTAGCAGAGAATTTTTACTGGCAGGAAATACCATTTGTGTATCGTACCCACGACAATCCGGATGGAGAAAAAGTCAAGAAACTCAGGACATTTCTTGAAAATTTTGGGATCGTTCTGAAGCTTAAAAAAGATGAAATCCATCCGAAAGAGATACAGAAACTTCTGACAAAGGTGGAAGGCACTCCGGAGGAGGCGCTGATCAGCAGGCTCACCCTGAGATCTATGAAACAGGCCAGGTATACAACCGAGAGTTCAGGACATTTCGGATTATCTACAAGCTATTACTGTCATTTTACCTCGCCGATCCGAAGGTATCCGGACCTGCAGATTCACAGGATCATCAAAGAAACTCTTAGGGGAAAGCTCAATGCCAAAAGAATCCGGCATTACGAGTCTATACTCACAAAAGTCTCAGAGCAGTCGTCCAAGATGGAACGGCGGGCAGATGAAGTGGAGCGGGAAGTAGAAAAACTGAAAAAAGCAGAGTATATGGAACGCCATATCGGACAGCAGTACAAAGGCGTGATCTCGGGAGTGACCGGATGGGGCATTTATGTGGAACTTCCGAACACGATCGAGGGAATGGTCCATGTGTCCAAGCTGCCCGGGGATTATTACAATTATGATGAGTCGTCCTATTCTATGACAGGAGAGAGGACAGGGCGTAAGTGGAAGCTGGGACAGCCGGTAGAGATCGTTGTAGCCGGAGTCGATAAGATTTTGAAGAATATTGATTTTGAGATGATTGAGGAGGATGAACATGGCGAAGACGGGCGGAACAAAGCTGATTGCGAATAACAAAAAGGCACGTCATGATTACTTTGTCGAGGAGACGGTTGAGGCAGGCATCGTATTGTTTGGGACAGAAGTAAAATCTATGAGGCAGGGACACTGCAGTATCAAGGAAGCCTTTATCAGCATTGACAATGGAGAAGTTTTTGTGAAACAGATGCATATCAGCCCTTATGAGAAGGGAAATATCTTCAACAAAGACCCTCTCAGAGAGAGGAAGCTTTTAATGCACAGTTCCGAGATTACAAGGATGATGTCGGAAGTAAACAGAAAAGGCTATACATTGATTCCTCTGCGGGTTTATTTTAAAGGAAGTCTGGTCAAAGTTGAGATCGGACTGTGCCGCGGTAAGAAATTGTATGATAAACGACAGGATATCGCAAAGAAAGATCAGCAAAGAGAAGCGATGAGAGACTTTAAGGTCAGAAATCTGGGTTAGGACAATGGAACGGCACTTTCTTTGGAGCATACTATAATTACAAAAAGACAGGAGGACAGTATGCACAGAAGGAAGGGTATTGACGTAAGCTATGCCGACGGCCGGATTGACTGGAGAAGAGTCAGAGAAGACAGGATAGAATTTGCAATGGTCAGGGCAGGATTCGGCGATGGAAATATAGATCAGGAGTTTGAACGGAATGCAAGAGAGTGCAATCGTGAGAGAATCCCACTCGGAATCTACTGGTTCAGTTATGCATATACAAGAGAGATGGCTAGAAGAGAGGCGAAACAATGTGTAGAGATCATCAGAAGGTATCGGGTTGAATACCCAGTAGCTTTTGATTTTGAAGAAGATTCCATTGATTATGCGAGAGAACATGGTGTTACGATCACAAAAGATCTTGCAACAGACTTTACAAGAGAGTTCTGTGATGAGATCCGAAGATCCGGATACAGACCGATGTTTTATACAAATCTCTCTGATTTAGAGGATTATTTTGACATACGGCGTCTCAGAGAATATGAACTTTGGCTGGCGAAATACCAGCATGTTCTTGGAGTGGATGATGTTGATATGTGGCAGTATTCCGATTCCGGAAGGGTCAGAGGCATCCGGGGCGAAGTGGACATGGATTACAGTTTTAAAGATTATGAAAAGAGAAATCCAACGGATAGGCACAGCCTGTGTCCGGAGACAAGACGAGAAGAAGAATAAAAGATTCCCATTCTGTATATGCCGGAGACGGCATGCTGCAGAATGGGGTATTTTTTTAAGGAAACCTCCCCCCCCCACACACATTTACAGTGATCCATGGTATAATATTTTATAGTGAAGCGGTGTGGTCCGGTGAAAGGTATCGTACTTCTGCGCCAGGAAGAAGACGCATATGGGATTCAGAAGCCGGCTGTTTATTCTCCGCTGTTTTGCTTTGGACTGGAAGATATGATGTATTCTGAAAAGAAGGTCTTTCGGACAGCCGGCCAATTTGATAGTTCCATGATACGGCCGATCCCGGAGGCAAAAATATTGCTTGTCGACGATAACCAGATCAATCTGGGAGTGGCGGAGGCACTGATGGCTCCGTACCAGATGCAGATTGATTGTGCAGACTCCGGAAAGCAGGCTGTGCAGGCGGTGACGGAAGTGGACTATGATCTTATTTTTTTAGATCATATGATGCCTGAGATGGACGGTGTTGAAACATTAAAAGTGATCCGTTCATTGCCGAATGAAAAAAAGAGGGCGGTTCCGGTCATAGCGTTAACAGCCAATGTGACGAAAGAAGCACAGGAGTTGTTTAAGAAAGAGGGGTTTGACGGGTTTATGCCAAAACCCATTGACATCAGGCTGTTAGATCAAATCCTGACACGGTATTTGAGGCTGCATAACCGGTGATTCTGCCAGTGTGAGAAGGAATTGTGATTATGATAATATATAAAGAATATACAGCATTTCAACTTAAAACTTTTGGGGCCATCACGATGTTTTTGGACCATGCATATAAAATATGTTTCTTTTGGATCGTAAGTGGACTGAGCGTATGGCTTCATTTGGGGGAAGAAATATGTTATAACATTGTCACTCTGCTGTTCGGCATTACCTCTATGTCATTTTTTATTTTTGCATTTTTCTGTGCAGAGTCCTGTCGGTATACAAAGCATAGATTCCGCTATCTAAGAAACCTTTTGGTATTTGCAGTTCTGTCAGAGATTCCATTTCAGTATCTTGTAGATACTATAGAAGGAGAAACCCTGAAACTGCAGTTTGGATTTACCAATGTTTTATTTACACTGCTGCTGGGGACATGTGCTTGCTTTGCATATGAAGAGATGAAGAAGCGGGGCAAAGGATGGATTGGTCTGTTGGCCGCTGTACTCTGTGCGGGAATCGCTTGGGTGCTGCACACGGATTATGATATGTACGGGGTTATGGCTGTATTTGCGTGTTATTTTTTTAGAGAGAAAAAGCAGAAATTTACGGCCCTCGGAATCATCATTTTCTTGCTTTATGGCATACGGATTCCCGCAGAAGATATCTTATCTTATGGGTTTGATTTATATATGCTTCCCTCTTATTTCATTAAATTATTTTTTTGCCTTGGCACAATACTGGTTCTCCAAACATACCATGGAGTGAAAGGAAAAGGGATGAAATACTTTTTTTATTTGTTTTATCCTGTTCATATTTCACTGTTGGTCTTCGTTTATGCGGTGTTTTTGGCCTAATCCATTTCTTTTATTGACTTTTTCACAAAAAATGGGTTATACTATATAAGGAAATATTCGGGCTAGTACTGGTTTCGACAGGGATTCTGAAGCTCGGGAAGCCATTCGGAGAGACCACGTTACGGTGTAAACTTAAATTAAACGCAGATAATAAATTAGCGTACGCTGCAGCCTAAGGGCAGCAGTAGTCTGTGACAGGTCATCTACAGCCTGTCATTAGGCTTCAAATAATGTAGAACCCTCGTCTGTTTAAGCTTTGCGGCAGATGAAGTATTTATGAAGCTACTGAAGTACTGATCCTGTCTCTGGGAGCAGTATGGAGGGAATGTCAATACAGAGACTGTAATGGGAGATGCCTGAGGGGATGGGTTTTTGGACGCGGGTTCGATTCCCGCCTAGTCCATCGCAAAGAGCGCGTGTTTACGTGCTCTTTTTTTGAATGATACTAGGAAAGACTTTCACGCATTAGCGTGACAAGGTCTTTCCTAAGTAATAAAAAAAGAATGGCTTAGATATGTTTGAAACACATAAATAAGCCATTTTTTTATTTTCTTCTTTTTGTATGAGAAGCTGGTTAGTAGCAGACTTTGCAGGGCCTGCTCTTAGGACAGGAAGACAGGGAGCCATGATAAATCGTCCTGGAACGGCCCAGAGTCGGGCAGTCTATGGTACTGTGGTATACAGAACCTCCGGGAGTCCAGTAAACTGTTTCTGTATGTTTCTTTTTTGAAGACTTCTTTTTAGGAGAAACCTTAATCCGGCAGGTTGCTTTTTTGCCGGACTTCATAGTCACTGTGATCTTGGCAGTGCCTTTTCTTTTTGCTTTTACTTTTCCCTTTTTTGAGACAGTGGCAATCTTCTTATTGCTGGATTTCCATTTTTTTACGGAATCACCTTTTGCATATTTTATTTTCAGTTTGTAGGTTTTAGAGACTTTTAATTTTACGGTTTTCTTCGTAAACTTTACATACGGTTTTAATTTTGCAGTTTTCTTTGACTGTCTTTTATAACATTCAAGACACTCGCGCTGTTTCAGACCTGTTTTATGGATGGTTGGTTTTTTTACGGTATACCAGTCATCCCATAAATGATCACCTGTTGCAGGGATAGTTTTAGTCTGGCTTTCATAGCAAAGATAACACCAGCGGGATTTTTCTCCGGTATCACTGCATGTAGGTTCAGTCGTAGTATCCCATTCACTCCACTCGTGCTGACAAGACTCGGCTGCCGGGATCACAAGTGTTGGTATTATCATAGAGAATACCAGAATCATACAAAACAATTTCTTTTTCATAAATACCTCCTCTTTGTTAAATATAAAGTTACCTTCCATTTGTGCATACAATTGATGGCAATATATATTAATATACCACAATTTATACCAAAAACACTATAACATATGACATTTTCTACACGATTTCCGTTCGACTCTTAGAATGCGGACATATTATCTGCTGGAGCAGGCACCGTTTGTTTTTAAGCAGCCTGCTCCAGCAGATATTACGTCCATTTTGACCAATTTGGAGGCCTTGCATTCGAAGAGATGTTAGTTTTTCTTCTTTCAGCAAAGGCTTGGAGGCGGTGCGCAGTGCGCAGTGAGGCTGTTTGAGCGTCAGCGAGTTCCGAACGGGCCGCCGGAGAGGCTTTGCTGAAAGTTAGAAAATCTTACATCTCTGAGACAGCAAGCCGGAAAACTGGTCAAAATGTTATACAAAATAATTTGGAACTTTACCAAACTTATATTATACTTACAGCATGTAAAAAATAAATTATAAAAAATGAAAGGATTCCCTTCGGTCATTCGTATTATTGATAGAACGTTAAAAAATATAGAAAGAGAAGGTGGATCAAATGAAAGTATCTGCAGCGATTATTACGACAGGAATTTTATGTTTAGAAGGATTATCTTCTTTTACCGGAAGCGGGACAGAAAAATATGTGTCAGCCAGGAAACCTGCCGTTCAGGCAGTCTGTTCTGTAAAATCATGCAGAAAAACAGGTGCACATAAACATCACACAACTGTAAAGCATCATACTAAGAAAAAGCACCATACGAAAGCTAAACGTTATAACTGCGGTGTTTCAAGTTGTAAAATAACAAAGAAACATACCCATAAACGATACAGCGGACATCATAGAAAAAGCCACAGAAGCAGTCATCACGGAAGACATCACAGATAAGATAAAAGCTGAAAAAAGTGACGCCTGGGAGGGCAGAGATGAGAAGTGAAGCAGACCTGACAAATACAATAGAGATATATTCTGATATGCTCAGAAAAATATGTTTTATGCATTTAAAGAATTATAGTGATGTGGAAGATGTATTTCAGGATGTATTTTTAAAGTATATGCAGAGTGACATCAGCTTTGAGAGTGAAGAACACAAAAAAGCCTGGCTGATTAGGGTCACAGTAAACAGATGTAAAGATGTGCTGAAGAATTTTTTTCGGAGGAATGCAGTCTCTTATGACTGCATCAGCAAAGAACCCATTTTTTTGCAGGAGAGGGATCTGGATGTTTTTGATGCAGTAACAAAGCTGCCGACTAAATTTAAAAATGTAGTTTATCTTTTTTATTATGAAGAATATACAGTGCCGGAAATTGCACAGATTCTTCATAAAAAAGAGAACACGATTTATACCTGGCTTGGAAGGGCAAGAAAAAAGCTTAATGAAGATTTAGGAGGTGACTTTTTTGAAGAATGATATACGCAGATCCTTTGAAAAAATCAAGGCGGAAGAAGGATTAAAGCAAAGCACCAGAGAATCAGTTTTAAATAAGCTAAACGAAAAGCCAAAGCCAAGGAGAAATTTTCAGAGATTTTCTCTTGCTGTGGCGGCAGCAGCGTTTATATTTTTTATTGGAGCCGGTTCTTTTCAGATGTATTTTTCGGAGAGCAGTTATATTGATATGGACGTGAATCCCTCCATTGAACTGTCTGTAAACAGATTTGACCGGGTCATCCGGATGTCTGCATATAACAAAGACGGAAAGGAAGTACTCTCTGAGCTGAATCTTAAACATAAAAGCTACAAAGATGCGGTAGCTCTCATTTTGAAGAAGATAAAAGAAAAAGGTTATTTAAAGCAGAACGGAATGATCTCTGTAACAGTACAGGGAAAAGACCGTGAGAAAGCCTCAGAAATTAAAACTTTGCAGACCGAGATTGACCAATGCATCAGTGAACATGGCGGCAGGCAGAATGTGGAGGTGTATGCCGTATCAAAACGACTGAAGAAAAAATCACACCATTTGAACGTAACGCCGGCTAAGTATCTTGCCATTAAGGAACTTCAAAAGGTGGACCAGACGGCAACGGTAGAAAAGTGCAGGGACCATTCCATCAGTGAGATAAAGGATTATACAAAACAGTGTGAAGAAGGTCATGAAAACAGCCATGGAAACAGCCAGGACCGGCAGCAGGGAGGACATCACGGCAGCGGGGGACACCATGGGGAGCATTAATTTAAAATGAGCTTTTAAAAACGGCTGTAACAGACAGGACATTTCCATCGACCGAAGCTTCGACAGTACCGTGCAGTTTATTAACCAGAATTTTTACAACAGAAAGGCCCAGTCCCGTACTTTCATTGTGACGTGACTGGTCCTTTGTGTAGAAGCGTTCAAACAATCTGCTCACCTGAATCTTTTCAGGGTCAGATACCGTATTTGATATTTGAAAAACTATATTGCGGCTCGTGTCCTGAGAAAGACAGATACAGATTCTCCCTGACGTATAGCGGACTGCATTGGACAGCAGATTTTGGAGAATACGTTCCAGCATGCTGCGGTCTGCCTTTACAAAGACGGAGGATTCGGGCATTGTGATTTGAGGAGAGAGCTTTCTGCTTTGAAATAATGGGGCACTGTCTGCCAGAAAATCGATCAGAAGGTTAGAAAAATTGAGATCTTCCCAATCAGGTTCTGTTTGGTCTGCCTCCAAAATGGACAGATCATAAAACACATCGATCAGCTCTCTTAAACGGCAGGTTTTTCGCAGGGCAGTTTCAATGCGGTCCTTTTGATCAGGCAATAGCCGGCTCTTTTGCAGGATTTGGAGGTGGCCATTGATCACAGTCAGAGGAGTGCGCAGATCATGGGATATATTGGCTATGGAATTTTTCAGTTCTTCTTCATGCTGTAAGGCTTTTGCAGCCGACTTGCGCTGACAGTCAAAAAAGCGGTTTATTTTTGCCGCCAGCAGTTCCAGGTCCTGATCTGCCAGAGACAAGTCCAGCATTTTTTCGGTTTTGCCGCAGGTTACCTGGTCAATCTGAAGGGACATGTGGTTTATCTGCCGTTTCAGCGCAAAATATTTGAAAGATATAATGACAGATAATATGAGGAGAAAGAATAGAACGAGGTTCATATGATTTTCCTTTCTTTTATTTCAGTTCACAGCTTCTGAATGTTTTCCAGGATGCCAGGAGAAGAACGGTACTCCAGCACAGCGAAACAGCAAGACTCCCGAAGGTAAGTATTTCGGTACCGCTGATCACTTGACGGATCTGGAAGGAAGGCAGAAAGCGGACCGGCAGGTTCAGCATCATTCCGTATCCCAGATACAGACTTAACACAAAGGTGAGGAGAGCGGCGGTACAGATTGCCCTGGGCATATTTCTCAGAACAAAACACAAAAAGATTGGAATCAGCAGGACAGGACTGTTAAACAGAAAGGAATCAGCCGCAGCCCTGACAAAATCTGATAAGAAACCGATCAGATCATGAATACCAAAATAAATAGATTCTCTGATGCAGCCTGCAGCCGGAAACACCAACGCCAGAAGATTAAAGGCGGTGAGATATACGATGATTTTGCTTATAAATACTGTGAGACGGGAATGTCCCGCGGCGATTTCCTGCTGAACGGTGCGCCAGGAAAATTCCTGGCCGAGGACCAGTGCCAGGATACAGGAGACGATAATCAGCAGGAAGGTAGAGTCATACACCATGCCGTTTAGTATATCTGTAAGATTTTCGGCAATTTTTTCTTTGGGGCCGAAGATTTCTGACCTGTAAGCCGGCGCAGTGATGAAGCCAAGCATAAAGATCATGATCACGCTCCACCAGTAGGTACGGTTGTGTAAAAAATAATACCGTTCAGTCTTTAATAAATTGATCAATGCTTTCACCTCTTTCATTTCAAATCTGTTCGGGAAAAATTCCAATAAGCCCAAATACAGCAGATAAAGATCCATAAAAAGTTCGTTAAAAAGACATTTAAACTTGTCAGCTGATCGAAACACAGCAGCCTTAGCTGCCCCATCGGAAGAACCGCTGCCACAAGGGGATAGTGCCGGCCGTTTAAAAGAAAGAGCATGACAAAAAAGAGGACCAGCGGCAGAGTCAGCGTCTTTCCAACGCCTTGGAAAAGAAATCCGCAAAGACAGGGAAGCATGGCCATTGCGCATATGATCCAGATAGCCAGCATTGATTTGAGGAAAAGAGCCGATAAAGAGGCACTGGTGATTCCAAACAGCATACATCCTGCCGCTGCCCCTGCAAACAGAGGAAGACAGAGGATAGAAATACATCCGGTAAGGTGTACGATGATCTTGACCAGCAGGATGTGCCCCCTTTTATGACCTGCCGAAATATAGCTTTGTATTGTCCGGTTTTCAAAATCCGACCCGATGAACAGCGCACCGAAGATCATGATTAAGACGTAGAGCAGGGGAGCGGTGTACAGGATGTGATTGAAAACATCCAGTGATTTTGCGGGCGGCGATCCGTCGAGCAGAAGAATACAGCTCAGGGCACAGGAAATGATCAAGAGTCCCCAAAAACTTTTCATTCGCCATAGTTTATAAAACTCAGCTTTTAAGATTCTGCGCATGGGATACTGCACCAACCTTTCTCAAAAAATAATCTTCCAAAGTATCTCCGGATACATTCAGGGTGGTAACGAGGATGCCGGAATCCGACAGGGTCCGGGCAACCGTTTCTATATCATCCAGATACTCATACAGGCGGATGGTGCCGTCGGGCATGAGGCGCAGATGCTCTGTGTGCAGGTGTTTTTCCAGTGACAGAAGTGCGTTCTGCGGCTGATTTGTTTTGATGGCTATATGCCTTTTGCACTGTTCATCCAGTTCTCGGCCTGACAGTTCATCAATGATCCTTCCTTTATGGATCAGGATGAACTGTGAAGCGGTCTGGTATAATTCCTCCAGTATATGGCTGGAGACTAAGATTGTCATCCCGTATTTTTGGTTCAGGTCTTTGAGGAGTCTGCGGATTTCAACGATACCGTTAGGATCAAGACCGTTGATAGGTTCATCCAAAATAAGAAATTCAGGATTGTTTAACAGGGCGGCAGCGATTCCGAGGCGCTGCCTCATTCCCAGGGAAAAGTTTCTGACCGGTTTTTTTGCGGTATTTGTAAGACCGGTCATTCGAAGACAGTCTGAAATGACAGATTTTCCGGGAATGCCTCTCTGAAGCCTCTGCACCTCAAGATTTTGAACTGCTGTCAGGTTGGGATAAAGAGCGGGAGACTCGATCAGACATCCCATCCTTTTTCGCTGCTCCTGGAGACCGGTTCTGTTCCTCTGTCCCCAAAGTTCAAGAGTACCGTCCGTGGGAAAGGACAGCCCGGCAGTCAAGCGGAGGAATGTGGTCTTTCCGGCGCCGTTCTGTCCGATAAATCCGTAAATTTTGCCTTTCTCGATCCTTAAATTTATGTGGTCTATAACCAAAGAATGCTTATATTTTTTCGTTAAATTATGTGCTTCTAATACAGTAGAATTCATATATACTGCTCCTTTCTTCTCAGACCAGTATAAGACACAATATTAAAGAATTCCTTAATTAGGAGCAGAAAATTATAAAATTAAGATAAAGATGAGAACAATGGATCGTCTATCTTTCAGTCTTTGTGCAGCCGGTAGCCGATGCCCCAGACAGTATCAATATATTCGTTTTCGGAAGAAACAGCTTTGAGTTTGTTTCTCAGATGACTGATATGTACGTTCAGTGTATTGTCCTCACTTAAATATTCGCTGCCCCAGATACTTTGAAATAGATTTGCTTTGGAAAATATTTTGTCCGGATATCTCATCAGCAGCTCAAGAATCCTGAATTCTTTTGCTGTTAAGGAAAGTTCCACGCCTTTGAGATATGCAGTAAGAGAACCGGTATCCAAAGTCAGCTCCTGAAATTTAAGGACCTTTTTTGGGAATGTCTGAAGCTTCGATCTCCGGAGGTTGCTTTCAATCCTTGCAAGGGTTTCATCCAGATCAAAAGGCTTTGTAATATAATCATCCGCGCCGAGACGAAGCAGATCAATTTTATTCTGAGTCGTTCCCCGGGCAGAAATGACAATCACGGGAAGATCAGAACAGGAACGTATTTCTTTCAGGAGCTGATCGCCGCTTTTATATGGAAGCATGAGATCCAGAAGTACCAGATCGATGTTTTGGTGTCTGATGATTTGACAAATACAGCGGCCGTCAGTTTTGCCAACGGCTTCAAAGCCGTATCCGGATAAAAAGTCTGACAGAATTTTCAGGATTTCTTTGTCGTCTTCGATGATTAATATTCTTGACATATACAGTACTTGTCCTTTCACTAAGTTTTTAAATAGTATATCATATTTTTAGGTTGCATATCTTTTGCTGTTTATTTAAAATATTCATAAGGAACAAATAACCGGGAGGATAAATTTATGAAATTTACAAAGAGACTGCTTTCTCTGCTGCTCTCATTGCTGCTGGCGTTTTCACTGAGCGGCTGCAAAACATCAACAGAGCAGGGGAAAAGCGGACAAACCAGCCAGAAGACCGGCCAGGAACAGTCAAAAACCGAGGAACAAAAACAGTTTGACAAATTTTTAGACCGGCAGGTAAAAGAGACGTTGTCTCAAAATACACTGAATCTTCATTATCAGCTGAAAGATCCTGAGAAGTACGGCATCAAACAGGAGAAGGTTTCCATCGGACATATTTCTCCCGGACAGGATAAGAAAGCACTGAAGGAAAATAAGAAGACAGCAGAAGAACTTTCCGGATTTAAAAGGAGCAGTCTGACAGGAAAACAAAAACTTACGTATGATATATTGGAAGACTATCTGAGTATGCTCATAGAGGAAAGCCAATATCCATTATATGATAATATTATCGGGGAGGTTTCCGGCATCCAGTCCAATCTTCCGGTGACACTGGCAGAGTATCAGTTTTACAGAGAGAAGGATATTAAAGATTATCTCACCCTGCTGTCTCAGGTTACGGGATATCTTCAAGAGGCAGGAGAGTATCTGAAAGCACAGTCTAAAGCGGGACTGTATGTAACCGATGGGGCGGCAGATACTGCGGCGAAGCAGATTGATGATTTTTTGAAAGAAAGCGGCGAAAAAAATATATTAAGTGCTACATTTAAAGAACGTGTCAATGACTTTTCGGGTATCAGCAAGGAACAGAAAACAACCTATAATAAACAAAATAAGAAACTGCTGAAGCAGTCTGTATATCCTGCATTCCGCAGCTTTAAAAAGACGATTCTGTCACTGAAGGGAACCGGAAAAAACAGCGGAGGTGTCTGCAATTTAAAAAACGGGAAAAAATACTATCGGCTTGTCTTGAAGGAGCAGACAGGAACAAACAAAACAGTCAGCCAGCTGCTCTCAAGTGTGACAGGCCGTCTCCAGAGCTCAGTGAAACAGATGGTGAATCTGATCCAGGGCGATGAGAGCCTCCAGAAAAAGTTTTATAATTTTGATCCGGTGATGACCAGTCCTAAAAAGGTATTGGCCGATCTGGAGAAGAAGGCTAAAACAGATTATCCACCCCTGAAAAAAGTCCATTATAAGATCAAATATGTTCCAAAAGCGCTGGAAGATACTTTAAGTCCGGCATTTTATATGATCCCGCCGATCGATGATGAGACAGAAAATACCATCTATATCAACAAAGGCTCCACCGATAAGAGCGGAATTTACAATACTCTGGCTCATGAAGGGTATCCGGGGCATCTTTATCAAAACAATTATTTTCTCAGCACAGATCCGGACGATATCCGTTTGATCATGGATTTTCCTGGTTACTCGGAAGGCTGGGCCTCCTATGTGGAGATGCATGCCTTTGACTATGCTCCGTATGATAAGTCTGTGGCCAAATTGAAACGCATCAATGACGAGATCAATATGGCCATCGGAAGTGCTGTCGATATCAATGTCAACTACCGGGGATGGACCCTGGACCAGATCAAGGATATGCTGAAAGAGATGGGATATGGAAGTTCTGCGGCAGACCAGCTTTACAGGCTCGTATCTTCGGAACCGGGATACTATCTGAAATATTATTCCGGAGCCCTGGAATTTCAGGAATTGAGAAACAAGGCGTCCAAGGAGCTTGGCAAGAAGTTCCAGACGAAAGAGTTCCACAAGGTGATTCTTGAAAACGGTCCGAGCAATTTTTTACAAGTGAGAAAAGCCGTAGAGGCATATATCGAAGAAAACAAATAGGAAGGAATACAGTTTATTATGGAAGATATATTACAGGTAGGAGCGATCGCTTCCACCCACGGTGTCCGCGGAGAGGTCAAGGTGTATCCGATGACCGATGATGTGGAGCGCTTTAAGGATTTGAAGGAGGTGCTGCTGGATACGGGCAGGGAAATGAAGCTTCTGCATGTGAAGTCCTGTAAGTTTTTTAAAAACCAGCCGATTCTTAAGTTTGAGGAGTTTGACAATATCAATGATATCGAACAGTATAAACGCTGCGGGCTGTTTGTCACAAGAGAGAATGCAGTCAAGCTTGAAGAGAATGAGTTTTTCATTGCCGATATCATTGGGTTCGATGTTTACCGGGAGACCGGAAAGAAGCTGGGAATATTGGATGACGTGCTTCAGACAGGGGCAAACGATGTGTATGTGGTAAAAATGGATGATGGAAAGGAAGTACTGCTTCCGGCCATAAGAGACTGTATCAAAAAGGTCTCTCTGGAAGAAAAGAGAATCGATGTTTTTGTAATGAAAGGACTGCTGGATGAATAAGTTTCACGTTTTGACTTTATTTCCCGAGATGATCGAGAGCGGATGCAGCACGAGTATTTTAGGCCGTGCAAAAGAGGCGGGACATATCGGTGTGGAAGCCGTAAACATCAGGGATTTTACGAGGGACAAGCATAAAAAAGTGGACGATTATCCATACGGCGGCGGTGCCGGAATGGTCATGCAGGCGGAGCCGATCTATCTGGCATATCAGCATATTGAGCAAAAGATGGAGAAGAAGCCCCGGGTGATTTATGTGACTCCTCAGGGAAAGGTGTTCCACCAGGAGATGGCTAAGGAGCTTGCAGAGGAAGAAGAACTTGTTTTTCTGTGCGGCCATTATGAGGGCGTGGATGAACGTGTCTTAGAAGAGATTGTCACGGATTATGTCTCCATTGGGGATTACGTTTTGACGGGAGGAGAGCTTCCGGCTATGGTGATGATCGACGCCATATCCAGACTGGTTCCGGGAGTACTGAATAACGGAGACTCGGCGGAGTACGAGTCTTTTGAAAACGGGATGCTGGAATATCCCCAGTACACAAGACCGCCGGAGTTTTTGGGGAGGAAAGTACCGGAGGTGCTGCTTTCAGGTCACCACGGAAGGATCGAAGAGTGGAGGAAAGAGCAGTCTTATTTGAGGACAAAGGAGAGAAGGCCGGATCTGCTCGATAAAAATAAATAATTCTTGCAAAAGCAGTCTTGTTGTGATATTATATAGCAGTTGTTATAAATAGGATGGTCCTCTGTTACACAAGGTATTATGAACATCTAAAAAGATTTAAGGAGGAACAACATGAACGATATCATTAAAAGTATTGAAGATGCACAGTTAAGAGAAGTTGCAGATTTCAGAACAGGTGACACTGTGAAAGTATACGGAAAAGTAAAAGAGGGAAACCGCGAGAGAATTCAGGTATTTGAAGGAACTGTCATCAAAAGACAGAATGGCGGAGCACGCGAGACATTTACCGTGCGCAAAAATTCCAACGGCATCGGCGTAGAAAAAACCTGGCCGGTACACTCTCCGATCATCGAGAAGATCGAAGTTGTGCGCAAAGGTAAGGTTAGACGCGCGAAATTATACTACTTACGTGACCGTGTAGGTAAGGCTGCGAAAGTGAAAGAAAGAGTATAATATTTTTCAAAAAAAACACAGGGACGAGCCGGAGCTTGTCCCTGTTTTGTTTAAAGAAAGGGTGTGAGATCTGTGAGCGGATATACGGTTACTTATCAGATGAGGAAGAAAAAAAGACAGAGACGGGATAAGATCGCGGCATATGTGCTGACTTTTGTGGCCGTGATTTTTGCGGCTTTTATCATTGTCCGTTTTCTGTGTGCCGGTTATACGGTACAGGGGGATTCCATGCTTCCCACCTATGAGAGCGGAGAAAAGCGGCTGGTCAACCGGCTGATTTATAAAGTGAAAAGTCCGGCGCGATATGATATAATATTGTTCGAGTCAGAGGACGAGACAAACAAGCAGTATTATGTAAAGAGAGTGGTCGGACTCCCAGGAGAGACGGTTCAGGTCAGGGACGGGAACGTCTATGTAGACGGCAGGAAGGCCAAAAGCTTCGGAAAAGAACAGATCCTGTCTCCCGGACTGGCAGCAGACGGCGTAAAACTATCCAAGAATCAATATTTTGTCATGGGAGACAATTACAATAACAGCGAAGATTCCAGGAGTGCCGTAGTCGGCAATGTAAAAAAGACACAGATCATAGGCAAGGTCGGGATCAAATATTGGCCTTTTGGATAAAGAAGGAGGACACATGCAGTTTCAGTGGTACCCGGGTCATATGACCAAGGCAAAACGAATGATGCAGGAAAATATAAAGCTGATCGATATTGTGATCGAACTGGTGGATGCGAGAATTCCATTCGGAAGCAGGAATCCCGATATCGACCAGCTGGCACAGAACAAATCCAGACTGATTTTATTAAACAAGACGGATCTTGCAGACAGCAGGAAGACAGAACTCTGGGAACAGTATTTTAAAGACAGGGGATTCTTTGTCGGGAAAGTCAATTCCCAAAAGGGAACCGGAGTCAAAGCTGTCCAGGGTATTGTCATGGAGGCGTGCAGAGAAAAGATCGAGCGGGACCGGAAGAGGGGAATTAAGAACCGGCCGGTCCGCGCCATGATCGTGGGAATCCCGAATGTAGGGAAATCTACATTTATCAACAGTCTGGCCGGAAAAGCCTGTACGAAAACCGGAAATAAACCGGGTGTGACAAAGGGCAAACAGTGGATTAAACTGAATAAAAATATCGAGTTATTAGATACACCGGGGATTTTGTGGCCCAAATTTGAGGATCAGACCGTAGGCCTTCATCTGGCATTGATCGGTTCTATTAAAGAAGAAATATTAAATCAGGAAGAGATGGCCATGGAACTGATCCCGTTTCTGGTAAAAGAATATCCGGGTATTTTAGCGGCACGCTACCGGGTTGAAGAGGACAAGAATACACTGAAAATCCTTGAACAGATCGCGGCTAACCGAAATTGTAAAGAAAAAGGCAATCAGCTGGACTATGAAAAGGCCGCACATATCCTGCTGGAGGAGTACAGGAACGGAAAGCTTGGAAAGATCACGCTGGAAGTACCTGCTGACTATGAGGGGTAATCAAACACATGTCGTTTCGAATAAGGCGCAGGGCGCATCGTTTTTATTCTGAATTATGTTTCTGGGGATCCACTGTTTTTATCGCAGTTTTTGTCTCCTTTCTTATCATTACCTTTATAGGAGAGAGGACCGGGGTTTCCGGCCATTCTATGGAGCCGACGCTCCACCATATGGACAGCGTACTGGTTGACAAGCTGACTTACCGGTTCCGGGACCCGAAGCGCTTTGAAGTCGTGGTATTTCCAAATCCCGCAGACAGAAAAGAAAAGCTGGTAAAGAGAGTCATCGGAATGCCCGGGGAGACAGTGGAGATCCGCAGCGGCACAGTCTACATCGACGGCCGGATAATATCCAGGGATTATTCCAAAGATCATATGACATTTCCCATCAATGTGGAGGGCAGCATTACCCTAAAAAAAGACGAATATTTTGTACTGGGAGATAACCGGAATAACAGCATGGACAGCAGGGACATCCGCGTGGGTCCCATATACAGGAAAGAGATACAGGGAAGGGTTGTTTTCAGGCTGTTTCCGCTCAAAGATGCGGGAAGAATTTTATAGAGAGGCACTTATGACAAAACAGGAAGAAAAACGGATAGAAAAACTGAAGAAAGAAAAGCAGCGCATGTATGAGATGTTTTCTTATGAGAGAGAATATGAAAGGTATTCTCATATATGCGGGATTGACGAGGTGGGCCGGGGACCCTTTGCGGGACCCGTGGTGGCGGCGGCCGTCATTCTGCCGAGAGACTGTGATATTTTATACCTGAACGATTCCAAGAAGATTTCACCGAAAAAGAGAGAAGCATTGTATGATAAAATTTACGAGAAAGCTCTCGCTGTCGGAATCGGGATGGCTTCGGAAAAAGTCATAGATGAGATCAATATTTTAAATGCTACCTATGAAGCGATGAGGACGGCGGTTTCAAATCTTCCGGTCGAGCCGGATCTGCTGCTAAACGATGCGGTTACGATCCCGGGGATCGGAACAGAGCAGGTTCCGATCATCAAGGGGGATGCAAAGAGCGCTTCGATTGCGGCGGCAAGCATTGTGGCAAAGGTGACCAGAGACCGGATGATGGAAGAATACGATCAGCTTTATCCTCAATATCAGTTCGCAAAGAATAAAGGCTATGGGACAAAGGCTCATATCGAGGCGATCAAAGAGTATGGTATCTGCACACTTCACCGGAAGAGTTTTGTAAGGAAATACATATGAAAAATCATAGAAAGACCGGTATGGAGAAGGAAGAGACTGCGTGCCGGTTTTTATTGACTCAGGGGTATGAAGTCATTGAGAGAAATTTTTATTCCCGCTATGGGGAAATTGATATTATTGCGCGGGATGGGCAGTATCTTGTGTTTGCCGAGGTGAAATACCGGCGGTCAACAGCCTTCGGATATCCAGGAGAGGCTGTTGACCGCAGAAAACAGCAGAAGATTCATAAGACGGCGGAATATTATTTGTTTTGCCGCGGCATGTTTGACAGGCCGGCGCGATTTGATGTGGTAGAAATCATAGGAAAGAAGATCAGGGTGATAAAAAATGCATTTTAAGAGATCAAACGATAATCATTCCACGGTGCTGCACGAAGGGCAGGTGCCGTATCTAACGTTTAGAAAACTGGATCAGGCCGGAGTCCGCCATGGATTTTCCACCAGGATGGGAGGCGTCAGTCAAGGGATGTTCTCCTCTATGAATTTAAGCTATACAAGGGGAGACGATGAAGCCTCTGTGGATGAAAATTTCCGCAGGATCGGGCAGGCAATAGGGTTTGATGAGAAAAAGCTTGTATTCTCTAATCAGATCCATGATACCATGATCAGGAGAGTCGGGAAAGAAGACTGCGGAAAAGTCATGACCGGAATGGACGGACTGGTGACCGATGTGCCTGGAGTCCCTCTGTATACGGGATATGCGGACTGTGTACCCCTGTTCTTCTTTGATCCTGTCAAAAAAGTGGCGGCTCTGGCCCATTCCGGCTGGAAGGGTACAGTCGGACGGATCGGAGAAAAGATGGTAAAACAGATGAAAGACGGATATGGATGCCGTCCTGAGGATATTGTGGCGGCTGTTGGCCCGTCAATCTGCAGAGACTGCTATGAGGTCAGCGAAGATGTGGCAGAGCAGTTCATAAAGGAATTTTCAGCACACCCGAAAGAAGAATTTTTGGACAGGAAGGAAAATGACAAGTATCAGCTGGACCTGTGGAAGGCCAATGAGATTATATTGACGGAAGCAGGAATTTTACAGGAGAATCTGGACATCACCGATCTCTGTACCTGCTGCAACAGCGATTACTTATTTTCTCATCGGGCAACAAAAGGAAAACGGGGGAATTTAGGGGCATTCATTGTGCTTTGAATGTGATATAATCTTTACAATAGGGAAAGATTATCATATAATCAAACGGAAGTTTTAGGAAGAAAGATTCCATACAGAGAGGAAATAAACATGAGTAAACCGATAGTAGCAATCGTGGGAAGGCCGAACGTGGGGAAATCCACACTGTTCAACGCACTTGCGGGAGAGAATATTTCAATCGTAAAAGATACACCGGGAGTGACAAGGGACAGGATCTATGCGGACATTTCCTGGCTGAATTATAATTTTACGCTGATCGACACCGGCGGGATCGAGCCGGATTCGGGAGATGTCATCCTTTCCAGGATGAGAGAGCAGGCACAGATTGCCATTGAGACTGCAGACGTGATCATTTTTCTTGTAGATGTGAGGCAGGGACTGGTGGATGCGGACTTCCAGGTGGCGGACATGCTGAGACGGTCTCAGAAGCCGGTGGTCCTGGCAGTGAATAAAGCAGACAATTATGAGAAGTTTCTGCCGGATACCTATGAGTTTTATAATCTGGGACTGGGTGATCCCCATCCGGTTTCCGCAAATTCCAAGCTTGGATTCGGTGATCTGCTGGATGAGGTCGTGGAAAACTGTGATCCAAAGGCTCTGGAAGAGGAAGAAGATGAAAGGCCTAAGATTGCCATCATTGGAAAGCCCAATGCAGGAAAGTCTTCGATTATCAACAAGATGCTTGGTGAGGAGAGAGTCATTGTATCGGATGTTGCGGGAACGACGAGAGATGCCATTGACACGGTCATCCAGAAGAACGGAAAAGAATACGTGTTTATTGACACCGCAGGGCTCCGCCGGAAAAATAAAATCAAAGAAGATCTGGAACGTTACAGCGTCATCCGTACAGTTTCCGCAGTGGAACGGTGTGATGTGGCAGTTCTGGTCATTGACGCCACAGAAGGCATCACCGAGCAGGACGCAAAGATTGCAGGCATTGCCCATGAGAGAGGCAAGGGGATGATCATTGCGGTCAACAAATGGGACCTGGTGGAGAAAGATGACAAGACGATCTATAAGTTCACAAACAAAATCCGCGAGGTTTTGGCTTATATGTCCTATGCGGAATTGGTTTTTATTTCGGCAAAGACCGGACAGCGTTTTCCTAAGATTTTTGATATGCTGGATGCCGTTATTGAAAATCACGCTATGCGTGTCCAGACCGGAGTGCTCAACGAGATTCTGACAGAAGCAGTAGCGATGAAACAGCCGCCGTCTGACAAAGGAAAACGCCTGAAGCTCTACTATATGACACAGGTATCGGTGAAGCCGCCCACATTTGTGGTGTTTATCAATGACAGGCAGCTGATGCACTTTTCCTATACCAGATATATTGAAAACCAGATACGGAATACGTTCGGATTCCGGGGAACCCCGATCCACATCATTGCGCGGGAAAGGAAGGAGAAGTAATGGTCCTTTGTGTTTTTCTCTGCCTGGCCATGGGATATCTGCTGGGCTGTATTCAGACAGGATTTATTATCGGAAAAATCAATCATATCGACATCAGGGATTACGGAAGCGGTAATTCCGGAACGACAAATACACTGAGAACCCTTGGAAAGACAGCGGCACTGCTGACCTTCCTTGGGGATTCCTCAAAGGGACTCATCGCAGTCAACATTGCCAGATACATATTAATTCCCCAGTTCGGAGGAATGGCCCATGAAGCCACACTCTGGCTGGTGACCGGGTTTGCCGTGGTCATCGGGCACAATTTTCCTTTTTACCTGCATTTTAAAGGAGGGAAAGGGATCGCTACAACAGGCGGCGTGATCTTTGCATTCGACTGGAGACTGGGACTTCTCTGTCTGCTTATTTTTTCTGTTGTGACAGGGATCAGTAAATATGTATCACTGGGTTCTATCTGCATGGTACTGGTAATCCCGTTTATTTTATATTTCAGCAGTCCCCACGACTGGCAGCTTGTGGCGGTGGGGTGTGTGTTTACGGCTATGGCGGTCTGGCGCCACAGGGCAAACATTGGCCGGCTCATTCACGGGACGGAAAACAAACTCGGACAGAAGGTAAAACGTTAGGAGGAAACTATGAAAAAGGTTAGCGTAATCGGTGCAGGAAGCTGGGGAAGTGCCCTGGCAGTTTTGCTGGCGAACAATGGACATGAAGTGACACTGTGGTCTCACGATTCCAAGGAGATCGAGATGCTTCAGAAGGAAAGAGAGCAGAAAGACAAGCTTCCTGGAGTGAAGCTTCCGGAGAATATAAAGGTCAGCGCCGATCTTGAAGAAACTCTCACAGGCAGAGATGTCATCGTCATGGCTGTGCCGTCTCCGGTGGTCCGTTCTATGGCAACTCGCATGGCTCCATATATAAAAGAAGGCCAGGTTATCGTCAATGTGGCGAAAGGGATTGAGGATGAAACCTATAAGACACTGACAGAGATCATCGAGGAGGAGATTCCGGGCGCTGTTGTCTGTGTACTCTCCGGCCCGAGCCATGCAGAGGAAGTGGGAAGAAAACTCCCGACGACCTGTGTTGTCGGTGCAAAGAAGGAAAGTGTAGCTGTAATGCTTCAGGATCTGTTTATGAATGAGGTGTTCCGTGTCTACACAAGCCCTGATATCATGGGAATTGAGCTCGGAGGAGCATTGAAGAATGTCATTGCCCTGGCTGCCGGCGTCACAGACGGCCTCGGATACGGCGACAATACAAAAGCCGCACTGATGACCAGAGGAATCGCGGAACTTACCAGACTGGGAGCCGCTCTCGGAGGACAGATCGAGACATTTACCGGTTTGACCGGCATCGGTGACCTGATCGTTACCTGTACGAGCGTTCACAGCCGGAACAGGAAAGCCGGACTCCTGATGGGACAGGGATATTCTCCGAAAGAGGCTATGGATGAAGTCAAGATGGTCGTGGAAGGTGTCTATTCCGCCAAAGCGGCTCTCGGACTCGCAAAGCGGAACAATGTCAATGTTCCGATCATTGAGGAAGTAAACAAAGTACTCTTTGAGGAGAAAGATCCGAAAGAGGCAGTGGCAGATCTGCTCTTAAGGGAACGCAAGAAAGAACATACAAACCTTAAATGGGAAGAAGAATAAGAAAGGACAAAGCTATGACAGAATTCGCGGAAATGTCAAAGGAAGAATTGGAACAGGCAAAGGAAGCAGCAGACAGGGATTACGAGGAACTGAAGGCCAGGAATTTAAGCCTTGATATGTCAAGGGGAAAGCCTGCGCCGTCGCAGATTGATCACGCCAACGGCATGCTGAAAGAAATGACGGACTATCACACAAAGGCAGGCATGGATGTGAGAAATTACGGCGTTTTGGACGGGATTCCTGAGATGAAGGAACTTTTCAGTGAACTGCTCGATATTCCGGCCGGCCAGCTGATCGTCGGAGGAAATGCAAGCCTTAACTTAATGTTTGACGCAGTGATGCGTTTGTTTGTGTTCGGAACGATGGGAGAGAAACCGTGGGGCCGGCTTGACAAGGTGAAGTTTCTCTGCCCAAGTCCCGGCTATGACCGTCATTTTACCATCTGCGAGACTCTGGGCATCGAAATGATCCCGGTTCCTATGACCAAAGAAGGCCCGGATATGGATATGGTGGAAGAGCTTGTGGGAAGTGATACGTCCATCAAAGGTATCTGGTGCGTTCCCAAGTATTCCAATCCGCAGGGCATCTGTTACAGCGATGAAACAGTAGACCGACTGGCTTCCATGAAGACTGCCGCGAAAGACTTCAAAATATTTTGGGACAATGCCTACGGTGTGCATCCGGTCTTTGAGGATGTGAAAGTTAAGAATATCATTGACGCATGTGAAGAAGCCGGTACAAAGAACCGTCCGTATTATTTCTTCTCTACCTCAAAGATCACCTTCCCGGGAGCCGGTGTCAGCCTGATCGCTTCCAGTGAAGAGAATATAAATGAAATCAAAAAGATCATGGGTGCCCAGACGATCGGATATGACAAAGTCAATCAGCTGCGCCACGTACAGTTCTTTCAAAATGCAGAGGGACTGAGAGCGCATATGCAGGTTTTGGCTGAGTGCATGAGGCCGAAGTTTGAAACGGTTCTAAAATACCTGAACAAAGAGCTTGCGGGAACAGGGCTCGCTGTATGGGAGGAGCCGAAAGGCGGATATTTTGTGTCCGTGGATGTATATCCGGGATGTGCAAAAGAGGTTGTACGCCTGGCAAAAGAGGCGGGAGTTGTACTCACCGGCGCAGGAGCGACTTATCCATACAAGAAGGACCCGAAGGACAGCAATTTAAGGATTGCGCCTACATACCCTACAGTGGAAGAACTGGAACAGGCGATGGAACTGTTCTGTGTCTGTGTAAAGAAGGCAGCGCTGCATAAACTGGTCAGAGAATAGAACATAAGGACTCCGGAGACGAGCATTTAAGCTTGTTCCCCGGAGTCTTTCAGTTTGCGGTAGACAGTGAGCAGCATTGTGACATAGCAGGCGGTTCCTCCGATGAAATTGGAGACGGGCTCTGCGATAAAAACACCGTTGACACCGAGACCGAACAGCATTGGCAGGCAGACGGTCAGGGGAAGAACAATGACGACCTTCCGGAAGATAGAAAAGAAGATAGCCTGTCTGGATCTGTTCAGCGCGATATAGGTGGACTGGCCCGAAAACTGCAGGGACATCATGAAGATTCCAAAGAAATAAAGCTTTAAGGCGGGGACACCTTTTGCTATGATCTCCGGACTGCTGTTGAAAATATGGATAAAAAAGTGCGGTGCAAGAAGCAGGATACCCCATACAATAAAGGTGTAGCCGATGCAGGCAAGAGTCATAAACCGAATGGCTGCCTTGACTCTTTCGTACTGTTCAGCTCCATAATTATATCCCAGAACCGGCTGGGCGCCGTTGGTAATACCGGTAACCGGCATCGTGATGACTTCCCGGATAGAGTTTAAGATTGTCATGACCGTCACGTAGAGATCTCCTCCGTAGACCTGCAGGGTTGCGTTGCAGGCGATCTGTACGATACTGTTTGTGACCGACATCGTAAAACCGGAAAGACCGAGGGTTACGATCTGCCTGACCAGACGGAACTTTAACCTAAAGTTTTCCTTTTTCAGTTTTAGTATTGTTTTTCTGCCGGCGAGAAAGAGGAGGACCCATACAGAGGAAACAAACTGGGAAATGACGGTTGCGAGAGCCGCTCCCCTGACACCCAGATGCAGGATAAAGATAAAAACAGGATCTAATATAATATTTAAGACGGCGCCGATTAAAACTGTCAGCATCCCGGTTCTTGCAAAACCCTGAGAGTTTATGAAGCTGTTCATACCAAGGCCGATCATCACAAAAACAGATCCCAGAAGATAGATCGTGATGTAGCTGTCTGCATAGGGAAATGTAGCTTCGCTCGCTCCGAATGCATAAATAATCGGTTTTTTAAAAATGAGGATTACAGCCGTGAGCAGAAGGCCCAGGAGAATCAGAAGGAAAAAAGAATTTCCCATGATCTCCTCGGCCTTTTTTTGATTTCCTTTTCCGCGTTCTATGGAACAAAGAGGAGCACCTCCCATGCCGATCAGATTGGCAAATGCCATGATGATCGTAATAATCGGAAAGGTAATGCCCACACCTCCCAGGGCGAGAGCGGCATCTTGTCCCATTCTTCCTATATAGATACGGTCAACAATACTGTAAAGTACGTTGATCAGCTGAGCCAGAGTCATAGGTACAGCCAGATTTATGATGTTTTTTGTGACGCTTCCTTTTGTAAAATCATTCTTTTCCTTTTCCATAACAGGATTCAGCCTCATTTCTTCAAAATCTTCGATAAAAAGTATAGCATGTTTTCCGGATAAATAGAATCTTGAATTAAATAACATTTGGATATATTTATATAAAATATTTACCTATAAAAACAATTGAAAAGGAAATATAAATCACCACACTTGTATACAGAAATGCATAAATACAAGCAGAAAACAAAACATTCTTTAGTTAAAACTGTCAAACAAATGACATTTGGACATATTCTGCACACAAAATCGGCTAGAAAAAGTATGTCCGGATGTTATAATTTAGATAACATCGATGGAAGAAAAAGAAATGATCAGGAGGTAAGAAAATGGCATTATTTTCAAAAGGAAAAGAAGTGTTTGGATGTCCGATGGACGGTGAGGTGAGACCTTTGAGTGAAACACCGGACAGGGCATTCGCGGACGGACTTCTTGGAGATGGAGTGGTTATTTTTCCATCGGGAGATAAAGTGTTTGCACCGTCGGCAGCAAAAGTAAACTTTACATTTCCGACACGCCATGCAGTCGGGCTGGAGACAAAGTCTGGATATGAATATCTGATCCATGTAGGGATCAACACGAATCAGCTGAAAGGAGAGGGATTTCATATATATGTAAAACCAGGAGATTATGTGAATAAAGGACAGCTTTTGCTGGAATTTGATCAAAAACTATTAAAAGAAAAGAATTTATCAGAAGCAACCCCTATCGTATTTGCCAATGTAGAAAACGATAACATTGAAGTGCTGAAGGCAGGCCGGGTTAAAGCCAATGAAGATCTGATGGTCGTGAAAAAATAGGAGGATGAATAGAATGAAGCTATCAGCGCGTGAAAAATATAGCTATGGAATCGGTGCCCTGGGAAAAGATATGATCTGCGGAGTCATATTTACCTATGCAATGGTCTATTTTACAGATGTACTGAAAATTTCAGCGGCATTTGTAGGGACACTCTTTTTCTTTGCAAAGTTCTGGGATGCGGTAAATGATCTCGGAATGGGAATGGTCGTTGACAATACGAAAACAAGATGGGGAAAATTCAGGCCGTGGCTGGCTGTTGGAACATTGATCAATGCCGTTGTTTTTGCCTGTTTATTTACGGACTGGGGATTATCCGGAACCGCACTTTATGTTTTTGCTGCCGTTATGTATATTTTGTGGGGAATGACTTATACCATTATGGATATCCCATACTGGTCTATGCTCCCCAATCTGACCAGTGACAAATCAGAGCGCGACCGGGTGGCTGTAGTTCCCAGGATCTTCGCATCTGTGGGAGGATCCCTGATCGTCGGAGGATTTGGGCTTCAGATCATGGACTTTTTGGGAAAAGGTGATGCGCAGAAAGGATTTTCTTATTTCGCATACATAATTACGGCTGTATTTATTATCACCATTGCAATTACGGTCACAAATGTAAAATCAGCGGATCATTTAAGAGCAGTGAAGGAAGAGAAGACATCCTTTAAGAAATTGCTGCATATCATTTCAAAAAATGATCAGCTTCTTGTAGCCATTGCAGTAATCCTACATTTAATTTTGCGATGCAGGTTATGACAGGGGTATCTCTATACTACTTCTTATATGTGGCAGGCAGCAAATCAATGTTTTCAATCTTTACGATGTTTGCAGGGATTGCAGAGATCTCCGGCTTGTTTCTGTTTCCATGGATCGCGAAACATCTGAACAGAAACCAGGTTTATCTTTTGGCAAGCCTGATACCGACAATTGGACTGGGGCTGTTATTCGTCATCGGATATCTGGCACCGACGAATTTTGTATTGACAGCCATCGCCGGCTATGGTGTTAAATTCGGTTCCGGGCTTCAGCTTGGGATTGTGACGGTTGTGCTGGCAGATGTTGTCGACTATGGTGAATATAAATTCGGAACAAGAAATGAGTCTGTTACCTTTTCTATCCAAACACTGCTCGTAAAGTTTACTTCGGCTATGGGTGCGCTTCTTACCGGATTTGCACTGAATGCCACGGGGTATATTCCAAATGCAGTACAGACAGCATCAACACAGAACGGTATCCGTTTTGTTATGATCGGTGTCCCGATTGTTTTTGTAGCCCTCAGTTTTATGATCTACAAGACAAAATTTAAACTTCATGGGGCGTATTACGACAAAATCATGAATGTTCTGGCATTGAGAAAAGAGAAACTGGACGAGCGTCTGGCAAACAATTCATAATAATTATAGAAAAGACGGAGGAATCTATATGTCAATTATTTTTCATGAGAGATCTAAAACATTTCATCTATATAATGATAAGATCAGTTATATTTTTAAAATCTTAAGAAACGGTCAGCTTGGTCAGCTTTACTGCGGAGCGGCAATACGGGACAGAGAAGAATATGAGCATTTATTTGAGGCAAGGCAGCGTCCCATGGCGCCGTGTACCTATGAAGGGGATCTGACGTTTTCTATGGAGCATATCAAGCAGGAATATCCGGCTTATGGATCAGGGGATATGAGATATCCGGCTTTTCAGATTCTGCAGAGCAATGGAAGCAGAATCACAGATTTTACATATATATCCCATAAGATCATGGAAGGAAAACCAGAGCTTCCAGGGCTTCCCGCAACCTATACAGAGGATCCGAAAGAGGCACAGACGCTGGAGATTCTTCTTCGGGATGAATTGATCCAGGTGGATCTGCTGTTATCGTATTCCATATTTGCACATTATGGAGCTGTTGCGCGTAGTGTACGGTTTGTGAATCGGGGAACAGAGTCTGTGATCCTGGATCAGGCAATGAGTCTGTGTCTGGATCTTCCGGATTCAGACTACGAAATGATCGAACTGACCGGAGCGTGGTCCAGAGAGAGGCATATAAAGGAGCGCAGACTGTGCCATGGCATCCAGTCCGTGTACAGTATGAGAGGCTGCAGTTCTAATAATTATAATCCGTTTATTGCACTGAAACGGGAAAACACCACAGAACATGACGGAGAAGTTTACGGTTTTTCCTTTGTGTACAGCGGAAACTTTCTTGCGCAGGTGGAAGTGGATACTTATGATGTCTCAAGGGTCACCATGGGAATCAACCCTAACACGTTTACGTGGGAATTAAAACCGGGAGAGAACTTTCAGACACCGGAAGCGGTGATGGTCTACAGCAGTGAGGGCTTAAACGGTATGAGCCAGACTTACCATGAGCTGTATCAGAAACGGCTGGCCAGAGGAGAATGGAGGGATCAAGTCCGTCCGATTCTTGTGAATAACTGGGAAGCCACATACTTTGATTTTGATGAAGATAAAATTCTTCTAATCGCAGATACGGCGAAACGTCTCGGCATCGAATTATTTGTCCTGGATGACGGCTGGTTCGGCAGAAGAGATGACGATACAAGTTCTCTGGGAGACTGGTACCCGGACCTTAACAAACTTCCGGAAGGAATCAAGGGCATTGCGGAAAAAATTGAAAAGAAAGGTTTGAAATTCGGACTTTGGTTTGAACCGGAGATGGTCAACAAAGACAGTGACCTGTATCGGGCTCATCCGGACTGGATGCTTGCGGCTCCGGGCAGAAACAGCTGTCACGGAAGAAATCAGTTTGTCCTGGATTTTTCCAGAAAAGAAGTGGTAGATTATATATACCGGCTCATGGAAAAAGTTTTGCTGGATGCTCCTGTGTCCTATATAAAATGGGATATGAACCGCTGTATGTCAGAGGTGTATTCAGCAGGATGCGGTGCATCGGATCAAGGGAAAGTTACACATAAATATATCCTTGGGGTATATGATCTTTATGAACGGCTGACAAAGAAGTTTCCGCATATCCTGTTTGAATCCTGCGCCAGCGGAGGTGCCAGATTTGATCCCGGAATGATGTATTATGCGCCCCAGTGCTGGACCAGTGATGATACGGATGCAATAGAAAGAATTAAAATCCAATACGGCACCAGTATGGTTTATCCGGTCAGCAGTATGGGAGCTCACGTATCAGCGGTGCCGAATCATCAGGTGCTGAGGAATACTCCGATTGAGACGCGGGCGAATGTTGCCTGTTTCGGGACTTTTGGATATGAACTTGATTTGAATCAGTTGTCAGCAGAGGAACAGGAAAAAATAAAAGAACAGGTGGAATTTATGAAGACATACCGGGAGGTCCTTCAGTTTGGAACCTTCTACCGCCTTCAGAGCCCTTTTAAACACAATACAAGTGCATGGATGTCGGTCTCACAAGACAGACGGACGGCGGTCGTCGGATACTTCCGCACGCTGGAACCGGTGAATTCAGGATATACAAGACTGAAGCTCCGGGGGCTCGATGAAAATTTATGCTATCATGTGACAATCAATGAAACCAGCCACTACGGCGATGAACTAATGAAAGCCGGACTGGTGACTTCGGATGCCTCCAGCGGTGAAAACCGTGAGACATATAACGGAGCCAACGGAGATTACCAGTCTCGCCTATATATCTTAACTGCGGAGGACGAATTGCGAGCGCCTTCCGTACGTTCCTAATGAAGGAAAGACTCCTGCTGTTTACAGTATGGAGCCTTTCCTTTTTATCTATTCAGAATGCTTTTGGTTTTCTGCTTTGTGAGGGTCGAAAGCCCGTATAATATTCGGAACATTCCGGTTTTCTTTGCGGTAGGCCGTGGGACTTAAACCGGTAATTTTTTTAAATGCCTTGGAAAAGGCAAGCTGATTGGCATAACCGCAGGAGTATGAGATATTCTTAACCGGAAGATCCGTATCTGAAAGAAGTTCTGTGGCTTTGGTAACGCGGAATCTTAAGAGGAACTGCTGGGGTGACATATGAAGGTTTTCCTGGAACATGCTGCAGAGATAACTCCGGTTTAAAGAAACATAATCAGCAATGTCCCTGACGGTAATGACATTCTGGTAATTTTTCTGTATAAATTCAATGGCCTTGCTGATATGTATGTTTTCACTTGTAAAATCAGACTTGTATTTAATATCAGCGGACCGGCTGAAGGAGGCAAAGATCAGAAAGAGTATGCCCTGAATATAAATCTCATTGCTGTAGCTTAAGGTATTATGTCTGAGGATATCTTCAATATAAGATACAAGAAGTTCTTTCTCCTCACAGTGACAGATCAGATGTTCACTGTCCAGACCGCAGCGCTGAAGATAGTCATTGACTTGATTTCCGGAAAAACCGACCCAGAGATAGGTCCAGGGATCTTGTTCGTCTGCCTGGTAAAAGGTTACTTCATCCGGGAGGATCAAGAAAGCGTCTCCCGGCTCAATGGTGTACTGTTTGTCCCCGGCATAGTAATATCCTTTTCCGCTGACACAGTAGTGAAGCAGGTGGTGGCTCCGGACAGCAGGACCGAAGGAATAAAGAGGTGTGCACTCCTGTATGCCGCAGAAAAGGAGATAAAAGTCAGAAAACATTTGGTTCTTGATTTCCAAAAATGAATACATAGTCTCTCCTTTCCCTGTTTTTTACTTTTATTTTATAATACAAAGCGGTAAAACACAACCGGGAAACGGCAGAAAACACTTTGTGTTTCTATATTGATTATGGTAGAATAAATAAAATATTAAAAACACTATGAAAACGAGGAGTGATTCCATGAAATTTACAAAGATGCATGGCTGCGGCAATGATTATGTATACGTGAACTGTTTTGAAGAAACGATAGAAAATCCCAATGAGACGGCAAAGTTTGTCAGTGACCGCCATTTTGGAATCGGGTCAGACGGTATGATCTGTATTCATCCTTCTGACAAAGCGGATTTCCGGATGGCCATGTACAACAGTGACGGTACAGAGGGAGCCATGTGCGGAAACGGAGTCCGCTGTATCGCAAAGTATGTATACGACTATGGATTAACGGACAAAACAACGATCACCATCGAGACCAAAGGCGGGATCAAAGAACTGGACCTTACAGTGGAAGACGGAAAGGTCACATGGGTCAATGTAGACATGGAGGCCCCTGTGCTGGAGGCCGATAAAATACCGGTGATTTATGATGAGGAGAAAAAAGTCATCGACAAGCCTGTCATCGTAGACGGCAGAGAGTACAGGATCACCTGTGTATCTATGGGAAATCCCCATGGAGTCGTGTTTGTAGACTCTGTGGATGATCTTGATATTGAAAAGCTCGGGCCGATGTTTGAACATCACCCGATGTTTCCGGACAGAGTCAACACAGAATTTATCCAGGTGGTCGACGACCATACGATCAGGATGCGTGTTTGGGAGCGCGGAGCAGGGGAGACTCTAGCCTGCGGAACCGGTGCATGTGCAAGTGCCTATGCAAGTTATCTGAATCAGAAGACCGGCAATAAAGTCCTGGTCCACCTTCTGGGAGGAGATCTTCAGATTGAATATGACGAAGAGAAACATACCATCTTCATGAAAGGACCGGCCACAAAAGTATTTGACGGGGAGATTGACCTTTAAAAAGTTTTGGCTTAGGAGGAATCTATGAAATTATCAAAATTATTAGAACGCTCAGAATACACTCTCGTACAGGGCACGGAAGATACAGAGATTTCGACTCTCGTATATGACTCAAGAAAAGTGGAGGAGAACAGTGTTTTTGTCTGCATTTCCGGGGCAGCCTTTGACGGACATAAGTTTATTGGGCAGGTAATCGAAAAGGGTGCCAAAGTTATCGTTGTACAACAGGATGTGGAAGCTCCGAAGGGCGTAACGGTGATCCGTTTTGACGACACGAGAAAGGCGCTTGCAGAGATGTCCGCAGCTTACTTCGGATATCCGGCAGAGGAACTGACGACCATTGGGATAACCGGAACCAAAGGCAAGACAACGATCACTTACATGATCCAGTCGGTGCTTGAGCACGCGGGGCAGAAGACCGGGCTGATCGGAACCATTGAGACTGTCATCGGGGATGAAAGAATCCCTTCGGTCAATACGACGCCGGAATCTTACGTGATTCAGGAATCTTTCCGGAAGATGGCGGATGCGGGATGCAAAAATGTCGTCATGGAAGTTTCTTCACAGGGACTGATGCTCCACAGGGTGAGCGGCTTTACCTTTGACTATGGTATTTTTACGAATCTGGCCGAAGACCATATCGGAGAAAATGAACACAAGGATATGGATGACTATATCCGCTGCAAGTCTCTTTTGTTTCAGCAGTGCAGGCAGGGCATTGTAAACGGGGATGATGACTATGTAGAAAGAATCATCAAGGGGCATACATGTTCTTTAGAGACCTTTGGCATGAAGCCGGGCAGCGATGTGTATGCCGACCATATAGAGCGTATCCAGGAACCCGGTTATCTTGGCGTTTCTTACGATTTAAAAGGAAAAGAAGAGTATAACGTTCATGTGGACATTCCAGGAGACTTTACGGTCTATAATTCGCTGGCAGCCATTTCATTGTGCCGCTATATGGGAATTCAAAAGAAAGATGTTCTGGACGCACTGAATACGATTCAGGTAAAAGGCCGTTTAGAGATCATAAAAACACCGGGCGAATACACCCTGATGATTGATTACGCCCACAATGCCATGAGTCTCGAAAGCCTGCTCACGACGATACGGAAGTATGATCCGAAAAAGATCTACTGTCTGTTCGGCTGCGGAGGCAACAGGGCCAAAGCCAGACGGTATGAGATGGGCGAGGTATCTTCAAAACTTGCGGATCTTACGGTGGTGACATCAGACAATCCGAGAAATGAAGAACCGATGGACATTATCAATGATATTTTGGTGGGAGTCCATAAGGGACCGGGAGAATATGTCACGATCCCTGACAGGAAAGAAGCCATCCGCTACTGCATGGAACATGCGGGAAAGGGCGATATCGTCATTCTGGCGGGCAAAGGACATGAAGATTATCAGGAGATCAGAGGAGTGAAACATCATATGGATGAAAGAGACTTGATCCGGGAGATCATCGCAGAATCCATTTAAATTCAGAACACAAAAACCGAAAGCATCACACATGTTTCCGGGAGGAGATTAGGAGGAACTATGGACAGCAGAATTAAAGGAACAACAAGATTATTGGGACTGATCGGGTCACCGGTGGGACATTCAGGATCACCGGCTATGCACAATTATGGATTTCAGGCGCTCGGGATTGACGCGGCTTACCTGGCTTTTGATATCAAAGAAGACCAGGTAAAAGATGCCATCAGCGCAGTGCGAACACTGAATATGCAGGGGCTCAATGTGACCATGCCGTGCAAGACAGAGGCAGCAAAATATATGGATGAATTGTCTCCGGCAGCCAGGCTGATCGGTGCGGTAAACACTGTGGTAAACAGAGACGGAAAACTTTACGGACATATCACAGACGGTGAAGGATTTGTGGCAAATCTTAAGGATCATGGGGTTTCAATCGGGAAAAAAGATATTGTGATCTTTGGGGCCGGAGGTGCTGCGACAGCGATTTTGGTACAGTGTGCTCTGGATGGCGCAAATTCCGTCACGGTCATTAACCCAAGGGATGATTTCTTCGGACGGGCGGAAGAGATGCATAAAAAGCTCCGGGAAGAAACTCCGGACTGTGACATCACTTTGATCGATCTGGCTGACGAAGCTGCTGTCAAAGAAGCGGTATCAAAAACCGATATTCTCATCAACGGAACTCTTCTTGGGATGAAACCAAAAGAAGACACTTCCGTGATCCGGGATACGAGCCTGTTCCGCAAAGATATGGTTGTTGCAGATGTGGTCTATAATCCGAAAGAGACAAAGCTGTTAAGAGAGGCTAAAGCAGCGGGCTGCAGGACTGTCCAGGGAGACGGAATGCTCTTATGGCAGGGAGTGGCTGCATTTAAACTGTTCACCGGACAGGATATGCCGGTAAAAGAAGTAAAGGAAAAGTTCTTTTCTTAAAACAGAATACATAATCAACCAGTGATATAAGAGAAAAAGGATTGCCCGGGCAGTCCTTTTTTCTTTCTTACAGTCATATCCTGGCAGAATACTGCATATACTTTAACAGTCTATCGTAGGAGGATATTATGGATTACTTTAATGTATATAAGGATATTATGGCCAGGACCGACGGAGAGATCTACATCGGCGTGGTAGGTCCGGTTAGGACCGGAAAGAGTACGTTTATCAAGCGGTTTATGAACCTGATGGTTCTTCCGAACATGGAAAATGAGAACGAAAGAAGCCGTGCCAACGACGAGCTGCCTCAGTCATCCAGCGGAAAAACCATCATGACGACGGAACCCAAGTTTGTGCCGAATGAAGCGGTGGAGATCAACGTGGATGACGGCATCAGCATGAAAGTCCGCCTCATCGACTGTGTGGGTTACATGGTAAACGGAGCTGTGGGCCATATTGAGGGAGAAGAAGAACGGCTGGTGAAGACACCGTGGTTTGATTATGAGATTCCATTTACAAAAGCGGCCAGCATCGGGACAAAAAAAGTCATCACGGAACATTCCACGATCGGGATCGTAGTGACTACAGACGGTTCCTTCGGCGACATAGAGGCGGCCAATTATCAGGAGCCGGAGGAAGAGACGATCAAACAGCTCAAAGCATTACATAAACCATTTGTGGTACTTTTAAATACGAGCCGTCCATATTCTGAAGAAACTGTGAACCTTGCCAAAGAAAAGGAAGCAAAATACGGGGCAAAAGTGCTCCCGATGAACTGTGAACAGCTTAAGAAGGATGATATTTATTATATACTCAAGAGTGTACTGATGGAATTCCCAATTTCTTCGATTGGCTTTTTTGTACCGAAATGGGTGGAGGTACTTCCGCACGATCACAAGATCAAACAGGAAATCATGGAGACTGCCCGGAAGATGCTCATAGAGAAGGATACCATGAAAGACATCTATGAGGAGGAAGATTACGAAAATCAATACATAAAACAGTGGAAACTGGATTCTGTCGCTATGGATACCGGAGTGATCCGTATCGCAGTGGATATGGATGATTCCTATTATTATGAATTTTTAAGTGATACGATTGGACTTCCGATCAAGAATGAATACGAATTCATCTCGATCATGAGAGATCTTGCAAGACAGAAAAAGGAATACGAAGAAGTGGCCGATGCCCTGAACGCAGTGAAACAGAGGGGATACGGTGTTGTGACCCCGACAAAGGGAGATATTGTCCTGGAAGAACCTAAGATCGTGAAGCATGGGAACAAATACGGGGTGAAGATCAAGGCCAGTGCTCCGTCCATTCATATGATACGGGCCAATATTTCCACGGAGATCGCACCGATCGTCGGAGAAGAGTATCAGGCCAAGGATCTGATGGAGTACTTTGACAAGGGAAAGAGTGATCCTCAGGAAAGTATATGGGATATCAATATTTTTGGAAAAACACTGGAGCAGCTTGTCGGAGAAGGCATGCAGTCAAAAGCGCAGAAGATGACAGAAGAAAGCCAGCAGAAACTGCAGGATACTATGGAAAAGATCGTCAATGAGAGCAACGGCGGACTGGTCTGCATCATCATCTGACAATAGCTGGGTGGCATTGACAAATTACGAAAAAAAGAATATACTTTGGTAAACAAAATATTAGGAAAGCGCAGGATAAATGATAAGATGTCGATTAGAATATTAGGTACAGGAAGTTATCTTCCGGAGACGATTGTTACAAATGATGATTTAGCAAAAGTGATGGATACCAGCGATGAGTGGATTGCCAGCAGAACCGGTATCCGGGCACGTCATATTTCTGTGGACGATACAACATCCGGCATGGCAGTGAAAGCTGCAAAAGAAGCCCTGAAGGAAAGCGGAGTCGCTCCGGAGGAGCTGGACTGTATCTTTTTAGCGACATTGTCCGGTGACCGGGCCACTCCCAACGGGGCCTGTGACGTTCAAAAAGCCATCGGAGCAAGGAATGCGGTCTGTATGGACTTAAATGCGGCGTGTTCCGGGTTTGTCTATGCTCTGACCACTGCGGTAGCCTATGCAAAAGCAGCATTGGCAAAAAAGATGCTCGTCATCGGTGTGGAAACCTTATCAAAGGTCGTGGATTGGAGCGACCGCAGTTCCTGTGTCTTGTTCGGAGACGGGGCAGGGTGTGCAGTGGTGGAAGCGGATGATTCCAGAGAAGTATTTATCGATTACGGATCTAACGGGGAACTCGGGGAAGCGCTGACCTGCGGGGAGAGAAAATTAAATAACTTATTGGTAGAGAACCATGAGCCTTTGGAACAAGTCTTTATGGACGGACAGGAAGTTTACCGGTTTGCGGTAAAGACGGTTCCCAGGACGATTGAAAATGTATTGGAGAAAGCAGGAGTTTCAAAAGATGAGATCAAATATTACGTCCTGCATCAGGCCAACAAACGGATCATCGATTCGGCTGCAAAACGTCTGAAGCTTGACATAGAAAAGTTTCCGATGAACCTGGACCGGTGCAGCAATACTTCTTCTGCAAGTGTCCCGATCTTATTGGACGAGATCAATAAAAAGGGTTTGCTTGAGAGAGGAGATAAGATTGTCATGTGCGGATTTGGAGGAGGTCTGACCTGGGGAACGATTTATTTAGAATGGTAAGAAACGGCCGGAGACGATTCCGGTGTCACCTGAGAAAAAAGTAGGGCTTTCCTGCTTTTTTTGTTTATTTCACAGGAAAGTTTCAGGACTTCCCTGTGGAATAAAAACGCTCCGCCGATTGAGCACAGATGCGTGAGGATGAACGTGCTTCAAATGTTAAAGTATGCTATAATATAAGAATATAGATTAAAGGAGGTGTTGGCAATGGAATTACAGATGTGGAGAGAGATCCTTTGCCCTTACGACTTAGCTGTGGAAGAATTAAAGCTGAAGTTCGTACACATCATGAACGAGTACAGGACCGCAGGCCGCTATTCACCGATCGAACAGGTGGATGGGAGAGTCAAGAGTATTTCCAGCATTCTTGACAAGATGCAGAGGAAAAAGATCAATATCAATGAAATCGAGACCGATCTGGAGGATATTGCGGGCATCAGAGTCATTTGTCAGTTTGTGGAAGATATCGACCGTGTTGTGGAGATTATTGAACAGCGGTCTGACATGGAGATCAAGACAAAAAAAGATTATATAACAAAAGCAAAGGACAGCGGATACCGGAGTTTTCATGTCATCATCTATTACGATGTGGATACGATCTACGGAAAAAAACGAATCCAGGCGGAGATACAGATCCGCACACTGGCCATGAATTTCTGGGCAACAGTGGAGCACTCCCTTCAGTACAAATACAAGGAAAATATCCCAGAGCATATCACGGAAAAGCTCATGAATGCGGCGGATGCCATCGTGGTCCTTGACAAGGAGATGTCCATTGTCAGAGATGAGATCATGGATGCACAGAATTCTTTCAGGAAGAAGGCAAATATCGTTTCTGAGATCTTGTCAACGATGCAGAATTTATATAAAGTTGCCAACAAACAGGAAGTCATCAAGATACAGGATGAGTTTTACAAAATATATGAGACAGGAGATATGGAGCAGCTGATCCATTTCAATAAGCAGCTGGACATCATTGCGGAAGGCTACCGCGCACAGAGCCTGTCATAGGAGAAGTTATGGAATTACCACAATTATTCGTTGAGAAGATGAAATCCCTTCTGGGAGAAGAATACAGCGATTATGAGGCATGTTTAAAGCGGCCGAAGCAGAATGGCATCCGGGTCAATACATCAAAGATATCGGTGGAAGAATTTCAAAAGATCGCACCATTTGAGACCGAGCCGGTGCCGTGGACGAAAAACGGGTTTTTTGTCGGACCAAAAGAGCAGCCTGCGAAGCATCCCTTTTATCATGCGGGTCTGTACTATATTCAGGAACCGAGCGCCATGGCACCCGCGGCATTTCTTCCGGTAGAGCCCGGGGACAAGGTACTGGATCTCTGTGCGGCGCCCGGAGGCAAGTCCACAGAACTCGGGGCAAAGCTTCGGGGAGAGGGAATTCTGGTGTCCAATGACATCAGCATTACAAGGACAAAAGCCCTTTTGAAAAATTTAGAGATGTTCGGCATCAGCAACAGCGTGATCGTAAGCGAGGAACCTAAAAATCTTGTTCCGGTCTTTTATGAGTATTTCGATAAAGTGCTTGTGGACGCGCCCTGTTCGGGGGAAGGAATGTTCCGCAAAGGCAGCAGCGAGATTAAAAACTGGGCCGAATACGGCATTGAACCTTATGTAAAAATCCAGAGGGAAATCATCCTTGACGCGGTAAAGATGCTCAAGCCCGGAGGATATCTTTTATATTCTACCTGTACCTTCTCTCCGGAAGAGGACGAGCAGCTGATTGAGTACCTGCTGGAACAGGAGCCCGGGCTGTCCCTGGCCGATCTGCCGGACTGTGAAGGGTTTGACAGAGGACACGCCGAATGGACGGTGTCAGGGCTTCAGGATGTAAAGAAATGCATCAGGCTTTGGCCCCACAGAATCAAAGGAGAAGGCCACTTTCTGGCTCTTTTGAAAAAGGACGGCTCTCCGGCTTCGGACAGGAAGGAGTCAGGAAATGCCCGTGCGGTGATCTCTGAGGAGGCGGAAGCCTTTTTGTCCGGGTGCAGGATGGACCTTGACAGAGACAGGATCAAAGAACATAAGGGGAGACTGATCCTTATGCCGAAAGAACTGCCTGACCTTGGCAGGCTTCGGGTTTTAAGACACGGACTGCTTTTGGGAGAGATGAAGAAGAAACGGTTTGAGCCAAGCCAGGTTCTGGCTATGGCGCTTTCCAGCAGCGGATATGTGAGAACCCTGGATCTAAGCCTTTCAGATGACAGGCTCATGAAATATCTGAAATGTGAAACGATACTTGCAGACGAAAAAGAAGACGGTGTGTATCTGATCACTGTCTGCGGATACCCTCTCGGATGGGGGAAACTTTCAAAGGGACGGATGAAAAATAAATATGCGCCGTCATGGAGATGGATGTGATGAAGACACTGCGTTTGGACAAGTTTTTATGCGATGTCCTGGGATGCACCAGGAGCGAGGCCAGGAAAATGATCCGCCAGGGCAGAGTCCTGGCAGGAGACGAGATCATTAAGAAACCGGAATATAAAGTAAACCCGGAAGAAGATGAGATTACAGCGGACGGGCAGAGACTGAACTTCCGGGAATATGAGTATCTGATGATGAACAAGCCAAAGGGCGTGGTGACGGCAACAAAAGATGGAAGAGATAAAACGGTCATGGATCTGCTCACTGGAAGACACAGGAAGGGGCTGTTCCCGGCAGGCAGGCTGGACAAGGACACCGAAGGCCTGCTGCTCATCACAAATGACGGAGAACTGGCTCACCGTCTGCTGTCTCCGAAGCATCATGTCACGAAATGCTACTCTGTCACTGTAACAGGGGAAATTGGCAGAGAGCAGCAGGAGATTTTTGAGTCAGGCATGGATATCGGAGATGACAAGCCTTTGAAGCCGGCGAAACTTGTCATACTGACTTCAGGAGAAGTATCGCAGGCAGAGGTGTTTATCACAGAGGGGAGATTCCATCAGATCAAACGGATGTTTGAGGCGGTAGGCAGCAAAGTTTTAGAACTGAAAAGACTTTCCATGGGAAGCCTTGTTCTGGACCCGGAACTTCTCCCGGGACAGGTCAGAGAGCTTACGGAAGAAGAAATCAAATGTTTAAAGGAGAACTAATGCTAAAAGATAAACGAGCAGTTATTTTTGACCTGGACGGAACCCTTGTGGATTCCATGTGGATCTGGCGGGAGATCGACGAACGGTTTTTGGGACAGTATGGCCTGCAGGTACCGGATGGGCTGAACGATTTCCTGGAAGGCTTCAGTTTTAATGAGACGGCGGAGTATTTTAAAAACAATTTTCCGCTGCCGCTCTCCGTACAGGAGATCAAGGACACATGGAACCGTATGGCCTGTGAGATGTATATGAATGAGATCCCTCTCAAGGAGGGGGCAAAGGAGTTTCTGGATATCCTGAAGGAGAAAAAGCTTCCGCTTGGAATCGCTACAAGCAATTCCAGGGAACTGACAAAGGCATGTCTCGATGCCCATGGGATCGGGGAATATTTTCAGTATATCTGTACCTCCAATGAAGTGCCGAAAGGGAAACCGGCGCCGGATGTGTATCTGAAGACCGCGGAGGAGCTCTCTGTTTCTCCGGAACATATTTTAGTGTTTGAAGATATTCCATACGGCATCATGGCCGGAAACAGCGCGAATATGACGACCTGTGCCGTCCGGGATTCCTACTCCCAGGCGGTGACGGAAAAGAAGAAGGAATTGGCGGACTATTACATTGACACTTACTTTGATATCATAAACGGAACCTATCAATCAGTTTAAGCGATACGAGAGGTGATAACATGAAGAAAGTAGCGATTATTACAGGTGCTTCCTCAGGGCTGGGAAGGCAGTTTGTCATTCAGACGGCAAAGAGTCATGGATTTTTAGATGAGATCTGGGTGGTGGCGCGAAGGGCAGACCGCTTATTTGAACTTGGGGTGCTGGTTTCCAACATCGTGATCCGGCCGATTCCTCTGGATCTTGCGAAAAAGGACAGCGCCGAACGGATCAGAAATATCCTGGCAAAAGAAAAGCCGAAAGTTTATGTGCTGGTGAACTGTTCCGGGCTCGGACTGGCCGGGAAGTTTGACCGGCAGGAGGAAGAGATGCTGGATCAGATGGTGAAAGTGAACTGTCTCGCTCTCACGAGGATCACCAGAGCCGTGCTGCCGTATATGCCAAGAAAGGCACGTATCGTACAAGTGGCATCTTCTGCGGCATTTGTACCTCAGCCGGGATTTGCAGTCTATGCGGCGACAAAGTCCTATGTACTGAATCTGAGCCTGGCATTGAGACAGGAGCTGAAAAAGAGAGGAATTATTGTGACGGCCGTCTGTCCGGGACCGGTAAAGACCGAGTTCTTTGATACGGCCTATCAAAAAAAAGAAATGAAACTATATAAAAAGCTTGCGATGGCAAAGCCTGAAAAAGTGGTAAAGAAGGCTCTGAGGGATGTAAAGAGAGGCCGGGCGGTCTCTGTCTACGGGCTTTCCATGAAGGCGGTGAGAGTTTTGTGCAAGCTGCTGCCGAGCGGTCTGATCGTCAGACTGATAGGCTAGAAGGGAACCCGAATGAAAGAAATCAGAATCTCAGACCGGGAAGAAGAACAGCGGCTGGACAAACTGCTGGCAAAATATCTGAATAAGGCTCCGAAAAGCTTTCTCTATAAGATGCTCCGTAAAAAGAATATTAAACTGAACGGAAAAAAGGCATCGGGAAGTGAAAAGCTGAAATCCGGCGATGTGGTGTGTGTTTATATGGCGGATGCGACCATTGCTTCTTTCCGGGAAGAACCGAGGGCGGAGAGGAGGAAGGCAGATCTTTCTGTGATTTATCAGGATTCCAATGTGCTCATCATCAATAAGCCTTACGGGATGCTGTCACAGAAAGCAAAGCCGTCGGATATATCGGTGAATGAGCTGATCGTTCCCTATTGCCTGGAACACGGCATTTTAAAAGAGTCTGACCTGGAATTGGTCCGTCCGTCTGTCTGCAACCGTTTAGACAGGAATACGACGGGTCTGCTGATCGCGGGGATCTCTCTGGAGGGGCTTCAGACGATGGCGGAAGTGCTGAGAGACCGCTCTGTGAGAAAATATTACTACTGTATTGTGAAGGGCATGGTGAACAAAAAAACAAGAATTTCCGGTTATATATGTAAAGACCACAGAGAAAACAAAGTTTCTTTTTCGGAGCGAAAGATCAGCGGAGGAAGCCGGATTGAGACAGCCTATGAGCCGATGGCAGCCGGGCACGGCTTTACGCTCCTGAGGGTGGAACTGATCACCGGAAAGACCCATCAGATCCGGGCCCATTTAGCCGGGATGGGATTTCCTCTGGCAGGGGATACCAAGTACGGAGACAGGGGTGTCAATCTGCAGATGAAGCAGAAGTTCGGAGTAAAGCACCAGCTGCTGCACTGCGGCTGCCTCGAGTTTCCCGAAGGGATGAAAAGGTGCGGGGAGCTGTCCGGCAGGACCGTTGCCGCAGAGCCTCCGGAAACATTTTTAAGGACAGCAAATGAATTGTTTGGGAGAGTCGTATGGGAACCTGGAATTTAAAAGGATTGAGGGGATCGGTCCTTGAAGAACTGGTCAACCACACAAATGAAAAGTATAAGGAACAGGGGCTGGCTCTGATCCAGAAGATCCCCACATCCATAAAGCCGGTCCGGTTTGACAAGACCACCCGGCAGATCACTTTAGCATATTTTGACCAGAAAAGTACGGTGGACTATATGGGGGCTGTCCAGGGATATCCTGTTTGTTTTGACGCCAAAGAGTGCGGAAACGACGTATTTCCCTTACATAATATCCATGAACACCAAATAGAATTTATGGAGAGGTTTGAAAAACAGGGTGGCATAAGCTTTCTGCTGATCTATTTTACCCACAGGCAGGCCTGTTACTTCATGTCTTTTGAGGAGACAATGAAATACTGGAACAGGCAGTTAAACGGCGGTCCCAAGCATTTTAAATTTGAGGAACTGGATGCAGGATTCTTTGTTCCTATGAAAAAAGGTATGATCCTGCATTATTTAGAGTGCCTGAATAAACTATTGGCCGGGAGGCGTTGACTTAGCCTGCTGTTTTTCGTATAATAAAACATTGAAACAGCCGTTACGTCCGGCAAGTGAATACACAGAAAGAAGATAGACCAATGATTAGAAGTATGACAGGATTTGGGCGCAGCGTCGTATCCAATGACAACAATCAGACGATCACCGTTGAGGTGAAATCAGTCAATCACAGATACTGTGATATCTCATTAAAGATACCGAAAAAATTTACTATGTTTGAGGCGGATGTCCGGAACCTGTTTAAACAGTATGCGAACAGGGGAAAGATCGATCTGTCCATATCATATGAAGACTTGTCCGAGACCAGCGTAGGTCTCCACTATAACCGCGCGGTGGCAAAAGAGTATATGGATGCCTTTCATCAGATGGAAGAAGAGTTTGGAATTCCGGTGTCGGTCACGGCAGAACGCCTGGCTCAGTTTCCAGAGGTGCTCTCTCTCACAGAAGAGACTTTTGACGAGAGCCGGTGGTGGAGCCTGATCGAAACAGCGGTTAAGGAAGCTGGCAAAAAATTTGTGGAATCCAGGACAGTGGAAGGGAAAAGACTTTTGGAGGATATGGAAGGAAAGCTCGCCCGGATGGAAGACGATATTGAGTTTATCGCCGAGCGTTCTCCGTCTATTATTCAGGAATACCGTACGAAACTGGAAGATAAAGTAAAAGAATTTTTAGAAAATGCCGGGATCGATGAAAACAGGATTGCGGCAGAGGTCACCTTATATGCAGACAAAATATCCGTGGATGAAGAGATCGTCCGCTTTAAGAGCCATATCAAGGCCATGCAGGAAGAGCTCTATGAGAAAGAAAGCGTCGGAAGAAAACTGGATTTCCTTGCCCAGGAAATGAACCGGGAGGCCAACACGATCTTGTCCAAGTCCAGTGACGTGGAGCTTTCCAACCACGCCATCGAGCTGAAGACCAATGTGGAAAAGGTCAGGGAACAGGTTCAGAATATCGAGTAGGGAGGATAAAACGATGAAAAAAGGTGCGTTGGTCATCTTATCCGGATTTTCCGGCGTTGGAAAAGGCACAGTGGCAAAGCGCCTGGTGGAGAAGTACGGATACAGTCTGTCGGTCTCCGCGACGACCAGGCAGCCCCGGGAAGGGGAAGTGGACGGAAGAGACTATTTTTTCAAGACGGAAGAAGAGTTTCGAAACCTGATTGACTACAACGGATTTATAGAATATGCTAGATATGTAGAAAATTTTTACGGCACGCCGCGGAAGTTCGTGGAAGATGAGCTCAACGCGGGGCATAATGTCATACTGGAGATTGAAGTACAGGGGGCGTTTGCCATCAGGGAACAGTACGAGGATGCTCTTTTGATCTTCATCACGGCTCCCAGTGCCGGGGAGATCAAAAACCGCCTGATCGGAAGGGGAACGGAGTCTGAGGAAGTCATAGCAAAGCGGCTTTCAAGGGCGGTGGAAGAGTCCGAGGACATGTGCCAGTATGATTATATTATCGTCAATGACGATCTGGAAGTGTGCGTCGGCCAGGTGCATGCGGTGGTCACCGCACAGTCCTGTGAGCGCAGACACAACATGGATCTGGTAAAAGAAACAATGGAAGGATTAAAAACCTTATAGGAGGAATCATATTTATGCTACACCCATCATATTCAGAATTAATGCAGGTCATCAATGGAGATGACGAAGACAAGAATATCATCACCAGCCGCTACTCACTTGTCATTGCCAGTGCCAAGAGAGCCAGACAGCTGATCGGAGGAGATATGCCGCTTACGGAAGATGCAGACGAACAGAAGCCTCTTTCCACGGCAGTCGAGGAGATACGGAGCAATAAAGTAAAGATTCTTCAGGATGGAGAAGACGAAGAATAGAGAAAGCACGAAGGGTGAATAGGATTTTTTCTAGTCACCCTTTTCAAATATCATCTTGAAAGGAACAGACATGGATCTTATATTAATCTTAAAAACAATCATTTTAGGAATTGTGGAGGGCATCACGGAATGGCTCCCAATCAGCAGCACCGGACACCTGATCTTAGTGGATGAGTTCATAAACTTAAACGTCTCGGCGGCATTTAAAGAGATGTTTGACGTGGTGATCCAGCTGGGCGCCATCATGGCGGTGGTCGTGCTCTATTTTCACAAGCTGAATCCGCTCTCTCCAAAAAAGAACCGGAAGCAGAAACATGAGACCATGGTACTCTGGTATAAAGTGATCTTTGCGGTCCTTCCGGCGGCAGTCATCGGCATACTGTTTGACGATGCTATTCATGACAGATTTTTTAACCCGGTGGTTGTTGCGGCAACGCTGATCATCTATGGTGTCTTATTTATCGTCATTGAAAATCATAACGAGAGAAGCAGGAGAAGAGGCATGGATTCTCTCTCGGGGCTTACATACCGGATGGCCTTTATCATTGGAGTGTTTCAGGTATTGTCTCTGATTCCGGGCACATCCCGTTCCGGAGCTACCATTGTGGGAGGTATTCTGATCGGATGTTCCAGGACCGTGGCGGCAGAGTTTTCATTTTTTCTTGGAATTCCGGTCATGTTCGGAGCCAGCCTTTTAAAGATCTTAAAATTCGGGCTTTCCTTTACCGGAACAGAGCTTGTGGTGCTGGCCATAGGAATGATCGTTTCGTTCCTTGTATCCATTGTTTCGATTAAGTTTTTGATGGGATATGTAAAACGGCATGATTTTAAGGCGTTTGGGGTGTACAGGATCATACTTGGTATTCTGGTCATCGGATATTTTATGTTTTTTAAATAGGAGAATTACATGGAGAAAGAGTTGTTTTTAAAAGGGATGCAGGAGCTTTTAGAGGTCGCAAAGGCCGGGGGCGATAAGATCCGGAAGGAAGATATTTTATCATATTTCGGAGGAATGGACATCACGGATGAGATCGAGACCATGCTCTGCGACTACTTTGTGGAAGCCGGGGTGCAGGTGGAGGGGTATGAAAAAAGCCCGAAAAAGGAATTACAGAAAGAAGAGACAGATCCGGGAGTGATCCGGTTTTATGAGGAGGAGCTCGAAGAGCTGGGAGGCTCCGATCCCAAAAAAGTACGGGAATTGATTGTAAGGCTGGCAGACGGGGAAGACGTCCAAAATGAACTGATTGAGAGTATGCTTGCCGACGTGGCACTGGATGCCAGGAACTACACAGGGCACGGTGTTTTGCTTGGAGATCTGATCCAGGAGGGTAATATGGGCCTTATAGAGGCTGTATTTGAACTTGGAGACAGAGAGCCAAAGGAGGCTGAAAAGTTTTTACGGGAAGCAGCGGAGTCGGCAATGAAGAAAGCCGTTTCCGAGCAGATGAATACGGACTCGGTGGGAGAACAGATGGCAAGAAAGGCCAACCGCCTGGACGAGGCAGCCCGATTTCTGGCAGAAGACCTTGGAAGAGAGGCAACTGCAGGAGAACTTGCGGATCATCTCAAGATGACGGAAGAGGAAGTAAAGGAGATCATGAAGATGTCCCTTGATGCGATCTCTGTCGTTGAGACAGACATTACCCGGAAATAGGCCGGATGTTCCGGCCGCCCATATGCAGGAAGAGGTGGGGCAATGAACATCAGAGAAAAGCAGGAACAGACAGAGCTTAAGCTGCTGAGTCCATATGCGACACAGAGCAGCCGGACAAAAGGGAGAGAAAAGCCTGAAGTGGAGTGCGAACTTCGGACCTGTTTCCAGAGAGACAGGGACCGGATCGTCCACTGCAAGGCTTTTCGGCGTTTAAAGGACAAAACACAGGTGTTTTTGTCTCCAAAAGGAGACCACTACCGGACGAGACTTACGCATACACTGGAGGTGGCGCAGAATGCCAGGACCATAGCCAGGGCCCTGAACTTAAATGAACTGCTGACGGAAGCCATTGCCCTGGGACATGACCTGGGACATACGCCGTTCGGCCATGCGGGGGAGAGAACGCTGAACGAATTAAATCCCGAAGGATTCCGCCATAATCTGCAGAGCGTCAGGGTTGTGGAGTTTTTGGAGAAGAACGGAAATGGGCTGAATCTTACCTGGGAAGTCCGGGAGGGGATGAAAAACCACTCTACTCACAGCATTTCGTCTACCCTGGAAGGAAAGATTGTGCGCCTGGCTGACAAGATCGCCTACATCAACCATGATATAGATGATTCTATACGGGCAGGAGTCATGAAAGAATCGGATCTTCCGGCAGAGTACACAGACGTGCTTGGTAATACGGTGCGGGAGCGGATCAATACAATCATTCATGACATTGTAAAGCACAGCGAGGACCGGGACGATATTTTAATGTCTGATGAAATCCACACTGCGATGTTCGGTCTCAGAAGATTCATGTTTGATCATGTATATTTCAACCCTCAAACGAAAAAAGAAGAACGAAAGGTGCACCATATCATTGAGCCGCTGTTTGAATATTATCTTCACCATACCGACCTTCTTCCTGCTTACTCCAGAGAAAGGATTGGTGTCACAGAGTCCAAAGAACAGGCTGCCTGTGACTATATTGCGGGAATGACGGACCATTTTGCTATCGAGACATACAAAGAAATCTTCATTCCGAAGTTCTGGCTGGAAAAGTGAGAAAAATAAAAAGGAATGAATCAGTTTATGTAGAATAATATATATAGAGGACATTTATCACACAGATAGGAGGACAGGCTGTTGTTATACGGAGATGACATTATTGAAGAGGTCAGAAGCCGCAATGACATCGTGGATTTGATCTCTTCCTATGTACCGCTCAAGCGGAAAGGAAGTTCTTATTTCGGACTCTGTCCTTTCCATAATGAAAAATCACCGTCGTTTTCTGTCAGCAGGGACAAGCAGATGTATTACTGTTTCGGATGCGGGGCCGGCGGCAATGTCTTTACTTTTATTATGGAATATGAGAACTTTACATTTCCGGAAGCCGTGCGGTATCTGGCGGAGCGGGCCGGGATGGAACTTCCGGAACAGGAACTCAGCGCAGAAGCAAAGCAGCAGGCAGACGCCAAGGTACAATTAAAAGAGATGAATAAGATGGCAGCCAATTATTTTTATATCCTCCTTCACAGCAAAAGAGGGGAAAAAGGACTTGCCTATCTTACAAAACGCGGGATTACCGGGGAGACAATCAAAAAGTTCGGCCTTGGATACGCAGATATTTATCAGGATGACCTCTACCGGTTTTTAAAGAGCAAGGGCTTTTCCGACGAAGAACTGAAGGATTCTGCACTGGTCACTATTGACGAGGCCAGAGGAGGCAGTGACAAATTCTGGAACAGGGTCATGTTTCCGATTCAGGATGTCAACAGCCGTGTCATAGGATTCGGGGGACGGGTCATGGGAGACGGAAGCCCTAAGTATTTAAATTCCAGGGAGACGAAACTGTTTGACAAGAGCAGGAATCTTTACGGACTGAATTTTGCCCGGAGTTCCAGAGAGAAGTTTATCATTTTATGCGAAGGATATATGGACGTCATTTCCATGCATCAGGCCGGATTCACAAATGCGGTGGCGGCTTTGGGAACGGCGTTTACCGAGGGGCACGGGATGCTTCTCAAACGTTATACGAACGAAGTGATCCTTTCTTTTGACAGTGATGAGGCCGGTCAGAGGGCGATTTTAAGGGCGATACCCATTCTCAAAGGGGCAGGCCTCACGGTCAGGGTTCTCGATCTCACTCCGTACAAAGACCCTGATGAATTTATAAAGGAACTGGGAAGCGAAGAACTGAAAAACCGCATACAGAAAGCCAGGAGCAGTTTCATGTTCCAGATATCGGTGGCAGCGGGAAAGTACAATCAGGATGATCCGGAGGAAAAAACTAAGTTCCAGCATGAGGCGGCAAAACTTTTGTCTGGTATAAGGGAACCTCTGGAGAGGAACAACTACTGCGAAGCCGTGTCCAGGGAATATTTTATGGGTGTGAAGGAACTGAAAGATCTGGTGGAGTATTACGGCACCAGCGGATATGTACAGGAGAAACCAAAGGAACAGGAGCGGAGACCGGCGGAAGTAAAAAAAGAAGAAAAAAGGCAGGAGCCTCAGAAGCTGCTGCTCACCTGGCTGGTCAACGAGCCGGTACTTTTTCAGAAGCTTGCCGGGATCATCGGACCGGATGATTTTATTGAGCCGATCTATCACGGCGCTGCTATGCTGCTCTTTGAAGAATACGAGAGGGACGGCAAAGTGATGCCGGCTAAGATACTGAATCAGTATACGGATATGGAAGACCAGAAGAAAATTGCGGAGCTGTTCAACACGACGCTGAAATTAAAGCCTCTGCCCGAGGACAATGACAAGGCGCTGACCGACATTGTCCGGAAGGTAAAGGAAGACAGCATTGAACACAAGATGAATGAATCCAACGACATTATGAAATGGCAGGAGCTGATCCAGGAAAAAGGCAGACTGGCAAAGCTGCATATTTCGATTTAGGTTGGTTAAAATAGGTATGAGAGGAAGGAAATCAATGGACGAAACAATGTTACAATTCAGCGAGAAGCTGGCAGGTTTAGTAGAACTGGGGAAGAAAAATAAAAATTTTCTGGAGTATGCCCAGATTGAGACATATTTTAAAGATTTTAAGCTGACATCGGATATGATGGAGGCAATTTTTGATTACCTGGAACAAAACGGAGTCGATGTGCTCACGATCCCCGAGGGAGAGGACGACGAAGATCTGGAGATCAAGGAAGAGATCGAGGAAGAAGCGGACCTGACGATCCCGGACGGAGTCAGCATCGAGGACCCGGTGCGCATGTATTTAAAGGAAATCGGAAAGGTACCTCTGCTGAGCGCGGATGAGGAGATCCGTCTGGCCCAGAGGATGGAGGAAGGTGATGAGGAAGCCAAGAAAAAGCTTGCGGAAGCCAACCTGCGTCTCGTAGTCAGCATTGCGAAGCGCTATGTGGGACGTGGGATGCTGTTTTTGGATCTGATCCAGGAGGGAAATCTGGGTCTTATCAAGGCAGTAGAAAAATTCGATTACAGGAAGGGATATAAGTTCAGTACGTATGCCACATGGTGGATCCGCCAGGCTATCACCAGAGCCATTGCCGACCAGGCAAGAACGATCCGTATCCCTGTCCATATGGTGGAGACCATCAACAAGCTGATCCGTGTGTCCAGGCAGCTCCTTCAGGAACTCGGCAGAGAGCCGCTTCCGGAAGAGATCGCCGAGGAGATGGATATTCCAGTGGACCGTGTGAGGGAGATTTTAAAGATTTCCCAGGAACCGGTATCTTTAGAGACACCGATCGGAGAGGAAGAAGACAGCCACCTCGGAGACTTTATTCAGGATGACAATGTTCCGGTGCCGGCGGATGCGGCGGCATTTACACTGCTGAAAGAACAGCTGAGCGAAGTGCTCGGAACTTTGACGGAGAGAGAGCAGAAGGTGTTAAGACTGCGCTTCGGACTGGATGACAGCCGTGCAAGGACGCTGGAAGAGGTAGGAAAAGAGTTCAACGTCACCAGGGAAAGAATCCGCCAGATCGAGGCCAAGGCTCTGAGAAAGCTGAGACATCCGAGCCGCAGCAGAAAATTAAAAGACTATTTAGACTGATCGGGTGAAATATGGAATTGTCATCAAGGTTAAAAATAATTGCTTCTTTTGTGTCCGAAGGGATGTGTGTCGCCGATATAGGGACAGATCATGGATACATACCCATTTATCTGACCTCCGAAGGGATGACGGACAAAGCATATGCCATGGATGTCAATCGGGGACCGCTTGAAAGGGCCTCGGAGAACATAAGGAAAGAAGGACTGAACGGAAAGATCCGGTGCATCCTATCGGACGGTATGGAGAAACTCCCGATGGATGCAGACAGTGCAGTGATTGCCGGAATGGGCGGAGACCTGATGGAACAGATCTTAATGAGGGGAGAGGACAGGCTTTTCAGGCTTTCAGAACTGGTTCTTTCCCCCCAGTCCCACTGGGAGAAAGTCAGGAGATTCCTGCACAGCCATGGGTTTGCCATCGAAAAAGAAGCATTGATAAAGGAAGACGGGAAATATTATATTGTCATAAAAGCTGTCAGGGGCCGGCAATCTTACGGCGAGTCCTGGCAGTATTCTTACGGCACTTATCTTACAGGATTAAAAGATCCCCTGATGAAGGAGTACCTGACGAAAGAGCTGAATGACAAACAGAAGATCCTTGACTCTTTTGAGGGAAAGGATTCAGAACATCTAAGGCGCAGGGCAGGAGAACTGTCCTGTATTCTCAGAGAGATAAAGGAGGCACTGAAAAACTATGAAATGCAGTGAACTGATGAAGATATTGGAAGATTATGTGCCGGCGCGTTATGCCATGGAGTGGGATAACGTGGGACTTCTTACAGGGAGAAGAGACAGAGAGATCCATAAAATCATGGTCGCATTGGACGCGGATAAAGGGGTGGTGGAAGAAGCAGTCAGACAAAAGGTGGACTTTCTGCTGACTCACCACCCTGTTATTTTTTCTCCCCAAAAGAGCATTACCGATGAGCCGGGCACACCGGAAAAACTTCTGAAGCTGATAGAAAACGGTGTGAATTGTTTTGCCATGCACACGAATTTCGATGTGGTGCATATGGGGAGGATCGTCTGTGAGGCGATGGGACTCAAGAGTCTGGCTCCGGTAGAAATGACATGTACAGAAGACGGTATTTTGAAGGGCATCGGAACAGTATCAGAACTTGAGCGCCCCATGTCAGCAGGGGATTTTGCGGAAGTGGTAAAAAATACGTTCGGTATAGAACATGTTCTGCTGTTTGGAAATAAAAGAAAAATAATCCAAAAGATTGCGGCTGTTCCAGGGTCCGGAAGACATATGGAACAGCAGGCGGCCGGAACAGGAGCAGATTTGTTTTTAACCGGGGATATCGGACATCATGAAGGGCTGGATGCCATGGAACTGGGCCTTACAGTCATCGACGCAGGCCATCACGGTCTGGAAAAGATTTTTGTAGATTTTATGGGACAATTTCTCGAAAAAAATGTACCGGTGTGTGAGATCATCCTGAGTCATACAAAATGTCCGTTTGACGTAAAATAGAGCAGAGAGGAGTTGATGGCTGAATATGCTGAATGTAACAGTAGAAGGAACAAAGATCAGTGTAAAAGAGGGCACGGCTCTGGAGGAACTTGCGAAAAGATTTCAGAGACCGGGCGCCCCAGTTATTTTGCTTGCTTATACGGGAGAGAAGCTTAGAGAGCTTCACCATACGATTGATGAAGACTGTGATATCCGGTTTGTGACGAATGAGGAGCAGACCGGATATATGACTTATAAGAGGACGGTAAATTTCGTATTTTTAAAGGCCTGTGAGGAAGTGCTGGGAGAAGGGTGCACAAACCGCATCACAATGAATTACTCCATCGGCAACAGTACCTTCTGTGAATTTTCTCTCGATGATCTAAAAGTGGACGACGATCTGGCGAGAAAAATCCAGAATAAAATGCGGGAATTGGTGAGACAGGATTTAAAGATCAAAAAAATTTCCTACAATACGTTTGAGGCAAGAAAAAGATTTGCACAGCAGGGGATGAAAGAGAAAGTGAGGCTCTTCCGGTTCCGCAGGGTTTCCAGAACCAATGTATATTCTCTGGACGGATATGAGAATTATTTTTATGGGTATATGGCACCCAGTACGGGATATATCCAGGATTTTTATGTAGATGCGTATCAGGGAGGAATTGTTCTTCAGATCCCGAGACGGGATCATCTCCATTCCGTTTCAAGATTTACGCCTCAGCCAAAGCTGTTTCATGTGATGCAGAGGTCCAGATCCTGGAGCAAGCTTATGAGAGTGGACACGGTCGGGGCTCTCAACGAAGAGATCACCAACGGCGATATCAATAACCTGATTCTCGTGCAGGAGGCCCTTCAGGAGAAGCTTCTGGCTGATATTGCTTCAAAGATCGTGGACGACGGGAAAAAGGTTGTCCTGATCGCAGGTCCGTCTTCTTCCGGGAAGACGACATTCTCCCACCGCCTTGCCATTCAGCTTCAGATCGACGGGCTCACTCCGCACCCAATCTCTCTGGATGATTATTTCTTAGACAGAGAGCTGTCTCCCAGGGACGAGGAGGGCAACTATAATTTCGAGACGATCGCATCTCTTGATCTGGAATTGTTCAACGAAGATATCAACTGTCTTTTGGCCGGGAAGCAGGTACAGCTCCCAACCTATAATTTCGTTTCAGGAAAACGGGAGTACAAAGGGAATTATAAAAAGATCGGACCGGATGATGTGCTGGTCATCGAGGGAATCCATGGCTTGAACGGGATGCTGTCCAGTGAGATTTCGGAAGAAGATAAATATAAGATTTATGTCAGCGCGCTGAGTCAGATCAATATAGACGAACACAACCGGATACCCAGCTCCGACGGCCGTCTGTTGAGAAGGATCGTGAGGGATGCAAGGCACAGGGGAACGGATGCAAAGACGACCATCGGACGGTGGGAATCTGTGCGCAGGGGTGAGGAACTGAATATTTTCCCTTACCAGGAGGAAGCGGACATCATGTTTAACTCTGCCCAGATTTACGAGCTGGCTGTGTTGAAACAGTATGCGGAGCCGCTTTTATTTCAGATCAGCCCGGGATGTCCGGAATATCAGGAATCCAAGCGCCTGCTGAAGTTTTTGGATTATTTCCTGAGTGTGAAAAGTGAGGATATACCGAAGACGTCTCTTTTGAGAGAGTTCATTGGGGGAAGCTGCTTTGAGACTTGACGGTTCCGTTTTTTTATCTAACTAATCGGGATGAAACTCTATCTTAATTTATGAGAGAGATTTTTATGGAGAATTAGGATAGCGGGGAATCAAGATTAGGGGGATAATGAATAATGTATAACTGGAAACGCAGATTGATGAGTCTGGCACTTGCTGCCGCCGTGTCGTGTACGGCTTTGACTTCCTTTGATGTTCATGCTGATGAGATTAACACAGAAGATCTGGAGTTTGATCTCATTGGAAAAACGGCAGTGCGCAGCGGGAGAAGAATTATAGAATATGAGGATGCAGCTTTGCTGCAGCCGCAGACGGATAAGAGCAGAAAACGGGCGGCACAGCTGCCGGACTCATATACGGCAGAGCATACCAGAGTAAAAACCCAGGAGAATACCGGTATTTGCTGGACTTTTGGTGCCATGGCTTCCCTTGAATCTGTGATGATGACAGCAGGAACCGCTTCTTCATCGATTAATTTATCGGAGAGACAACTTGCTTATTTTACCTTTCATGGACAGAATAAAGACCGGGACAAGAGCAAATACGCGGGAAACGACAGTTTTTTGAATCGGTCCGGAGAAAGCGACTACACGATTGGAGGAAGCCGCTGGTTCTCAGTGCCGACACTGGCCAGATGGTATGGGGCGGTGGATGAATCAGTCCTCCCGTTCAGTCAGATATGGGCTTCTGATCCGTCAGAAAAGTATCAGACGGAATCTTATATCCATCTTAAAAATGCACTGTATCTGCCGGAGATTAATCTGGAAAACGGCAATGATGAAACCGTACATAGTGCTGCAGGGGTGCAGGCAGTGAAGCGGGCTGTATATGAAAAAGGCGCTGTCAGTGCCGGATATTACACGGGCAATTCACATTCGGGATATTATCGTTTTGGCAGCAAAACCGGATCTTCAAGAACTACAACATCTTATTATTATGACGGGGATAAATACGCAGATCATGAGATTACCATTGTCGGCTGGGACGACAATTACAGCAAAGATAATTTCAGTGTTACGCCTCCCGGAAACGGTGCGTTCCTTGTGAAAAACAGCTGGGACGTTGACTGGGGTGACAGCGGATATTTCTATATTTCGTATTATGACAAATCCCTTTCTGAACCTACGGTTTTTGAAGCTGAGAATGTGAACTATAACGGAAGTAAGACCGCGCATACTTATCAGAATATTTATCAATATGACGGGGCAGGATTTGGAGACGCTTTGTTTACGGCAGGCACCAGTCCCGTGGTTGGAGTCAATAAATTTACGGCCAGAGACAATGAAAAGCTAACCGCATGCGGAGTTTATGTTCCAGCAGCAAACTGCAGCGTCAAAGTTCAGGTTTATCAGGACCAGAGTAATAAGTCGTTGGTTTCCAAAGAATATACGGCACAGAATGCCGGATTTTACACGATTCCTTTCGGTTCCTCCTCGTTTGATATGGAGAAAGGCAAAGTATACCGTGCGGAGCTTCAGATTTCTTTCAAAAAAGAAGGAAGGACCGAATATTTTTATCCGTTTGAACTGCAGGAGGATCAGTCAGATGAATTTCAAATGGATTGTACGGCGGGACAAACCCAGCTAAAATATAATTTTGGCGGTTCGGGCAGAGATGTAACATCATTGCAGCCGTTAAATGGGGTATATCAAACGGGCAACGCATTGGTTAAATTATTTTCCAACGATAAGGTGAAGGCCGGAAACAGCGGGACAACTGCTTCAAAACCGGCAGATACACCGGCCGTTTCTGTTCCGCAGACGCCGCCTGCAACGGCTGCACCAAAACCGACGGCAACTACGGCAAAACCGGCTGTGACTTATATCAAACCATCAGTTTCAAAGAGTTCACTCAGTATTTATAAAGGAAACAGTTCATCTATTACTGTAAAGAACAAAGTGAGAGGTGCAAAGGTCACGTTTTCCAGTTCTAAAAAGTCTGTGGCAGCAGTGAATTCTTCCGGCAGAGTTACCGGTAAAAAAGCAGGGACTGCGGTTATCACGGCAAAGGTTACGCAGCAGGGTAAAAATTACAGCTTAAAATGTAAGGTTAGGGTGAGTAAGAAGCGTTTGGCTTTTTCTAAGAAAAAAGCAAGGATAAAGAAAAAGAAATCTTATACCTTTAAAGTGAAAAAATACGGTGTCTCCGGAAAAGTGAGATGGAAAGTCAGCAATAAAAAGCTGGCATCGATCGGAAAGACAAGCGGTAAATTCAAGGCCAAAAAGAAAAAAGGCAAAGTGAAAGTCACCGCTTACTGTGGAAAATACAAGGTATCCTACATGGTTAAGATTTATTAAATTGTTTGACGGGACACATGAGAACATGGTATAATTCCACTCGGAATTTAGTTAACCGAATGATCGCGCCAAAGTCTTTTGGTGAGGAAAGTCCGGGCTTCGCAGGGCAGGATGCCGGATAACGTCCGGTAGGGGTGACCCTCAGGCCAGTGCAACAGAAATAAACCGCCGGTATTAGCCGGTAAGGGTGGAAAGGCGGGGTAAGAGCCCACCGCTTGGCTGGTAACAGGCAAGGCACATGTAAACCCCATCCGAAGCAAGGCAGGAGAAAAGCTATGGGCTTGCCCGGTCCGCTTTTCGGTGTGCCGCTGGAGCTTGCTGGCAACAGCAAGTCGAGATAGATGATCATTTAAGACAGAACCCGGCTTATAGATTAGCTAAATTCCATTTTAATTGAAAAAAATTTGCAGACAAGACATCAGAGATTAAAATCTGGTGTCTTTTGTTGTCTAACCTATTCTTTTTAAAAGAGGTCTTATAAAGTCAAAAACCATTTGTCTGCGAAAAGTGCACTTGTCAGGCAGGAAAGGAAGGGAAAGAATGAAGAAACAATGGAAAAGGTGTATGGCTGCTGCCGCGCTTACACTGGCGCTGGGCATCAGTTCCGGGCCGGAAATGCTTAGAGCATTGGATACAGAACAGGAAATACCTGGAAAATCCGGGGGGGGGTATTTCTGGATTAACTGAAGAAAACCCGGAGAAACAGGCAGAATCTAAGGGTGGCAGCAAAGTCCAAAACAAGACTTTAGAACCCAATGAGAATGAACTAAAAGGGAGGCAGCCGAAGACAAAGAAAAAGGCAGCGAAAACGTCCGGAGACACTGCGGAGAACGGACAGACTATTTTGGATGTCAGTGAAGGAGATGTCCGGATCACGAAGACTGGAGCTTCGGTCGGAGGAACTGCAAAGGACGACGGAACTCTAAATCCCAAGGGATACTGGATCACAGGGACTACGACAAAGTACAACGTGATTGTGGAAAAAGGTGTCAGGACAGAGATTACCCTGAGCGATGTCAGTATTACCTGTGATAAAACAAAGATGGACTGCATCAATGTCTCCCACGCCTATGTGACGATGACACTCAGAAGAAATAATACACTGCTTTGTAAATCAGGAAACGAGAAGGACGGATATAAAGGAGATGAAGGTAACGCCATTACAAAAGACGGAGTGGACGGGGAACTGATCCTCCAGTGTGAGAAGGCGGATGAAAAAGGACATCGCTGTGACAGCAGCTGCGGAAGCCTTACAGCATCAGGACAAGATGACCAATATCATGCAGGAGCCATTGGAAACAGCCTTCGAGGAACACAAAAAGACGGCGAGTGCGGTCTGGCGAATCTCATCATCAAGGGCGGGAATATTGTGGCAAAAGGAGGATATCACAGTCCCGGTATCGGAGGAGCCTGTCTGACAAGTTATAAATTTACACATGATTCTGTGTACGGCGACAACAGTGCTATATCATTTGCCAATCAGAAAGTAAGCAACCTTTCTATAACAGGAGGAAATATTAAAGCTGAGGGCAATTATGGCTGCGCCGGGCTCGGAGGAGGCGTATGGGTCAATATAGACGGCCTTTCGATCACCGGAGGAAGAGTCGAAGCGATCGGAGGAAGCTATGGTCCCGGCATCGGAGCAGTCTGTACATCCTCCCTTGATAATATTGTGATCAGCGGAGGGGATACTTTAGTCATCGCAAAAGGAGATGAGAGCAGTAATGCTCCGGGTATTGGATCAACTGATTATCCGGGCTTTACAATTCCTACGAAATTCGGCCGGTTCGTGTCATCTCCTCAGGAAGGTTATCAGGGCTATGTCCAGGACAGAGATTCTATGGACAGTTATACCTTCATGGAAGGGACACCGTTTAAATCTGACACACAGATCCATGTAGGGAAATTTTATACAGTGGCCTATTTTGGGCCGTTCCGTGATGAAAATACCGTGGAGTCAAAGACAAATGAACAGATCGGAGCCAATCATATTATCAGCAAAACTGGAGGAAACGGATTTACAAAGGAACAGCTAAAACAGCTCACGAAGGTGGCGGCAAAAGACAAAACAGGAAATGACCTGGAGGATGATCAGATCAGTTTCTTTGATGAAAAACAGATACAAGATTTAAATGAGGCGAAAAGGGCGGGAAAGATTGGGGATTACCCTCTGACGTTTGAGACCTCAAACGGCACAAAAGTGACGGCTAATGTCTGTCTGAGAGACGACGGCACAGATGCCGCGGGGATGGACCCGGAGGATCCGGACCCGACGATCGGAGCCAATAACTTTGAGAAGGATACCGGAGGAGATGCGTTTACCGAGGAGGAACTCAAGATCTATGGAGAACTGAAAGGCAAAGATAAAGATGGAACGACCATTTCACTGGATGGTTTTTCTATAGACAAAAAATAGTTTGAAAAGATTAACCAGGCAAAGACAGCCGGGATATCTGGTGTGTTTGAACTGACCTTTACATCAAAAGCCGGGGCAAAAGTCACGGTCACGGTTTCTTTGATGAAATATGATGAAACTGGGACAGATACAGATCCGGAATAGCGGTGAAACGATCAAAGGAATGAATATTATCAGCAGGACCGGAGGAGACGGCTTTACCGAAAAACAACTGAAAGAACTGTCTGCCGTCAAAGCATTTGACAAAGATGGAAAATCAGTGGAAAGAGACAGCATCACCTTTTCAGAGCCGGATCAAATCAAGAGGATCAATGAGGCAAAGACGGCGGGTGAGACCGGAAACTTTCCGCTGACTATAAAGGCACCCGGTGGAACAGAGGTGACGGTCCAAGTATATTTAAGAGATCAGGGAACGGACAGTGCCAAATTAGATCCGGACCATGGAGAAGCATTTTTGGCTGCAAATAACGGGACCCATCCAACAGGAGGAGAGGCGTTTACAAAAGAAGAGCTTCTGGAACTCTGCAGGGCAAAAGCGAAAGACCAGAGCAAGAATACCGTGGAACCATCCATCGATCCGAAACAATGGGAAGTACTGAACGAAGCTAAGACGGCGGGCAGGACCGGAGAATTTTCTCTGACCTTTTTTATAGAGGACGGGACAAAAGTTCAGGTAAAGATCACGCTGACCGGAGACCACAAAGTGAAGTTTGACTCCAACGGAGGCTATGATACTCCGGTGACTCAGACGGTCAGAGGAGGAAATCAGGTGATCGAGCCGAAAGATCCAAAGAGAGACGGCTATGAATTTATGGGCTGGTATTATACCGATGAGAATGGAAAAGAAGCCAAGTGGAATTTTTCAGATCCGGTGCATCAGAATATGACTTTAAGAGCGAAATGGAAGAAAGCTGAAATTGAGAAGGCAGACAAGGATACTTCAGGGAAAGAAAACAAAAAAGGTACATCAGAAAAAAATAAGAATTGGAAATATAAAGAGATCCGGAAAAACGAACAGACAGCGAAGACAGGAGAAGAATCTAAAACTATATGGGCGGCGCTGGGCCTTTTAGGAGGAACAGGTATTTTATGTTGTCTTAGAAAGAAGAGAAGAATTAGTTAAACTATCGCAGGTGCCACCTTTGATATCTAAGCAGCCTGCTCCAGCAGATAAAATGTCATGAGTTATTTACCACTATTTCCGTCGCGCTTTTGAAATGCGCTCCTCCAATAGCGATAAATAACTTTCGAAAAGTGGCACTTTTTTTGACGGAAGCCCATCTCCAACAGACATTCCGTCCATTTTCCACATGATTGGAGTGAGGCATTCTAAGAGCCGAACGGAAATCATGTGGAAAATGTCATAGTATCATTCCCTTTATTTATGTTTTATAATGTAGATAAGGGGAATTTTTTATTACCCAGGAAATACCCTGTCACGGCAGTGATAGAAAATGTTTTCTGAGAGATAAAACATACTCCATGTATTGTGTACAGATGCGTGTTGTCTTTTAACGAATGTATATGCAGGAGGAAATGAGTATGCTGAATCTAAGAACAATGAATGCGGAAGATCTCCCTGTCTTTAAAAAATGGCTTAGGATGCCGCATGTTGCAAAGTGGTACCATGAGCCATTGGATTGGATCGAAGAAGTCGAAAAGCAGGACAGTGCTTTCTGCTGGATTCATCATTTTATCGTTGAGTATGAAAATAAACCAATCGGCTTCTGTCAATACTATGCATGTAAAGACAGTGATGAACTATGGGGAGGATACACGGAAATGGGCGGATCTTACAGCGTCGATTATATGATTGGTGAGTTGGACTGCATCCACAGAGGATTTGGGAAAGAAATTGTAAAACAGCTGATAGAGAAGATCAGATGCCATGGTGATGCTGAGAGGATTGTTGTACAGCCTGAACAGGAGAATGCAGCGTCCTGTGGTTTGCTGCTGTCCTGTGGATTTGTTTTAAATACGGAAAATGATATTTATGTCATGACGATATAAAATTTATGATGTAAAGAAATGCAGATGTCTCTGAAATTGGACTTAAATTTTACAAAAGTGTGAATAATGTTTCAAAAATGTCATACACTATATTAAAGGAGTGTATATGACATTGAAGAAAAAATGGAAAGTAGCAGCCATATCTTGTGCGATTGGCTTATGCAGCGTAGGGCAGCAGGTCTTTGCAAGTGATACTTTATTTCAGCCGCCGCAGGGCGAAAATGGCGTTGATCAGCTTATCCAGAGGAAACTGTTGGAAGAACAGAAGCAGTTTAAAGAGAGAAAAGCACTGATTAAAAAGTTAAATATAGAACGTCAGATTGAAAAAGTACAGGATGTCAAAGGCCTCAAAGGAAAAATATCTACAAGAGAGAAAGCAATTCTTACTAGGATTGTGGAAGCAGAAGCTACTGACAAAGACATGAAGAGTAAAATCTTAGTCGCAAATGTGATATTAAACAGGGTCCGTTCCAAGGAATTTCCAAACACCATCGAACAGGTCGTGTTCCAGAGGACCAATGGCAGTGTGCAGTTTTCTCCGACAGCAGACGGACGGTATAATTCTGTGACGATCAAAGCGTCTACACGGGAAAGTGTGGAGCGGGCGTTGGAGGGAGAAGACTACTCAGAGGGCGCTTTATATTTTGTGGAAAAGACAATGGCGAATCCAAGAAATGTGTCTTGGTTTGACAGGGCGCTGACGAAACTGTTCACTTATCAGGGACATTCTTTTTATAAATAAGAGTGAAAATTCGGGGTTGACACGTAAAAAGAAAAGTATTATTATTCTATCATATAGTGATAAACCGATGAGAAAGAGTAGTAGTCAGGAGCAGAAGGATTTTAAGAGAGCTGCAGATGGTGGGATTGCAGCATGAATTCCCTGATGAATGGACTTTCGAGGGCAGTTCTGAACCACAGTAGGAGTTGCCGGGCACCCGACCCGTTACACAACAGGGCATATATGATGGTATATGAAAAGAGTGGGCATTTTTTATGATGCCAATTTGAGTGGTACCGCGGATATCCGCCTCAAGCGTTAGCTTGGGGCGTTTTTTATTCCATAGGAAAGTTCTATGACCTTCCTTATGAAATAAAAAACTCCGGACCACAGTATTTGTTTATCTCTATAAGTGCAAAAAATTGATTGTAGAGAAAAGGAGAAAAAGTTATGAAAAAGAGATTATTAGCAGCAGGATGCAGCGCAGTATTGGCGGCAACATTATTATTTGCAGGATGTTCAAAAAAAAGTGAGGACAAAAGCTATCAAATCGGAATTCAGCAGTTTGCAGAGCATGAATCTTTAAATAACTGCCGCAAAGGTTTTATCCAGGGGTTAGAAAAAGAAGGAATCAAGGAAGGAAAAAATTTAAAGATCACTTATAAAAATGCTCAGGCTGATACCGCTGCAGATAACCAGATCGCTTCAAACTTTGCTTCCAAGAAGATGGACCTGATCTGTGCCATTGCGACACCAAGTGCCCAGAGCGCATACAATGCAGCTTCTGATTCTAAGACACCGGTTATCTACACTGCGGTTACATCACCGGAACTGGCAGGATTCGTAGACAAGGACGGAAAAAATGTAGGGGAAGTTACAGGAACTTCTGATCTGATCCTTGCAGATAAACAGCTGAAGCTGATCCGTAAAGTGCTTCCAAAGGCAAAAAATGTAGGAATTCTGTACAGCACTAACGAGGTTAACTCTAAAGCGGGAATTGAAGCCTATGAGAAAGTGGCTAAAAAGAACGGTTTTAAGATCATTACTCAGGGAATCAGCGCGGCGGCAGATATGCCGATGGCAGCCGACAGCCTGATCAAGAAAGTAGACTGTATCACAAACCTTACAGATAATCTGGTCGTAAGCTCAATGCCGACTTATCTGGAAAAAGCAAACAAGGCAAAGATCCCGGTATTCGGTTCAGAGATCGAACAGGTGAAATTAGGATGCATCGGATGTGTGGGGATTGACTTCATAAAACTTGGAGAACAGACAGGAAAAATGGCTGCCAAAGTGTTAAAGGGAGAGAAGAAAGCATCCGAAATTCCGTTTGAAACGTTTAATCAGGGAGACATCTATCTTAACGAAAAGGTGGCAAAAGATCTTGGAATTAAACTGCCTTCAGATGTTAAGAAAGAGGCAGTAGAGACATTCACAGAAATTAAAGCAAGCAAATAAATAGGAGCAAAAAATGGAACAACTAATCATTGGTGTCTTCGAGCAGGGATTCATCTATGCGGTGATGGCTCTGGGCGTATACATTACTTATAAAATACTGGACTTTCCGGATTTGTCTGTGGACAGTACCTTTCCATTGGGTGCCGCCATCACCACGGTACTGTTGATGAATGGGTTCAATCCGGTCCTCTCGCTGATCCTTTCAACGGCGGCGGGAGCGGCAGCAGGGGCTTTGACCGGGATCATCCACGTAAAGTTCAGAGTCAGGGATCTGCTGTCAGGTATCATTATGATGACGGGACTTTATACGATCAATCTGCGGATTACCGGGGGAAGTGCCAATGTGCCTCTGTTCAACTATCATACGATTTTTAACAATGATTTTATCAACAAATTATGTCCGGAGGCGCTTGAGCCGTATAAGACACTGATCATCATTGCGCTGATCATGCTGATCGCAAAACTCCTCCTGGACTTGTACTTAAAGACAAAATCCGGATTTCTGCTCAGAGCCGTAGGGGACAATGAAAAAATTGTCACATCACTTGCTAAAGACAGTGGGTTTGTAAAAATTGTCGGCCTTTCTATCGCCAACGGTCTGGTAGCTTTGGCGGGAAGTGTCATGTGTCAGCAGCAGAGATTTTTTGAAATCTCCATGGGTACCGGAACCATCGTCATTGGTCTCGCCAGCGTTATTATCGGGACGAACATTTTTAAAGGAAATCTGTTAAAGGCAACAACTGCTGTCATCATCGGCTCTGTTATATACAAAGCCTGTGTGGCGGCAGCCATCGAGATCGGACTGGACTCCCAGGACCTTAAACTGATCACTGCGATCCTGTTTCTTGTGATCCTGATCATCAGCATGGACCGGAAAAAGAAGGTGAAAGCATGATTGAACTTAAAAATATTGATAAATATTATAACATCGGAACGGTGAATGAAATTTGTCTGTTTAAGGATTTTAATTTAAAGATCCAAAATGGTGATTTTGTTTCTGTGATCGGCAGCAACGGGTCAGGAAAAACGTCGATGCTGAACCTGATCTGCGGAAGTCTCCAGCCTGAGAAAGGATCCATCAGCCTGGGCGGTGAGGATATCACAAAGCAGAAGGAGTTTGTCCGCCAAAGAAAGATCGGAAGAGTTTATCAGGACCCGGCCATGGGAACCTGTCCTTCCATGACAATTCTTGAAAATATGTCTCTGGCAGACAATAAAGGCAGAGCGTATGGACTCGGGCTGGGAACAAACAAGAAAAGGATCAGTCATTACCGTGAAATGCTTTCCCAGCTGGGGCTGGGACTTGAAGACATGATGGGAACAAAGGTCGGTGCTCTGTCAGGGGGACAGCGGCAGGCGATGGCCCTTCTGATGACCACAATGACGCCGATTGAGTTCTTGATCCTGGATGAACATACGGCAGCGCTGGACCCAAAGACAGCGGAACTGATCATGCAGCTGACGGATAAGATCGTCAGAGAGAAAAACTTAACGACTATTATGGTCACGCACAATCTCAGGTTTGCCGTGGAATATGGAAACCGTCTCATTATGATGCATCAGGGACAGGCGGTTTTAGACAAGGCAGGAAAAGAAAAAGAAGCACTTGCCATAGAAGACCTGTTGGATCAGTTTAATGAAATCAGTATAGAGACTGGGAATTAAGTGATCATATACGGGTATTTGGTGAGAATTAATATGGGTAAATTATCCTAAAAAATCGGCATAGTCGTGGCTATCGGCTATGCCGATTTTTCTTAACTTATCGGAAGAACAAGTGTTTTGTGTTGATTTGAAATTAAATATTGTAAAATATTAAAAAATCATGATAAAATGTAAAAAAAAGAAAAATTGAACAAATACGTCGACAATATGATATGTTTATCCATAATGTCGACGATGCTGATATTGAATTTTGGTATGCCCGTGAGCTAATGCAATTACTCGGATATGAGCGTTGGGAGAATTTTGATAAGGCAGTCAGCCGTGCAATGGAATCGTGTGCGACTTCCGATATAAAGATATCAGACCATTTTCGTGAGGTCACGAAAATGGTTGAACTGGGCAGTGGTGCAAAAAGAAGTATTAAAGATTATATGCTTACTCGCTATGCCTGCTATTTGATTGCTCAAAATGGTGATCCTAAAAAAGAAGAAATTGCATTTGCACAAAGTTATTTTGCGGTACAGACAAGAAAACAGGAATTGATTGAAGAGCGTATTGCTTTAATTGAACGCACTGAGGCTCGTGGCAGACTTCGTGAATCTGAAAAGCGTCTGTCTCAAAATATTTACGAACGAGGTGTAGACGACGCAGGCTTTGGACGTATTCGTTCTAAAGGAGACAAAGCATTATTTGGTGGTTATTCTACACAAGAAATGAAAAAGAGACTTGGTGTGAAAGATAATCGACCTTTGGCAGACTTTCTTCCAACACTTACTATTGCAGCAAAAAACCTTGCAACAGAAATGACAAATTATAATGTTGAAGAAAAAGTCTTACAGGGTGAAGTCTCTATTACAGGCGAACATATTCAAAATAATCATTCTGTCAGGGATATGCTTGAACAACGTGGAATTAAACCGGAAAGTCTGCCGCCTTCCGAGGACATAAAAAAATTAGAACGACGTGTTAAGTCTCAGGAAAAGAAAATTGCTGAGCAGGCAGGAAAATTGTCTGAAGTACATGGTGATGAGTCTGTGGATTGATTGTGGGTGGTGTTAAGTTGTTTAAAGGTGTTCACTTGAAATTCACTTGTTCTCGTAAATTTCTAAATTACACGTTTTTATGACGGTCACTTTTTTCGTGACAATTCACCGACCACAGCACCTCCCAGAATAAGAACGGCTCCCAGAAGCTGTACCGCCGACAGGCGCTCTCTGAGAAAAAATGCTGAGAATATGAGAGCCGACAGTGGTTCGAGATATCCGCAGACAGCCACTGATCCTGCAGGCAGCCGACCGATGGAAGAAAAATAAAAATAACAGCCGATGCCTGTGTTGACAATGCCTAAAAACAGCACAGGAAAAAGACTATGGAAAACAGACGAAGCATCAAGGCTTTGTTTTGTCTGCATGAAGACAGCTACAGTCAGGAAACTTATGATCAGCTGAAATGCGGAATTTTCAAGACCGGTAATGCTCTTTGCTTTTTTGTTAAAGATAACCATAAGAGCATACATGGCAGCTGACAGGATGCCGAAGATCAGCCCGGCAGAGACATGGGTCTTAAATAAACCGTTTTTATTGACCAGATACATACCGGCAATTACGGCGGCAAAACCTGAAAGTTTTTTTAGTGTCATGCGTTCTTGAAAGACCATAGGAGATACAGCCATCACGATGACCGGACCGCAGTAGTATGCAAGAGTGGCAATACTGACTCCGACCGTTTTATATGCTTCATACAGAAGCATCCAGCTGATTCCCATCGCTATGCCGGATATGGTGATATAAAGAATATGTTTTTTATCGTGAAACCCCTGCGGCTTTCTTCCGGAAAATAAAAAAACTGCAATGAGAAACAGACTTCCGATAAGGGTTCTTAAAAATACGATTTCATAGCTGTTAAGCAGGATATAACTAGCAACGATTCCGTTGGAACCAAACAGAAGCAATGCGGTAAAGTATTTCAGATAAGCTTTTTTCATTGTGACACCTCGATTTTTCTTGAATCATTTGTGATACTACTGTAACATAAAACTATAAATTACAAAAACGAATATTTGTTATAATTTATATTACAATATCAGATGGATAGGAGAGGAATACCGGCATGGATATGAACATACAAAAGTATATGGCTTTCGTTGAAACCGTGGAATCCGGGAGTTTTACAAGGGCCGCCCAGAAACTGGATTATTCCCAGTCAGGGATTAGCCGTATGATCCATGATCTGGAAACAGAGTGGGGTATCTCCCTTCTGGAACGGGGACATTCAGGGGTGAGGCTGACTTCTGACGGATTGAAGCTGCTGCCGTATGCAAAGAGAGTGTGTGATGAGTTTCAGAATTTACAGACACAAGTCGATGAACTGAAAGGGATGGAAGCCGGTCTGATCCGAATCGGGACTTTTTCAAGTGTGGCGACACACTGGCTTCCGAATATCATTAAAAAGTTTCAGGAAGATTACCCCAACATTGATTATGAACTGCTGCTGGGAGACTATACGGAGATAGAAAGCTGGATCACAGAAGGCCGGGTGGACTGTGGATTTTTGAAACTGCCTACGCTTCCGGAGTTTGAAGCTATTTTTTTAGAAGATGATCAGCTGATGGCTGTTCTTCCGGAACATCATCCTTTGGCCGGATGCAGTAAATTTCCTGTGGGTGCATTATGTGATGATCCTTTTATGCTGCTGGAAAAAGGGGCAAAAGCAGAGATATCGGAAATTTTTGAGCGGTGCGGCATCACTCCGAACGTTCATTTTACAACATGGGATGACTATGCCATCATGTCCATGGTGGAGAGCGGGCTGGGAATCAGTATCCTGCCGAAGCTCATCCTGCAGAGGATTCCTTACCGGATTGTCACGAAAGAATTAGAAGTGCCGGCCTGCCGAAAGATCGGGCTGGCTTTCCGTGACAGGAAAGGAATGTCTCTTGCGGTAAAACGGTTCCTGGATTACCTAGAATACAGATAAAATGGCTAAAAACCGTGGATGTTAACTTTAGTTGACACATTTCCAACGGCGTTTGGTGGAAAAAAAGAGCCGCAGTTCTTATGATATATAAAAAATAGACAGGGGAGATAGCCTATGGAGTTCTATGAAAATTTAAATCGTTTAAGAAAAGAGAAAGGCTGGTCACAGGAAGAACTGGGAAACCGGCTGAATGTATCGAGGCAGACCGTATCTAAGTGGGAGCTGGGATCGACAACGCCGGAGCTGAATAAGCTGATGGAACTGAGCAGAATCTTTCAGGTCAGCATTGATGAGCTGGTTGGAAATTCTAATGCACCGGCAGAAAAAGAAGTGGTCTATGTGAATGTGAATCTCCACTATGAATACAAGAGCAGGCTGACCGTATTCGGGATTCCGCTGGTGCATATCAATTTTGGGCGGGGGATGTATAAAGCAAAAGGAATCATAGCTATTGGAAACTTTGCTGTAGGTCTTTTCTCTATGGGTCTGCTCTCTGCGGGGCTGATATCTATAGGAACGGCATCTCTGGGACTGCTGGCCTTTGGGGGGCTCGCCCTTGGCGGACTGGCCATTGGAGGCGCTGCTCTCGGTATTTTTGCCATAGGCGGACTGGCCGTAGGAGTGTACGCCGCAGGAGGATGTGCTTTGGCCGCCCGTATTGCTGTGGGAGGTTACGCCAATGCACACATAGCCATCGGAGGCGCTGCTGACGGAGCATTTGTTTTCACAGAAAAAGGGGCAGCAGCCTGTGAAGAAATCAGACAAACGATCCTGAGGGAATATCCCCGTACATGGAAATTCTTGATCCGGTTATTTTCAGCAGCCATGAGGTAAAACGGAAGACTGGGGAGAAAAACTTGAAATTTTTATTTCTTTTGAATGAAAATTGTGTTATACTCATTTAGTTATTGTAAATATATCAGACAGTTCATTCGTACCATCCTGTCTTTAAACAAAACTAGGACAAAATAAGAGAATATGATCAGACATATTTCTTATGTCTTAGAAGAATGCTTAGAGACACGGACACCGCGGGTGGCGTGTCTTTTGCTGTTTCATGTTTTTTTGGATGAGGCCTGAAACAGGAGAAATAGAAAACGAGAGAAAGGGATCAACATGTACCAGTTAAATACACATGCGTCTTTTGACTCCGCACATTTTCTGGCGGGATACGAGGGCAAGTGCAGAAATCTGCACGGACACCGGTGGAAACTGTCGGTGACGATCCAAAAGGAAAAAGTAGAAGAACAGGGCCAGACCAGGGGGATGGTTGTAGACTTCGGCGAATTAAAGGACAAGGTAAAAGAAATTGCAGACGAGTTTGACCATGCTCTGATCATGGAAAAAGACACACTGAAGACCAAGACGATAGAGGCACTGAGAGAAGAAGAGTTCCGGATCATTGAAGTGAAATTCCGCCCTACGGCAGAGAATTTTGCCAGATATTTTTATGACCGGATCAAACAGGACGGTTATGACGTATCTTTTGTGGAAGTATATGAGACGCCGAATAACTGTGCCATTTACGGAGAATAGAGATGGAAGTTTTTAAGATAGCAGAAAGTTTTGTGAGTATCAACGGTGAGGGAAAGAAGGCAGGCAGGCTTTCTATGTTCATTCGCCTTAGGGGATGTAATTTAAACTGTTCCTACTGCGATACCAAATGGGCCATCAGTAAAAAAGGCGAGGCAGAACTCATGACGGCTGCGGAAGTGTCACAGATGGTAAAGGAGTCGGGAGTGGATCTGGTGACATTGACCGGAGGAGAACCTTTGCTGGATGAGAATATCAGCGAACTGATCGGAGGTATTTTATCTCTTCCAAAGATGGAACTGGAAATCGAAACGAACGGAAGTATTCCCATCCGTCCATGGAGAGAGCGGGACGCGAGACTTTCCATGACCATGGATTATAAACTTCCCTCCAGCGGCATGGAGGAGTCCATGTGTCTTGAAAATATGGAAGAATTAAAACCTTGGGATGTGGTAAAGTTTGTGATAGGAACAAGAGAAGATCTGGAGAAAGCAAAAGAAGTCATCGAACGGTTTTCTCTCTGTGAAAAGGCGATTGTGTATTTCAGTCCGGTTTTCGGTGCCATACCTCCGGATGAGATCGTGGAGTTTATGAAAGAACACAGGATGAATAAAGTCAGGTTCCAGATCCAGATCCATAAAGTTGTCTGGGATCCGGAGCGGAAGGGAGTCTAAGAAGCTATGGCAATCGATAAAGAAGCAGTCAAAAAACATATCAGAGGAATTCTGGAAGCGCTGGGGGATGACCCGGACCGGGAAGGCCTTAAGGAGACGCCGGACCGTGTGGCCAGGATGTATGAAGAAGTGTTTGAGGGAATGAATTACAGCAATGACCAGATTGCAGAAATGTACTCCAAAACCTTTGAAGATGATCTGTCTGTAAAAAATCATAAGGATATGGTCGTTGTAAAAGATATCAATATTTTCAGCTACTGCGAACACCATCTGGCTCTTATGTACAATATGAAAGTCACTGTGGCCTACCAGCCGAAGGAAAAGATTCTGGGACTGAGCAAAATTGCAAGGATCTGTGACATGGTCGGCAAGAGACTTCAGCTCCAGGAGCGGATCGGGTCGGATATTGCGGAGATCATTTCCAAAGTGGCGGGGACAGAGGATGTGGCAGTACTCATCGAAGGAAATCACAGCTGTATGAGCGCCAGGGGTATTAAGAAAAATCAGGCAAAGACCATCACTTCCACACTGAGGGGACGGTTCGAGAGCGATCCTGCCATGGAAAACCGCTTTTATATGCTCGCAGACAGATAAGAGGAGGAATAAGATTATGTCAAAACCGACAAAAGCAGTCGTAGTATTCAGTGGGGGACAGGACAGTACCACCTGTCTGTTCTGGGCAAAGAAAAAATATGAAGAAGTCATTGCGCTTTCTTTTGATTACGGACAGAAGCATTCGGATGAATTGATCTGTGCCAAAGAAATCTGCAAAAAATATGGCGTAGAGCATCATATTCTGGATATGGCCCTCTTAAACCAGCTGGCTCCCAACTCATTGACGAGGGCGGATATAGAGGTGGACAAAGAGGCGCCTGAGACGGGTACGCCGAATTCTTTTGTAGACGGAAGAAATATGCTGTTTCTTACCTTTGCGGCAGTATTTGCAAAGCAGAGAGATATTCATGTACTGGTGACCGGCGTGTCCCAGAGCGATTTCAGCGGATATCCGGACTGCAGACACGTATTTATTACGTCTCTGGAGACGACGCTGACTCTGGCGATGGATTATGAGTTTGAAGTGATTACGCCTCTTATGTGGATCGACAAAAAAGAAACGTGGAAAATGGCCGATGATCTGGGCGTATTTGATGTGATCAGACAGGAAACACTGACCTGCTATAACGGAGTCAGGGGGGACGGATGCGGAGACTGTCCTGCGTGCAGACTCAGAAGGCGGGGGATGGAAGCCTATCTTTCGGAGCGAAAGTAAGAAAGAACAAATGTCAATGTCATATGGTCAATATCAGAACATTTGTGTGAGTGTATTTTTGTTGCAGATTTTTATTGATAAAACATTAACGAAGCAGTACAATAAGAATGTAACCATTGGTCAGGGTTGTCAACATTTCAATCCTCTGCAGCAAAGGAGATAACGTATGGGAAGATTTACACTGCCTAGAGATTTATACTTTGGAAAAGGATCACTTGAGACACTGAAGACATTGGATGGAAAAAAAGCTGTTTTGGTACTCGGCGGCGGTTCTATGAAACGTTTTGGATTTGTAGATCAGGTTGTCGATTATTTAAAAGAAGCAGGTATTGAGACAAAATTAATCGAAGGTGTAGAACCGGACCCTTCTGTTGAGACTGTATTTAAAGGCGCGGAAGTCATGAGAGACTTTGAACCGGACTGGATCATTGCGATGGGCGGAGGATCTCCGATCGACGCTGCGAAAGCAATGTGGATCTTCTATGAGCATCCGGAGACAACATTTGACGATGTAAAAGATCCGTTTACGGTTCCGCCGCTCAGGAATAAAGCCAAATTCCTTGCGATTCCGTCAACCTCAGGGACAGCTACTGAAGTGACAGCATTTGCTGTTATCACAGACTACAGCTCAGGTATTAAATATCCGCTGGCAGACTTTGAGATCACACCGGATATTGCGATCGTAGATCCTGCGCTGGCAGAGACAATGCCTCCGAAACTGACTTCCTATACAGGAATGGATGCACTGACCCATGCGATTGAGGCATATGTGGCAGGACTTCATTCCCCATTTTCTGATCCGCTGGCAATGGAAGCCATTGAGATGGTATTTAACAACTTGAAAGCTTCCTATGAGGGAGATATGACTGCACGTGAAAATATGCACTATGCGCAGTGCCTTGCAGGAATGTCATTCTCCAATGCGCTTTTAGGAATCGTGCACTCCCTGGCTCATAAGACCGGAGCTGTATTTGACACCGGACATATCACCCATGGATGTGCAAATGCCATTTATCTGCCATATGTGATCCAGTTCAACGCAAAGGTTTGTGAGGAGCGCTATGCGGCTATCGCAAGGAGAATCGGACTTCCTGGAAATTCCGATAAGGCATTGACTCTTTCACTGATTGAGGCGATCCGTGAGATGAATAAGAAGTTAAATATTGTTTCCAATTTGAAAGATTTTGGAATCAATGAGGAAGAATTCAACCAGAAGAAGAGGATGATCGCAGAGCGCGCTGTGGCAGACGCATGTACGGGATCTAATCCTAGAGAAACTTCTGTAGATGACATGGAAAAAGTTTTAGAGTGCATCTACTATGGAAAAGATGTAACATTTTAAAGAAAATATTCAGAACATAATGGCGTTTGTAGCATATGGTTTATTCATCCATATTCTATGGAAAGTAAAGCCGATGTTTAAACAACTCTTTCATATTATCTGTATCAGTTAAGGAATAGTCATTAGCTAATTTATAATTTCATATCCATAAACATAAAGCAGTTGGTCTTAGGATTGACTGCTTTTTTTACCTAAAATCCAGATTGGAGTGATGTGGTGAACGATATTTTTAATGATATGCAAGTAGAAGTCGGCTGTGAAAAATTGTTGCTGCTGACGGCGTATTTCTCTTTAAGGGACAGTCTGAAAATGGCTGTCCTTTTCCCATTTATAGACTTACGAAAGAACTGGAAAAAGATTAAAAGCTATTCGGGTATCTGGAATGTAGAAAAAGTCTTGTATATGTAAGTTCACTCCAGAGGGGTACCGTATCATAGAATATTTTCCGAAAAAAATATGTTTTGAAATATTGAGCCTAAACATATAAAATATTCCACATAGGAGATGATAATAAAATGAAACTTAGAAAAAACTATACATGCCCATTAGAACTTGTTCATGATATGATAAAGGGAAAATGGAAAACGATAATTATTTTTCAACTTAGAAATGGAAAATGTTCTTTTTCTGAACTCTATCACAGTATAGCAGGAATAACTCAAAAAATGCTATTGGAACAACTGCGTGAATTGAAACACTTTGGCTTAATTGATAAAAAAACATATGATGGATATCCTTTAAAAGTGGAATACTTTTTAACTGGGCAGGGAGAAAAGATGCTATCAGCAATTAAGATAATGCAAGAAATTGGTATAGATTACATGGTAGAGCATTGTATGACGGAGATACTTGATGAAAAAGGAATTTGTTATTAAACTCTATTATATACGAAAAAGTAAGTAATTTACTTGGGGATTATTATCCTATATCATATGATTAAGAATTAAGAAAGGATATGGGAATATGAAAAAAGCATTACTTATTATTGATGTGCAAAATGATTATTTTCCTAATGGAAAGTGCCAGTTGTATAAACCAGAGGTAGCGTTGAATGCAATAAAAGATTTATTGAAAGATTTTAGAAAACAAGACCTGCCAGTTATTTACATTCGCCATGAGTCTATAAATGGAACATTTTTTAATCCAAATACAGATGGTGTACAAATTCATAATGATATTAAACCATTAGATACAGAAACAGTTATTGTTAAGCATTATCCAAATAGTTTTTATGAAACGAATTTGCAAAACAAACTGGTGGAGAATGGGGTCACGGAATTGGTCGTTTGTGGAATGATGACACATATGTGTATTGACACAACTATAAGAGCTGCCAAAGACTATGGCTATGAACTTACACTAATATCAGATGGTTGTGCAACCAAGGAATTAGAATGGAATGGAGACTATATCCCAGCAGATACTGTCCAAAGCATATTTATGGCTTCTTTAAATCAGAAATTTGCTAATGTTATTACAAGTACAGATTATTTGTTTTACCAATATGACTTATAGGAGTTGATGTCCAATGAAATTAAGAGATGAATATACATGCCCTTTGGAATTAGTTCATGATATGATAAAGGGAAAATGGAAGCCAATTATTTTATGGCGTTTACGATTAGGGGCTACTTCTTTGTCTAAATTAGAGAGTGATATTGATGGAATTACACAAAAAATGCTTTTGGAACATTTAAAGGAACTTGTAGATTATGGATTTGTTGATAAAAAAACATTTGCTGGTTATCCACTTCATGTTGAGTATTTTTTGACAGAAGATATGGGGAATCAAATACTAGAAGCATTACGAATTATGCAACATATAGGGATTGAATATTTAAAGAAAAATGGAAAAGAAAATGAATTAACTGAGAAACACGTTATACCAGACTGATACCTACAAAAAAGTGGGTAATTTACGTTTTATTTCCCCCTTGTTATCATATATCTTAAATTAAATGATATACAAGGAGGAGAATTTATGTATATTTCAAGTGTAGGAATCTCTAATGGAATTATTGAAAAAAAATATGGTGGATATGGTACGAATTTTAATGAAAATAATATTCCAACGTATTCATTGCCTTTTAAAATTGAAGAAGCTCCCAAAAATACGATATCTTTTGCTTTTATACTTGAAGATAAGGACGCATATGCTGTTACTGGCTTTCAATGGATACATTGGTTGGGAGCAAATTTACTTCGCAATGAATTAAAAGAAAACGAAAGTCAGACGGCTGCAGACTTTATACAAGGAGCCAATAGTTGGATAAGTATACAAGGAAACCAACAGAGCAGAAAACAATCCAGTTATTATGGGGGGATGACACCACCAGATAAATCACATACATATGAACTCCATGTGTTTGCATTGGATAAAAAATTATGTATAGAAAATGGTTTTTACCTAAACGAATTATGGAAACAGATGGACGGACATATTATTGAAGAAGCTGTTTTAAAAGGAATATATGAAAAAGTTCCCTTTTAAAATAGGGTTGAGAATTATGAAAATAATGTGCTTTGTGGCTATAGGTGTATCAACAATGTTTGCTGTTCAAATTTATACTCTTTTGCAAACATATTAGATGTATTTATACAACATACATAATCAGGGCCGGGACAGTTGATGTCCCGGCTGTTTCTTTTTGTCATTGAATGGAGAAATTATCCTGCAAAATATTCTGATAATTATAAAAATATATATAAATAATCAAATAATCAGATAACTTAAGAAAAAAACGCTTTACAAGATGAATATATTTTTGTATGATAGATTCCAACGTAGGAATTCTACAAAAAATAACATTTCCAAACTGCTGAATGAAAGGAAGAGATTTATGACGAACAAGAGAGAGAACACACCCGGGTTATACGATTCCAGTTTTGAGCATGACAACTGCGGGATCGGTGCCTGTGTCAATATTAAGGGAATTAAAAGTCATACCACAGTCGATAACGCATTAAAGATTGTTGAGACGTTGGAACACCGGGCAGGGAAAGACGCGGCGGGAGAGACCGGGGATGGTGTCGGCATCATGCTCCAGATCTCCCATAAGTTTTTTGAAAAAGCCTGCAAGGAGTCCGGCATCGGAATCGGAGGAGAGAGAGAATATGGTGTCGGCATGTTTTTCTTCCCCAATGACGAGCTGAAAGTACAGCAGGCCAAAAAGATGTTTGAGATCATCGTGGAAAAGGAAGGCATGAAGTTCCTCGGATGGAGGGAAGTGCCGACCGACAGCACGGTTTTGGGCAGAAAAGCCATTGAGTGCATGCCGAAGATTCTCCAGGCATTTATCGAAAAGCCGGAGGATGCAGAGAAAGGACTGGAATTTGACCGCAGGCTGTACATTGTCCGGAAAGTATTTGAACAGAGCAACGAAGAGACCTTTGTGATCTCTCTGTCCAGCAGGACGATCGTATATAAAGGCATGTTCCTTGTGGGACAGCTCAGAACATTTTTTAAAGACCTTCAGGATCCAAACTACGAATCTGCCATCGCCCTCGTTCATTCCCGTTTCAGTACGAATACGACTCCAAGCTGGGAGAAAGCGCATCCGTACCGGTTCATCGTACATAACGGTGAGATCAACACGATCCGCGGAAATGCAGATAAGATGCTGGCAAGGGAAGAAAACATGGAATCCAAGTACCTGAAAGGCCAGATGCATAAGGTGATCCCGGTGGTCAATCCGAACGGGTCCGACTCCGCACGGCTTGACAATACCCTGGAATTCCTTGTGATGAGCGGAATGGCCCTGCCGCACGCGATCATGATCACGATACCGGAACCGTGGGAAAACAATAAGGTCATCAGTCAGAAGAAAAGGGATTTTTACCAGTATTATGCGACGATGATGGAGCCGTGGGACGGACCGGCCTCTATTCTTTTCACCGACGGAGACCAGGTGGGAGCCGTGCTCGACCGAAACGGCCTGCGTCCGTCCAGGTATTATATTACAGATGACGACCAGCTGATCCTGTCCTCTGAGATCGGAGTTTTGGACATTGATCCTACCAAGATCCTTGTGAAAGAACGACTGCGTCCCGGAAAGATGCTCCTGGTGGATACGGTCAAAGGCGAAGTCATTGACGACGATGTGGTCAAAGAATCTTATGCGGGAAAAGAGCCGTACGGAGAATGGCTTGACAGCAATCTCACAGAACTCAAAGATTTAAAGATACCAAATATTCCGGTTCCGTCTTATGAGACAGAGCAGAGAGAAAAGCTCTTAAAGGCATTCGGATATTCTTATGAGGAAGTAAAAACCGCGATTCAGCCGATGGCGTTAAACGGCTCTGAGGCGATCGCGGCCATGGGTACAGATTCCCCGCTGGCGGTTCTCTCAAAGAAGCATCAGCCGCTGTTTAATTACTTTAAACAGCTGTTTGCACAGGTAACCAATCCGCCGATCGACGCGATCAGGGAAGAACTTGTGACTTCTACCACGATTTATGTCGGAAAAGACGGAAATATTCTGGAAGAGAAACCGGAGAACTGCCAGGTGCTGAAAGTCCACAATCCGATTCTCACGGACACAGATCTGCTGAAGATCAAGAATATGAAGACAGAAGGCTTCCAGGTTGCGGAGCTTCCGATCATTTATTATAAAAATACATCCCTTGAAAAGGCGCTGGACCGCCTGTTTGTGGAAGCAGACCGTGCTTACAGGGACGGAGCAAATATCATTATCCTGTCTGACAGGGGAGTGGATGAAAACCATGTGGCGATTCCGTCTCTGCTTGCGGTATCGGCCATGCACCAGCATCTGATTAAGACAAAGAAACGGACTTCCGTAGCTCTGATCCTGGAGAGCGGAGAGCCGAGAGAAGTCCATCATTTTGCCACGCTGCTTGGCTACGGAGCCTGTGCGGTAAATCCATATCTGGCACTGCAGGCGATTCAGAAACTGATCGACGATAACCTGCTGCACAAGGATTATTATGCGGCTGTGGAAGACTATACAAACGCAGTCCTTCACGGAATCATCAAAATTGCATCCAAGATGGGGATTTCCACGATCCAGTCATATCAGGGATCTCAGATTTTTGAGGCCATCGGTATTGATTCTAAGGTGATTGATCAGTATTTTACCAATACCGTCAGCCGTGTGGAAGGAATTACGTTAAAAGATATCGAAGAAGATGTGGACATCAGACATTCATCTGCATTTGATCCGCTGGGACTGGAAAATGACCTGATGCTGGAGAGCACAGGAAGCCACAAGTTTAGAAGCGGAAAGGAACAGCATCTTTATAATCCGCAGACGATCCATACGCTTCAGATGGCGGCGAGAACAGGAAATTACGAGACTTTTAAGAAGTATACCCATATGATCGATGAGGAATTAGAGCCCGGAAATTTAAGAGGCTTGATGGAGTTTAACTATCCTTCAAAGGGAATTCCTCTGGATAAGGTGGAAAGTGTGGATTCCATTGTAAAGAGATTTAAGACAGGAGCCATGTCTTACGGTTCCATCTCAGGAGAGGCTCATGAGACTCTTGCCATTGCCATGAATATGCTGGGCGGCAAGTCCAACAGCGGAGAGGGCGGAGAACGCCCGGAACGGCTGACGGTGGGAAGAGACGGAAAGAACCGCTGTTCTGCCATCAAACAGGTAGCATCCGGAAGGTTCGGTGTGACCAGCGAGTACCTTGTAAGTGCAAAAGAAATCCAGATCAAGATGGCCCAGGGAGCAAAACCTGGAGAAGGGGGGCACCTCCCCGGAAAGAAGGTTTACCCGTGGATTGCAAAGACCCGTCATTCAACGGCGGGAGTGGGGCTGATTTCGCCTCCGCCCCATCACGATATTTATTCGATTGAGGACTTGGCACAGCTGATCTATGACTGCAAAAATGCCAACAGAGACGCAAGGATTTCAGTGAAGCTTGTTTCCGAAGCGGGAGTCGGTACGGTGGCATCCGGTGTCGCAAAGGCCGGTGCCCAGGTTATTCTGATCTCCGGTTATGACGGAGGTACGGGAGCCGCACCGAGGAACTCTATTTACAACGCGGGACTTCCGTGGGAACTGGGGCTTGCTGAGGCGCACCAGAACCTGATCATGAACGATTTAAGGAACAAGGTTGTACTGGAAACCGATGGAAAGCTTATGAGCGGACGGGATGTGGCCATTGCCGCCATGCTCGGTGCAGAGGAGTTCGGATTTGCGACGGCGCCGCTTGTGACGCTGGGATGTGTGATGATGCGTGTCTGCAATCTGGATACCTGCCCGGTGGGTGTTGCGACACAGAATCCGGAACTCCGCAAACGTTTTGCCGGAAAACCGGAATATGTGGTCAACTTCATGCGGTTTATAGCACAGGAGCTGAGAGAATATATGGCGAAGCTGGGCGTGGCCACCATCGATGAGCTGGTTGGACGCACCGATCTGTTAAAGCCGACAAAAGAGACACAAGACAGACACATTGATCTGTCAAGAATCCTTGATACTTCCTATGCCAAGGCAGAAAAGATTGATTATACCCATAAAAAAGTCTATGATTTTAAGCTGGATAAAGTAGCGGATGAGACGGTTCTCCTGAAACAATTAAAACCTGCACTTGAGAAAAAGCAGAGAAAGAGCATCGAGCTGGATGTCACAAACATCGACCGTACCTTTGGAACGATCTTCGGTTCCGAGATTACGAAGCGATGGGGAGAAAACACGCTGCCTGATGATATGTATACTGTAAAATGCAGCGGTGCAGGAGGGCAGAGCTTCGGGGCGTTTATTCCGAAAGGCCTCACGCTGGAGCTTGTCGGGGACAGCAACGACTACTTCGGAAAAGGACTGTCCGGAGGAAAGCTGGTAGTATATCCGCCGGCCGGCATCAAGTTTAAACCGGAAGAAAACATCATTGTCGGAAATGTGGCACTCTACGGGGCTACCAGCGGCAAAGCATTTATCAACGGAGTTGCGGGAGAGCGGTTCTGTGTCAGAAATTCCGGTGCTGCTGCCGTAGTGGAAGGCGTGGGTGATCACGGATGTGAATATATGACCGGAGGCCGTGTCTTAGTCCTGGGTGAGACAGGAAAGAATTTTGCGGCGGGTATGAGCGGAGGCATCGCTTACGTCTTAGATGAGGACAGTTCCCTTTATATGAATGTCAACAAGGAGATGGTGACCATCGAAACGATCACCTCCAAATACGACGTACTTGAAGTCAAAGAAATGCTGAAAGAACATGTGGCTTATACCAACTCCGAAAAAGGAAAGAAAATCCTTAGAAACTTTGAGGAATTTCTGCCGAAGTTTAAAAAGATCATGCCGGTAGACTATAAACGGATGCTGAACCTGATCGTACAGATGGAAGAGCGGGGACTCAGCAGTGAGCAGGCGCAGATCGAAGCATTTTATGAGAACGCTAAGTAGGAGGACAGACCAATGGGAAAACCAACCGGATTTATAGATTACGAGAGAAAAGACGCAAGGGCGGAGGAGCCTAAAGAGAGAATCAAACACTATAATGAATTCCATATTCCCCTCCCGACCGAAGAACAGCAGAGACAGGGAGCCAGATGCATGGACTGCGGCGTACCGTTTTGCCAGTCAGGACTGATGCTCGGCGGTATGGCGTCCGGGTGTCCGTTAAATAACCTGGTGCCGGAGTGGAACGACCTGATTTATACCGGAAACTGGGAACAGGCATTTGAGAGGCTGAAAAAAACCAATCCGTTTCCGGAGTTTACAGGCAGGGTCTGCCCTGCCCTGTGTGAGGCGGCCTGTACCTGCGGCCTCAACGGTGAACCTGTCTGCTCCAAGCAGAATGAGCTGAGCATTATTGAATACGGTTATGCCAACGGACTTGCGGATGCAAAACCGCCAAAGAGCCGGACCGGGAAAAAGGTCGCTGTTATCGGTTCCGGACCCGCCGGGCTTTCGGCGGCCAACTCGCTGAACAAGAGAGGACATCAGGTTACAGTCTATGAACGTTCCGACAGGGTCGGCGGACTGATGATGTATGGGATTCCAAACATGAAGCTGGAAAAGCAGATCGTGGACCGGAAGATAAAAATCATGGAAGAAGAAGGCATTTTATTTAAGACGAATGCAGATGTGGGAAGAGATATCAAGACGGAACAGCTGAAAAAAGAATATGACAGCATTATCCTGGCATGCGGTTCCTCCCATCCGAGAGACATCGAAGTTCCGGGAAGGGATGCCAAAAACATTTATTTTGCCGTAGACTTCCTGAAATCCACCACGAAAGCCCTGCTGGACAGCGGACTGAAAGACAATACTTATATCAGTGCCAAGGGAAAGAATGTCATGGTCATCGGAGGAGGCGACACGGGAAATGACTGCGTGGGTACTTCTGTCCGCCACGGAGCCAAGAGTGTCATCCAGCTGGAAATGATGCCGAAGCTCCCGGATGAGCGCGCAGAGAATAATCCGTGGCCGGAGTGGCCGAGAGTCTGCAAGACAGACTACGGCCAGGAGGAAGCCATCGCCGTATTTGGTCATGATCCGAGAACCTATCAGACGACCGTAAAAGAATTTAAGAAAAACAAAAAGGGTGAGGTATCGAAAGCCGTTATCATAAAGCTTGAGAGCAAAAAGGATGAGAAAACCGGCCGGATGACAATGGCAGAGGTGCCGGGGACAGAGAAAGAAATTCCAGTGGATCTTGTGCTGATCGCTGCCGGATTCCTCGGAAGTGAATCCTATGTGACCGATGCATTTGGTGTGAAGGTAAATGAACGCACCAATGTAGCCACAGAGCCGGATTCTTTCCGCACCAACGTTAAAAACGTGTTTACCGCGGGAGATATGCACCGGGGCCAGTCATTGGTCGTGTGGGCAATCCGCGAAGGACGGGAAGCAGCGAGAGAAGTGGACCTTCAGATGATGGGATACACAAACCTGTAATATGTTTTCATTTCCGGAGACGAAGCCAGTTTGGTTTTGTCTCTGGTTTTTTTCGCATTTTTTCCGTATAATAAAAAGAAAACTTAATGGGAAGGACGGATCAGCGAGTTGAAAGAATATAAGGAACTGTTTTTAACCTTTTTTAAGATGGGTGCATTCACATTCGGCGGAGGCTATGCCATGCTCCCGATGATCGAACGGGAGGTTGTCCGGAACAAAGGCTGGGCGACGAGTGAAGAAGTCATGGATTATTTTGCGGTAGGGCAGTGTACGCCCGGAGTCATCGCTGTCAATACCTCCACGTTTATCGGATACAAACTGAAGGGAATCAGAGGAGGCATCACGGCTACTTTAGGATTTACGGCGCCCTCGCTGATCATTATCATGATCATAGCGGCTTTTATGACCAATTTCAGTGAACTGAAAGCGGTGCAGAGTGCGTTCTGGGGCATCCGGGTCTGTGTCTGCGTTCTGATGATCAACAGTATCAGGAAAATGGTAAAAGGCGGAGTCGTGGACTGGCTCACCGGCATGATATTTGCGGCCACATTTTTCGGCATGGTCTTTGTCATGAACAATCCTGTGATCTATGTGATCATCGGCGCTGTTTTAGGTCTTTTGCTCTGCGGGAAAGTGCGGAAAGGAGGAGACAGAAAATGATCCTTTTGAAGCTGTTTATTGAATTTTTTAAGACCGGACTGTTTGCGCTTGGGGGCGGGCTTGCCACGCTGCCGTTTCTATACAGCATGGCGGACCGTTTTCACTGGTTTACCCACGCAGATATTGTAAATATGCTGGCAATTTCCGAATCCACGCCGGGAGCCATCGGCGTCAACATGTCGACTTATTCGGGATTTCATATCGCAGGTATCCCCGGAAGCCTGATCGCCACATTCGGCCTTGTGCTGCCGTCGGTGGTCATTATTATCCTCGTTGCCAGAGTATTGGAAAGTTTTAAAAACAACCGTCATGTGGAGGCGGGATTTTACGGCATCCGTCCGGTGGTAGCCGGATTAATCTGCGCGGCGACTCTGTCTGTGTTTCAGGTGGCGTTTTTAAAAGACGGGGAACTTCATCTTCAAAAAATAGTTTCTTCCATTGACTTTAAATCTGTGATTCTTTTTGTTATATTATATATAATAAATAAAGTAGCAGAGAAACGGGGAAAATCCATACATCCGATTTTTCTGATCGTGCTGTCGGGATGTATCGGGATTGCTGTGCTGGGAGTTTGATTATGCATATTTTAGGACACTTTAAGACAATTACAAAACATAAAATCCTTGTGGCCAAAGGCTGTTTTAAGGTGGGACTTTACTGCCAGGGTATCATGCACGATATGTCAAAGTATTCTCCGACGGAATTTATTCCGGGGGCGAAATACTACCAGGGAAATCAAAGCCCTAACAATATCGAACGAAGGAAATACGGGATATCCAGGGCATGGCTGCACCATAAAGGAAGGAACAGGCATCATTTTGAGTATTGGATCGATTACAGTCTGAATCCTGACGCTAAGGGTCTGGTAGGGATGAAAATTCCGAAAAAATATATGGCGGAGATGTTAGTGGACAGAATCAGCGCCGGGAAAATCTACAAAAAAAATGATTTTACGAAGGAGAGCCCTCTGGAGTATTTTAATAACGGAATCGGGGCATCCATCATGCATGAGGCTTCCAAAGATTATCTGATGATGCTTTTGACAATGTATGCTGAAAAGGGAGAAAAGGAGACATTTCGCTATTTGAAAAGAGATTTAAAAGAGGATATCAGCGGCTATGACCGCATTTCTCCTTTTGAGAAAACAGGTCCTGTGGCGATTGGCTAGAATTTCATGTATGTACTTCTTGAAACTCTCACATACTTCATGTATAATAACTTGTAAAGAAACGGAATAAACGGCCTGGGGTGTACGATAACGCCTGCTATTTTGAACCTACAACTATTTGAACGGGATTCCGAATATCCGGCTGGATACCAAGCCACAATACGGTGGAAGGTAGAAGGCAGGATGAGGAAACCCACCTAGCTGTGGCTAGGAGTCAAAATTGCGGGGAACGGCATCTTGGGCATAACAAAAGATAAGTTGAAGAGACTGTTGGCTGAGCCGGCAGTCTCTTTTCGTCTGCCTATATATTACAAAATGATTCCATTTTTTGCACTTGCTTTTCTAAAATAATTATTTTATAGTAACAATAAATCAAAGAGGAGTCGAAAAATGGAGAGAGAAAACACTTATGAGAAACTGTGTCCCTACGTGGAGAGGGCAAAAAACGGGGATGAACAGGCTTTTGGGTACCTGTATCACAGTACCTATGATATGACCAGAAATTTTGTATCCAATTTCTGCAAGGATCAAAACGAGGTGGAAGATATTATCCAGGAAGTATATTTGGAGGTCTATCATTCTCTCCCGATTTTAAAAAATAATATGGCTTTTTACGCATGGCTTAGGAGGATTACCTATCACTGCTGCCTCAAGTCTGTCAGAAAACAGAGACCGGACATCATCGGAGATGAAAAGATTGAGTTTGTCAAAAGCTTGATAGAAGACAGCATGCAGCCTCAGGATGTGGTTCTTCAGAATGAGAAGGCGCAGATTCTGAATGAATGTATTCGGAAGCTTCCTGAAAAACAGAGAGCAGCCATGATTTTAAGCGTGATTCAGCAGCTGAAAATGAAAGAAGCCGCTGAGATTCTTGACTGTAATGTCAATGCAGTGAAAAATCTTTTGTACCACGGAAGAAAGAATTTAAAAAAACAGATTGAAGCCCTGCCAAAGGAAGACAGAGAGGCGTTAGGACTCCGCAGTTTCGGCTTTTTCTCTTTGTATCCGGTGCTCCGAGGTTCGCTGTCAGAGATGGGAAAAGCAGAATCTGCAAAACATGCGCTTATGGCAAAGAAGGTCATTGCAGGAGTTTTGACAGCCTGCGGAGCCGGAGCCGCGGGAATTCTGCTGCTGAACAGGGATACACTGCCTTCCCACAGTTTTCAGTCTGTTCAGACCCCGAATATCATGCTGGAGACAAGCAGCTTAAAGGGTATCCGTATTCCGAAGCCTGAACCGGAGCCGGTCCGTAAAAGTCCAGGACCGTCGGTATCTCTGAAACATGTAGGGGAAGATAGAGAGTCCGGGCATATCGTGATCCGTGCAGGCGGCAGTATTGATTATCAAAAGACTTATCTGCTTGGGGAAGACGGGAAACGGGTATCAGCGCAGAGCTATGATCCCCAGAAAAAGATTTTATATTTTCCCTCACAAAAAAATACGTTTATATTGCATCTGGTCAGCAGAGACGGCAGTCAGAGGCTGTTTCGGTACCGGAAAGTTCCAAAATAAGAAACAAAAAAATGTTTCTTATTTTTTTGTAAAGATTTCTAACCATCCTGTTTTTCGCCGGACCATCTAAGGTCGATATTGGGAAAATGCCTGTCATTGACTAAAAAATTAGGAGGGAGCAGAACCATGCAGAAAAAGAGAAAGGTTTGGAATACGGTTTTGATTTGTTTGCTGACGGCTGTCCTGGCAGCAGGATCAGGAGCCTTGTCTGCAAAAGAAAATACAGAGGAAACAGAAAAAGAACAACAGGACCAGACTTCATTAACAGAGGGGGAGAAACAGAATAGTAACCTGAACAGTTTAGAGGGAATAGAAGACCAGACGAAAAAGCAAACAGAGAATGAAACAAAAATAGCAGACCTTGCGGAAAGTGAAGAAAGTAAGAATGCTGGGATTACAAAAAAGGCAGGAATAAAGAAGACAGGGACAAAGGAAAACGAAGATACCCAGGAACAAAATACACAGACCCGGTTGAATGTGAGCAGAGGCAGTATTCAGATCAAGGCAACCGGGGCAGTGGGAGGAGGTCTTTCAAAAGCGGAGACCAGCTTGAATCCCAAGGGCTATTATATAACCGGAACAACGACAGAGAATGCAATTGTTGTCGATCCCGGTGTGACCACAGATCTGGTGTTTGACAATGTCAGCATCACAAATCGAAACAGAGCTGAGAACTGTGTGACTGTATCGCATGCAAATGTAACAATCACATTGATTGGGGATAACGTTCTTACCTGCGAGATGTCAGAGTATGGCGCTCTTGCAAAGGACGGCATGGATGATACGGCTTTAACTTTACAGTGTGAATATGCAGGAGAAAAAGGACATAAATGTAAAAGCGGTATTTGTGGAACTCTGGTTGCCGGAGGAAATACTTATCATGCGACAGCGATTGGAAGTGTTACGGCCACCAGGGGAATAACCAGTGAGGCAGGGTTTTCTAATCTTTTGATAAAAGGCGGAATCATCACTGCTCAGGCAGGGCAGCATAATTGCGCCATTGGGGCATGCTGTTCCAGCTGGGGAGGCGGAGGAAAAGGATATACAAAAAATATAAAAATCTCTGGAGGTATCGTAAATGCCATCGGAGGAGAACAGTGTGCAGGCATCGGAAGCGGAGCCTGGACTCCGGTAGACGGCATTTATATCAGCGGAGGAACCGTGTACGCCGCAGGAGGAAATGAATCTCCTGGAATCGGATCAGGAGGACGAACAAATGATGTACAAGAAATGGAAAAAAACTTGGATGTTTCCAACGTTGTTATCAGCGGTGGGGATACAATAGTGAAAGCGGTTGGAGACGAGGTGTCAAATATGCCTGGCATTGGCTGCGGAAAAGGTCCCGTCGGACATCCGGCAGGAGTCGCCAGCAATATAACGTCATCACCGAATGCAGGCTTTCAGGGCTATATTCAGGATGGGACATCAGAAGACATTTACAATTTTACAGATTCTTCTCCATTTGCTTCCGACACTGTGATTTCCGTAGAAAAATATTATACAAAAATATATTTTGGTCCGTACAGAGACGAAAACACGATTGCAAAAGACACCAAAGAACAGATTGGAGCCAGCCATGTGATCAGCAAGACCGGAGGAGATGAATTTACAGAGAGCCAGTTAAAAGACCTGACAAAAGTCAATGGAAAGCAGGTGAATGGTTCCAGTTTTCCGGCAGGAGATCTTTCGTTTAAAGATACCAGTCAGATTGAAAAGATCAACAAGGCAAAGACCAGCGGAAAGATCGGAGATTATCCGCTGACGTTTAAGACTCCAAACGGTACCGAAGTAACCGTGACTGTTTCATTGAGAGACAGTGGGACTGATGCCTCCAAGTTTGATCCTGAAAATCCTACGCCGGTTATCGGGGCCAATGATTTTGAGAAGGACACCGGTGGAGATGCTTTTACCGAAGAACAGTTAAAAAATTATGGGGAAGTCAAAGGAAAGGACAAGGAAGGAAATACCATTTCTCTAAAAGATTTCATGATCGATACAGAACAGTTCAAAAAGATCAACGAGGCAAAGACTTCTGGGAAGACTGGGGTGTTCGATTTGACCTATACAGCAGCAGACGGAAATCAGGTCAAAGTGAAAGTATCTCTGGTAGGATATGATGAGGTCAAGGAGAATCCGGAAAACGGGGAAAGCATCAAAGGGATGAACGTCATCAGCAAAACCGGAGGAGAAGGTTTTACGGAAAGCCAGCTGATCGATCTGTCAAAAGTAAAAGCCTATGATGAAAATGGACATGAGATCGACGGGGCTGACTTAAGTTTCCCGGAACCTGAACAGATAGAATTAATCAACAAGGCCAAGGAAGCCGGAGAGACCGGGGATTTTTCTTTGACTTTTCAGACGGAAAATGGAACAAAAGTAACTGTCACAGTTTATTTAAGAGAGGAAGGAACCGACGGAGCCAAGGCAGATAAGGAGAATCCGGAATCATCCATTGCAGCCAGTGACGGGGAGCATAAAACAGGCGGGGCAGCTTTTACAAAAGAAGAACTGATCGGTCTCTGTAAGGCAAAGGGAAAGGATGAAAACAGAAACAACACGGAGATCAACGTCAGCAAGGAAGAGATGGACAAACTGAATGCAGCAAAACAGGAAGGAAAGACTGGGACCTTTGATTTGACCTTTTCAGTTGCCGGAGGGAAAGAGGCGAAAGTAACGGTTACTTTAACAGGGGAACACAGGGTAAGCTTTAATCCCAACGGAGGAGACTTCACTCCAAAAACGCAGACCGTAACCGGCGGGAAATGTGCGGCAGAGCCAAAGGAACCGAAACGAAGAGGCTATACGTTTGAAGGGTGGTTTTACAAAGATGAGAATGGGAAAGAACAAAAATGGAATTTTGACACTCCGGTCCATTCTGATGTTTCTTTAAAAGCGGTATGGAAGAAAGAAAGTACACCAAAAAACAGTGAGACAGGCAGCGGCAAAACAAAGAAAAAGAAATCAGGTGATTATTCCTGGGAGGGAGAAGAGATCAATGAAAACGGAAGCGGAAGCAGCAAAGAATCCACTGCCAAAACCGGTGACACTGCAGACTTCTCCATGGCCTTTGTGATGCTGGCGGCAGGCGGAGGAATACTGACTTTATTGTTACATAAAAATAGAAAGAACAAATAACAAAACAAGGACTTTTGCACTCTTATTTTAACAATGCGCAAAAGTCCTTGTTCTATTTGACAGACAAACTGGAAGAATTAACAGAAAAAAACGGATAAGTCTCCCTGCGGACATGGTCAAGATAAACCTGGCCGATTGGAACGGGAGTTTCGTGGCCTGTCAGGAAGATATTTTCTCTGTCCGTATCTGAAATATAGGAGAGGTTTACGATGTAAGAACGGTGGACACGGATAAAACCTTTGTTTTTCACTGACTGTTCTATAATATTTAGTTTAGAATAAAATTCAAAACTCTGGTCTTTAAAATGTACAACTACGAGCCGCCCGAGAGTCTCAAAATGAGAAATATCAGAAAGCTGAATGCACTGGAATGTAGTCCGGTTTTTACAGACGATATACGGCTTCTTTTTCTGCTTGAAGACCGAGTAGGCGTTGAGAAAAACAGATTCACCCCTGATAAAGTTCAGCTTTGACTTGATGATGTAATTGAAAGGGTAAGCGGCAAAACAGTCACTGGCACATTCCGCGCGGACTCCGAGAAAAATCACAAGTCCCAACGGATCATGCTCGTGAATATGGAGAACCGTGTCAATCCCGCTAATGTCTTTCAGTCCGGCTTCAACAAAATAAAGATCAAAAAAGTGGTTTGGGTTCTCCATGTAAGCAAGAAGCTCCCTGCCCGAAGAAAATGCCCGGATACTGACAGGGATCTGATGTCTCTCGGCGATCAGCTCAAAAAGTTCTATGTATTTTTGCAGTGTCGCAGGAGTATCATCACAAAAGCAGATTGAAAACATAATATCACCTTCTTAATTCTTATAGGGTGTAGATTTTAAGCTGTGACAGCATTTTTCGTACCTGACTTAAATATGTGGTTCCTATGGGCAGAGTAAATCCATTCGTCAGCCGTACCGTGCGGTCAGTAATCTGGTCAATATGGCGCATATTTATAAGGAAAGACCTGTGAATGCGCAGAAATCCTTTCGGTGTTAATTCTTTTTCCAGCCTGGACATGGACATATAGAATGAAAAGCTGGTGTTGCTGTGGTATACAGTTGTAATTCTCTGAAAGATTTCAAAGTAGTAAATATCACTCAGAGGTATGTAATGTTCATCCGCGCCGCTGCCGCACTGAAACAGGTTGTTCCGCCTCTTTTCAGCCAGTGAGAGCGCTTTTAAATATACTGGTTCAAACTGTTCCAGAGTCAGATATTTGAGATAGAAAAAGTAAAAAGGAAACGTCGGGAAAGTATTTGCAGCCAGCTGTTTATTGGCAGAGATAAAAATGAGCAGGGCATGACAGCAAAGCTTGCGGAGACTTTTCGCTGCTTCGAGACCTGTAATCTCATCGTCCTTGCTTTTGGATATTCTCAGGAAAATAATATCCGCCCGTTCCGGGTGAGATGACAGATCAAATACTAATTCGTCTTTATTTGTATATTTAAATATATGAATGTTATAGTGGTGCTCTGAGGCGATGTCTTTTAATGTTTTTATATGATCTTCGGATGAGTTCCGATTATTATTAAAAGTGTAAATGTTCATTGGCATATATTCTCCATTTCGCATTTTGTACATCTTTATTTTACCATGGAAAAAGTTAGAAGCACAACAAGAAACCGAATCTTTTTAAATATGTCTGGATATCTGTTTTTATTTTCGGTATAATTATTTAATATCTTTTAAAAGGAGCTGTATCATATGAAATTTTATAATAAAAACACGCAGGGTTTCTTTGGTCTTGTGGCGTTTGGAGTACTTCTTTATTTGGGTGTCAGCAATATAAGCTACATATTGAAGGCATTCTCCTATTTAGTCTCAGTAATCTTCCCGTTTATTATCGGGGGTTGTATGGCGTTTATTATTAATGTGCCGATGAGATTTTTTGAAACGAAACTGTTTTCGAAGGTGAAAAAAGGAAAGCGGGCACTGAGCCTGATTCTGGCCATTTTATGTATTATTGGCGTCCTGGCGCTGATCAGTTTTCTCATTCTTCCGGAGCTTGCCAATACGCTTTACAGCCTGGCATCCAGCATCCCCGGATTTGTGAACGAAATCAAAGATTTCTTACAGAATGTTTCCGACAATCCTCTGCTCACTAAACAGAATCTTATGAAGATCGATTTGGATTGGAATAAGATCAGTACAGAACTGATGGGATTCTTCCAGACCAGCGCCAGCAATATTCTGGGCTCTACGGTATCTGTCATCAGTTCGGCAGTTCAGACAGTAGTGACGTTTTTGCTCGGCACGGTTTTTGCAGTTAATGCACTGCTGAAAAAGGAGAAACTGGTACTTCAGATGAAGAAACTTTTATACTCTTATCTGAAAGAATCCTATGCGGACCGTATCGTATACATTGGAAATATGTGCAATCAGGCATTCTCAAGCTTTTTGTCCGGCCAGTGTACGGAAGCCGTGATTCTGGGCACGATCATTTTTATCAGCATGAATATTCTCCGCCTGCCGTATGCCATGCTGATCGCCATGTTTATCGGCGTGACTTCACTGATTCCTATTTTGGGAGGATTCATCGGAAGCACTTTGGGGGCGATTTTGATTTTTATGGTAAGTCCGTTTAAGATGGTTATTTTTGTTATCATGTTTGTCGTTGTGCAGCAAATCGAGGGAAATCTTATTTATCCACATGTGGTGGGGAATTCCGTAGGTCTTCCTGCTATCTGGGTATTAGTTGCGGTGACCGTCGGCGGCAATCTGGCCGGAGTAGCCGGAATGTTTATCAGTATCCCGGCCTGTTCCGTTATTTATGCACTTTTAAGGAATGCAGCCAACGAAAGACTGAGGAAAAAAGGACTGCTTGAGAAAGTTCAGAATAAATAGTGTATATTCCGCGAAGTTTATGCCCATAATATTCCTATCTTATTTATGGAGGTGGAAGGAATGGACCGTGACGATATTATCTGTCCATGTGTCGATGTGACCGTGGGAGAAATAATGGATGCCTATGAAGACGGTGCCACAACAGTGGACGCAGTCAAAGACGCAACCGGCGCAGGAAGCATCTGCGGGGCTTGTCTTGACAATATTGAAGAATTACTTACAGAATTAAAATCCAAATAGAATGAAAGGCCGGAGAATGATGAGATATCAGTTCTCCGGCCTTGACTTTTTTGACGAGAGATTCTAAAATGAAAGTAAACACTTGCATTGCAGAGAGGGATGATACATATGGATGAGACCGGTCAAAAAATTATAGATGCTGCGATGTCTCTGGTAAGGGATAAAGGATACATGGCAACGACTACAAAAGACATCGCCAATTCCGCAGGGGTGAATGAATGTACTCTGTTTCGGAAGTTTCAGAATAAGAAAAGTATCGTTATGAGCGGTATTGAGCAGGAAAAGTGGCGGGCGGATTTTACGTCGGATGTATTTCAGGATGTCCGGTGGGAACTGCGGCATGATCTGGAAATGTATATGAGAGAGTATATGAAGAGAATTACTCCTGACTTTGTGAGACTCTCCATTGGTCTGCGGGCTCCGCAGATTTATGAGGAAACAGCACCGTTTATTATGAAAGTCCCCCAGACGTTCCTCTCATCGCTGATTTCTTACTTTGAACAGATGGCACAGAAAGGCAGGATTCCCAAGGCAGATTTTAAGGTTTTGGCTATGACGTTTTTTTCCAGCACGTTTGGTTATACATTTTTAAATGCGTCGTTCGAACAAAAACTTTCGGAGGTTGAGAGAGAAGACTTTATTAAAAAAACAGTTGCCGCATTCCTGTATGGAATTACGGCTGAGTAAAGGAGACGGCATTGTCTTTTGGCGGTGCCGTATAAATATAACTGATATGCAAGTAATTACTTGCTTTAAGATTCAATGGAGGAATATGATATGGAGATTACAGGAGCACAGCTGGTTGTGAAAGCATTGAAGGCGGAAAATACAGATACGTTGTTTGCGTATCCGGGAGGTCAGGCGATTGATTTATTTAACGAGCTTTATGATGAGAAGGAGATCAGAATCATTACGCCGCGCCATGAACAGGGATTAGTGCATGCGGCAGACGGATATGCCAGGGCCTCGGGAAAAACAGGAGTCTGTCTTGTGACAAGCGGACCGGGAACGACCAATCTTGTGACCGGCATTGCCACTGCAAATATAGACAGTGTTCCTCTCGTTTGTTTTACGGGCCAGGTTTCTTCAGGGCTGATCGGGCGAGAATCTTTCCAGGAAGTAAACACAGTTCAGATCATGAAAAGTATTTGTAAATATGCAGTGACTGTACGTGACAGAAGGGAACTGGGGGAAGCGGTCCGCAGCGCCTTTCAGGCAGCCCGGTCAGGAAGGCCCGGCGCGGCGGTCGTCGATCTGCCGAAGGATATTCAGCAGGAACTGGGTTCTGATTTTTATCCGCTGTGCACAGACGATAAAGCTGAAGTGCCTGTGCCGGAGGAAGTCACAGACCGTTGTCTGGAAGCGTTAAGGACAGCCCGAAAGCCTCTGTTTTTGATTGGAGGGGGTGTACATACTGCAGGAGCGGAAAAAGAAATGACCAGGCTGGCAGAGAAGACCGGGATACCGGTTGTCACGACCATCATGGGGAAAGGGGTTCTTCCCTCAGATCATCCGCTGTATATAGGAAATCTGGGTATTCACGGGAGCTTTGCGGCAAACATGGCTGTCAGCGAGTGTGATGTCCTGTTTGCCGTCGGAACCCGGTTTAATGACCGTATCACTGGAAACACGGACAGTTTTGCGGATAAGGCAGTCCTTATCCATGCAGACATAGAGCCGGATGTAATTTCGCGGAATGTACCGGCAGATATATCGGTTGCTTCGGATGCCGGGAAACTGATCCGGATTCTTCTTAAAAGAGCAAAACCGTCTGGGGCCGGGGAGTGGGTCAGCCGTCTGAACCTGTGGAAACAGCGGCATCCGGTCACTGTAAAGAAAAGCACATCTGAGGAAATCAGCGCACGGGACGTGACAGAACAGATCAATGACTTGTTTGACAGTGCCGTGATTACAACGGATGTAGGGCAAAATCAGATGTGGGCGTCACAGTTTTTACAGCTGTCGGAGAAGAAAAAAATGCTTACTTCCGGAGGCATGGGAACAATGGGATATAGTTTTCCTGCTGCCATAGGCGCTAAATTAGGAGATCCCCGGAAAGATGTCATAGCCATATGCGGAGACGGCGGATTTCAGATGAATATTCAGGAACTTGCCACGGCAGTGCTTTATGAACTCCCTATTATTATCTGCATCTTAAACAACGGTTATCTGGGCAATGTCCGCCAATGGCAGGAGATGTTTTATGAGAGGCGTTATTCTGCCACATGTACCTGCCGCAGGGAAAGCTGTATGAAAGAATGCAAAGGTCCGTCTGCACAATGTCCGTCCGGTTATATCCCTGACTTTGTCCGTTTGGCACGAAGTTACGGGGCAGAGGGTCTCCGGGTCCGGGAAGTGAAAGACATCAGAAGCGCTCTCCTGAAAGCCAAAGAGAGAAAGGATGTCCCCACGGTTATTGAGTTTATCATAGGCAGAGAACAGAATGTCCTTCCGATGGTATCTCCGGGGAATTCACTGGAAAATATGATCGGCGGAGAATAAGGGGAGAGATGAAAAACTTGGGTTTTCTTGTTGACATTCCATGACAGAGATGATATTATATTCAAGGTCGTCAAGACAAGCCGGCGTGTCGGAATTGGCAGACGAGACAGACTCAAAATCTGTTGTCCTTACGGGCGTATGGGTTCGAGTCCCATTGCCGGCAGAGTGATAAAAACAGCTGAATTTTTTGATTTCAGCTGTTTTTTTATTACTTAAAAAAGCTTAATTTCTATATTTGACGGAAAGGAGTTTGACAGAAAGAGACGGATTCTTTACAATAGTCATATAACATAGTGAAAAAGTAGGAATGAGGAGGGAGTCCGTGAAAATTTCAACCAAAGGCAGATATGCGGTCCGCTTATTATATGATCTGGCGCAGCACAATACGGGAGAATGGATTTCACTGAAGGATGTGTCAAAGAGACAGGGGATTTCCATAAAATATCTGGAGCAGATCGTAAGGCAGCTGAGTGTGTGCGGATATTTGAAAAGTCTGAGAGGCCCGAGGGGAGGGTATCAGCTTTCTAAAAAACCTTCGGAATATACGATCGAAGACGTTCTGGAAATAACAGAAGGCAGTATTGCCCCGGTGGCGTGTCTGGACGATGAGACCAATCAGTGCGAACGCTATTATGACTGTCCGACCATTTTTATCTGGGAAGGGCTGGATAAAGTTGTGAGGGATTATCTGGGCAGTGTGACGATACAGGATATTTTGGACCGTGCCGCTTTAAAAGGCGGGAATGATTTTATAATATAGACAGATTTGAAAGGCTTCCCGAGGTTTCGGGAAGCCTTTCAGCTTTTATCAGAATTTAATTTTCAGAAGATGCCTTTTGTGGCGTAATGCCCGTTTTCTTTCTCCAAAGGGCGCGTATCAGATACAGGAAGAACAGGACTCCCCATGAGCCTGCCTCCGCATAGGCAATGATCATGTTTCCACATAGTCCGGCAAAAGCATAGGAAAATACAATACGGGAGAGCAGTGCGGCAATCCCTGATACACTGGAGAAGAGAACGTCTCCAATTCCTTCTATATAACCCCGGATGGACATGGCGATGCCGTATACTACATAAAACGCCGCAATTCTTTGGAAGAAATTTTTTCCGATCTCAGCCGATTCCGGACTGATTCCAAACATGGAAATCAAATATTCCCCGGTTCCCAGTACAAGCCATGTCAATAATAAGGAAACACCAATCATCATCACAGTTCCGGCGCAGACGATTTTAGAAATCTGCTCTCTTTTTCCTGCTCCGTGATTCTGTGCGACCATTGTAGATATGCCGGAGCCGAGATTGATGACCGGCAGGAGTATGATCGTATCGACGCGATAGGCTGTGGTAATGGCTGCAACAGTCTGTGTCCCGAAGCCGTTCATAAAATTTTGTAGGATAAGACCGCCGAAGGAGCTGATACAGGATTGGATCATCGGAGGTATGGCAAGATGAAGACCTTCTTTTAAAACGGCGTGATCCATAGTCCATTTTTTTATGGAGAAACACAGACAGGGATAATTTTTTACACTGTATAGAATGATGAATACAGTCATAACCATCTGAGAGATTACTGTTGCGGCTGCCGCGCCGGCAGCACCCCAGTGCATCATTCCCACAAAGATAAGATCCAGCACAACGTTTACGACAGACGAACAGAGGACAGAACCAAAAGGAGCCCGGCTGTTTCCGATGCCGCGGAGGGCCGAGGTGTAGACGTTATATACGGCAAGAAACGGTAAGCCGATCAGTATGATCTGAAGATAATTTTTTGCCATATGTATGGTTTCCGGTGTCGTATTCATGATTCGGAGCAATGGATAAGCGCCCGGAATGCCTGCTGCCGGGACAAGTAAAAAAATACACCCGAGTACAACGGTGAATACGGACAGAGTCTTTGAGATCTGATCTTTTTTTCCGCCGCCGAATTTTTGGGCAAATAAAATGGAAAGACCGAGGGTAAATCCTGTTATGGCAGTGAGGAACAGGTTAATGACCGTAGTTGTAGAACCGATGGCGGCCAGGGCGTTTTCTCCGGCTACATTTCCGACAATAAATGCATCCGCCCAGTTGTAGAGCTGCTGCAGAATACCGCTTAAGATAAGCGGTATGCAGAATTTGATCAATGTAATTGCAGTTTTTTCTCTTTTCATAATTTTTTATTCATTTCTCCATAGTAGAATAAAGCGGGCCAAATGCGAAACAACATAGAATATACCAAATAAATGAATCTTTTTCAAGGAAGAGGAGACAGGTGAAATTTTGTTTTTTCAAAAAGGTATTGACATAGAAAAAGGTATTGCATATAATAATTACATACTAAACACGTAGGAAATATAGGAATATAAAAAGGAGAAGAACTATGGCAGGAATCTATCAGAATGTGACAGAATTAATCGGAAACACCCCGTTGGTCCGTTTGAACCGTCTGGAAAAGGAATACGGAGCAGATGCAGAGATCATTGGGAAACTGGAATATTTTAATCCGGCAGGAAGCGTCAAAGACCGTGTGGCGGCACAGATGATCGAAGACGCTGAGGCGGCAGGAAAGCTGAAAGAAGGGTCCGTCATCATTGAGCCCACATCCGGAAATACAGGAATTGGACTGGCGGCGATCGCGGCATCCAGAGGATACCGCATCATTCTTACGATGCCGGAGACTATGAGCGTGGAACGGCGGAATCTGCTGAAGGCATATGGAGCGGAAGTCGTACTGACAGACGGTACGAAAGGAATGAACGGCGCTATCGCCAAGGCCGAAGAGCTGGCAAAGGAACTGGAAAACAGCTTTATTCCCGGACAGTTTGTCAATACATCTAATCCGAAGCGCCATAAGAAGACTACCGGACCTGAGATCTGGAACGATACGGAAGGAAAAGTCGATATTTTTGTATCAGGGATCGGAACCGGAGGTACGATAACCGGAACCGGAGAATATCTGAAAGAAAAAAATCCGGATATTCAGATCGTGGCAGTGGAGCCGAGCAGTTCCCCTGTACTTTCAAAAGGGCAGAGCGGACCTCATAAGATTCAGGGAATCGGGGCAGGCTTTGTTCCGGATGTATTGAATACAAAGATCTATGACGAGATTATTGCTGTCGATGATGCGGATGCCTTCGAGCTTGGAAGAGCCATCGCCAGAAAAGAAGGGATTTTAGTGGGGATTTCTTCAGGGGCCGCCCTCTGGGCCGCCATTCAGCTTGCAAAACGTCCGGAGAATAAGGGTAAGAAGATCGTTGCCCTGCTTCCGGACACAGGAGACAGATACCTTTCAACACCGATGTTTTCATAATAAACTTACGGATGGGCCTGATATGTGCTTTTATAAGTACATATCAGGTTTTTTCTATGAGTATGCGCGGCGGAAGCGGGGAAATAATATAGAAGGAGAAAAGAAGATAACATGAAGTGGACTAGACTATTTTCTTTGTGTTACAATAATGATAATTGTTTAAAAAAGGAGAATGTCCATTATGGAAAAGAAATTAATGCTGATCGACGGCCACAGCATCTTAAACCGGGCCTTTTATGCGCTGCCGGATATGACTAACAGTAAGGGCCTCCATACCAATGCGATCCTTGGATTTTTAAATATCATGTTTAAATTTCTGGATGAGGAGAAGCCGACCCATTTTGCGGTGGCTTTCGACTTGAGTGCGCCTACTTTCCGGCATGAAATGTTCAAGGAATATAAAGGAACCAGAAAACCTATGCCCGAAGAATTGAGGGAACAGGTGCCTGTGATCAAAGAGGTTTTAAAAGCCATGGATATACCGCTGATGATGGAAGAAGGCTATGAGGCAGATGATTTGCTTGGCACTATGTCTGTGATCGGAGAAAAAGAGGGTTATCAGGTTCGGATCATTTCCGGAGACAGAGATCTTCTGCAGCTGGCCACAGAAAATGTTCAGATTCGTATTCCAAAGACCAAGGGCGGCGGAAATGTAGTAGAAGATTATTTTGCAAAAGATGTCATGGAAACTTACGGTGTGACACCGAAAGAATTCATTGACATGAAGGCTTTGATGGGAGATGCTTCCGACAATATTCCGGGTATTCCCGGAATCGGAGAAAAGACTGCGTCCAAGATCATCAAAGAGTTTAAGAGTATAGAAAATGCTTATGAGCACATTGAGGAAGTGATGCCGAAGCGGGCTAAAAATAAGCTGGAGGAATTTTATGACCAGGGAGTGCTGAGCAAAGAACTGGCGACGATTAAATTAGACTGTCCGATCGAGCTTTCTTTTGAAGATGCCAAGTTCAATGATATTTTTACAGGGGAGGCTTATCAGCTTTTAAAACAGCTGGAGTTTAAGTCAGTTTTAAAGAAATTTGACGGGGAACACGGAGAAGAATTTTCGGTAAATCTCAAAAAGGTTTTTGAGCTGGATGAGGCAGATCAGATATTTTCCAGAGCAAAAAAATGTGAGGCGGCAGGGCTTGCAGTCTATCATGAGCAGGAAAATACGTTTCTTGGGCTGTGTATAGAAGGAAAAGAGACATTTCTGTTTCAGACAGAGGGCTTTCTGACCAGGGATTATCTGATGGGGCAGGCAGGAGAACTTTACCGCACCGTACCAAGAGTCAGCATGCTGAATGTAAAGGAATTTCTGGACGAGTTGTCATTGAGTGAAGATGACAAGAGCATCTTTGACGCGGCTCTGGCGGCGTATCTTATCAATCCGTTAAAGAGCACTTATGAGTACGATGATATTTCCAGAGACTATCTGGGGATCATGCTGCCTTCCAAAAAAGAACTGCTGGACAAGAGGAAAAGTATTTTTGAAGAGGGGAAACTGTTGCCGGAAGGAGAGCAGATCATCGGCTATGAGGCCTATGTGGCATGCGCGTGCATCGAGCCTTTAAGAAAAAAACTTACAGAAACCGGGATGCTTTCCCTGTATGAGGAGATAGAGATCCCGACGATGGTAGCCCTCCACGACATGGAAGTCAGGGGCATCCACGTGGACCGGAAAGCATTAAAGGAATATGGGGATCAGCTGATCGGGCGTATTGAGGAACTCAGGGAACTGATTTATAAAGAAGCCGGGGAGGAGTTCAATATCAACTCTCCGAAACAGATTGGTGTCGTTCTGTTCGAGCATATGAAGCTGGAGGGCGGGAAGAAGACCAAGACCGGTTACTCCACCAGTGTGGATGTTCTGGAAAAGATTGAGCATTTATATCCGATTATTTCCTACATTCTTGAGTACAGACAGCTCACCAAGCTGAAATCGACGTATGCGGACGGGCTGGCTAACTATATCGGCGATGACGAAAGAATCCACGGAAAATTCAACCAAACCATCACAGCTACCGGAAGGATCAGCAGCACCGAGCCTAACTTACAGAACATTCCTGCCAGAGTGGAACTCGGCCGGGCTATCCGGAAGGTGTTTCTGCCGGAGGAAGGATATACATTCGTGGATGCGGATTACTCTCAGATCGAACTGCGGGTGCTGGCCCATCTTTCCGGAGACAAGAATCTGATCCACGCCTATGAGATGGAACAGGACATTCATGCCAGAACAGCTTCCGAAGTGTTCGGTGTGCCGATTGATCAGGTGAGCAGTATCCAGAGGCGGGACGCCAAGGCGGTCAACTTCGGGATTGTCTATGGACTCAGCGCTTTTGGCCTGAGTCAGGATTTAAAGATCACCAGGAAACAGGCACAGGAATATATCGACAAATATTTTGAGACTTATCCTAAAGTAAAAAAATACCTGAACAGGGAAGTGGAAAAAGGAAAAGAAGAAGGCTTTGTCACTACGATGTTCCAAAGAATCCGGCCGATACCGGAATTAAAGTCCAGCAATTTTATGCAGAGAAATTTTGGCGAAAGAGTAGCCATGAACTCTCCGATCCAGGGATCAGCGGCTGATATTATAAAGATCGCCATGATCCGGGTCAATATGGAACTGAAGAAAAGAAAATTAAAATCCCGGCTGATCCTGCAGATCCATGATGAACTGCTCATAGAAGCCCATGACAGCGAAGTGGAAGAAGTGAAAGGAATACTAACCAGAGAAATGATGAGTGCCGCAAAGCTCTCTGTGCCGCTGAGCATTGACATTCACACCGGAAACAGCTGGTATGAGGCAAAATAAATGAAGAAAGTCATTGGAATCACCGGAGGCGTAGGCTCCGGGAAGAGTGAAGTATTGAACATTTTAAAAAAAGAATACGGGGCCGGTCTCATCGAGGCGGACCGGGTGGCCCATGAGCTCATGGAGCCGGGAGCCGAAAGTTATGAGGCTGTTGTGAAGAAATTTGGAAACAGCATTTTAACGGATGAGGGAACGATCGACCGTGCGGCTCTGGGTGCCATTGTGTTCAGGGACAAAGAAAAACTCGCGGTTTTAAACAGCCTTACCCATCCAAATGTGGAGAGAGAGATCCTGTGCCGGATGGACAGGATGGAGAGTGATCCGGATATCCGGCTGATCGTCTACGAGGCAGCCCTGCTCACAGGGGCAGAATTTGAACAGAGATTTGACCAGCTCTGGTATGTATTTGCCAGAGAAGATCTGAGATTTCAGAGACTGAAAGAGGGAAGAGGCTACTCGGATGAGAAGACGGCTTCTATGATCAAAAGCCAGTCGGGAGAAGAAAGCTTCCGAAAAGCGGCGACGCATATCATTGATAATTCCGGGAGCCTGAATGAGACAAAACAGCAGATTGCAGAAATATTGGGAGCAGAAGTTTAAAAGTTCTGCTCTATGAATTTTTCAAATTTTTTCTCGGACAGTATTTCATTTGTAATAAAACGGCCCTGATAAAACAGGCTGAAAGCAGTAAACGGAGCAGGAGCATTTTGTGCCTGCTCCGTTGTTTGAATTTTGTGGACGGAGAGGGGCAGGCTGTGGCTCTCTGCGATTTTTTGAAGCAGAGGGACATATTTTGCAGTGTGCGGACACTGACTGCTGTAATAAATAACCATTCCATCCTCCGGAATTCTCTCCTGTTTGACACAGTCTTTGAATGCCGGGACCGGTGCGTCATCGGAGAACGGAAGATATAACAGCTCGTAAAACGGATCTGCGGTATCGGCAGTCTTAAACCCTCTGTGCTTCAAGTATCCGGGATCAGACAAAAACGGTTTCTTCTTTGCGGAGGACAGGGCTGTGAGACCGGATTTTCCTGCCTTTTTTGCATCGTCAATGCACTGGTTTAAAAGCTGGTCAGAATAACCCTGGCCTTTATACTTTCCGGAGACCCAGAGACAGTTGATGTGCATATACTGTTCGGCCAGTATGGGAATCCATGCGTGTTCGGCAGGAATATACTCGATAAATACTTTTCCGCGGACATTTAGCTTTCTGAACACCAGCCCGTCCGGAAAACGTTCCTGCATCCAGGCTTTCTTGGAAGATACGCAGGTTTCACCTTTCTTGTCGGTGATAGCGCAGCAGATGTGTTCCTGATCAATATTGCTTTGGTCTACAGCGATTATTTTTAATTCATCCATTAATAAAACTCCTTTCCTGATAGTTCCATTATAGCAGAAAAAACCTGACAGCACTGTGTCAGGTTTTTGTTCCTTATTCCAAGATAGAAGAAAGCAGTTTCTTTGAAATTGTAAATTCAGGGGCGCCCATATATCCCGGAGCAACTTCATATTTATCAAATACGATCACCAGGTCCCCGGAAGATGTTAGATAGAAATTCTGTGAGCCGGAGATTTTTTTGAATTCATCTACCGGCACATCGTCTTTTTTCGTATCGATGAAATAAGACTTGGAGGAATCTGCTTTCATCTGCTGTCTCATCTGTCTGCGGATTTCTTTGGATATGACAGCCCGGTAGTCCGCTTTCTCCTGAAACAGGCTGCCAAGCTTCATGATCCTGCCGGTCTTCTTGCTGATATTATAAATACGGCTGAAAGAATCGGAGCTTGCCTCGGAAGTCTCGGTGCGGATTCGGATAGAAAGGAAAGAGTCATTGTTCAGAAGCACTTGGTAGTCTGTCGTGACACTCTTATGTCCGCCGCCGTTCTTTCGCAGATCTTTTGAAAATTCTTTTTTTATCATATCCGTATAACGGGCCATTTCCCTGTTTAATTCTTTCTGTGTTTTTTTGTCCTTAAGACCTGTCACTTTCGGAGTCTTGATCTCTGCTTCCATGTAATTTTTCTTCTCCTCATAAGAATGGAAGGTGACCACTCTGACGATGTTTTTTAACACGGGAACCTTTGTCATGGCGTAGGCCATGTTTTGATTGGCATTTGCCGCGACGGTGATGACAAAAAGTGCTGCTGCGGCAGATATTCCAAGCTTTGCGGCAATGCCTGTGAACCGCGCTTTTTTCCTGCGGCTTTCGTTTTCAGATTTTCCTGCTTCGATTGAGCTTTTTACCTTTTGTTTCAGATCTTTCGGAATTTGAATGTCCTCATACTGCTGTTTGAGATGATCCAATTTCTTTTTTTTATTCATAATGTTCTTCTCCTTCTGCCAATTCAGTTTTTAATTTTTTGAGACTGCGGTAAAGCACTGATTTTACTGAGTTTAAGTTTTCGTTTAGTATCTCAGCGATTTCAGCAAGCTTCATGTCCTCGAAGAAACGGAGGACGATGACCTGCTTTTCCCTAGGACTCAATACATTTAATGCGTCCAGCGTATCAAAATCCTGGTAGGAATCCTCGGCACCGTATTCGTAGTCTTCGATTCCGATGACTTCCTTCTTATTTTTTCTGATCAGATCAATGGCCGTGTTGATGGTAATCCGGTAAATCCAGGTTTTCAGATACCGGGGCTTTACCGTCTGACATTTGGTGATAGCCTTGTATGCGCTTTCCTGAACGATGTCCATGGCATCGCTCTCATTATGGACATAGGTGTAGGCCATACGGTACAGGCTTTCATATTCATCGAGAATGATACCGGCTGTCAGATCTTCCATCTTCTGTGTCTTTTTCATGAATGGAACCTCCTTGTTTTGCAGCTACAAAAGTTAGACGGAGCAGGAAGAAAAATAGTTTCAAATTTTAAAGCGTGACGGAAATAGTGGCAAAAAACCTATACAATTTTTATTACCTTATGATATAATGGCAGATAGATTCGGCGCAAGTGTTTATGCGGACGAAGATGAATTGAGGTAGAAGAATGGAATTAACAAGTATTGCAAGCAGCAGCGAAGGCAACTCTATATTCGTAGGTTCAAAGGAAACCAAGCTTTTGGTGGACTGCGGCATCAGTGCCAAGAGGATTGAAAAGTCTCTGGATGAACTGGATACCAGGGCGTCTGAGCTTTCCGGCATACTGATCACCCATGAGCACTCCGACCACATCAAGGGGCTGGGAGTGATGCTGAGAAGATATGGACTTCCGGTCTTCGCCACGGCAAAGACCATCGACGCGGTTTTGGACAGCAGGTACATCGGAAAGGTAGACAAGGACTTGTTTCATCCGATTGAGGCGGATCACCCGTTTCAGCTCGACGATATCACAGTGGAGGCATCCCATGTCTGGCACGATGCGGCAGACCCGGTATGCTATTCCTTCTATTCAGAAGGGTTTAAGGCCAGTATTGCCACGGATCTTGGGGACTACGATGAATATCTGGTGGAAAAAATCAGAGATTCCCATATCCTGTTTGTGGAGGCAAACCATGATGTGAATATGCTCCAGGTGGGAAGTTATCCCTATTATCTGAAGAGGCGCATACTGGGAGACCACGGACACCTGTCCAATGAGCGGTGTGCCCAGCTTATAGAAGACACTGTGACAGAAAAGACTCAGAAAGTTTATCTGGGACATTTAAGCAAGGAGAACAATTTTGCAGAGCTCGCCTATGAGACGGTAAAGGTTGCGCTTACAGAGCCGGATTTCCTGATGGAGGTGGCAAAGAGAGACTGCATTTCATCCATCACAAAAGTCAGTTAAGATACATATTTTAGGAGGATTAAAAATGGATAAGACAGTAATTACAGTGGTAGGGAAAGATAATGTTGGTATTATCGCAAAGGTCTGTACCTATCTGGCCAACAATCACGTGAACATTCTGGATATTTCCCAGACGATCACAGGAGGATTTTTCAACATGATGATGGTTGTGGATTCTTCCGAGGCGACAAAAGATATTACCATATTCTCAGAGGAATTAAAACAGATCGGAGAAGAGTTAGGCGTTGTCATTCAGGCACAGAACGAAAAGATTTTTAATGTAATGCACAGGATTTAACGGGGGTCTGAAATGATAAATATTAATGAAGTAATCGAAACAAATAAGATGATCTCAGAGATGAATCTGGACGTCAGAACCATCACCATCGGGATCAGCCTGCTGGACTGTGTCGGCTCCACCCTCTCTGAAGTAAAAGAAAATATTTATAATAAAATCACAACAGTGGCGAAAGATCTTGTGAAAACCGGGAAGGATATTGAAAAGGAGTTTGGGATTCCTATCGTAAATAAAAGGATTTCCATTACTCCGATCGCACTGGTGGCGGGGAATGTCTGCAAGACTTCGGATGACTTCGTAGAGCTTGCAAAGGTGCTTGACAAGGCCGCAAAGCAGGTGGGCGTCAATTTCCTCGGAGGATATTCCGCACTGGTGAGCAAAGGCATGACGAAAGCGGATGAACTGCTGATCCGTTCCATACCGAAAGCCATGGCAGAAACGGATTTTGTCTGCTCTTCTGTCAATGTCGGAAGCACAAAGACCGGCATCAACATGGACGCCGTAAAGCTGATCGGCGAGATGATCAAAGAGACTGCCGAACTGACCAAAGACAATGACTGTTTAGGATGCGGAAAGTTTGTCGTATTCTGCAACGCTCCGGATGACAATCCGTTTATGGCGGGCGCCTTCCACGGCGTGACAGAGACAGATTCCGTGATCAATGTGGGAGTCAGCGGCCCCGGCGTTGTGAAGCGTGCCATCGAGCTGGTGCACGGGGAGAATTTTGAAGTTCTCTGTGAGACTATCAAGAAGACAGCGTTTAAGATTACCCGAGTGGGACAACTGGTTGCCAAGGAAGCATCCAAACGCCTTGGAATTCCGTTCGGCATCATCGACCTTTCCCTTGCGCCGACCCCGGCAGTGGGTGACAGCGTTGGAGAGATTTTAGAGGAGATCGGTCTGGAGTACACAGGTGCACCGGGAACTACGGCGGCTCTTGCCATGTTAAATGACCAGGTGAAGAAGGGCGGTGTCATGGCATCTTCTTACGTGGGAGGTTTAAGCGGAGCTTTTATTCCGGTCAGCGAAGACCAGAGGATGATCGATGCGGTCAATGCAGGCGCCCTGACTCTGGAGAAATTAGAGGCTATGACCTGTGTCTGCTCCGTGGGACTTGATATGATCGCTATTCCGGGAAAGACAAAAGCATCAACGATTGCGGGACTCATCGCCGATGAGATGGCTCTCGGAATGATCAACCAGAAGACTACCGCAGTCAGGATCATCCCAGCCATCGGAAAAGATGTGGGAGACCAGGTGGAATTCGGAGGTCTTTTGGGATATGCTCCGGTCATGCCGGTCAATGAATTTTCCTGTGATGATTTTATTAACCGCGGCGGAAGGATTCCTGCGCCGATCCACAGTTTTAAAAATTAGAGGTGAAGACTTTTGGGGTATTAGACCATTTAGAACCAAAAAAAGTATTTAAATATTTTGAAATCCTGACAAAGATTCCTCATGGCTCTTACAACTGTAAGGCCGTGAGTGATTTCTGCGTGGACTTTGCCAAAAAGAGAGGCCTTTTTGTGATTCAGGACGATCACTATAACGTGATCATCAAAAAGGAGGCCTCTCCTTCTTGTGCCCATAAACCTGCCCTGATCCTTCAGGGACATCTGGATATGGTATGCCAGAAGGACCAGGGCAGTCCGGTGGATTTTACAAAAGACGCGCTGGAGCTTCAGATCGACGGGGACTTTGTCTCTGCCAAGGGAACGACGCTGGGAGGAGACGACGGTATCGCGGTGGCCTACTGCCTGGCGCTCCTGGATGATGATTCGATTCTGCACCCTCCTCTGGAAGTGGTGTTTACCACAGAGGAAGAGGTGGGCATGGAGGGAGCTACAGCCCTCGACACATCGGTCCTTGAGGGAAAGTACCTTTTGAATATTGACTCGGAAGAAGAAGGAATCCTGCTGGCGGGATGTGCCGGGGGAACGACAGTCAAGGTTTCTCTCACGCTTAAATATAAAGAGATGCAGGGAAGCCTGTGCAGAGTCTCCATTACCGGTCTTTTAGGCGGGCATTCGGGAACCGAGATCGATAAAAACCGTGCGAATGCCCATATTCTGATGGGGCGGCTGCTCTGCTGCGTAAAGGGGATTCATATAAGCCGAATCTATGGGGCTTTGGAGCAGAAAGACAATGCCATTCCCAACGAGTGTTATGCAGAATTGATCTGTGAGGACAGAGAAGCGATAGAAGAGGCGGCGGCAAAGCTGCTTCAGAACTTTAAAGAGCAGTTTCAGGGTACAGATGACGGCATGGAAGTGAGACTGGAATTCTCTGAAATGGAAAAGAGGGACTGCCTGACTCAGGATGCGCAGGATGCAGTGCTTTATTTTCTTAATCATACGCCAAACGGCATTCACACGATGAGCCGGGATATCGAAGGTCTGGTGGAAAGTTCATTAAACCTGGGGATTCTTAAGATGGACGGAGAAGAAATCTCATTTTCTTTCGGTGTGCGCAGTTCGGCGCCTTTTTATAAAGAGGAGCTGGCAGGCTGCCTTGAGTCTCTGACCCGGAAGCTTAACGGCAGTTATGAGCGGGTCAACGATTACCCTGCATGGGAATACAAGAAGGATTCGGTTTTAAGAGACGTATTTTTGAAGGCTTACCGGCAGATGTACGGAAAGGAAATGAAAGTGGAGATGATTCACGCAGGACTGGAGTGCGGCATTTTTGCATCCAGAATCGAGGGACTGGATATCGTGTCTTTCGGACCGGATATCTTTGATATTCACACGACTGGTGAGAGGCTTTCTGTTCCTTCCGTTAAAAGGACATGGGAACTGCTGTTAAAGATCATCGAAGAGTTTCCGTAAAAGCCAGAATCTATTACACGGCTGAAATTGAAAATGAACAATTTAGATAAAGGAGTAGACCAATGAGTGAAAATGTATACGATATTTTGCAGGAAAGAGGATTTATCGCTCAGACGACCCACGAGGAACTGCGCGATCTGCTTGGAAAGGAAAAAGTAACGTTCTATATCGGGTTTGACGCTACCGCAGACAGCCTTACCGCAGGACATTTCCTCACGGTCATGGCCATGATGCATATGCAGAGAGCGGGGCACAGACCGATTGCCCTTTTAGGGGGCGGAACGACGATGATCGGAGACCCTTCCGGCAAGTCTGACATGCGCAATATCATGACAAAAGAAACCATTGAACACAATGCCATGCGTTTTAAGGAGCAGCTGTCCCGGTTCATCTCATTCGACAATGACAAAGCAATCCTTGAGAACAACGCTGACTGGCTTTTAGATTTAAATTATGTAGACTTTTTAAGAGAGATCGGAGTCCATTTTTCTGTCAACAAGATGCTGACAGCTGAGTGCTACAAACAGCGCATGGAGAAGGGACTTACGTTTTTTGAATTCAACTATATGCTCATGCAGGCATATGATTTCTTAGAGTTGAACCGCAGATACGGTTGTACTCTGGAAATGGGCGGAAACGACCAGTGGAGCAATATTCTTGCGGGCGCGGATCTGATCCGCCGCAAGGAGCAGAAAAATGCGTTTGGGCTGACACTTACCCTGCTTACCAGAAGCGACGGCGTGAAGATGGGCAAAACTATGTCGGGAGCCGTCTGGCTGGACCCTGAAAAGACTTCTCCATATGAGTTTTATCAATACTGGAGAAATATCGAAGATGTGAAGGTAGAAGAGTGCCTCGGACTCTTAACGTTCCTTCCGATGGAAGAAGTGAGAAGACTTGGAGCGCTTCAGGATGCCGAGATCAATAAGGCAAAAGAAGTGCTGGCATATGAAGTGACAAAGATCGTTCATGGTGAAGAAGAGGCGAAGAAGGCACAGGCCGGAGCAAAAGCCTTGTTTGTACAGGGTGCGGCCAGTGAGGATGCGCCAGTGCATGAGTATTCCAAGGCACAGCTTGAGGAGGGACTTGATATCCTGACTCTGCTGGTAGATACGAAACTCTGTTCTACAAGATCTGATGCCAGAAGGACTGTGACCCAGGGCGGCGTATCCGTCAACGGGGAGAAAGTGACAGACTTTAAACAGGTGTTTACTTCGGCAGATTTTGACGACAAAGAACGTCTGCTCCTGAAAAAGGGAAAGAAGAAGTTCTGCCAGGTCAAAGAAGGAAATTAAAGAGAAGATTTGGAACAGGACATACAGCTGTCCTGTTCCTTTTGCTATTCTAAGGATGATGACAGGAGGTGAAGATATGGCTTCAAGTGTTGAGTTTACAGAATATGTATGCGGTCAGGCCGAGGGTGCCGGAGAGGTTTCTTACAGAAGAATGTTTGGAGAGTACGGGATTTATCTGGACGGGAAATTTATAGGTGTTGTCTGTGACAATCAATTTTTTGTCAAGATCACAAAGGCCGGGGAAGAAATCCTGCCTGAATGCCCGAAAGAACCGCCCTATGACGGGGCAAAACCTTATTTTCTCATAGAAGAGCTGGAAGACCGGGAGCTGCTCTGCCGTTTTCTAAGAGCTTCTTTTGAGGAGCTTCCGGTGCCGAAACCAAAGAAAAGATAATCAGCAGACAGCCGCTTCCACATGAAAGAGGAAGCGGCTGTCTTAGGGTTAATGGAAATTTTTTTGGATTTCATTGAGAGCTTTTTGTGTATAAGGGTCTCTCTGGTCGATGTGCTGAATGACGGACTTGATTTTCTCGGCATCTCTGGATTCGGCTGTTTTAGAAAGGGACAGGACAAACAGCAGCAGAATGATAGAAAAAATCGTGCGCAGCTTCAGAAAAGACCAGTAGCTGGCGCTCTCCTCCGGCTCTGTGTGAAACGGATCGGAATGGGAGGCGTATTTTTGATTTAATTTCAGTTTTTCCTGCTCCATGCGAAGCCTTGTTAAATCTGTCATCTCATCATCTCCTTTGTTCATTATATGAGACATGTATGTTTCTATGACACAAAAAGTTCAAAGATTTTATAATTTCTTTATGTTTTCCATCAAACGAAAATGCTATAATGTTATCTATGACATTTTCCACATGATTTCCGTTCGGCTCTTAGAATGCCTCACTCCAATCATGTGGAAAATGGACGTAATATCTGCTGGAGCAGGCTGCTTAGAGGTGCATTTGAATGTTAAGAAAGGTGAGATGATGAGAGATAAGATTCAGAATTTTTTAAGAGGGCGTTACGGCACAGATTCTCTTTCAAAATTTTTGCTGATTTTGGCTTTGGCGGGGATGTTTCTTCCTATTTTTATAAAGAAGGCGTTTGTGTTTTATTATGTGGGACTTCTTTTGCTGATCAATTCCTATTTCAGGATTTTTTCCAGGAATATTGCGAAGAGATCGGCTGAAAATGCGGCATTCCTCAGGAAGACCAGCAAGATTACCGGGTTTTTCAGGAAGAAGAAGCTTCATTTTGAACAGCGGAAAACGCACAAGTTTTTCCGGTGTCCGGGCTGCGGTCAGGATATCAGAGTGCCGAAGGGTAAGGGGAATATCGTGATCACCTGTCCGAAATGCCGGAAAGAATTCCAGGCGAGATCGTAAAAGGAGGTTTGCATGTTTGGATATTTGATTGTCAATAAGCCTGAGATGAAGATCAAAGATTATGAACGGTACCGTGCCTATTACTGCGGACTGTGCCGGAGGCTCTATAAGCATTACGGAAAGAAAGGCCAGCTGACACTGAGCTTTGACATGACGTTTCTTACCATTTTATTAAACGGGCTTTATGAGCCGAAGCTTCATTCCGGCAAGCATTTCTGCGGACTCCATCCAGCAAAGAGGCAGAAGGTTATGTGCAATCAGCTGAGTGACTATGCGGCGGATATGGGAATTCTTCTTACTTATTATAATCTGCTGGATGACTGGCAGGACGAGAAGAAGCTTAAAAGTCTTCTGCTGGCGGATAGCCTCAGGAAATCATGTATGGAGATCACTCGGAGATATCCGAGACAGAGCCGGGCTGTCAGAGATTATATAAAGAAGCTTTCAGTCTGTGAGAAGGAAAACACGGATCAGCTGGATCGTGTGTCAGGCCTCACGGGAACGATGCTCGGAGAGATTTTTGTCTTCCGGGAGGATGAGTGGTCTGATGATCTGAGAACGATGGGATTCTTTCTTGGAAAGTTCATTTATCTGATGGATGCCTACGAAGATTTATCCGATGATCTGAAGAATGGACGGTACAATCCATGGAGTTTATATGCGGAGGGCAAAGAGTTTGATCAGAGAGCAGAGACGGTCCTGACCATGATGATGACGGAGTGTGCCGCTGTGTTTGAACGACTGCCGATCTTAAAGGATATTGAAATTCTCAGGAATATCATTTATTCTGGAGTATGGACGAAATTTGAGATCGCAAAGAACAGAAGAAAAGGCAGTGAGGAAGAATGAGATGGATGAAGCATATACAATCTTAGGCGTATCCCAGGATGCGACCGATGAGGAAATAAAAAAAGCATACCGGAGGCTGAGCAAGAAATATCATCCGGATGCTAACTTAAATCAGCCGGAATACGCAGAGCGGAAATTTAAAGAAATCCAGGAGGCCTATAAAAAGATCATGGACTTCAGAAAGTACGGCGCGTCCGGCGGAAACCCATATGGAAATCCATATCAGGGAGGACAGTCCTCCTACGGGGGATACGGCAATGCCGGAACCGGTTCGGCAGAGATGACGGCCGCCTATAATTATCTGCGGGCAGGTCATTACCGGGAGGCTCTTCAGGTGCTCGGAAGTATATCCGAGAGAAATGCACAGTGGTTTTATTTCAGCGCTGTGGCAAACATGGGCATCGGCAACAACGTAACCGCGCTGGAACATGCGCAGACAGCTGTGCAGATGGACCCTTCCAACATGGAATACCAGATGCTTTTAAAGCAGATGCAGCAGAGCGGAAGCTGGTATCAGAACATGGGCTCCGGATATGGAAGAAGTACGATGGGAAGCAGCTGCTGCATGCAGCTTATTATGCTGAATTGTTTTATCAATTTCTGCTGCAGGCCTTGTTAACAACGGAACATAAACAGGAGGACTTATGGGTAAGATCATAGGGATTGATTTAGGGACGACCAACAGCTGTACTGCCGTGATGGAAGGCGGAAAAGCCGTTGTCATACATAATGCAGAAGGTTCAAGGACGACGCCGTCGGTCATGGCTTTGACCAAAAACGGAGAAAGACTGATCGGAGATGCGGCCAAAAGGCAGTCTGCGGCGAACCCGGAACGGACAGTGTCATCTATTAAACGGCATATGGGGACGGATTACAGGGTGAAGATCGACGGAAAGAAATATCTCCCACAGGAGATTTCCGCCCAGATCCTGATGAAGTTAAAGCAGGATGCCGAGAGCTATCTGGGTATGGAAGTGACGGAGGCAGTGATCACCGTGCCTGCATATTTTAATGACGCCCAGAGACAGGCTACCAAGGATGCGGGAAGGATCGCAGGTCTTGAGGTAAAGCGCATCATAAATGAACCTACCGCTGCGGCGCTGGCCTACGGTCTGGATAACGGGACGGAGCAAAAGATCATGGTCTATGACCTGGGAGGCGGTACTTTCGATGTGTCGGTCATTCAGATCGAAGACGGCGTGATCGAGGTGCTGGCAACTTCAGGAAACAATCACCTGGGAGGTGATGATTTTGATGAGGCAGTGGCAGCGTATCTGGTGGAAACTTTTAAGAAGACAGATGGAATTGATTTGAAAAAAGATGTCCAGGCAATGCAGCGGATCATGGAAGCCGCAGAGAAAGCTAAGATCGAACTTTCCAGCATGTCTGAGACAAATATCAACCTGCCGTTCATCGTCGTGGACCGGGGTGAGACACACCACATGGACATTCAGCTTACGAGGACAAAGTTTGATGAGCTGACTTACAGCCTTGTATCAAAAACCGAAGAACCGGTCAGAAACGCGCTGAAGGATGCGGGACTGTCCGCAGGAGAAATCAACAGGGTGCTGATGGTGGGAGGATCTACAAGAATTCCGTCCGTACAGCGGAAGGTGGCAGAGATCACCGGAAAGCGCCCGGACCAGTCTTTAAATCCCGATGAGTGTGTCGCGCTGGGGGCCGCCATCCAGGGAGGGAAACTGGCAGGAGAGGCCGGAACCAATGAAGTGCTGCTCATGGACGTAACCCCGCTTTCCCTGTCTATAGAGACAATGGGAGGAATGGCTACAAGGATTATTGAGCGCAACTCGACAATTCCGACCCGTCACAGCCAGATCTTTACTACAGGCGCTAATTTCCAGACAGCCGTGGATATCAAGGTTCTCCAGGGAGAGCGGATGATGGCCAATGAAAACAAGGTCATCGGCAATTTCCGGCTCAAGGGGATCAAACGGGCCGTGAGAGGGGTGCCTCAGATTGAAGTGACTTTCGATATCGATGTCAATGGTATCCTGAAGGTATCGGCAAAAGACCTGGGGACCGGAAAGGAACAGAGCGTTGTGATCACCTCAAGTTCCAATATGTCGGAGGAAGAGATCGAACAGGCAATCCGGAATGCAAAAGAAAATGCAGCATTTGATGAGGAACACAAAGAAGCGGTTCAGTCCTATCATGAGGCGGAAGAGACACTTGTCAGGGCGGAACAGTATCTTGCAGAGCACAAGAAAGAGATCGAAAAAGAAAAGAAGAAAGCCATCAAAGATGCAGCGGCAGATTTAAAAAAAGCGCTCAAACGTGTGAAGCTTGAAAAGATTACGAGGGAACAGGCCGGTGAACTGAACAGAGCGAAAGAAGAACTGCTTTCAGTTTTGCCGTAAGATGAAAAAATCAGAATAAAGATTGGATATAGTAGGAACCATGTTCAGAAAAACAGGTTCCTACTATATTTTATTTGGAAAGCCAGGAGACAATTTTAAAAAAAATAATAGGAGGGGTTGACAATGAAATTTAAAAGTGATAACTTATGTTATAGATATTAGCACTCGTTTAAGATGAGTGCTAATAATGAAAGGAAAGATACCATGGATTTAAATGATCGTAAAAGACTAATACTAAAAGCGATTATAGCAAATTATCTGGAGACCGGGGAACCCGTTGGTTCCAGGACGATTTCCAAGATGGAGGGACTGAACTTAAGTTCCGCAACGATCCGCAATGAAATGGCGGACCTTGAGGATCTGGGATTCATTCTGCAGCCGCACACGTCGGCCGGGCGGATACCTTCGGATCTGGGATATCGTTTTTATGTGGACCAGCTGATGCAGGATCGGGAGTCGGACGAAGAAGAACGGCTGGAGCTTGTCAAGAAAGTTGACAAGATGGAAGTGATGCTGAAGCAGGTTGCCAATGTCCTGGCGTCCAGTACGAATTATGCGACGATGGTATCTGCCCCTCAGTACAAAAATACAAAGCTCAAGTTTGTGCAGCTTTCCCAGGTGGATGAGTACAGTCTGCTGGCGGTTATCGTGGCAGACGGCAATGTCGTAAAAAACCAGATCATCGACGTGGAAAAACCACTGGCAAATGACGAAGTCCTGAAACTGAACGTATTATTAAACTCCTTTCTCCAGGGGCTGACTCTGAAGGAAATCAACCTGGAGCTGATCCAGACGATGAAGGATCAGGCCGGAATCCACAGCCAGATACTGGAAAAGATTTTGGAGGAGATCGCAGTCGTTATCCACAATGCGGACCAGCTGGAGATTTATACGGGAGGTGCTTCCAATATCTTAAAGTATCCCGAGCTTGGCTCGCCGGAGACAGCTACCGAGCTTTTAGATGCTTTAGTGGAAAAGAAGGCACTGAACAAGCTGGTGGGCGACACATTGGAAAGTGATGACCACCACGGAATTCAGGTTTACATCGGAGATGAGGCGCCGGTGAAGAACATGAGGGACTGCAGCATTGTGACAGCCACTTATGAACTGGAGGAAGGCGGAACCGGAACAATCGGGATTATTGGTCCGAAACGGATGGATTACAAGAGGGTTGTGAAGACACTCCAGAATCTGACGGATGAGATCAACGATCTGTTCAAGAAAAAACCATAGGAGGGAAGGTGCATTATGGGAGAAGAGAAAAAAGTTCAGGAAGAAGAAATGAAAGAAAATACAGCCACAGAAGAAAAAGAGACCCAAAAAACAAAAGAGGCTAAGAAGACAGACAAGAAGGCATCGAAAAAGCAGAAAGCGGATGATCTGATAAAGGAAAAAGACCAGCAGATCGGTGAGCTGACCGATAAGTATCAGCGTCTCATGGCAGAGTTTGAGAATGTCAGAAAGCGGACGGCCAAAGAGTTTGTCCAGAGATATGACATGGGAGCCATGGGAGTTTTAGAAAAGCTTCTGCCGGTAGTCGACAACTTTGAGAGGGGACTTCAGGCCGTGGCAGAGGAAGAAAAAGATTCTCCATTTGTTCAGGGCATCGAACAGATTTATAAGCAGCTTATGGGAACTCTCGATGAACTGGGAGTAAAGGCCATGGATGCCGAGGGCAAAGAGTTCGACGCCAATCTCCACAATGCGGTGATGCACGTGGAAGACGAAGAAGCCGGAGAAAATGTAGTGGTCGAAGAGCTTCAAAAAGGATATATGTATAAAGAAAGCGTACTTCGGCACAGTATGGTAAAAGTAGCGAACTAAATGTAAGACACTTGAGGAAATCAAGCGAAAGCATTGGAAATATAGAAAGATTTATTTTAGGAGGAAATTTATCATGGGTAAAATTATTGGTATTGACTTAGGAACAACAAACAGCTGTGTAGCAGTTATGGAAGGCGGAAAGCCAACCGTTATCACAAATGCAGAAGGTGTGAGAACAACTCCGTCCGTTGTGGCATTCACGAAAACAGATGAGCGTATCGTCGGAGAACCTGCAAAACGTCAGGCTGTTACGAATGCAGAGAAGACAATTTCTTCTATCAAACGCCACATGGGAACTGATTATAAAGTAAAAATTGACGACAAGAATTATACACCGCAGGAAATTTCAGCAATGGTGCTTCAGAAATTGAAAGCAGATGCAGAAAACTATCTCGGAGAAAAAGTAACAGAGGCTGTCATCACAGTACCGGCTTACTTTAACGATGCTCAGAGACAGGCAACAAAAGATGCGGGTAAGATTGCAGGACTCGATGTAAAACGTATCATCAACGAGCCGACTGCGGCAGCTTTATCTTATGGTCTTGACAATGAAAACGAACAGAAGATCATGGTTTATGATCTTGGAGGAGGTACCTTCGACGTATCCATCATCGAGATCGGAGACGGTGTCATCGAAGTTCTCTCAACAGCCGGTGACAATAAACTGGGCGGAGATGATTTCGACAATGTGATCACAAACTACATGTTAGACGAGTTCAAAAAACAGGAAGGCGTTGACTTATCCGGAGACAAGATGGCAATGCAGAGACTGAAAGAAGCTGCCGAGAAAGCGAAAAAAGAACTTTCTTCTGCGACAACAACCAACATCAACCTTCCGTTTATCACAGCGACAAATGAAGGACCAAAACATTTTGATATGAACCTTACAAGAGCAAAGTTTGATGAACTGACCTTATCTCTTGTAGAGAGAACAGCAACTCCTGTTAACACAGCGTTAAAAGACGCAGGAATTGCGGCATCAGAATTGAGCAAGGTTCTCCTTGTAGGAGGTTCCACAAGAATTCCTGCCGTACAGGATAAAGTAAAACAGCTCACAGGCAAAGAACCATTTAAGGGAATCAACCCGGACGAATGTGTTGCCATCGGTGCTTCCATCCAGGGCGGTAAATTAGCCGGAGACGCAGGAGCAGGCGATATCCTTCTTCTGGACGTAACACCATTGTCCTTATCTATCGAGACGATGGGAGGCGTGGCAACCAGACTGATCGAGAGAAATACAACGATTCCTACAAAGAAGAGCCAGATCTTCTCTACAGCGGAAGACAACCAGACAGCCGTAGATATCAATGTAGTACAGGGTGAGCGCCAGTTTGCAAAAGATAACAAATCACTGGGAAGATTCCGTCTGGACGGCATCGCACCTGCGAGAAGAGGCGTGCCTCAGATCGAAGTAACCTTTGATATCGATGCCAATGGTATCGTAAAAGTATCTGCCAAAGACCTTGGAACAGGTGCAGAACAGCATATCACGATCACAGGCGGTTCCAACATGTCCGACGAAGATATCGATAAGGCAGTAAAAGAAGCAGCAGAATTTGAAAATCAGGATAAGAAGAGAAAAGAAGCGATCGATACAAGAAACGAAGCTGATTCTATGGTGTTCCAGACAGAAAAAGCCCTGGAAGAAGCAGGAGACAAGGTAGACGCAACAGAGAAAGTGAAAGTGGAAGAAGACCTGAAAGCATTGAAAGACTTGTTAGAGCAGACAAAAGACGCTGAACTTACAGAAGCTCAGGTAGAAGACATTAAGAATAAAAAAGATCAGCTCATGAACAGTGCTCAGGGATTGTTCACCAAGATGTATGAAGCTGCCGCAGCCAATGCCCAGGGAGCTCAGGAGACTGCAGGAGATACTGCCGGAGCAGCAGGTGCAGCAGACGATGTCGTAGATGGAGATTACAAAGAAATATAAGAGAAAAAGAAGGTAGACGATTATGGCAGATAAACGAGATTACTATGAAGTACTGGGGGTATCCCGCAGTGCTTCAGAATCAGAAATAAAGAAAGCCTACCGTAAACTTGCGAAACAGTATCATCCAGATACGAACCCGGGAGACAAAGTGGCCGAGGCAAAGTTTAAAGAAGCTTCCGAGGCTTATGAAGTTTTAAGTGATCCTGAAAAGAAAGCGCAGTATGACCAGTTTGGTCATGCTGCCTTTGAACAGGGCGGACCCGGAGGATTCAACGGAGGAGGGTTTGGTGGTTTTGATTTCGGCGGAGATATGGGAGATATTTTCGGAGATATCTTCGGCGGTATGTTCGGCGGCGGAGGCAGAAGCCAGCGCGCGGCCAATACGCCGACCCAGGGTGCCCACGTGCGTGCAAGGATACATGTGACCTTTGAGGAAGCGGTTTTTGGAACAACCAAAAAGCTGGAAATTTCTCTGAAAGAGGAGTGTGCTTCCTGTCACGGAAGCGGTGCCAAAGCCGGCACCCATCCGGAGACATGTCCGAAGTGCGGCGGTAAAGGCCAGGTAGTATATACCCAGCAGTCTATGTTCGGAACGGTGAGAAATGTCCAGACATGTCCGGACTGCCAGGGAACCGGTCAGGTGATCAAGGAAAAATGTCCGGACTGCCACGGAAGCGGCTATGTGAGCCAGAGAAAAACAATTGAGGTCACTGTGCCGGCCGGCATCAACAACGGACAGAGTATCAGAATCCGCGGAAAAGGAGAGCCCGGAACAAACGGAGGACCGAGGGGAGATCTCCTCGTGGTTGTTTCCGTGGACCGGCATCCGAAATTCCAGAGACAGGAATACGATATTATATCCACGGAGCCGATCTCCTTTACCCAGGCAGCACTTGGCGCGACGATCAAGATCAATACGGTAGACGGTCCTTATGACTATACGATCAAGGCAGGAACCCAGACAGACACCCGTGTGCGCCTGAAAGGCAAGGGTGTGCCAACCTTACGGAACAAGAATGTCCGGGGCGACCACTATGTGACCCTTGTTGTCCAGGTGCCGGAGCATCTGAACGAAGAGCAGAAGAATGCCCTTAAAAAGTTCCAGGAATCCATGGGGGAAGTGCCGAAGAAAGAAGAACATAAAGGATTTTTCGGGAAACATAAAAAATAAAGAGACAGGATTATGATGAAGAATATAACATCATAGTCCTGTTTTTTCTAAGGAGGAGGCCGATAAAACAGTTGAGAACATGATAAAGCTGTGTCCGAACGTACTTTTGAGCGTCATTGTGAAAGGAAAAGTTCCCGATGTGAATCAAAGTGTGAAATTTAAAAGAATAAATCTCATTATAAATATCTTGTGTTGTCTGTTGTGATATGCTCTCAACCGGGTAAACAAGTTGTTTTTCACTTGTCTGCCTGGAAGGGAGCATTTTATTGAAGTGGGATTGTCTGCCTAATTCTTATGACAGTGGCTGTTCATATTTTTACAAAAGATGTTCCAGGCTATGTGCAATTCCGTCTTCATTGTTGGTCAGAGTGATTTCATCGGCTGCCTCTTTCAGGGCATCACAGGCATTTCCCATGGCAACGCCCCGACCGGAAAATCTGATCATCTCCAGGTCGTTTTCTGCGTCCCCAAAGGCGATGACTTCTTCGGGAGAGATGTGGAGAAGTTCACATGTACGGCGCAGGCCCTCTGCTTTATTGAGACCCTTTGGCATGGCTTCGATGTAAAAAGGGGCGGTCCTTACGAAGACCAGATCATCTTTAAATGGTTTGCTGACTTCTGGGAGTATGTCCCAAAGTTCTTCCGGCCGTACGGACATTAAAATCTTTACCAGGTCAAAATCGAGACAGTTCGTTAATGATGGGACTTCCATACATTCCATTTGATTGTTCCAACATTCGTGCTGAACTTTATATCCATTTTTATCTGTCACATAAAAACGTTCTCCGTCGTCTATGATCGGGGTGACCGGATAATGTTTCAGATGTTTTAAAACTTCTATGGCCAGACCGCGGGGAAAAATTTGTTGGTGAAGAATCTCTTTATCTTCGGCCCGCAGAATTTTACCTCCATTATAGGCGATCAGGATTCCATGGTGTTTTTCCAGTTCCAGTGTTTTCATATCTTTATAGAGTCCCGGCACCGGGCGTGCGGAGCAGAGAGCTATGATAAGTCCCTGCTGCTGTGCTCTGAGAAGGGCATCCCGGGTTTTTGGGGTGATTGTTTTTTCATCGGTGTTTAAGGTACCATCTAAATCCAGGGCGATTAGTTTATATTTCATCTGATGCAGTGTCCTTTCTGTATAGAAAAAGTTATTAAATACACATGTTAATTATAGCATTAAGGAAGTATGTCTGCATATATGGATAATAAATTCTTATATTGTGATAACAAACTATAATTATTCATAATTATAGTACGGCAGTATAATGAGAGTAATGAAACATGAAAATTTTTAGGCAGAACACCGGAATAAGAAATGGAGGGACAAGAAGATGGAATATTCACTTGACATTGCCCAGGCTGACCGGGTCTTGGAGGCACTGAGAAAAGACTACCGTGTCTATGCTCCGAAGCGTTTTCCGAAACAGGGGCGTTATTCTGACACGGATATCATACGCTATGATGAGGTGAAAAATTTTGAAGAGATTGTCTGGAAGGAAAAGTCCGACTATCCTGTGAAGGAGGTTGTCATGCCCATTCAGCAGACACTCTTTTATTACACGGAGGATGAGTATAAACCGAGCAGAAATCCGGCAAAATCTGTTTTGATCTTTGCCAGGCCGTGCGACATCAATGCACAGCATATACAGGATGAAATATATGCGGGCAACGGGGGATATACGGATTTTTACTATGAGCGGATGCGCAGCCTTGTAACATTTGCCATGATGGAATGTAATGGCGGGGACGACACCTGCTTCTGTGTTTCTATGGGGAGCAATGAGACAGAGGACTATGCCCTGGCAGTCCGGTTTCGGGAAGACGGAGCCGATGTCCGGGTCGAAGATGCTTCGTTCAATACATATTTTAACGATATGCCGAAAGGCAGCTACACACCTGCTTTTGTGAAGGAAAATGAGCTGAAAGTAACTCTGCCGGATCTGTCTGACAAACAGGTGCGGATGGAATTAAAAAAGCATCCCATGTGGAGAGAGTTTGACAAGAGGTGTATCTCCTGCGGCAGCTGTACGGTAGCCTGTTCCACATGTACCTGCTTTTCCACAAGAGATCTGAGTTACGGAGATAACCCGGAGGCCGGAGAACGGCGCAGAGTCACCGCGTCCTGCCAGATCGAAGGATTTGACCAGATGGCGGGACAGAGGGAATTCAGAAACAATGCAGGCGACAGGATGCGCTATAAGATTCTTCATAAATTTCATGATTATAAGGCCCGATTTGGAAAACGCCATATGTGTGTCGGGTGCGGCAGGTGCGCCCACCGCTGTCCGGAATTGATATCAATTTCAGCGACAGTCTCCAAAGTAAACGATGCGGTAAACGAGATCAAAGCCGAGATGGCACAGCAGGGGAGGTAAGAGTATGGAAAATTTTGTTCAGCCCAAGCCATGTACGATTCTGAATGTGAAGCGGGAAAGCGAACACGAGTGGACCTTCCGGGTTGCCTCCGAAGCCAAACCGGACCACGGACAGTTCATGCAGCTTTCTATTCCTAAAATAGGGGAGGCACCGATTTCAGTTTCCGCCCAGGGAGATGGCTGGCTGGAATTTACGATTCGCTCTGTGGGCAGGGTGACCAACTGTATCTTCAGTAAAGAGAAAGGGGATACCCTGTTCCTGCGGGGCCCATATGGAAAAGGATGGCCGTCTGAAGAATTCAGGGGAAAACATCTGGTGGTTATCACTGGAGGAACAGGTCTGGCTCCGGTCCGTTCTCTCCTTCATAAATGTGCCGGGGAAAAGGATTTTGTGAAAGATGTACATTTGATCTCTGGTTTTAAAGATGAAGCCGGGATCGTCTTTCACAGAGAATTGAAAGAGTGGAAAGAAAAATTTCATACGGTATATGCTCTTGATAATGATGAAAAAGAGGGGTGGAGGACCGGTATGGTCACTGCGTTCGTAAAAGAAATCCCATTTGGCAGTTTCGGGGATGATTATGCGGTTGTTGTCGTAGGGCCTCCTCCGATGATGAAGTTTACAGGACTGGAACTGTTAAACTGCGGTGCGGACCCGGAAAAAATATGGATGAGTTTTGAGAGAAAGATGTCCTGTGCCATCGGAAAGTGCGGCCACTGCCGCATCGATGAAGTCTATGTCTGCCTGGACGGACCGGTATTCCCTTACACAACGGCCAGAGATCTGGTGGATTAAGGAAGGAGTGTGCAGCAATGAATCATGATATCAATGTGGGCAAAGTACGGCTGAATTGTTTCCGCCAGTCCAAAGAACCGGGGGTGTTTATGCTCCAGATGAGAGTTCCCGGAGGAACGGTAGATGCAAAATATCTCTCTTATGTGGAACACATTTCCCGGACCTGGGGTGACGGCAACTTCCATTTCGGAACACGTCAGACCTTTGACATTCCAGGAATTAAATATGAAAATATTCCGGCAGTCAATGCCTATTTGGAACAGTATATCAAAGAGGTGGACGGAACTCTCTGCAACGCCGATATGGATACGGTGGCCCATGAGCCGGAGCCGTGGGACCCCAAGGCGGGTTATCCGACCATCGGGGCCAGAAATATCACCGCCTGTATCGGAAATTACCACTGTGTCTGCGGCAATTCCAATACGTTTGAACTGGCAAGGAAGATCGAACCGATCATCTTCCCAAGTCATTACCATATCAAGATCAATATATCCGGCTGCCCCAATGACTGCAATAAAGCTCATATGTGTGATTTCGGCATCATTGGAACTGCAAGGATGACGTACCATCCGGAGCGGTGTATCGGCTGCGGAGCCTGTGTAAAGGCATGTGAACAGAGAGCCACACGGGTGTTAAGCAAAAATGAAGAGACACAGAAGATAGAAAAAGACGCATGCTGCTGTGTGGGGTGCGGAGAATGTGTGAGGGCCTGTCCGGCCAGCGCATGGACCAGACAGCCGGCGAAGTTTTACCGGGTGATCCTGGGAGGAAGAACAGGACGTCAGACTCCGAGAGCCGGAAAGATGTTTCTTAACTGGGCCGCGGAAGAAGTGATTTTAGGGGTCTTGGGCAACTGGCAGAAGTTTTCTGCATGGGTCATGGATTATAAGCCGGAGTACCTGCACGGAGGCCATCTGATCGACCGGGCCGGTTATAAGAAGTTTAAGGAAATCATGCTGGAAGGTGTGAAACTGAATCCGGAATGTCTGGTGGCCGAGGATATTTTTTGGAGCGAGACGGAATATCGGTCAAATTTCAATGTGAAGCCGGTTTCCATGCATCATACGGCAGGTCCCCAGGCAGAATAGCCGGGTGTTGTTTAACTTCTCATGTTCACATGTTATGATAAAACAAAAAGACTGAGGAGGGACTGCCATGAAGCTGAAACAAATTATATCAATTTTTATCATGTTATCTTGTGTTTTTCTTGTTGGAGGATGCGCCGGGAAGACAGAGGTGCCGGAAGTGAGACAGGAAAAAGCGGCAGAGAAAACAGGGAAAGACACAATGATTTATGTGGTCAGGCACGGGAAGACTATGCTGAATGAAGCAAAGCGCGCCCAGGGATGGGCTGACGCTCCTTTGACTGATGAAGGAGTGAAGGTGACAAAAAAGCTGGCCCACGGGTTTAAAAAGAGGGGGATCGAGTTTGACTATGCTTATTCCAGTGATCTGGGCAGGACCCGGCAGACAACGGGTATTATTCTGAAGGGATTGGGTCAGTCTGAACTTCCCCTGAGAGAACAGCAAGGGCTCAGAGAGGTCTGCTTCGGAACCTATGAAGGTGAGAAATTTTCCAAAATGATGGAGGATGTCTCCAGAAATCTTGGGTATGAAAACCTGAAACAATTTAAGCAATCCGGAACTTATCATATCAGGAAAAGGATAGACGGCGTAAAAAGTCTGGATAAAACCGGATATGCGGAAAGTTTTAAGGCTGTTAAGGCACGGATGCAAAAGTCGCTCAGAAGCATTGCAGAGGATACAGAGAAAAAGGGTGGGGGAAACGTCCTGGTTGTCTCTCATGGAATGGCGATTATAACGATGCTTTCTGACATGACAGAGCAAAAAGTACCCGGACATCTTGAAAATTCCAGTGTCACTAAAATTATATATAAGGACGGGAAATTTCATGTTCAAAGTATTGGGGATACAGCCTATTTGGAACAGTAAATTCAGATAGGCAAAAATAGTCGAGAGTTTTTCTTTTGATCCATCTATAATGACAGATGTAAAGGAGGTGAAAGGTATGAGGGAACAGATTCTGGCAGTTCAGCGCATGCAGGAATTCATAGAAGAACATCTGGCAGAAAACATCACGCTGGCCGACCTGGCGAGAGTATCTTTGTATTCTCCGTGGTATTCTTACCGGCTGTTTACACGGCATGCGGGAGCGACACCTGCTGATTATATCCGGCGGCTCCGTCTGTCTAAATCAGCGCTGAAGCTGAGAGACAGTGCCTGTAAAATAGCGGACGTGGCTTTCGAGATGGGATTTGACAGTGTGGATGGGTATCAGCGCGCGTTTCAGCGTGAATTCGGATGCAATCCCCGTGAATATGCCATGAACCCTGTACCGTTATATCTTTTTACCCCGTATGGCGTAAAATTCAGGGAGATCGAAAGGAGACCAATTATGGAAAACTTGAGAAATGTATTCATTCAAGTGATGGAGAAGCCGGAACGAAAGGTGATCATTAAGAGGGGAAAAGAAGCCTCAGACTATTTCGCATATTGTGAGGAAGTAGGATGCGACGTATGGGGACTTTTATTAAGTGTCAAATCGATCAGCGGAGAGCCTGTGTGCCTCTGGCTGCCGCCTGCCTGCCGGAAACCGGATACATCAGAATATGTTCAGGGTGTGGAGGTATCCAAAGATTATGACGGTGAGGTGCCGGAAGGCTTTGATGTGATCGAACTGCCTGCTGCCAAGTATTTGATGTTCCAGAGTGAACCATTTGAAGAAGAAAACTACTGTCAGGCCATCGAAGAAGTGTGGGATGCTATGAAAAAATATGACCCATCTGTTATCGGCTGTCAGTGGGATGAAAGCAATCCAAGAATTCAGCTGGAGCCGATTGGGACAAGAGGCTATATAGAATTGGCTGCAATTAAATAAGGAATCATACAATAAGCCCTGGCAGTTGACCAGGGCTTTAAAAATGTCTGTATAGATTGATGGAAAGCTCTGTTCTTGACAGAATGGAAGAATTTGTTACAATTAAAGCTACTACTTATTAATATGTGTTATCATGACTGGAGAGGTTTCTATGGAATTATACCTGCTGCTCTGTGCTGTTGTTTTGCTGCTCTGTATCTTTTCTAATAAGATTTCGGATAAAATCGGGGTGCCAAGCCTCCTGATTTTTATGTTCCTGGGTATGGTGTTCGGATCTGAGGGCATCTTTAAAATTGAATTCAGTGATTTTCAGGCGGCAGAAAATATATGTACCGCTGCGCTGATCTTTATCATGTTTTACGGAGGATATTCCACAAACTGGGAACGTGCAAAACCTGCTGCCGGGAGAGCGGCAGTACTTTCTACCTTAGGTGTTGCCATGACGGCGGCATTGGTAGGTGCCTTCTGCCATTTCATCTTAAAGCTGTCTCTGCCGGAAAGCTTTTTGATCGGTTCTGTGGTCAGCTGCACGGATGCGGCCTCTGTCTTTTCCATCTTCCGTTCTAAAAATCTGAATCTGGAAGGAAATCTGGCTCCTCTCCTCGAAATCGAGAGCGGAAGCAACGATCCGTTTTCTTATATGCTCACGGTGATCGCACTGACTGTGATGAAAGGGGGAGAACTGGATTTTATCTGGAAAATGGTTTTCCTACAGCTGGCAGTGGGTGCTGGCGTTGGCGCGGCAGTGGGGATTGCCGGACCAAAGATTATCCGAAAGTTTAAGTTTTGCACCGATGGATTTGATGCGGTTTTTGTACTGGCAGCGGCTCTGATCTCGTATGCTCTGGCTGGAATTATGGGAGGTAATGGATTTCTGTCGGTTTACCTGACCGGGATCCTTATGGGAAATGCGAAGACGAAAAACAAGGCCAATGTCGTCCGCTTTTTTGACAATGTAACCATTCTTGCCCAGATAGCAACATTTTTTCTCATTGGACTGCTCTCCTATCCGTCTCAGATGGTTTCTTCACTTCCGGCGACCCTTGTGATTATTCTGTTTCTCACACTGGCAGCAAGGCCCGTGATGGTTTTTATATTGACGGGAAGATATCTGAAATTTCGTGAAAAGATATTTGTCTCATTTGCAGGATTAAGAGGGGCGTCGTCTATTGTGTTTGCAATCTTTGCCTCAGCCGGCGGAGTATATATGCAGAGCAATGTGTTTCACATTGTTTTTGGCCTGGCACTGATTTCAGTGGCTGTGCAGGGGACCTTTCTTCCATGGGCGGCCCGGAGGCTTGATTTGATCGATGAAGAAAATGACGTGAGGAAAACATTTAACGATTATCAGGAAGAGTCGGCCATGACACTGATGCAGCTTCACATCTCGCCCGGACACCGCTGGGAGAATCAGAAGCTTAAGGATGTCACCCTGCCGGAGGGATCTCTTGCTATGGTAATCCGGAGGGAGGATGACATCATCATTCCAAAGGGAGATACAGTGATGATGGCCGGGGATGATATCGCGGTGAATGTTCCGTCATTTGAAGCTGCAAATGAGATTTCTCTCAAGGAAATCACGATTGAGGAAGATCATCCATGGAGAGATAAAAAAATTAAAGAGCTGGATCTAAAGGAACATATCCTCGTGGCGATGATCAGAAGAAAAGATCAGGACATCATTCCAAACGGGGAGACGAAGATTTACAAAGATGACATACTGGTGATTTACGACGAATAGGAGATAGAAAATGGAAACATATGAAGGTGTAATTTTTGACTTTAACGGGACACTGTTTTTTGATGATGATAAGCATGTGCTGGCATGGGGAGAGATTTCCAGACTGCTGCGGGGAAGAGATATCACGGATGAAGAACTGCACACGAAGCTGAACGGAACTCCGAACATTATGAATATCCAGTATATGATGGACGGGAAAGCAACAGAGGAGGAACAAGACAGATATTCTCAGCTGAAAGAAGAATACTACCGGAGATTCTGCAGAGAGGATCAGGAACATTTACATCTGGTGTCAGGCGCAGAAAGATATTTTGACTATTTAAAACAGCATAAAATACCTTTTACGATCGCCAGTGCCTCCATCAAAGAAAATATAGATTTCTTTATCGAATCTTTCCGGCTGGACCGCTGGTTTGAGCCGTCTGAGATCATCTATGACGATGGGACTTATGAAAACAAAATCGCCATGTTTCAAGAGGCGGCGGATCTTATCGGAGTGGATATGGGGCGAATCCGCATCTATGAAGATTCCCTGTCAGGGATCAGAAGTGCATATGAGGCGGGGTGCAGGGATATCGCAGTGATTTGTCCAAAGGAAAAAGAGGAAGAGCTAAGAAAGTATCCCGGAGTTACAAAAACCATGCGCGACTTCTTGTTCTGAGCCTGTTTCTGTGATACACTAATTAACTGGTATAGTGAAACGGATAAGAAGTTTAAAGGAGCAGATTTCATGGGATGGAACAGAATTACGATCCGTACAGTCACCTCGGCAGAGGATATGATCAGTTATGAACTTACGGAACTTGGAGCAGCAGGTGTGGAAGTGGAAGATCATGTGCCGCTCTCCAAGGAAGAAATTGATGAGATGTTTATAGAAGTCCTTCCGGACCATGAGGAGCCGGATGACGGAAAAGCAGTTTTGCACTGTTATTTTGATGAGTCGGAAAATCTTGAGGATGTGACTATAAAGATCCAGACAATGCTCGGCCGGCTGAAAAGTTTTATGGACATCGGAGAAGGCAGAATAGAATATGGATTTACCAAAGAAGAAGACTGGATCAACAACTGGAAGAAGTTTTTTAAACCGATAAGGCTGGATGATACGATTGTGATTAAACCTACATGGGAGACGCTGACCGAACACAAAGACGGGGATGTGGTCATTGAGATCGATCCCGGAACTGCATTCGGCACAGGGTCCCATGAGACGACCAGACTTTGCATTGAAGGGCTGAAAGAGGAGATCCATCCGGAAACGGTTATGCTGGATGTGGGCTGCGGCAGCGGGATTTTATCCATCATTGCCCTGAAGCTGGGAGCAAAAAAGACCGTGATGACAGATATTGATCCCAGGGCGGTAAAAGCAGCCGAAGAAAATATGGACGTCAACCATCTGAGCCGGGAACAGTATGAAACCCATTTTGGAAATGTATTGGAAGACGAGGAGTTTGCCCGCTCACTGGGAGAAAAGAAATACAATATTGTGGCAGCCAATATTCTTGCTGACGTAATCCTGCCCCTCACTTCGATTGTAGATTTATTCTTAAAAGAGGACGGTGCTTTTGTGATTTCCGGAATCATTGAAACAAAAGAGCAGGAGGTGCTCTCACAGCTTAAAAAGTATGGATTTTTCGCTGAAAAGACCCGGCGGATGAAGGAATGGGTGTCCATCACTGCAAGGAGAAGAAGAAAATAATGTATCGTTTTTTTATAGAAGAGTGTCAGGTGGACGGAGCGTATATCTGGGTGGAAGGTGATGACGTAAATCATATACGGAATGTTCTCAGGATGAAAGCAGGGGAACGGGTTCTGCTCTGCTGCGAAAGCGGCATGGAGTATGAATCTGAACTGGTTTCTCTTGAAGGGGATAAGATTCAGGCAAGGATTTTGGACATTCATGGTGCCGAATCTGAACTGAAAACAAGGATCGTGCTGTTTCAGGGGCTTCCCAAAGGAGATAAGATGGACCTGGTTATCCAGAAAGCCATAGAGCTTGGAGCCAGTGAGATTGTGCCGGTAAAAATGAAGCGGTGTGTGGTGAAGCTGGATGAGAAAAAAGCAAGAAAAAAGACAGAACGGTGGAATGCGGTGGCTTTAAGTGCGGCAAAACAGTCCAAAAGGGGCATGATACCGCGAGTAAGCCGAGTTTACAGTTTTCATGAGGCAGCAGAAATGGCCCGGGGACTTTCCATGGTTCTCGTCCCGTATGAAGCGGCAGAGGGAATGGAATATTCCAGACAGTTGGTAAAAGAAGTGAAAGGCAGGGAATCTGTGGGCATTTTTATCGGCCCCGAGGGCGGATTTGAGCCGGCAGAGATAGAAGAACTGCGGGAATCAGGAGGACAGATCTTAAGTCTCGGAAAGAGGATTTTACGGACGGAAACGGCAGGCATGGCCATGCTGTCGGTTTTAATGTTTGAATTGGAGGAGTGACATGGCGGTATATTTAGATAATGCGGCGACAACAAAAGTCTTTCCTGAGGTACTGGAGGCTATGAATGAGGCGATGGAAGTATCCTACGGAAATCCCTCTGCCAAGCACACAAAAGGGATCGAGGCGGAAAATATTGTGAAAAAGGCCCGGCAGATCATCGCAGGGACGCTGAAGGCAAAGGAAAAAGAGATCGTTTTTACTTCCGGGGGCACGGAGTCCAATAACTTTGCGATCCTAGGAACGGCGATGGCCAATAAAAGGCGGGGAAAACACATCATCACCACGAAGATTGAACACGCCTCTGTGTATGAACCGATGTTTTTTTTAGAAAATGAAGGATTTGAAGTCACCTATCTGGACGTGGATGAAAAAGGGATCATTGATTTAAAACAGCTTAAAGACTGCATCAGAGAGGATACAATTCTTGTGTCCTGTATGCTGGTCAACAATGAAATCGGCGCAGTGGAACCTATTGAAGTAATCGGGAAGATGATAAAAAGCAGAAATCCTGCAGTGGTCTTTCATGTTGATGCGATCCAGGGATATGGGAAAATCCCGGTAGTTCCGAAGAATGAAGGAATCGATCTGCTTTCCATGAGCGGCCATAAAATCCATGGTCCAAAAGGCGTCGGATTTTTGTATGTGAAAGAGAAGACAAAAATACAGCCGTTGATCTTAGGCGGAGGACAGCAGAAAGGAATGCGTTCGGGCACCGAAAACGTGCCGGGGATTGCGGGACTCTCAAAGGCCTGCCAGATTATGGCCGGGCATCTGAAAGAGAATGCAGACAAGATCGGGGAAGTCAGAGATTATTTCAGAAGCCGGGTCACGGAAATTCCCGAGATCAAAGACAACTCCGGCGATGCGCCTCACGTGGCAAGCATCAGTTTTAAAAACATCAGAAGTGAGGTTCTGCTGCACGCACTGGAAGACCGGGAAATTTATGTTTCTTCCGGATCGGCATGTTCTTCCAACCGTCCCCATGTAAGCGGCACCCTGTCTGCCATCGGACTCAGCCCTGAGTACCGGGACGGAACATTGAGGTTTAGTTTTTCTGTCTATAACACAAAGGAAGAAGTGGACCAGGTCATAGCGGCACTGGAAGAATTAGTTCCGATGCTGCGGAAATTCGTAAGAAGATAAGAAGGAGAGAAGATGAAAGTACAAGCTTTTTTAATAAAATATGCCGAGATCGGCATCAAAGGAAAAAACCGCTACATGTTTGAGGATGCACTGGTTAGACAGATCAAGTATGCCATGAAGCCGGTGGGAGAATTTAAGGTGAGAAAAGAGTCCGGGCGTGTCTTTGTGGAAGGACAGGAGGACTTTGACTATGAGGAAGCCGTGGAAGCGTTAAAAACTGTCTTCGGGATCACGGGCATCTGTCCGATGGTGATCGAGCAGACAAAGGATGTGGAGCATCTGACGGATGCGGCAGTACGTTACGTTGACAGCCAGTATGACAGGAAGCATTTTACGTTTAAGGTCAATGCAAGGCGGGGCGATAAGGAATTCCCGATGAATTCTATGGACATCAACTGTCTGGTGGGAGAAAAACTTTTGGATGCATGGCCGGACTTAAAGGTAGACGTGCACCGTCCGGAAGTGCTTTTAAACATCGAGGTAAGACAGCAGATCTATATTTATTCTGTGGAGATCCCCGGACCGGGAGGCATGCCGGTGGGAACAAATGGAAAAGCCATGCTGCTTTTGTCAGGAGGAATCGACAGCCCTGTGGCAGGATATATGATTGCCAAAAGAGGAGTGCGCATCGATGCGACTTACTTCCATGCACCTCCATATACGAGCGAGCGGGCAAAACAGAAAGTCGTGGATCTGGCAAAGATTGTCTCTAAGTATGCGGGGCCGATCCATCTTCATGTGGTAAACTTTACGGATATTCAGCTTGCTATTTATGAGAAATGTCCGCACGACCAGCTTACGATCATCATGCGCCGTTATATGATGAAGATCGCAGAACATTTTGCACAGGAAAATGATGCGCTGGCGCTGATCACCGGCGAAAGCATCGGACAGGTTGCCAGCCAGACGATCCATAACCTGGCGATCACAAACGACGTATGCCATATGCCTGTGTTTCGTCCGCTGATTGGGATGGACAAGCAGGAAATCGTAAATATCGCAGAGAGGATCGACACCTTTGAGACTTCGATCCAGCCGTTTGAGGACTGCTGTACAATCTTTGTGGCAAAACATCCTGTGACCAAAGGAAACTTAAAGAAAATTGAGAAATCAGAAGAAAATCTTGCTGATGTCATAGAGGAACTGATGGAAAAAGCGATCGAAACTACGGAAGTGATCGTTGTAAAATAAAGAATGATTTACTGAGGGAAAGAACAGAGAAAGGGTTCCAGCCTTTGAAGAATCTCATCCCTTTTTTCGGGAATCTGAAAGGCGAGAAGAATTGGTTCGTTTAAGTTTAAGCTGAACAGGTCCATGACACTTGCGGCGTCCAAAAGGTAGGAACCCGAGATTATGTAAAAACCGCCGTCATATTCTTTGATAATATTGATAAAGTCGTTGACCTTTTTTATGGAATTCAGCATTAATTGTACTTCGCACATGATTCATCCTCCAATGACGATAGTGTACAAGCTAAGATTTGAATTGTCAATAACAACGAAAGGAAAAGAGAAACTCCATGAGTTTAAAAAATGTGAAAGCCGCAGTCGTGACTTTGGGCTGCAAGGTCAACCAATATGAATCCGATGCCATGTTTGACATGCTGACGGATGCAGGGGCTGAAATCGTCAGTCCCAAAGAAGGTGCGGATATTTATATCGTCAACACATGTTCTGTGACGAATATAGCGGAGCGGAAGTCCAGACAGATGCTGCACCGGGCAAAGAAGCTGAATCCGGATACCGTGGTGGCAGCCGTTGGATGCTATGCCCAGGTGGGAAAAGAAGAATTGAAAAAAGATCCGCTGATCGATCTGATCATTGGGAACAATAAAAAGAAAGATTTGATTCCGATCCTTGAAAAATATTTTGAGGGTCACCGCCGGGATGCCGAGGTGTTGGACCTGTCTTCGGGAAGCGAATACGAAGCCCTGCATGTGAGGCATTTAAATGAACATACGAGAGCCTATATCAAGGTTCAGGACGGGTGCAACCAGTTTTGTTCCTACTGTATTATTCCCTATGCCAGAGGAAGAGTCCGGAGCCGGGATATGGAAGATGTCCTCTCTGAGATCAGAGGCCTTGCCCGAAACGGATGCAGGGAATTTGTCATTACAGGGATTCATGTATGTTCCTACGGGACGGATCTTGACGGGGACAAAGGACTGATTGATCTGCTCGAAGAAATAGGAAAGGTTGGAGGAGTGGACCGAATCCGTTTAGGTTCTCTGGAACCGGGGATCATCACAGAAGATTTTGTAAAAAGGCTTCAAAGTATAGAGCAGTTCTGTCCGCATTTTCATCTGTCCCTTCAGAGCGGATGTGATGCTACCCTGAAACGGATGAACCGGAAATATACGACGGACGAGATAAGAGAAAAAGCAGAGATTCTGAGGAAAGCTTACGAAGATCCCGCACTGACAACGGATATTATCGTAGGATTTCCGGGAGAGACTGAAGAAGAATTCGAGGCAACGAGAAAATTTCTGGAAGAGATCGGACTGTATGAAATGCATGTTTTCAAATATTCAAAGAGAGCAGGCACCAGGGCTGCCGTCATGGAAGATCAGGTAAATGATCAGGAAAAAGCCAGAAGGAGCGCAGTCCTGATCGCCATGAATGAGGAACATAAAAATGCGTTTGAAAACAGGCAGATCGGGACACGAAGAACAGTTCTGATCGAAGAAAAATTAAGAAACAGCTCCGGAAATTTCTATGTGGGGCACACAAAAGAATACGTCAAAGTGGCGGTGGAAAGTGAAGAGCCGCTGGAAAATCAGATCGTGGAAGTTGAACTCACCGGTATCACCGGGGAAGGATATGTGGCAGGAAATGTGTAGAAAATCCATTGCTATTTTTTCGGATATATATTAGAATAAAAAAAAGATACGAAAAAGGACGTGATAATATGGATAAGAATCAGACACAGCATTTTTCTGTGGTGAAAGATGAACTGGACGTGCACAGAATTTTAGAGCATGTCTATGAAGCACTGGAGGAAAAAGGATATAACCCGGTGAACCAGATGGTAGGCTACATTATGTCAGGAGATCCCACCTACATTACCAGCCATAAGAATGCACGAAGCATGATCAATAAAGTAGAGAGGGACGAGATCATCGAGGCCCTGTTTTTAAATTATATTGATACAAGGCTGAAGTAGGGATTATGAGAATACTTGGGCTTGATTATGGGACAAAGACAGTGGGCGTTGCCCTGAGCGATGAGCTGGGGATCACAGCGCAGCCGTTTGAAACCATTACGAGAAAAGATGAAAATAAGTTAAGAAAGACTTATGCAAGGATCGAGGAGATCGTCGCCGAATATAAGGTTGAAAAGATTGTCCTCGGATATCCGAAGAATATGAATAATACGATCGGAGAACGCGGAATGGCAACGGAAGCTTTCCGCGATAGTTTAGTGCGCAGAACCGGACTGGATGTGATCTTGTGGGACGAGCGCCTTTCTACTGTTGCGTCCAATAAAGTATTGATGGAAAGCGGCGTCCGGAGGGAACATCGGAAAAAGGTCATTGATCAGGTTGCTGCATCGATGATTTTACAGGGATATCTGGATTCTCTGTAAAGAAAGGATTGATAAAATGAAAGACAAAGAGAGCAGAATTCTCTTTTTAGATGACCAGGGCCGGGAGATTGAATTTATGGTTCTGGAGCAGACGACACTGGCAGGGACAAATTACCTGCTTGTTGCGGATTCCGTGGAGGAAGACGGGACAGTTTTGATTATGAAAGAAATCTCACTGGAGGAGGACTATGTCTCCTATGAGATCGTAGAAGATGAAGAAGAACTTGAGATCATATCCAAGATATTCAATGAATTAATCGAGGATTTTGATTTGACAGTATAAATGTAACAGGATTTCGAGGTGGTTTGATGGGCTATAATGAAGAAGCTTTTATAAAAATTTTAAAGAGCAAGGGTTTAAAAGTGACGAATCAGAGAAAAGCTGTATTAAAGGCACTTTCATCAAAACCGGACCAGCACCTGACCGCGGAAGAAATCTATGAATTGGTTAGAGTAGACACTCCCGAAATCGGGATTGCGACAATTTATCGTACCATACAGTTACTTTGTGAATTAGGATTAATTGATAAATTGAATTTAGATGATGGATACGTTCGCTATGAAATCGGAAAAGAAGATAAAAATGAGCACCACCATCATCATTTGATATGCGTGAATTGCGGAAAAGTTTTAAAGTTCGACGATGATTTATTAGATGAATTAGAAAAACAGGTTGAGAAAACGACCGGATTCATCGTCCATGATCATGAATTAAAGATGTACGGATATTGTCGTGATTGTCAAAATAACCGGAAGTAATAATAATGGAGGAATTATTTTGAAATCAGACAACACAAGTGTAAGTAACAAGACAGAAGGACAACAGCAAAAGAAACAGTCAAAAAACTTTTGGCCGAAAAAGTACAGCCAGCCGAAGACTCCGGCAGTGATACCGAATGAGTCGAAGGAACTCACGGTTAAGGCAAAGCCGCAGAAGAAAGAGGCGGCACCGAAAAAGACGGCGCCTGCAAAGGCGAAAGCAGCGCCGAAGACACAGGCAGCAGCGAAGAAGACTCAGACGAAGACAGCTGCACCAAAAGCACAGGGACGTCCGAGGACAACTCAGAGAAGGAATACGGGAACGGTAAAGATCATTCCTCTCGGCGGACTCGGTCAGATCGGTATGAATATTACGGCTTTTGAGTATAACAATAATATTTTGATCGTTGACTGCGGGGTAGCTTTCCCGGATGATGAGATGCTCGGAATTGATTTAGTCATCCCGGATGTAACCTATTTGAAGGAAAACGCGAAGAAGATCAAGGGACTGGTCATCACCCACGGGCATGAGGACCATATCGGAGCGATCCCTTATATTGAGAAACAGCTCAATATTCCAGTTTATGCGACAAAGCTTACAATGGGACTGATCGATAATAAATTAAAAGAGCATGGACTGTTAAAACAGGTGAAGAAGACAGTCGTAAAACACGGCGATGTGATAAAACTGGGAGTCTTTACGGTAGAATTTATCAAGACCAACCACAGTATTGCGGATGCTGCGGCACTTGCTATCCACACTCCGGCAGGGCTGATCATTCATACTGGTGACTTTAAAATCGACCATACTCCTCTTTTCGGAGAGGCAATCGATCTGGCAAGGTTTGCGGAGCTGGGAAGAGAGGGTGTCCTTGCGCTGATGGCGGACAGCACCAATGCGGAGAGACCCGGGTATACTCAGTCTGAGAAGAACGTTGGAAAGACGCTGGACAGCTTGTTTGCGGCCCATCCAAAAGGAAGGATTCTTGTTGCCACCTTTGCTTCCAATGTAGACCGTGTACAGCAGATTATCAATTCCGCTTATAAGCATGGAAGAAAGGTAGCGGTAGAAGGCCGGAGCATGGTAAATATCATTGCGACTGCTTCAGAGCTGGGATATATCAAGATCCCTAAGAATACTCTGATTGAGACAGATCAGATGAGAAATGTACCGGACGATCAGATCGTTATGATCACCACGGGAAGCCAGGGTGAAACAATGGCAGCCTTATCCAGGATGGCAAACGGCACCCACCGGAAGGTTTCCATCAAACCGACAGATACCATCGTGTTCAGTTCCAGCCCGATTCCGGGAAATGAGAAAAATGTTTCAAACATTATGAACGAGCTGGCTATGAAGGGAGCAAAAGTCGTGTTCCAGGATACTCATGTATCCGGGCATGCGTGCAGAGAAGAGATCCGCCTGATCTATGCCCTCACGAAGCCCCAGTATGCAATACCGGTACACGGAGAGTACCGCCATCTGGTGCGTCACAGTGAGCTGGCTTTGGAAATGGGAATTCCGAAAGAGAATGTTTTTGTTATGGAAGAGGGAGACGTTCTGGAACTAAACAAGAAAGCCGGAAAAGTCACCGGAAAAGTCCCTGCCCAGGGAATCCTCGTAGACGGACTGGGCATCGGGGATGTAGGAAATATTGTGCTGAACGACAGAAGACAGCTGTCACAAAATGGCCTGATCATTGTGACTGTGACTTTGGAAAAACACGGAAACAGCATTTTGGCAGGTCCGGATATCGTATCCCGCGGTTTTGTCTACGTGAGAGAATCTGAAAGCCTCATGGAAGGAGCCAGACAGGTTGTGGAAGATGCGGTGGAAGGCTGTCTTACAAAGAACATTACCGACTGGGGCAAGTTAAAGTCCTGTATCCGGGACACGCTGAGCAATTATATCTGGAAGAAGACGAAGAGGGATCCGATGATCCTTCCGATCATTACAGAAGTATAAAGCTTTACGCGGGGAAGGAAAGTGCAAAGACAGATGATGACAAAGGATGAAGAGAGAAAAAACAATAGAGATGACCTGTTCCGGCTTTTTTGGAAGGTGGTCCATCAGATCCTGATTATAGGTCTGATCGTTGGATTATTTTTCGGCATGTATTCTTTTGCTTATCATGCTTTCTCAAACGAGGCATATGACGCTTCCAGCACCAGGAAGATTCAGGTGGTAATCTCTAAGGGAGACGGGACCGGACAGGTGGCCGATCAGCTTTATGATAAGCATCTGATCATCGGTAAAAACAGATTTAAAGTAAGAAAATTTTTCTCGAAATATAGTGAAACGGAGTTTGTTCCCGGAAAGTACAGCCTGTCACAGTCTCAGGGAATTGATGAGATTATGGCTGTGCTGTGCGGGGATGTCCGTGAAAAGGAGAAAAAATGATTGTAGATGAAAATGTAACAGATTATCTCCGCTCATTGATCCGGGAGGAGGACGCTTTTCTTGAGAAGATTGAACGCGAAGCCAGGAAGAATCATGTGCCGATCGTGAAGCCCGAGACAAAAGAGTTTCTGAAATTATTAGTGCTGATGAAGCAGCCGATGAAAATCCTGGAGGTCGGAACGGCTGTGGGATTTTCATCTCTTTATATGCACAAGTTTCAGCCGGAGGGCGGGACTGTCGTAACCATTGAACGAAACGAAGGAAGGATACTGAAAGCTGAGGCAAATTTTGCCGAAGCGGGAGTGCAGAACGCAGTGACTCTTTTAAAAGGGGATGCCGTCCAGATCTTAAAAGAACTATCCGGAACCTTTGATTTTATTTTTATGGATGCGGCCAAAGGCCAGTATATCCGTTTTTTTGAGCACATTTTACGTCTGCTTCCTGCGGGAGGCATTTTAGTTTCCGACAATGTGCTTCAGGATGGGGATATCGTAAGATCCAGGTATGCGGTGGAACGCAGAGACCGGACCATTCACAAGCGGATGCGGGAGTACTTATATACACTGAAAAACCATCCTTTGCTGGAGACATCTGTGCTTCCTGTGGGAGACGGGGTGGCAGTGAGTATGAAAACAGGAGAGTAACATGAGAAAAACAGAACTGCTGATACCAGCAAGCAATTTGGAAGTACTGAAAGTAGCTGTGCTCTACGGAGCAGATGCGGTTTATATCGGAGGAGAAATGTACGGGCTCAGGGCAAAAGCCAAAAATTTCTCTATGGACGATGTAAGGGAAGGAATCTGTTTTGCCCATGAGCACGGAGTCAGAGTTTATATAACAGCCAACATCGTGGCTCATAACGGAGACCTTAGCGGTATCCGGGAATATTTCAGGGAGCTTAGGAACATAAAGCCGGACGGACTGATCATTTCCGATCCCGGTGTTTTCATGATCGCCAAAGAGGAATGTCCGGAGATTGAACGCCACATCAGCACACAGGCCAACAGCACCAACTATGCCACTTATAAATTTTGGCAGGAACAGGGCGCATCCCGTGTGGTGGCTGCCAGAGAGCTTTCTCTTCGGGAGATCAAAGAGATCAGGGAGCATATCCCGGATGATCTTGAGATTGAGGCATTTGTCCATGGGGCCATGTGTATTTCCCATTCGGGGCGCTGTCTTTTAAGCAATTATTTTACCGGACAGAATGCCAACAAAGGGGCGTGCACCCATCCGTGCAGGTGGAAGTATTCTGTGGTGGAGGAGACCAGGCCGGGCGAATATATGCCGGTGTATGAGAATGAACGGGGGACTTATATTTTTAATTCCAAGGATCTATGCATGATCGAACACATAGATGACCTGATCGGCGCAGGAATCGACAGCCTGAAGATCGAAGGAAGAATGAAGACTGCCCTCTATGTGGCGGCGGTTGCGAGAACTTACCGAAAAGCGATTGACGATTACAGGGAGTCACCGGAGAAATATTTTGCCAATATGGATTATTACAGGCAGGAGATTTCCAAGTGCACTTACCGGCAGTTTACAACCGGATTCTATTATGGGAAGACAGATGAACATGCTCAGATTTATGACAGCAATACTTATGTGAAAGAATATACCTATATCGGCATCGTGCAGGGACACAATGAAAAGGGATTTGCGCTGCTGGAACAGAAAAATAAGTTCCTCACAGGCGAGACCATCGAGGTCATGATACCGGGAGGAGAAAACCTCCAGGTGACCGTAAAAGCGATCGAGGATGAGGACGGCGTTTCCATGGAGAGTGCGCCTCACCCGAGACAGATGATCTATGTGGATTTCGGAGAAGAAATTCCGGAAGGATATCTGCTCAGACGAAAAGAAGAATAAAGTGAAGTTTCAAAACATCGGCAAAAAATATTGCCGATGTTTTTTTAACATGACATGGGATGACAAGTTCAAGGTGATATTATTCCTATTAGGAAGGGAGATGAAATTTCTTATGAAATATGAATGGAGAAAACAGGAGAAAGAGATTTACAGCGCAAAGCAGGAGCCGTCTCTGATCAGGATGCCGGTGCAGAACTATATTATGATCTGCGGGGAAGGTGATCCGAATAAAGAAGATTTTTTTGAGAGAGTCGGAGTTTTATATTCACTTGCATATCAGATCAAGAACGGATATAAAAAAGCCTGTCTTGACGGTTCGGCAGACAGGATAGACGGTTTATATGATGACTATGTAGTTTATCCGCTGGAAGGAGTATGGACGACTTCTGATCCAGAGCATCCTTTGGACAAAGACCGCTTTGTCTACCGGATTATGCTGAAGCAGCCGGACGTGATCACAGAGCAGATGTTTAAAAAAGCGTATGATGCAGTTGCCCGAAAGAAGCCTCATCAGCTGCTTAAAGAGGTGGAGTTTTTCTCTCAGGAGGAAGGGCTGTGTGCTCAGATCATGCATAAGGGGCCATTCGGCGATGAACCGGAATCCTTTGCGAAGATGGATGAGTTTATCAAAGAGAAGGGATATGAAAGACGGAATCACTGGCACCGGGAAATCTATGTGGCAGGGGCCAGACAGGCCGATTCAAAGAATAAAAAGACGATCCTCAGATACACTTTGAAGGTATAAAGAAATGCTGTAAAATAGATGCAGGTTCATCTGTTTTACAGCATTTTCAGTATTTTGGACGAAATAATATTCGGTACAGCAAGTATACAATGATCAGCCCGGACAGAACAAATCCGATAAAACTGATCCAGGGGATACCGAAGATCAGAGGTCTCAGCTCTGTCATACAAAGCAGGACTGCACCAAGAAATAGAGCGGATGAGACGATCCCGAGCACAAGGTAACCGACAGATTGACGAAAAGTTTTCATAAAATCATCTGCGTCTGTAAGTTCCATATTTAATTTTGTCTGCCCGTTTTTTGTAATATTTAACAGGTCAGAAAGCTGGGACGGGATCTCCATGGATTTATCAAGGGATGCATAAGCTGTCCGGCCCCGGTGGATTAATTCCTTCTTCCAGTTAAAATGATCATATATCATAGAAGACATATGCATGGAAAGAATGGAGAGCATGTTGACTTCAGGGGAGCAGGCGGCCAGAGTGCCCTCCATAGTGATCATACTCCTGCCGAGAAGTGTGATATCCGGGCTGATGGCGATCTTATGCTTTTTTACAAGATCCAGGAGCTTCTCGATCAAATCGCCCAGGCGCATCTCGCCGAAGTCTAAAGTCATATAACGGCTGACGATGTCATCCACGTCCGTATAGAGCCTGGCATGATTGATGCGGTCTTTTGGCTCTCCCAGGGTGAGGAGGACATTTTTTAGTGTATAGATGTCGTGCATTAACAGTGCTGTAATAGCTTTTCTCAGCAGCTGTTTATAGTGTTCAGACAGATGTCCTGTCATGCCAAGGTCCAGCCAGGCAATCTTTCCTCCCGCAATCCACAGATTACCCGGATGAGGGTCCGCGTGGAAAAAACCATCTTCCAGGATCTGCTTACAATAATTTTCCGCAGCTTTTTCGCCAATCTCCGTCATGTCATATCCGGCCTTTCGGAGTGCATCAATATGATCGATCTGGATGCCGTCGATATAGGTCATAGTGAGCAGACGGGGTGTAGTAAACTCGGTGAGCACCTGCGGGCAGGTGACATAGGCAATGTCTTTTTGATGTTCATAAAACCGCACCAGATTGTCCGCTTCTCTTATAAAATCCATCTCTTCCTGAGAAGTTTTCCAAAGTTCATCCAGTATCGTATGAAAATCGATCAGGTCACCGGTACCCATGGCGATTTTCATGATTTTGGCGGCTTTTTTCAGCAGATGAATATCATTTTCCATGGTTTCCCGGATATGAGGCCGCTGGACTTTGATCACAACTCGTCCGCCGTCTGCAAGCACCGCTAAGTGAACCTGTGCAATAGAAGCAGAGCCTAACGGATCTGGCTGGATCTCAGAAAATACAGATTCCAGGGGACGGCAGAGTTCCTGTTCGACCACCTGTTTCACCAGAGAAAAGTCCAGTGGTTTTACTTCAGTCCTGAGTTTTTTTAATTCTGTACAGTATGCTTCTGGAAGCATGTCAGAGCGCATGGACATAATCTGTCCCAGCTTGACATATGTGGGCCCCAGGTCTTCCAGAATCTCTTTCAGCTTTTGAGGGGTCATCCCCCTTGAGAGATGATGCCTTTTTAATACTGTGAGAATATCGAGAAGCCGCCGGTTAGAGACATCACTGCTCATCTTCTTTTGATTCCTCCGGGGTATCTTCCGGAGTATTTTCAGATGCCTGCTTTTTTGCCTCGATTCTATCCATTAAACGGTCCAGATCTTCCTCAGACATATCATCCACCGCATCTATCAAGTCTCCATAGTCTTTCACAACATTTACAGTCACATGATCTTTCAGTTTTTGTTTTGCTTTATGCTTTAGCTCTTCATTTACGACCTTCCCCTGTTCTACGGTGAGTTCCCCTTTCTTTACAAGATCCTCGACGATATCTTTGGCGGAATCCGCGGTTGCAGCCATAGCACCGATACCGGCCAGCAGAACCTTCTTCATACCTTCTCCAAAATCCATAAAAACCATCCTTTCTGCAAAAAAACAAAGAGATAAACACGTTTCAAACTATATAATAAGTATACCTTATCGCGCGAAGCGCGTCCACCCGAGAGACATTTTCTGCATGATTTCCGTTCTGCTCTTAGAATGCCTCATTCCAATCACGCAAAAAATGGACGTAATGCCTGCTGGATATGTGTTTTTTAACGAAAAAAGAGATTGCTGAACAGACTTTTTTGTTTCGAAGGAATTTTTATATGGCTCGCAGATGTACACTATTGACTTTCCGACATATGTGTCGTATATTAAAGTTGTAGACACATATGTCGGAAAGGAGGGTTCCGTGAATAAGAGAGGTGAAGCGACGAGGAGACGGATCAGGGAGAAAGCCTGTCTTTTGTTCGCAGAGAAGGGTTTTAAAGAAGTTACAATGAAAGATATTTGTGAGATCACGGGGTTAAGCCGGGGAGGCTTGTATGGGCATTATGAGAACACAAAACAGATTTTTAAAGAAATCGTGGATGAAATGATGAATTCCCAGGATGAAGAATTTCGTTCAAAAATGAGACTGGGACTTTCTGCGGTTCATATTCTGGATGATATCCTGAAACGCTACCAGGAGGAAATGATCGACAGGGAAGGCTCTTTGAGCACTGCGATTTATGAATATTTCAGCATAAAGGAAAATGCCGCCGGGGAGAATGCCTTGTACCGTCAGTATTTAGCGTCATTTGATACATGGAAGAGTTTTCTTCAATATGGAATTGACCGGAAGGAATTCTATCCTGTCGATATACCGGCAGTGTTTGACCTGATCATTTTTTCCTATCAGGGAGTAAGAATGTACAGCAGACTCATGCCGGTCAACAGAGAAGTACCGGAAAGAATGATGAAGGAAATCCGAAATTTATTAGTGAGAAAGGAATAAAAGATATGGCAACGATATTTGAACGCTGGGACAGTGCAAAAACGGCTCTGATAAATCCATGGAATGTTATAGAAGAAAAACCGGATTTTCCGGAGGTATGCATTACCACTTTTTCGGCGGATATGATCGATCGGCTGGCTGAATCAAGAGATGGAAAAAAGATCGCAGAATTGTGCAGTGCAAACGGGAATCTTCCGGTCTATGAAATACGTTATGGCGGAAAGCGTATTGCGGTTTTTTTATCAAGAGTGGGGGCCCCTGCCTGTGCGGCCGGTTTAGAAGAAATCATAGCAATGGGAGCGAAAAAGATCGTGATGTTTGGATGCTGCGGGGTCCTGAACCAGTCCGCTGTCCAGGATAAAATCATTGTCCCTGTTTCCGCGGTAAGAGATGAGGGAACCAGCTATCATTATATGCCGGCCAGTGAGGAGATCCATGCGGAGACATCGTCTGTAAATATATTAAAGAATAGTTTAAAAAAATGCGGAATGTCTTATGTGACCGGCAAGACATGGACCACGGATGCGGTTTACAGGGAAACCCAGAGTGTAATAGAAGAGCGCAGAGAACAGGGATGCCTTGCAGTTGAGATGGAATGTTCTGCTGCTTTGGCGGTCACCCAGTTTCGGAAGATTCCATTTGTTCAATTTTTATACGGTGCGGATCATCTGCATGCAGACAGATGGGAGCAAAGAGATCTGGCAGAGTACGGTATCAGAAATTTTAAGAAATACATGCAACTTGCGTTTGAATGTGCCTTAGCCCTGTAACAGAAAGGCTTTCCCGGGGACGGCATTTCCGATATAATATATAAAAACAGACAGAACAAAAAGAAGCATCGTTAGAAAAGGAGCATTCGTCATGAAAAAAATTAGTGAAGTCAGCAGACTGACAGATAATCCACATCTGAATCTGTATCATTTAAAAGGCACAAACCGGGTTGGAAAACCGTTGAATTACTATATCGCTTCCAGGGTGAAAAATATGGAACGGCTGAAATTAAAGACAAAGCGCAATGATCCGGACGGCATTATTGTTTACAGCCTCTACGGTGAAAAACGGGACAGGGTCGTGCTGGTCAGGCAGTACCGGTATTCGATCGATGATTATATCTATGAATTTCCGGCAGGTCTGGTGGAAGAAGGAGAAGGCTACCGGGAGGCAGGAATCAGGGAGCTGAAGGAAGAAACAGGACTTTCTCTGGAGCTGATCGATGCAGACCCGATGTTTGAAAAGCCCGGATTCATGTCTGTAGGCATGACAGATGAGTCCTGTGCCACCATTTATGGATATGCCAGCGGGACACCGAGTAAGAAGGGACAGGAAGACTCCGAAGAAATTGAGATCGTATTGGCAGACAGAGAAGAAGTAAAAAGGATTCTTAAAGAAGAACATGTGGCCATCATGTGTGCCTATATGCTGATGCACTTTTTACAGGATAAGGAGCCTTTTGATTTTCTGAATTTATAATGGACATTTGCAGCTGAGGATACAAAAAGGATACAAGGATCTGTTATATTTTTCGACAAATAAATGAAAAGCAGAGGAGAGGAATATGAACCGTATTTTAATCGTCGAGGATGAGCCGGCTATATCTAATTTAATTCAGATGAATCTTGCGGCAGCGGGATACTGCTGTGACTGTGCTTTTGACGGAGCTGAGGCGGCCGACCGGCTGGAACAGGAGGGATTTGATCTGATTCTTTTGGATATCATGCTGCCGGAGGTAGACGGCTATGAGCTCATGGATTATATCAGGCCCCTGGGGATCCCGGTCATATTTCTTACGGCAAAGGCAAATACAAATGATAAAGTGAAAGGGCTGAAGGCAGGGGCAGACGATTATCTGACCAAGCCATTTGAAATTGCGGAACTTCTGGCCAGGGTAGAGACGGTCCTCAGGCGCTGTCAGAAGACAGAAAGCCGTCTGAAGGCAGGAGACCTGGAGATTGATATGTCCGCAAGAATTGTAAAAAAACAGGGGCAGCCTGTAAATCTGACAGTCAAAGAATATGAACTGCTGCTGCTCCTGATACAGAATAAAAACATTGCCTTATTCAGGGACTTTATCTATGAGAAGATCTGGGGCAGCGGATACATGGGGGACAGCAGGACAGTCGATCTGCACGTGCAGCGACTGAGAAAAAAGATCGGATGGGAACACAAAATAAAAACGGTCTATAAGGTGGGCTACCGCCTGGAGGATTCGCAATGAAGTTTTCCTGGAAAGTATTTTTAAGCATTATTTCACTTACTATGCTCACATTCAGTGTTGGCGGGTATTTTTTGATTCAGTCTTCTTTTCAGTCTTCCCTGCGCCAGACCGCAGAGATGTCATATCAGGAAAACAATATTTTCCGGGCAACCTTGGGGGCTTCCATTGCCGTATCTCCTCCGGACAGCGGTTCACCCAAAAACACGGTTAAAAAGCTGGCCGGATCAATCAGTCTCTCGTCACCGGGAAAAGAAAGAAAATTTCGGATATGTGACAGTTCCTTCCGGGAACTGTTTTCGGATCTGAGTTTTCGTGTACCGGATCAGGTAATGAAGGCCCTGGACGAAAAACATACCGGATACTCTATTCTTAAACAGGACGGCAGGTATTATCTGCAGTCGGCATGCCGCTTCACCGTAGATGAAGAAGTATTTTACCTGGAAAATGTACGAGATATTACCCCGATTTATGAATTAAAAGAAAATCAGATGAAGCTGTATCAGAAAATTTCCATTATTCTGGTCGTAACTCTGGGAATTGCTGTCTTTTGCCTGTCCAGATGGCTGACCCAGCCTTTGAGGATCCTTTCCCGGGCAGTCAGAAACTTCGCAGCAGGTGATTTAAAGATCCGATCGGAGGTGGTGTCCGAGGATGAGATAGGTTCTCTCGCCGGAGATTTTAACACAATGGCAGAGCAGCTGGAACAAAAGATCTGTGAACTTGAAGACTCTGCGCTGCGCCAGGAGATGTTTATGGGAAGCTTTGCACATGAACTGAAAACGCCTATGACTTCTATCATAGGATACGCAGATACCCTGCGGTCCAGAGGACTCAGTGAGGAGCAGAGATTTCAGGCGGCGAATTATATTTTTGAGGAGGGGAAGCGTCTGGAGGCTTTGTCTCTGAAGCTGATGGACCTGATCGTTCTGGACAAGCAGAAAATTTCCATGAGACCGGTCCCGGCAGCTGAGCTGTCTGAAAGAGTCATTCATCTCACAGAGCCTCTTTTAAAAGCATCAGGTATCCAGCTTGAAACTTCTTTTGAAGAGGGGATCATATGGGGAGAACCGGATCTGCTGCAGAGTCTCTGTGTGAATCTTTTGGATAATGCCAGGAAAGCAGTGGATGCCGACGGACTGATCCGTTTTGAAGGGAGATCAGATGAAAACGGCTATACCCTTGTGATAAAAGACAACGGAAGAGGAATGTCCAGTGAAGATATGAACAGAATAACGGAAGCGTTCTATATGGCAGATAAGTCCAGAGCAAGAAAAGAAGGCGGAGCGGGTCTTGGACTTTCTCTCTGCCGCCGGATCGTGGAACTGCACGGCGGAACGATGGAATTTGAGAGCCGGCTGGAAATAGGAACGGCAGTCACCGTTCAGCTCAGAAAGGAGAGGTCCGATGAAATTTAAGAATATTTTGATCTGCTTTTTTTCAGCGGTCCTGGCAGCCTCCTGTATTCTATGGCCGTCTCTGATATCGGGGTATCAGGATAAGAAAATGAGAGGCCGGGTGGAACTGGACAAGGTGGAAGATACATCGGAAATCCGGACAGATACCTTAACTATAGAGGAAAAATTATCACTCATTGCGGAAGCAGATAACTCAGCGGAGGAGATTGCCGTGACGAACCAGACTTATGAGTGGGGATCGGCAGAGATAGACGAACTCAAAAACGTTTGTATGAAAGAATTAAAACAACTAAAAGAAATGGGAATGTTTCCAAAGCTTGCTTTGAATAAGAATACAATGATGTTTTATGAAACCACAACGACTTGTCTGGATACAAAAAATTATGCAAGACGTCTGAGAATTCACAGCGTGACGGTACAATCAGGGGATCAGAGTTTAGTGGCGGTCATTGATGATTCTTCACATAAGATTTTGAGTATCGACAGTGTAAAAGGAGCCGGAATCAAGCCTTCGGATGCTGAGAAGATCATAGGGATCTGGGGCCGGTATCTTGGTTTGAAAGAAACAAACAAAATGGCTGCGGTAAAAAACAACTATTTTGTAACATACAGGTCAGGCAGTGAAAAAGTATACTATTTATTTATATTCTTCAGCAAAAAGTTTGCGGAAGAAGGGGAATTTTATATTCATCCTGAGGGAAATGGCGGAGATCAAAACAGTGTCAGCAGATGATACAACTTCGATGGAATTTTGACTGAATTGTGATACAAGGTCCGGGTATGATAATACCAGAGATCATATTCTCTGGAAAGAAGGATGACGGACTAATGAGAAAGAAACAATATATACGGAGGAGACATAAGTATTTTGTACTGCTTATATTAGAGATCATAGGCACCTGGTTCCTGACGGTCCTCGTGATACAGTACTGTACTTCTACGCAGCAGCCGGTAAAGAATACCATACCGGTCAGCAGATTTGTAAGGCCAAAACAAAAAGAACAAACAGTTCATATTCCCTGGAACCTAATCTTAATAAATCATGAAAATTATGTGCCGGATGGTTTTCAGCCTGACCTGACTACATTAAATAATGGGTGCCAGGTAGACCGGAGGATACTGCCGGATCTGCAGAAAATGATGAATGCGGCCAGAAAAAGAGGGCTTTATCCCTCCGTCTGTTCTGCATACCGGACAGAAGAGCGCCAGACATATCTTCTGGAGCGCGATATCAATAAGTATTTGAATCAGGGATGTACGGAGGCTGAGGCCAGGAAGAAGGCATCCAGATGGGTTGCGCTTCCGGGCCGGAGTGAGCACCAGACAGGACTGGCAGTGGACATCGTGGCAGTGGATTATCCGGTGCTTGATGAGACTCAGGAAAAGAGGAAAGAACAGCAGTGGCTTATGGAAAACAGCTGGAAATACGGATTTATTCTCAGATATCCGAAAAATAAAACCAATATTACAAAAATCGGATATGAACCGTGGCATTACCGGTATGTGGGCAGGAAAGCCGCAGGGGAAATGAAAAAGAAAAACATGTGTCTGGAGGAATATATAAAATATGTGTCTGATAAAATGTACAAAATATCCTAGAATAAGAAAATATCCGACAACAGTTTTTCAGCGCGGCTGAAGAAAAAGGCCATTCTCTGCCATAACAGGGAGAATGGCCTTTTATTTACTTGACCTTTTTGAAATAACTTCCTGCGAGGATACAAGTTTTTATCTTTTTGCCGTTCTTGTTTTCATAGGATGATGTATTAACTGGAATACCATACACATCTGCAAAGTCAGATTCATAAATATTCTCTAATTCATCCAGATAGTATACGATGCATACATGTTTCCCGGAACGATCCAGCAGCAGAACTTCATTATAATCATAGCCGAATGCAGAGTAAGAATCCATTTGCACAATATAATAGTTGGATAGCCGTACAATTTTATCTCCGTATTGATCCGGATGTCTAAAGACCTGCTCATACTTTATGGAAGGATCTGTATATTTTTTAATCTGTTTTAAACTCTTCGCTGGGAATAGTTCCTCTTGGTCGGAAAGAAATTCCTGTGCCTTGTAGGAAATAGAAAAGGGCATACTGGAGAGTGAACCAAGCGTATTAAAAAATTCCAGTACATTTGGTGTAAAATAACCTTTGGTAAAAGTGCCTGCCTGTTTGGGATAATCTTTATCGTCAAACACTAATTCTCCGGTTCCTTCCGGCAGATTGTTTTTCCAGAGGCCGGTATAGGTAGATTTTAGATTGGCCGGACTCTGAACTTTGTATTTGCCGCTGCCATGAAATTTTCCGTTCAATGTCTCTCCATCATATACACCGGTTGTATCTGTGGCGCTGAGTTTGACTTTGACAAGGTTTGTTTTTACAGAACCTTTGCCTTCTGGACGGCCTTTAGAGAAATTTCCCTTGTAGGTGAGATATTGTTTGTTCTTTTTAAAGACAAAAGTGCCTTTGCCTTCTGGTTTTTTGTCTTTCAGAGTTCCCGAAAACTTTCCTTTCAAATCTTTGTCAAAAAAAGATAGGGTCATTTCTTCATTTTCTACACGGTTGGAACATCCGGTGAGACAGAAGACCAATAAGATAAAAACAGCTGTAAACTTTAAATTTTTCATAGTTTTCCCCTCCGTATTGCTACTGGTGTTTTAAGAAACTGCCTGCTACAATCAGTACTTTTAATTTTTTGCCGGACTGCATTGTATACTCTGCAGAGGAAAGAGGAAGTCAATATACGGTCTGAGTGCTGTTGAAAGAAACATCCTTTAAAGGGTCCAGGCAGATAACGTATATGTATGAATTCTCAGAGGGCAGACCAAGAAGAACCAGAGATAGATTTCTGCCAAAGACTTTTTCATTCAGCTCGGTATTCAGAACTGTATAGTCAGAAAATTTCATAAGTTCATCGCCGTAATCACCGGATTTTTTTAAAACATCATGGTGACTGAGCGAAGAATCCACATAAGGTGCCAGATCAGTTTCTTTTTTTGCCATAAATAAGGAATCATTTTTTCTATAAATGTTTTTGCTTTTGGAGAAATTTTATATTCGATCTCTTCAAAAGTCCCCATCGTTTGATAGATTTTAAAAGTGGTGGGATCAAAATAACCGGTGTCAAAATGGCCGGTCATAGCCCATTTTCCTCCGACAGAGAAGTCAAGACGTCCTTTGCCGTTTGCCATGTTCGCATGCCAGCTTCCTTGATAGACGGCGTTTTTGAAGTCTTTTGGAGACACAAATTCAAATCTTCCTTTTTTACTGGCTTTGCCGCCGGAGACAATGCCTTTGTAGCGCCCTTCACATTTTTTTTCAATAAAATAGGCTGTCATCAGGTTTGTATCAAGGGTTCCTTCTCCGGACATTTTACCATTTGAGATTATGCCTTTGTAGGCGAGGTAATCATCTCCCTTTTTATAGGAAAAAGTTCCTTTCGTTGGCTTGTCATTTTTCATGAGACCGGTATACTGGCCCTCATATTTCTTGTTCTGGTATTCCAATGTGACCGTCTTGTTTTTGACTTTTTTCTTTTTTTGCACACCCTGCGGTCAGAAGGCACAAAAGGCATAATAATGCTGCGATTTTTAATTTCTTCATATTCTCTCATCTCCTGTATTGTTTTTACATTATCATACCACAGATCAGAGAATTTGTTTATGTTCCCGAGGGTTGTTTTAAGGTTTAATATATGAAAAACCTTCCGTCTGCCGAAGAGCAATTTCCACTACACCTGCCGGGACAATTTCAACAAACGGCAGCAGAAGTTCAGGAGAAATATGGTTTCCGCGCAGTGCATTGCGGCAGGCACAGATCCGAATGTTTGAGGAAAGAGAAAGCAGAGCATTTTTAAAACCCATCTTTTCTGAGACGGCATCCTGAAGTTCACAGACAGCCGGGCCGTTTGCCACCAGCTCGATTCGGTAATGCATGGCTTCCTGATCAAAATATTGAATCATATTTTGTATATTTCCCAGAACCATTGCCCACTTTAAACTCTCATCAATATGAAATAAAACATTCATAGCATACCTCCTGAATAAAATATATGATATTGTAAGTTTAACACATTTGAGAGAACCCTTACAGCAGATGAAATATCTTTTAGAGGGAAAAGCACTATTGGACAGAGGAAGGCATACAATGTTAAAAAGGCTTGGAGGTTGCTTTACTTGCAGGCATTTTTAGAACCGCTGTCACAGGAAGAGGAACAATATTACTTGAAGAAAAGCCGCCTGGGGGACATGGAGGCCAGGAACATATTAGTAGAACACAATCTCCGTCTGGTTGCCCATATTGTTAAAAAATATAATAACTTTGACAGGGATAAGGACGATCTGATATCCGTGGGAACGATTGGGCTGATTAAAGCGATCAATACCTATAACATGGAGAAAGGGCACCGGCTGGTGACCTATGCTTCCCGATGCATTGAAAATGAACTGCTCATGATGCTGAGACAGGAAAGAAAAAGTGCAAAGGACACTTCGTTATATGAGCCGATTGGGATTGACAAAGAGGGGAATGAAATTAATCTTTTGGATGTACTGGGGGCGGATGAAAACGATATCGTAGATGAACTGGACCTGAAGGAGAAAATCAGAGACTTGTATAAAATGGTGGATGAGATGGAACCGTCCAGAGAGAAAACGACTCTGATTATGAGATACGGATTATATGGCAAAAAACCCATGACTCAGAAAGAGGTGGCAAAAGAACTTCATATATCGAGATCTTATGTGAGCCGTATTGAAAAAAAAGCTGTTGAGAAGATAAAAAGAAGGTTAAAATTATAATTAGGTTATCTGCCGGAATTGTAAGTTAGATTCCGGCAGTTTCCATTATCTGAAAGTAAACTTAAGTTGATAGAACCCCGAGAAACAGATATAATTGAAAAAACAGAAACAGCCAAAGCCGGGGAGAAAATAAATGAGTATGGAAATTGCAAGACTGTATCGTTCAAGGATTCAGGAGGCCGTGGATCTGGTGTGGGAAACCTTTTTGAAATTTGAAGCACCGGAGTATTCGGAAGAAGGAATCCTTACATTTCATGATTTTATCCGCAATGAGAGAGAATTAGAAAGATTAGAGATCTTTGGAGCGGAAATTGACGGAGCTGTCGTAGGTGTATTAGCGATGAGGGGAAATCATATCAGTCTCTTTTTTGTAGAAGAAAAGATACAAAAACAGGGAATCGGACGAGCCCTTTGGAACTATTTTTTGGCACAGAGCCGGACCGAGCAAATAACAGTGAATGCTTCTCCTTATGCTGTACCAGTCTATGAAAAGCTGGGTTTTCAGGCTGTGGATGACGAACAGCTTACAGATGGGATACGGTATACGCCTATGACACTGAATAGATGAGGGATATAGAAACCAAAATTTATGGAGAAGAATTTCATGAAGTTAGAAATCAGAGAACTGGATAAAAGAGACCATAAAAAAGCAGTTCAATTTGCGGTGAAAGGGATGCATTTTGACTGGTACATGGATAGTAAACTCTTGCTGAATTTATACGGCAGATATTTTTGGTATTTGTCGCTTGCCCGTGCAACTCAGGTGATTGCAGCATATGCGGGGGATATGTTTGCAGGAGTACTGCTTGCTGAAATCAAAGGTGAGGATAAGAAATACCGTTCTTTTTGGAAATCGTTTTACGTGAAAGTATTTGATGTTTTGCAGAACCTTTTTGCGAGAGGAGGTTCCGGCGTCTATGATGAGGCAAACAGGGAAATGTTTACATGTTACTGTAAACAAACTTCGCCGGACGGAGAGATTTTGTTCCTGGCCGCCAATCCTGAGATGAAAGCCAAAGGAACTGGAAGTTTCCTGCTTAATGAATTTGCACGAAGAGAAAAGGGAAAGAATATATATTTATATACGGATAACGCATGTACTTATCAGTTTTATGAGCGCAGGGGCTTTCAGCGTGCCGGTGAAAAAGATGTCATACTGAAGATAGGACATAAAAAGATTGATCTCCAGTGTTTTTTGTACAGCAAAGCAGCCGAGTAAAGCAAACAGTAATTTGATTATAAATAGAGGAGACATAGTATGGAAACAAACCAATATCTGATAAACCATTACAGCAGTTTCAATGAGGATGCCCGTCTTATGTCAAAGCATGGATCAGTTGAATTCCTTACTACTATGCGTTACATAGACAAGTATATAAAACCCGATGACCGTGTACTGGAAATCGGAGCGGGAACCGGCCGCTATTCACATGCACTGGCGCATCAGGGATATGCAGTTGATGCGGTGGAGCTGGTGGAACATAACATTGAAATGTTCCGGAAAAATATTCAGCCGGATGAGACGATCACGGTTACTCAGGGGAATGCCCTTGATTTATCCGATTTTTCGGACAGCCAATATGATATAACGCTGCTGTTAGGTCCACTGTACCATCTTTACACCAAAGAAGACAAGAGACAGGCTCTTTCTGAGGCGATCCGCGTGACAAAACAGGGAGGGGTGATCTTTGCAGCACATGTGATATCCGATGGATGTCTCCTCGACGAAGGATTTAACCGCGGCAATATCAACGTCTCCGAGTATATTGAGAAGGGTCTGATCGATCCGGAAACCTTTGCTTCCAGATCCCAGCCAAAAGATTTATTTGAACTTGTCCGAAAGGAGGACATTGACGAACTGATGTCTGTATTTCCTGTATCCAGACTGCATTATGCTGCGTCAGACGGCTGTTCTCTATTTATGCGAGAAGCGGTAGATGCCATGGATGATGAAACTTTTGAGATATATTTAAAATATCACTTTGCCATGTGCGAGCGCGAAGATCTTTTAGGAGTCACGAGCCATGTGATTGATATTTTTCAGAAATAAGCCATTTTGGAAGGTGAAGGATGAATATGACAGAGAAGTTTCTTATTATGATACTGCTTATTATATCGGCAGGTTCATTTGCAGCCAGTTGTTTTTACTTCAAAGAGAAGGGATTTCTATTGAATAATGCCTATCTGTTTGCATCGAAAAAGGAACGGAAAGAAATGGACAAAAAACTACATTACCGGCAGTCAGCAGTCATCTTTCTGCTGATTGGAATTATATTTTTACTGAATACACTTCAAATGATATTTGAAATCGGCTGGCTGTTTTATGCGGCGCTGGCAGTTACAATCGCCGCAGTTATTTATGCCCTTGTATCAACGATTAAGATTGAGAAAAAGAAGAAGTAAAAACGGCGCATTTCTGCCAGATCTCGATTCCATTTTCTGCACGGTTTTTGAATGACCGTGCAGAAAACAGATGGTGTCAATATCTCTGAAGAGGCGTCACCGATACGGCTCCGCTCAGATCAATATTCCTTGTGACAGAGGAATAGGTGAGACGGAATGACAACTGTGCTTCAGAAGAGATGGCCTCATTTGTTGTGAAACTGCCTGAAGCGGAAGTGTTGCGTTCCGTTCCGGCAGGTGCAAAAAATGAATAGAGCAGACGGGGGGAACCGTTGATATAAGGAAGAATCTGCATGTATCCGTCAGCTTCCGCAGTTCCCAGAAAGATAAAATCTATGAGGTAGAGATATCCTGGTTTCAGCGATATCGTTGTATCATTTTCAAGCCGGATTCCATCACCTTCCTGAAAAACAGGAAAAAAGGACACATATGTCCCGGAGGCTCCATTATATGAAGTTCCATACTGGGCATAAAAATCAATCGGTTCCGCAGGAACCGGAGCCGGGCAGCATGGAGTATGACAGCAGCATTTATCCATAAAACAACCCCTTTCTTTTACTTTATAATATGATACCAGGGTCAAAAGGTTATGGGTTTCATGCTTGTTATATAATAAATACAGAATTGTGACAAAAAAGGAGAGAGCCAGAATGAAATTAAACAAAATACATCATATTGCGATGATCGTCAGTGACTACGAGAAGTCAAAAAAGTTCTATACGGAACAGCTTGGATTTCAGATTCTCAGAGAAAATTATCGTGAGGACAGAGGAGATTATAAACTGGATTTGAAGCAGGGTGACTGTGAGCTGGAGATATTTTCAGGAAAAGGACATCCCGAAAGGCCGTCTTATCCGGAAGCATGCGGACTCAGACATCTCACGTTTCATGTTGAAGATATTGGGGAGACAATAAAAGAATTAAATGAGGCGGGAATTGAGACAGAAGATATCAGACGTGATACCTTTACAGGAAAAAAGATGACATTCTTCCATGACCCCGACGGACTTCCGTTAGAACTTCATGAATAATAAGAGAAGATAGATGAAAGAAAGGGAACCATATGATGAAGGTTCCCTTTCTTTCTATTATTATGGAATTGTTATGAAAAGAGTTTGGCGAATATTTTTTATAAGTATTCCATGTCGGAAAGAACTCTTAAAATGTTATGTCCTTCCTGAACACCGTCGATGATACGCCTTGCACGGACGCTGTCACCGATATTGATAATTTCTACGTTGGTATCCGCATATGCCTCACGGATCTCCTCCAGAACCGGAGCGTTGGCACGCATTCCGAGACATACGAATCCATAGTCAAACGGCAGGTCTTTTTCTTCACCGTCTGCCTTTACCAGGAAGGAATCAGCTTTTACTTCACAAAGAGCAGTGTTTGGCATCTGATTGACCTCATATTTTTTCATCAGTGCATTCACACCGGATTTGGAAACAGGGTCTAAATCTTTACCGATGGCAGGCATCATCTCTACGATGCTCACCTCTGCGCCTTTTGGTGCGAAATATTCTACCACATCCAGTCCCACGGCACCACCTCCGATGACAGCAACCTTTTTGCCTGTGCAGTCTTCCGGATAGTCAGCCAGATGATTGATCATGCCGGAAATAGAGGCAACCTTGGAGCCTTCTTTGTCGATATGGTCGTGAAGACCTTTAATCGGCGGAAGCAGAGGATTGGATCCTGTGGCGTTGACGATGATATTCGGGTGCAGAGCCTTGATCATCGGCAGTGTGGCTTCCTGTCCCTTGAAAATAAACAGGTTGTTTAATTTAGAAGCTCTTACCTGAAGGTAGTGAGGGAAATCAGCCAGACGTTTCTTGTCAGGAATCTTAGAGATTTCTACAGAAAGTCCTCCCAAATGATCTTCTTTTTCCAATAAGAATGTTGTACATCCTACTTCCGCAGCCGTACATGCGGCTTCCAGACCGGCAGTACCGCCTCCGATCACGACAACGTTGCATGGTTTGTTGATTTTATGCTTTTTATAATCGGCACCGTCGTTTACTGTAGGATTGATCGTACAGCGGATCGGACGGTTGACACCGATACGGTTTCCTGCGCATCCGATGTTGCAGGAGATGCATTTTCTTAATTCATCTTCGTGCCCTGTGGCAACCTTTTTCACCCAGCACGGATCTGCGATGAGACCGCGTCCCATACCGATGATGTCAGCGTCTCCGCGGGCAAGAATATCGTCAGCAACACGAGGATCACGAATATTACCCATCGTCACACACGGTTTTCCGTATTTTTCTTTGACGGCCTTTGCCATATAAGATCTCCAGCCGTCCTCTAAGTAATTGGCATCGATCTGATACTGGATGGAACCGTTTAATCCCGCAGAAACATCGAAAACATCGGCTTCTTCCTGGAAATACTGGAGGTAGTCCAAAGTATCATCCAGGGTATTTCCATGTTCCATAAACTCGTCGGCACTTAAGCGTACGAAAATCGGGAACATCGGTCCAACCTGTTTTCTGACTTCCTCTAAGACCAGTCTTGCGAATCTGGCTCTGTTTTCCGGAGAACCTCCGAATTCATCGGTTCTGACGTTTGTCGTAGGAGATAAGAACTGACTGATCAGGTAGGAATGTCCCGCATGAATCTCAATGCAGTCAAATCCTGAAGCCTGTGCGCGTGCAGCGGCCTCTCCATATTTTTTAACAATCGCGTAAATCTCATCTTTTGTGAGCGGACGAGGAATTTCTCCGCCTGCCTTAGACGGAATATCTGAAGCAGACACCGGCTGCATATTCGTACGCTTAGACTGAGCGGACGCACCTGCATGGTTTAGCTGTAATCCGATACATGCACCGTGAGAATGAACGGTCTCACAGAGCTTAAAGAAGCGGGGCATGTAATTGTCATGGTCGATTCTGATCTGAGTTGTACCGTTTGAGCCGAGAGGGGAATCTACGCTGGCATTTTCCACCATAATAAGGCCGACACCGCCTTTTGCCCTCTGTTCGTAATAATTGATATGGAGAAAACTCATCTCTCCGGTCTGTTCTCCATAGTTAGTTCCCATCGGTGTCATCATGATGCGGTTTTTCATCGTCATGTTTTTGATTGTCAGCGGACTGAAAATATTTTTATAATTGCACTTCATTGTGTACCCTCCAAAAGATTATCGATTTCTAATTAGGGTTGTTATCATTGCATTTGGGTGATCTGTAATGATAAGTTCATTATAAAGCAAAGATAATTATTTAACAAATTGATATTTTTTAAAGAATTAATAGCTTTTGTCTATTGTTTTTTTTACGAAGCCGATAAATTTCTCTACCGCAGGAATCATAATGTTATTTTTCAGGTACGCCATGTAGACGGTGTGATAAGGTTTGACGTTGCTTAAGTGAAGAATTTCCACGTCATATTCCCTCAGCGATTCCACATGGGCCACAAAGCCGACACCGAAGTTTTCGGCTACGAGAGCAGCAATGGCATTTTCGTCGGAGGTTTCAAATGCAATCTCAGGTTCCATCCGGTTCTGCCGGTAGATGGAATTTGTATACTGCCCCAGACCGGAGGTGCGGTCATATCCTATAACAGGATAGGACAGAAGATCTTCCAGCAGAACTTCTTTTTTATGCTTCAAGGGGTGCTCCAGCGGCGTGATGACAACCATCTCCTGATTAATGACCGGGACGAATTCGATCTCAGGCTCATTGGATACGTACGAGCCGAAGATGACGTCATATTTTTCGGATTTCAGATCACGGAGCATTTTGTTGGTGATTTCCTGCGTCATAGAAAAGGTGATATTGCTGGAATCTTCCGAATCCAGGAAACTGCGTACGAGGTGGGGAATATACGATTTGGCGAGGGGAAACACGTAGGCCAGGTCGATGTGGCCTCCTTTGGCGTTGGCCAGAGCCTTCATTTTGTCCTCGGCAATCTTTACTTCTTCGAGTATTTTATTAACATGTTCTAAAAAGATCTTGCCGTACTTGGTCAGCTCGATGTTTCTTCCGTTTTTCCGAAAGAGAGGAAGCCCCAGTTCCTCTTCTAAATTGGCGATGGAGCGGCTCAGACTGGGCTGGGATACATTCAATTCTCTGGCTGCCTGGTGATAATGCTGCAGGGTTGCGATTTTTTGAAAATATGAAAGCTGGTTTAGATTCATAGAGATTACCTCATTTCTGTGGAAAGTGCAGTGCTATTTATATAAGGAAGCATAACATGAATGATAGCAAAATACTATTAAAAAGTATTAAAAGATGTATTAGAAGTATCAATAAGATCCGTGTATAATAGTTTTTGTAAGGTTGTTAAAAAATTAACTTTTGGGTGAAGAAACAACAGGGTAAGTAAAAAAGGAGAATGACACATGGCAGAGAGAATTACAGGACATACAGAATTGATCGGGCTGATGGCATATCCGATCAGACATTCCAGCTCACCGGCAATGCACAATGAAGCATTTGCCACATTAGGACTTGACTATGCATATTTGGCGTTTGAAGTTGACAATGACACATTAGAGGATGCGGTAAAAGGACTGCGCGCCTTGAAACTGAAAGGTTCCAACGTTTCTATGCCGAACAAGACAGTCGTAGGCAAATACTTAGATAAGCTTTCACCGGCAGCAGAAATGGCCGGAGCAGTCAACACGATCGTCAATGAAGACGGAGTTTTGACAGGACATATCACCGACGGAATCGGCTACATGCAGTCATTGAAAGACAATGACATCGATGTGATCGGTAAAAAAATGACAATCACAGGGGCAGGCGGAGCAGCAACGGCAATCGAAATCCAGGCGGCATTAGACGGTGTCAAAGAAATGTCAATCTTTAATATTAAAGATAAGTTCTGGGAGAACGCGGAGAAAACTGTTGAGAAGATCCGTGCAAACACAGACTGCATCGTAAATCTTTACGACCTTGATGATAAAGATAAATTAAAAGAAGAGATCGCAGACAGCTATCTGTTCGCACAGGCAACAGGTGTGGGAATGAAACCTTTAGAGGGACAATCAGTAATTCCTGACGCGTCATTCTTACGTCCGGACTTGATTGTCACTGATACAATTTATGCACCGAGAGAGACTGCACTTTTAAAGATGGCAAAAGAAGCCGGATGCAAGACAATGAACGGTCTTGGTATGATGCTGTTCCAGGGAGACGCTGCATTCCACCTGTGGACCGGAAAACATATGCCGATCGATCACATGAAAGAAGTATTGGATATTAAATACGACTAAACTTAGAGAGGAAATTTGAGAGGAATCAATTATGAACAAAAAATATTATCCCAGTGCGTTTATCTTATATTTAAATTATTTTATCCATGGTATCGGAGCATCTGTCTTAGGACAGGTGGCAGTAAAAGAAACCCTGGTAAAACAGTGGGGAGCATCAGACATCGGTCTTGTTACAATGGTAGCTGCCGCATTAGGATTGGGAAGGCTGATTGCCCTTCCGTTTGCAGGACCTCTTTCTGATAAGCTGGGAAGAAAAGTTGCATCCATTATCGGCGCAGGCTCCTATGCGATCTTTTTCTTAGGACTTGCCATGTCACCGAATATGACCGTTGCATATATCGCGGCAATTCTGGGAGGTATCGCAAACTCTTTCCTTGACACAGGCGTTATTCCGGCATGTGTTGAGATTCTCGCACCGAGATCCAGTATGGCAACGATGCTTACCAAGTTTTCAATCTCCTGTTCACAGCTGTTAATGCCGTTTATGATCGGTGCTATCGTTGGAGCAAACCTTTCCTTAAATGTATTATTATACGTATGCGGTGCTGCCATCGCTATCATCGGAGTGCTCGTTTTATTCGCGCCTCTTCCGAAAATGGAAACAGCAGGCGGAGCAAAATCTTCTCTGATCCAGGATATCAAACACGCAAACTTCTCACTGGAAAGCATTGCGCTGATCATCATCGGATTTACAGGAACAGCAACATTCCAGCTCTGGCTGAACTGTGCTCAGGATTTCGCGAAGGAATATGCAAAGATTGGTGATCCTTCTGTCATGCAGACTTACTACAGCACAGGATCTCTCGTAGCTATTGTCGTTACAACTGTTTTAGTTAATAAGATAAAAGGGGTAAGATTCTTATTTGTATATCCTCTGATCGCAACGATTATGATTGCGCTTGTTTATCTGCTGAGAACTCCTTCTATCTGCTACATCGGATCAGCAGTTGTCGGATATTCCGCAGGAGCCGTTGTACTTCAGCTTGTGACAGCGACCGCCAACGATCTGTTCCCGAAAATCAAAGGAACCATCACGAGTATCGTTATGATCGCGTCCAGCTTATCGAACTATACAATCCTTTCTCTGGCTGGTACAATGGATAAAGCAGACATTTTATTAATGAACATTGGAATCACTGTTGTCGGAGTATTGTTGGCTCTGTTTGTCAATGTGAGATACAAGGCAATGGAAGAGAAAGCTTAATAAGGAGTAAAGAATGAATCCAGTAAAAGTTAGAAATGTAGAGATTGGAACGGGTGTTCCCAAGATTTGTGTGCCGATTGTCGGCGTGACAAAGGAAGAGATCATCGCCGAGGCAAAGTCTTTCGGGGAGATCCCGGTAGATGTTGTGGAATGGCGCGTGGACTGGTTTGAGGGAGTCTTCGATTTTGCCAAAGTAGAAGATGTGTTAAAAGATCTGAGAGAAGCCCTTGGGGAGACGCCGATCCTCTTTACCTTCCGTACATCCAAAGAAGGCGGGGAGAAAGCGATCGAAGCAGGTCCGTATGCAGAATTAAATAAAAACGCAGCTAAAACCGGATATGTGGATCTGGTAGATGTGGAAGTGTTTACAGGGGATGATATCGTAAAAGATATTGTGGCAGCAGCACATGAGTGTGGTGTAAAGGTTGTAGCTTCCAATCATGACTTTGATAAGACGCCTGCAAAAGAAGAAATCGTAAGCAGACTTGTAAAGATGCAGGAATTAGGAGCTGATATTCCTAAGATTGCTGTGATGCCGACCTGCAGAAGAGATGTGCTTACATTGCTCTCGGCTACGGAAGAAATGTATACAGATCATGCAGACCGTCCGATCATCACCATGTCAATGGCCGGAACAGGACTGATCAGCCGTCTCTGCGGAGAAGTCTTTGGTTCAGCGCTCACATTCGGCGCAGCGAAAAAAGCGTCCGCTCCGGGTCAGGCAGCAGTCAATGAATTAAATGATATGCTTCAGTTCCTCCACGCAAATCAGGGACTGTAGAATTATAAAAACAAAACGACAGTAAGATAAAAGCGGATAATCTGAAACCAGGTTATCTGCTTTTTATGTGGGAGAATTGCGGCTGATTCACAACTGCAGGGCATTTGGGTTCAAAGAAAATCTGCAAAATTGATAGATAAAAATTATTAATTCTATTTGAAAAATCTATTTGTGGAATCAATTATTTCCATGTATAATATAGTGGATTGGTTGTTAAAAAATTAACTTTTGGATGCTGTAATAATTACAGGCGGGGAAGCATGTTCAAATAGATAGAATTATGCTGAGAACAGCAGGGCTCCGCTTACAAAAGAGAGGTATGAAGATGCTAAAGTGGTTAGATGAGAATTTAGAAGAGTTTTTAATGGGAGTTTTCCTGGTGGGAATGGTCCTGATCATGGGTATTCAGGTTTTGGCGCGTTATGTTCTGGGAGCATCCCTTTCCTGGTCGGAGGAGATCACAAGATACCTGTTCATCTGGTCGGGATTTATCAGTGTCAGCTACTGCACAAAAAAGTGTATTTCCATTAAAATTGAACAGTTTGTGGCAATGTTTCCTAAAAGGGGAAGGGCCATCTTTAAAGTGGTGAACCATACCATTGAACTGGCGTTGTTCCTGTATCTGATCCCGTACTCTGTCCTGTATTTAAAAAGTGCATTTGAGAGCGGACAAGTCAGCCCTGCATGCCATATTCCAATGTACTACATACAGGCAGCACCGCTGGTGAGTTTCCTGCTGGTGACAATCCGTATTTTACAGAGATGGCTGATTGAGTTTAAAATCGCAGTTGGAAAGGATCAGGAGGTGTAGGTATGTCAGCGTTATCAGTTTTTATTATTTTCTTTTTGTGTTTGATCATCGCGATCCCGATTTCCATTGGACTCGGTATTGTGTCAGTACTTCCGGGAATTTTTGATTCTTCTTTTACCGCAAGCGGTCAGTTTGTCATCCGATCTATGCTTGGGGGAATCGACAGTTTTCCGCTGCTGGCGGTGCCGATGTTTGTATTATCAGGCATGGTGATGGCAAAGGGCGGAATTTCAAAAAAGATTTTTGATGTTTTTGTATATTTTATTGGAAAATTTACAGCGGGAATGCCATGTGCAGTTATTGTTACGTGTCTTTTTTATGGAGCAATTTCAGGTTCAGCGCCGGCGACGGTGGCTGCAGTGGGCAGTATGACGATCCCGATTTTAATTAAGCTCGGTTATGATAAAAAATTTGCCACAGCGATCGTTGCGGTTTCAGGAGGACTGGGTGTCATTATCCCTCCAAGTATTCCTTTTATTATGTACGGAATGGCATCCGGACAGTCTGTCAGTGACCTGTTTATCGCCGGGATTCTTCCCGGGATTTCTATCGGTCTGCTGCTGATGGTATATGCTGTTTTTTACTGCAGAAAACATGGGGAAGATAAAGAAAAGATACGAAAAGAAGTACAGGCGCTTCATGACAAAGGTCTGCTTACTGTGCTGAAAGACAGTTTTTTTGCGCTGCTCAGTCCGGTTATTATCCTCGGCTGTATTTATACTGGTGTGGCTTCCCCTACAGAAGCGGCGGTGATTTCTGTTTTTTATTCTGTATTCGTAAGCTTATTTGTCTACAAGAGTATCCATATAAAAGATTTATGGGGAGTAATGATCGAGGGAATCCGTACCTACGCGCCTATCTTATTTATACTTGCAGCATCCGTCGCATTTTCAAGAGTCCTGACTCTGATGCAGGTTCCTCAGACAGTCAGCGAGTGGATTCTCGGAACATTCCACAATGAAATTGTCATTCTGCTGGTAATCAACGTCTTCTTACTGCTTGTGGGTATGGTTATGGATACGACACCGGCTATTTTGATTCTGACACCGATTCTGATGCCGATTGCAGTAGGCGTTGGAATGAATCCAATTCATTTCGGTGTGATGATGGTGGTCAATCTGGCGATCGGTTTTGTTACCCCGCCGATTGGAGTGAATCTGTTTGTGGCTTCTTCACTGACACAGATTCCTGTAGTGGATATTGCCAAAAAAGCCATGCCTCTGATTGCATGTTTCCTGGTGGCTCTGTTACTGATTACATTTATACCGCAGATCAGCCTTGCGCTGTTATAGGAGGGGGATACAGATGAAAAGACTTAGAAGATTTACCATTGCAGCATTATGTATCATCTCTGCGTTTGTGCTGGGAGGATGCGGGAAAAAAAGTTCCGATGGAGTGCAGCGGTATGCCTGGCCGCTGGGGACCTCCAGTCCTGAGGACACAGTGACTCAGCTTTATTCACAAAAGTTTGCCGATGAGGTGAACCGGCTGAGCAAAGGAAAAATGAAGATTGAAGTTTATCCCAACAGTACGCTGGGAGGAGACAGAGAACTGCTTGAGAGCTGTTCTGACGGTGATATTCCTTTCGTCGTGCAGAATACAGCACCGCAGGTTACTTTTATGCCGGATACCGCTGTCTTTGACCTGCCAAGTGCCTTTGCTACGATTGCCGAGGCAAGAGCTGCCGTGGACAATCCTGTATTTTATAAGAAGATGGAAAAGGTCTATGAAAAAGGCGGATTTAAGCTGCTCGGTTATGCGGACCAGGGATTCCGTGTCATGTCTACCAACAAAGAGGTGAAGTCAATCGATGACTTTAAAGGACAGAAAATCCGTACCATGGAAAACAGCTATCATATGGATTTCTGGAAGGCACTGAAAGCCAATCCGACACCGATGACATTCAGTGAGGTATATATCGGTCTCCAGCAGAAGACGATAGACGCACAGGAAAATCCATACGAGGTCATTGTGTCAAGCAAACTTTATGAACAGCAGGATTATGTGGTGGAAACAAATCACCTGCCCCATTATATTTCTCTGATTGTAAGTGATGAATTTTATAAAGACCTTCCGAAAGATCAGCAGAAGATTATTTCTGAGGCGGCAGAGACAGCAAAGGAATATGCAAGGAAAGCTTCGGATGAACGGATCGAAGACCGGATGAAGGTCATAAAAGACAGTGGTACGAAGATTGTGAGGCTGGATAAGAAAACTCAGGAGGACGTAAGGAAAGCGTCTTCCGACATATATAAAAGCATTGAGGAAAATGTATCAAAAGATGTTTTTGATGCATATTTGAACCAGAAGTAAGATCAGCAGGCACTTTTATTGGAAAACAGTAAAAGTGCCTGTTCTTTATTGCTTAAGAAAATTTAAAACACAGGATAATTTATGAAAAAAGCAAAATACCTGCTTGAAAATCGCGACAGAGTTCCTATTCTCAGATGTAAGGACGAAAAATGGACAAGATAGTTCAGCAGAAGTGAAATATCGATGCTTTTAGGATCAGCTTATTTTGACTATAATGATATCATATTCAGAAATGATAGGAGGATATTATGGCAGAAAGAATTACAGGACATACGGAATTGATCGGGCTGATGGCGTATCCGATCAGACACTCCAGTTCGCCGGCAATGCACAACGAGGCATTTGCACAGCTGGGACTTGATTATGCGTATCTTGCATTTGAGGTGACCAATGAGACCCTTGAAGATGCAGTAAAAGGGATCCGTGCTCTGCAGCTGAAGGGCTCCAATGTTTCCATGCCGAATAAAACGGTAGTAGGACAATATTTGGATGAACTTTCACCCGCAGCTAAACTTTGCGGTGCGGTAAACACCATTGTGAACGAGAATGGAAAGCTGACCGGACATATAACGGACGGAATAGGCTATATGGCATCATTAAAGGACAACGGAATTGACGTCATCGGAAAGAAAATGACCATTGCCGGAGCCGGTGGTGCTGCCACAGCTATTGAGATCCAGGCCGCGCTGGACGGAGTAAAAGAAATGTCGATCTTTAATATCAAAGATAAGTTTTGGGAAAACGCTGAGAAGACCATTGAAAAGATTCGAGCAAATACAGACTGTGTGGTAAATCTCTATGATCTGGATGACAAAGATAAGCTGAAGGAAGAAATCGCTGACAGCTATCTTTTCGCACAGGCAACAGGGGTGGGAATGAAACCTCTGGAGGGACAGTCTGTAATACCAGACACCTCATTTTTGAGACCGGATCTGATTGTGACAGATACTGTATATGCACCGCGGCAGACAAAGCTCTTGGAGCAGGCAGAAGAAGCCGGATGCAAATGTATGAACGGACTGGGAATGATGCTGTTCCAAGGGGACGCAGCTTTTCATCTATGGACAGGAAAACATATGCCGTTAGAACATATGAAAAAAGTTTTGGATATTCAGTATTAAATACAAGAGTTTAGAAAAGAGCATCTCAAGATGAGGTGCTCTTTTTGTGCTGATACAGTTCCCGGAATTTGAGCGGCGGATACTGCATTCTCTTCTGGAAGAGTTTTGAAAAATGATTGGTGTTCTCGTAGCCGATTTTTTTTGCAATGGAGACCAGAGAATCGGAAGTGTTGATCAGCATCCATTTTGCCTCATTCAGTCTGCGGTCAATCACATAATTAATCGGTGAGATTCCATATACCTTAGAAAATTCATGACTGATATGATCTGTGCTGATGTGAAATTGTTCAGCCAGTTTTTTCAAAGTGATTTGTGAGGCGTAATTTTCGTTGATATAAATTAAAATATCACGGGCAAAAGAGGAATCTTTATGACGCTCCGTTTTCGGATCGGCAAGGAAAAGTTCAAAATAAATGCTTGCCAGTGAAACGGCTAAGGCGTCACAGGCTGCCATATGAGTATCGGAAGAAAATTTTCTCAGCAAGTCTAATTCCTCAAACAGACGGTGGATATAGTTTTCATGGATACCGGAATCCATGGCAGGGCATACATTGGCAGGAAGCATAAATCCGTGATCGGACCGGCAGCATAATTTGTAATCTGAAATGGCACAGGTCCAGCAGTTCAGGGGATCATGTTCATCAGAAAAAAGGGAATGGATGGCACCCTGTTCTACAATGAGAATCATTCCTTTCTTCAGCTGATAGGAATTGGTATTGATGACATAAGTCCCGCTTCCTTTTGAAATATAGACCAGTTCGGTCTCGTTTTTATGTAAATGGTACTGGTAATTCCAGATGGGATTATTATAGCTGTGTGATAAACGGCAGATTTTTGGAGAATGATCCGGCTCAAATATTGGCCTCCGTACTTTCTCGCGATATTCCTCTAAGAACATAATGGCACTCCTTTGACTACAAGATAATTATTACATAATACAAGATAGTTGACTAAAAAATAAGAAAATCTGAAATAATCATACAGAATATTGGATAGAAAAGCAAGATAATTTTTATAATCTACAATTTACGTTGTAGAAAAATACAGGATAATTGATATAATTTCTGTAGTAAGTTATGCAGATGAATTACTGACAGTTTTGTGAAAAAAATAACATGTAATAGTTTTCAGGAGGAGAAAAATGAAACAGGAAAAACGTTATAAGCATTTGTACCCAACAGCATTTATGCTGTACGTTACATTCTTTGTCCATGGTTTTGGAGCAGCGATCATAGGACAGAATGTAACTTCCCTTCAGCAGCAGTGGGGGACCACAGCGGCCGGAGTTGTTGCCGTGACATCAGCGCTTGGAATCGGACGTCTGATTACATATCCATTTTCAGGAGCATTGTCTGACCGGTTCGGAAGAAGACCAATCACTTTGATCGGAAGTTTTGTCTACGTCTTGTTCTTTGCCGGAATCCTTGTATCTCCGAATGCTCAGGTCGGCTACTTTGTTGCAATGCTCTGCGGTGTTGCCAATGGATTTTTAGACTCCGGCGTTATTCCGGGAGCGATGGAAATCCTGGAGGATTCAGGACTTGCAAGTATTCTTACGAAGCTGGTCATCTCCATTGCTCAGTATATTCTGCCAATGATGATTGCCTATCTGCTGGCAAATGACATGTGGTATGGCTGGACATTTGTCTTTTGTATTATTATCCTGATCGTCAATGCACTGCTGCTGACAAGAGCCAAATTTGCGCCGCAGCCGAAAGTAGAGACAGAAAACGGAGAGAAAGTAAAAGGTTTCGTGGGAGTTTCCAAGGCATCAAAATTTGCAGTGGAAGGAATTGCACTGATCGTTATCGGTTATACCTGTACAGCAACATTCCAGATCTTTTTGGCTGTAAATAAAAGTTATGGAATGGACGTGCTGGGAATGACAGAAGGGGCTGCCGGGCAGATTCAGTCTATGTATTCTTTAGGTTCTATCCTTATGGTCGTAGCTACAACATTTCTGCTGAAATGGATCAAACCTGTCAAATTTATTTTGATCTGCCCGATCATCGCAGGAGCGACAGAATTTTTAATGTTTGTTTCGAGAAATACGACGCTGGCAGTGGCAGGCGGTTTCATTGTCGGCGCAACGGCAGCAGGGGGTGTGCTTCAGCTGGTGACAGCTACAATGACAGACCTGTTTCCGGCTTCCAAGGCGAAATGTGTCAGCGCAGTTATGATTGCAGGAGCTCTTTCCCAGTTTTCAGCGACGGTAATGGCAAGTAAACTGGCTGAAATGTTCGGTATGGAATATTCCCTGCTGGTAGCTGTAGGATTTACCGTTTTAGGAATTGTTTTGGCGGTTGTTGTAAATATCCGCTATTCAATCATTGAAAAGTCTTTGGCAGCAGAGGGAAAGAGTCTGTAATCAATATGATAAACAAAAAGTATTATTTCAACAGGAGGTCTGAGTATGCGTAAGCCAGAAAAGAAAGGTACAAAAGTGCAGATAATGACTGCAAGAGAGGCCGTAGAATTAATAGATGACGGAGATACTCTGGCGGTTTGCGGAGCCGGAGGAGGCATTGTAGATCCGTCTTCATTGATCGAAGCTCTGAAAGACAGATATGTGGAGACAAAGGAGCCCAAAAATTTGACGCTGTGGCATTCCAGCGGATTGGGAGACCGTGGGGACCGCGGAATGTCACCACTGGCTCAAAAAGGCATGGTGAAGCGTGCGATCGGAGGACACTGGGGGCAGTCACCGCGTCTGGCTGAGATGGCAGAGAGAAATGAGATCGAAGCCTATAATTTTCCGCAGGGAGTCATGGCGCAGCTGGTCAGAAGCGCAGCCGCCGGCCATCCCGGTATTTTATCTCATGTGGGGCTTGGAACCTTTGTGGATCCTAGAAACGAAGGCGGTAAATTAAATGACGTGACACAAGAAGATCTCATCCGTCTGATGGAGATAGAAGGGAAGGAGTGGCTGTTTTATCCGGCAGTTCCTTTGGATGTATGTTTTATACGTGCTACAACTGTGGACACAGAAGGATATGCTTCTCTGGAAGATGAGATCACTTATATGGATATTCTGGCAACGGCCCAGGCAGTCCATAACAACGGAGGTCTTGTGATTCTGCAGGCAAAACGTGTCGTAAAAGCCGGGAGCATCCATCCGAAAAAAGTGACCATTCCCGGATATCTTGTAGATGTTGTCGTTGTAAATCCGGAGCAGGAACAGCTTTACAATGGCTCTGACCGGTTCTTTTCCGGAGACTATACTGCAGAGGATGGAGAAGCAGAACCTCTTGTGCTGGACCAGAGGAAAGTTGTTGCACGGCGTGCTCTGATGGAGATCGCACCGGGCAACGTGGGCAATGTAGGTGTAGGAATCGCCGATGGTATCGGAACAGTTGCAAGAGAAGAAGGTGTAGGAGATAAATTTACACTGACCGTAGAGACCGGCCCGGTGGGAGGTGCTACTGCCCAGGGGATTTTCTTTGGAGCAAGTATCAATTCAAAGGCGCTGATGTCGATGCCGGCACAGTTCGACTTCTATGACGGAGGCGGACTGGAGGTAGCGTTCTTAAGCTTTGCTGAGCTGGATGCGAAAGGAAATGTCAACGTACATAAATTTAACGGAAAGATCATGGGAACCGGAGGGTTTGTAAACATTTGTGCGGGTTCTAAAAAAGTGGTACTGTGCGGAACCTTGCGTGCCGGAGGACTGAAGACAGAAGTCGGTGACGGAAAAATACAGATCAAACAGGAAGGAAAATTTGAAAAGATGGTTCCTGAATGTTCCGAGATTACGTTCAGCGGAGAACAGGCATTAAAACAGGGGCAGGAAGTCGTATTTATTACAGAACGGGCCGTATTCACTCTCACAGAAGAAGGTGTGGTTCTTACAGAGGCTGCTCCGGGTGTGGATGTCAAAAAAGATATCATCGATCAGATGGGATTTGAACCAATTATTTCAGAAAATCTGAAACAGATGGATCAAAGAATCTTCACCGATGGAGTCATGGGGATCTATGATGAATTTATGAAAGGTTCTTTTTAGAAAAACAGTAGTTAAAGAAACAATCAAGTACATATAAAAAAGGAGATTATGATGAGTAAAATTGCAAAAGTTGAAATTCCACTGCACGTTGGCGATACAGCAGAATTTACAAAGACAGTGACAGAAACCGATGTTTATTTATTTGGCGGTATTACAGCAGATTACAGCCAGATGCATTTCAATGAAGAATATATGAAAAAGACAATGTACGGAACAAGGATTGTTCATGGAATCCTTACATTTGCCATTGGCTGTACGGCATCTACGAAAATACAGGAACAGGTAAAATCACCAGTGCCGAGTGCTTCCTATGGATATGACAGACTCCGTTTTATCAAACCGGTATTTTTTGGTGATACCTTGACATGCAGATATACAGTCGATAGAGTGGAAGAAGAGACAAACAAAACATTTTCTAAGCTGGAGATATTTAACCAGCACGGCGAGATCGTCGTTGCCGCGGTACATATTCTTAAGTTCTTCCCGCTGGAAGACGACAAATAATTATATTTACAAGAAAAGGAGAATATCAATGAAAATTTGTATGTTGGGAACCGGTTCTCTTGGAAGCACAATTGGAGGCACTTTAGCACAGGGCGGGTCTGAAGTTTATTTTGTGGACCAGTGGAAGGAACACATAGATAAGATCAATGAAAACGGTCTGAAAATGACAGATGAAAAGGAAGAATGGTTTGTAAAGGTGGATGCCCGGACTTCAGCGGAAGGGATAGGACCAGTGGATCTGGTAATCGTACTTGTAAAATCATTTGCAACCAAAGAAGCAGTGGCACAGCTGAAAAAGACGAATGTGATCGGATCAGAGACTCTTGTTATGTCCCTTCAGAACGGTCTGGGCAATGAGGAGACGATTGCAGAAGTCGTTGGGGAAGACAATGTCATCAGCGGAAAAACTTATGTAGGAGGACGCCTGCTGGAACCTGGATATGTCAGTGCGGGAGTGAAAGGCAAATATACTTATATAGGTGAGCTGACAGGAAAGATCACAGACAGAATTCAGGCAGTATGTGAGGAATTTAATAAAGCCGGACTGCTGTGTGAAGTCAGTGACAATATCAAAGGTCTGATTTGGGATAAGCTGCTGATCAATGTGGCTGCCGGGGCTCTCTGCGGCATTACCAGACTTCCTTACGGGCCATTATATGAAGAAGATTATATAAAGGATACAGCGGTCGAAGCCATCCAGGAAGGAATTAACGTGGCCAAAGCCGCCGGAGTAAAATTAAAATCCGAAGATCCTGAATACGCATGGTATGCTGCCAGTGAGGGACTTCCCGGAACATTCAAGACTTCCATTTTACAGAGCCTTGAAATGAAACGCCCGACCGAAATTGATTTCATTAACGGATCTGTTGTAGAGTGGGGTAAAAAATTCGGTATTGCTACACCAGTAAACAAAACCCTTGTGACATGCGTCAAAGGAATTGAGAAATTTTTGCTGGAATACGAACCGAGTCTGAAAAAATAGGAGGATCATATGGCTTCATATTTAGAACACATGGCTCTCCGCGTAAAAGATCTGGACTGGCATATCCGTTTTTTTGAAGATGTATTTGATATGCCTGTGCGCATGGAACTGGGAGAGGCGCCTAACAGAAAAGTATGGCTGCATGCCGGAATACAGCTCAATGAGGCGGTCGACTATGAAGGACCGGAAGGACGCGCGGATCATATGGGGATTATGACCGAAGATGTGGATGCGGTTTTGGAAAAGGCTTATCGTTTAGGAGTAAAAGAACTGCCGCAGGGACACAACTGGTTTGAACTTCCGAGCGGACTGTGTATTGAGGTGATTGCCGGAAAAACAGATGTATTGAAAGAAATAATAGAGAAAAAGCCCTGGATAGAATAACGGAGGAATTTGAAAATGAAAAAAGTAATGATGCTTCACTGTGTCAATCACAATATGTATGGAAAACGTGACCCGGAACAGTATGGAACGATCACTTTGGATGAGATTAATGAGCTGATTGAAAAAACCGCAAAAGAGACCGGGATTCAGGTGGACACGTTTCAAAGCAATCATGAAGGTGAAATGGTAGACAAGATTCACCAGGTATTCTACGAAAAATATGACGGTGTCATCATCAATCCGGGCGCATGGACTCATTATAACTATGCCATCCATGATGCGCTGGAAATATTAGAGTGCCCGATTCTTGAGGTTCATATGTCAAATATCTTTAACAGAGAAGATTTTCGTTCCCACTCCGTCATAGCTCCTGTTGCGGCAGGGATGATAGCAGGTATGGGCGAATCTGCTTATACTCTTGCAGTAAAAGCCTTTGCTGAAATGTTTGAAAGATCAAGTAAATAAAACTTGACCACAGCAGGCGGTCAGCCTGATTCCCCTGAAAGAGAAGCGCTTTAAGTCAAGAAACTTGCACCTGCTGGAGTTATACTATATAATAAAAGAAAATATTGCCTGCAAAATCATTGGCAAATGCTGGTCAGGGGGAGTATATACCAGATGATGAATAAAAAGTGCAAAGCGGCTGTTTTACTTCTGCTGTGTGTCTTGTTTCTGGCCTCGTGCAGGGGAAACCGTGACAAGGACAAAAAACAGATAAAAGAAGAGTCATATACAGTGATAAAAGATTCCACCGGGCGAAAAGTAAAGATAAAAAAGGAACCGAAAAAAGTAGTAGCGTTATCGGCGTCCCTGTCGGATGTATGGCTGCTCTCCGGAGGGGAATTATGCGGAGCTACTGCAGATGTGCTGGAAGAAGAGGTAGTCCACGAAAATCTTAACAAAAAAAAGATTAAAAATGTTGGTTCTGTCAAACATCCGGATCTGGATGCTGTTCTTTCCCTGAAACCGGATTTGGTTCTGATTTCAGGAAATATTGAGGAGCAGATGGATACAGCTGAGACTCTAAAGAAAGAAGATATTCCATATTATATCGTCAGGATGAATACTCTGGACGATTTCCTGACCGTTTTAAAACAAATGACGGAAGTAACCGGAGAAGAAGATAATTATGAGGAGTATGGAGAGAAAGCAAGGAAGGAAGCGGATTACCTGCTGAAGCAAGTACCAAAAGGAAGGAAAACGACTGCACTGGTGCTCAGAGCTTATTCTGCAGACATCAAGGTAAAGACAGAGGAAAATGTCGTCTGCAATATCCTGCAGGACATCGGAGTAAAAAATGCAGCCGCGAACAATACAAATCTTTCGGAAAATAAAACTCCTTCACTGGAGGCCATATCAGAGAGTGATCCGGATTATATTTTTGTCACAACCATGGGAGACAGAAAGCTTGCCCTGAAAAAACTTCATGATACTCTGGAAACGGGATCCGGCTGGGAAGATCTGAAGGCTGTGAAGCAGAAGCATATTGTTATTCTTCCGAAAGAATTGTATCAGTATAAGCCAAACAGCCGGTGGAGCGAAGCCTATGAGTATATTCTGTCGATTGTATATCCTGATACTTTTCATTCGTCAGTGGAAGAGAGCAAATAAACAATAAAAAGATTGTACATTTAAGAGAAAACAAAAGAAAGAGACCCCATTGGAATCAATGCTTTTAACATGTTCCAATGGGGTCGTTTTTATTTTGTGAATGTTTGAATGATTACTTTCAGGGCATCCGGATTTTCTTGTATCCAGTCAGAATATGAATTGTGTTTTTCCTGCACTGCATGTCCGATTTCTATTAAGAAGTCCGGAATATCTGCTTCAAGAATGGTTCCGGCATCCTCACCGAACTGTGCATTGCCCTGCGTTTCCTCTCCGCCGATATACAGCTGGAAGGCTGGAAGAGGTTTTTTGTCAATAACCTTTGTGGCTCCGCGAAAGCCAAGCGTCCCAATCTGGTGAGTTCCGCAGGAAGACGGACAGCCGGAGATATGAATCTTTGGGAGCACGCCATCCGCAAAATCTAAAGGCCGGATCTTGTCCATAATGGTGTTATATAATTTCTGGGAATCTCTGAGACCTACCTGGCAGATTCCGCTTCCAATACACGCTACCGAAGTCTCAAATAAATTGGAGGCACTGTCTTTTGTAAGCTCCAGAAGTTCGAGGGCTTCGTCCTTATTGCAGTTTATAAAGTACAGGCTCTCATCTGGAGAGATTCTTAAAACCACCTGGTCCATCTTCTGGACAGCTTTATTGATCGGTGCGATCAGCTCCGGCGGGATATTGCCTCCAAACGGATGATACAAAACGCTGTAAAGACCGTCCTGTTTCTGGGCGGTGATGCGGAAGTTTTCCTCGAGGTAGCCGCAGCCCTCTTTTATTATAGGAACTTCCTGTACATTGAGGTCCAGGGAATCTTCAGCCATTACCTTGCTGAGATTCTCAAGGAAAGCAGTCCTGTAGCCTTCCGGGCCCAAAGTGTCCTGCATATACCGTGTTCTGGCCTTTCCGCGGTTTTCGTAGTTGCCATACTGTACAAATGTCAGAATCATGGCTTTAATATAGTACAGTACTTTCGAGGGATCTATTCCTTCGTCTACGAGTACACCCATTTTAGGGTTGTTTCCAAGGCCGCCGGCGCTGTAAACGTCGAAGGTGTGATCCCTGCGGGCAACAAATCCAAGATCACGGAAGGTGGCGTGCGTCACATTCTTTGGAGAATTAGAGAAACAGACCTTCAGCTTTCTGGGCATTTTCACCTGTTTAATGAAAGTCAGGAGAAAATCGGCGGCTTCCCTTGCATATGGAAGCACGTCAAAGTACTCTTCTTTTTCTACTCCGGAGAGAGGGGAAACCATGACATTTCTGGGAAAGTCACCGCCGCCTCCTCTGGTGATAATATCATGCTCAAACGCTTCCTCGATAAGAGAGGAGACGGTAACATCACTTAGATTGTGTACCTGTACGGTTTGACAGGTGGTCAGATGGAGTTTGTCAATCTTATACTTTTCAACACTGTCTGCAATAAACTGAAGTTTGTCTTTCGTGATTTCTCCGCCGGTAAACCGAAGTCTCAGCATACTGGAACCGCCGCCTCTCTGTGCGTAGCTTCCAAAGCCTCCTGAAAAACCTTTGTATTCTTTCACGCTGATTTCTTTTTGATAAAACTTTCTTGTCATTAAATGAAATTCGGCCAGATCGGCCTGAAATTCTTTTTTTAGTTCCTGATCCATGTGATTCTCCTTTGCCATGTAGTTTGCATTGCTATAATTATAGCATTTCTTCTAGTGCACGTCCATATTCAGAGGAATTTGGATTTTTTTTAGTTATATGCTAGAATAGGACAAAAGAAAAATAAAGGATGGATACACAGAAGATGTTTGAGAAATTTTACCCGAATGAATATATGGACAGTACTTATTCCATTGACTTTAAAGCATATTATGACAGAGGATACCGGGGGATTTTATTTGATGTAGATAATACCCTGGTGCCTCACAATGCACCTGCAGATGACCGGGCAGTCCGTTTTTTCAGGGAACTGAAGGACATCGGCTTTGATTTTTGTTTTATGTCCAATAACAAGGAACCCAGAGTGAAGAAGTTTTGTGAGGCAGTGGAGGGGACTCATTATATTTACAAAGCAAATAAACCCATGGTTGGAAGCTATGAAAAAGGTATGAGATTAATGGGGACGGACCGGACCAATACATTGTTTGTGGGGGATCAGCTGTTTACGGATGTCTATGGTGCCAATCGCGCGAAAGTTTACAGTATTCTCGTAAAACCTATGAATCCTAAAGAAGAGATACAGATTGTACTAAAAAGATATATTGAGAAGATTGTCCTGCATTTTTACAAGAAAAAATAAGAGGCATAGATTATGAAATATGAGAAATTGTCAAAGAGGGCATTGTATTGCATGTATGCTGCGGGTGCGGCGGTTGGAGCAGCTGCGCTGGCGGTAATTGGGGCGGTGAATTACTTCTGGCTCTTTCCGGCTGACATCGGGACTGGAAAACTGATATCATTAATTTTGGTGATCCTGACCTTGTTTGACATGCTGCTCAGCCCGGTATTCAGATTTTACAGATACCGTTACAGCATCAATGAGGAATGTATTGACATTAAGGAAGGGTATCTGTTTGTAAAGAGAGATATCGTTCCCATTGAAAGGCTGCATAAACTCCAGACGGCAAAGGGCCCGATTGATCAGATCTTTAAGGTGGCAAAGGTCGTCGTGACAACGGCAGGCGGTGATGTGACGATCCGGTTTCTGGATGAGGAGAAAGCAGAACAGATTGCAGAGAGCCTTAGAAACCGTATTAATGAAATTGTGACAGAGCAAAGGGAAGAGGTGTATGGAGAATAAGATCAGGTTCCGCAATCATATTTCAATTGTGGCAGAGCGGATGGGAAGCATATTCCTCTTTTTGTTTTTTGCCCTTATGGGCGGATTTGCCCAGAATCTGAAGACGATTGCAAAAAAAGATATCAGGCTGGATGCAGACTTTGCAGAAGTACTGCTGCCGATGCTTGGAGTTCTGGCCGTCATTGGGCTGATCATTGTCTGGCAGGTGGTGGTCTGGTCTAAAACATATATATCGATTGCAGAAAATACCATTGTTATAGAGCGGAATACACTGAACCGCCGGAAAAACACCATAGGAATTAAAAATATTTCTAATGTAAATATAGAGCAGAACCTGTTTGAGATGCTTATGGGAACCTGTAAGGTGAAGCTTGACACCAATAGTCTGTCTACGGCGGACAAGACGGATGTCAAGATCGTACTGAAGAAGGCTGATGCGGAAAATTTCCGCCGAACAGTCATGATGCTTCTGCACCAGACGGAAACAGGAGAAGCAGATGAACCGGCGGCTGTGTATGATCTGGAACAAGCCATGGAGTACGATATGACGGCGGGATTGGGTGACATGCTGGTCCACGGACTTTTTTCTGTCAATATCATCTCTGTTCTTGTGCTGCTTGGCTGTATTGTCGGAGCGGCAGATCTGTTCGTCCAGACGTTTGGTTCGGGAATGGCCGGAAAGAGTATAATAGCTGTGCTGGGGAGCGTGACTGTTATCATCTTTGTCTTTTTTTCTTCGCTGTGGGATATCGCTAAGGGGTTTATACAATATTATGATTTCAAGGCGAAGCGGCAGGGAAACAAAATATACTTGAGCTACGGCCTCTTTAAAAAAGTTCATTACACGATACCTGTAGAGAAAATTAATGCAGTGAAACTGACCCAGTCTCTGCAGGCAAGAATTACAGGAAGATATATGGCTGAGGTAATCAATGTGGGGATGGGAGATGACGGAACCGACCAGAAAGCATTTTTAGTTCTTTATTCGTCCAGGAACAGTATGCAGAATTATCTTCAGATGCTCCTGCCTGAGTTTTCTGATATTCTTGCTGCTCCTGCAGAGAAACAGCCCAGGGTGGTATGGGCCGCATGGCTGATTCCTTTTTCAGGATATCTTGTGGCGATTGCGGCAGGACTTTTGACTGTGCTGGAATTCAGGCCTGATTTTTTAAAGCAAACAGTCATTGCTGCCGCAGGAATGACACTATTGTTTTTGCTCTCTGCTGTCTGCAGATTTTTTACTGCCGGGGTATCCGTGAAAGAAGATTATCTGATACTCGTGCGTGGATACATGAGACGTTCTGTTATCTGTGTCAGCTACGATAAGATTCAGCATATAAATACCAAACAGAATTTTATAGCCCAAAAAACGGGCATTCAGAAAGGGAACCTACACCTGCTGGCCTCTGCGCTGAATATGACGCAGTCTGTCCCATATTTCAGAGAAGAGGAATTGGATGTTATCAAAAGCAGGATGCTGAAAATATCTCATGCGCAGTAACCACTGATTTGATTATGCGGGGAAACAAGAATAAAAAGACCTTAGGGGAAGCTATGATAGCTTGTTCCTAAGGTCTTTTACAGTCTGAGGGGATATTTATCAGTTGTTTTTTACAAGAAGTGATGTCTCTCCAGTGCAATCAGGATATCACGTCCCTCTTTGACACCTTCGATCATACGCCTGGTCTTTGCACTGTCACCGATGTTGAGAACTTCAATGCCCTCATCCACAAAATGGTCATACAGAGCCTGCAGAGCCGGTGTGGCAGACTGCATTCCGAGGCAGATAAATCCATAGTCAAAGTCTAATTCCAGATCCTTATAGTCATGGCGTACAATGAAAGATTTTTCTTTCACTTCCAAAAGGTTTGCATTCGGATACTGAGTTACTTTGTATTTTTCCATCAGTTCATTGGCGCCGGTTCTCGTGATCAGATCCAGATCTTCGCCAAAATGAGGTTTTTTCTCTACAATGGTCACATCGGCCTTTCTTGGAGCGAAAAATTCAACGACATCAAGGCCGACATTTCCGCCGCCGATGACAACTACTTTTTTACCGGCGAGATCTGTTTGTTCATATGATTTTACATTGTCAACCAAATCGAAGATGGTAGAGACATTGCCTTTCTCAAGATTTTCTTTGAGACCTTTGATATCCGGAAGCAGAGCATTGGAGCCGGTGGCATTGACTACAATATCCGGCTTGAATCCGTCAACGAACTCAGCGGTAGCTTCTACATTCTTGCAGATAAACAGGTTTTTGAGAGCCATAGCTCTTTTTTCCTGATATGCAGGGAAGTAACCGAGGCGTTTTTTGTTCGGCATACTGCCCACACGTCTGGCCAAACCACCCAGCTGATTGGTCTTTTCAATAAGAACTGTGGAGCACCCTACCTCTGCAGCAGTACATGCTGCTTCAAGGCCAGCAGTCCCGCCGCCGATGACAACGACATTGCAGGGTTTCTTAATGCGTTCTTTTTTATAGTTTTCTCCGCTTACTACAAATGGATTGACGGTACAGCGCATCGGCTTGTTGCTGAGCGTCGCAGTACATCCGTTGTTGCAGGAGATACATTTGTTGATATCATCCGTATTTCCGAACTGAACTTTGTTGACCCATTCAGGATCTGCGATGAGTCCGCGTCCGATACCGATCAGGTCAGACTGGCCGCTTTTCAGGATCTCATTGGCAATCTCAGGTTCACGGATATTTCCTTCTGCTGTACATGGTTTTCCTGTTTTCTTCTTAACAGCTTTTGACATATAAGATTTCCATCCGTCAGGGAGATAATCTGCGTCATGCTGATACTGAATCGTACAGGTAAGACCTGCGGATACGGCAAAGACGTCTACATACTCCTGGAAATATTCTACGATCTCCAAAGTGTCATTCAGTGAGTTACCGCCCTCTGTGAGCTCATCTGCACTGATTCTTAAAAAGATCGGAATGTTTTCGCCTACGACTTCACGGACAGCTTTTAATACAAGAGTCGTGAACCTTGCGCGGTTTTCCTTGGAACCGCCGAACTCATCTGTCCTGTCATTGGTCAGGGGAGATAAGAACTGGTTCAGAAGATAGCCGTGTCCTGCCTGGATCTCAACGGCATCAAAACCGGCTGTGACCGCACGTTTCGCGGCGTCTGCAAACTTCTGGACAATGCCGTGAATCTCTTCAATGGCAAGAGGTCTCGGAATATCTCCGCCTGCTTTTGACGGAATATCGGAAGCAGAAACAGGCTGGATGTTCGTCTCCGCGCCGTCGGAATCGGCACCGCCGTGGTTGAGCAGGATAGAAGCCTTGGAGCCATACTCATGGATAGCTTCACAGAGCTTGTACAGGCCATGGATATAATTGTCATGGTCAATTCTTAACTGGTTGGTGCTTAAAGAGCCCTGAGGGGATGCAACACTGGCACCTTCCACTGTGATGAGGCCAATGCCTCCTTTTGCGTGCTGTTTATAATATGCAATCAGCTTGTCGCTGACTTCTCCTGTTCGCTCAGCAAAATTTGTTCCAATCGGCGTCATGACGATACGGTTTTTCAATGTCATAGACTTTACGGTAAAGGGTTCAAATATATTGCGGAAATTCTTTGCTGCCATAGTTAGTTCCTCCATTTTTCTTTCTTTTTCACTGCAATAATTATATCAAACTGTGTATACAAATGCAATGAATATTATACCCACGGGGCACACCGTATTGAAAATCCTTCGGATGGGCGTGCCCCGCAGGGTAAAGTATGGTATACTCATAACTAAGAAAACCAATTCCGGAGGGATCATATGAATCTGAATCATCTGTATTATTTCAGAACACTGGCGAAAGAACAGCACTACACCAGGGCTGCCCACATTTTAAATATCACGCAGCCCAGTCTGAGTCATGCCATCAATGCTCTGGAAAAGGAGTTAAATGTCAAACTGTTTGAAAAAATCGGAAGGAATGCCAGGCTTACCAAAGAGGGTGAGCTTTTTTGCCGTTATGTGATACAGTCACTGGATATGCTGGATGAAGGAAGACGCGTGGTCGGTGAAGTATCCGGAATGGCCGGCGGATATATCGACATCGGATATATTTATACTCTGGGAAGTCATTTTATTCCGCAGAATATGAGTGACTACATGAAAGAGAATGAGGGCAAGAATATCCGGTTTTCTTTTGGACAGGGGACTACAGAGCAGATGATCGAGGAATTGAAGAAGGGCACCTATGATCTTGTATTTTCATCTTATAAAGAGGGTGAAGACCGGCTGAATTTCACCCCTGTTGTGGAAGAAGAGCTTGTGCTGATCACGCCAAAAGGACATCCTCTGGCAGAGAAAGAGGCCGTTGACCTGGCAAAGACAACGGATTATCCTTATATTATGTTTTCACGCAAAAGCGGTCTGAGGCCGTTTATCAATAAACTTTTTGCTGAGGTAAAAGCCCAGCCTTTCATCGCATATGAGGGGGAGGAGGACTCCTCTGTTGCAGGCCTTGTGGCCGCCGGGCTCGGGATTTCGATTGTGCCGAGGATTCCCATTCTGGAAACTATGGAGGTGGTGACGATCCCTATTAAGAGGCCTGAAATTAAGAGATATATCTATCTCGTCACACAGAAGGATAAATACCTCTCACCGATTGTTGAAGATTTTATAGGGTTTATTAAATCCCGGCACCAGATGTAAAACGATCTGGTACGGCTGAGCACAATATTGAAAGAAATGCCGGATTATGGTATACTGAACCACATTAGACTACGATTGAAGAAAAGCGAGGAACACAATGGGAAAGTTAGAAGAGATCAGAGAAAGACTGGAAGTCTGTGACAAACAGATTGTGTCGGTTCTGGAAGACCGGATGGACATTATCAAAGAGATTATGGAGTACAAAAAGGAGAACGGACTCCCGATTCTGCAGCCGGAACAGGAAAAGCGGCAGCGCAAAATGCTGAAAGAGCATGTAAAAGAAAATACATACAAAGAAGAGATTCTTGATATTTTTACGTATATTGTAGAAAACAGCCGCAGAATCCAGGCGAGGACATTGTTTACGCACAATATCTTCCTGATTGGATTTATGGGTGTGGGAAAGAGTACAGTATCCGACTATTTAAGCAAGATCCTTGCGTCGCCACAGGTGGAGATGGATCAGGTGATCGTCAATAAAGAACACATGTCGATCAACAAAATTTTCGAAGAGTACGGCGAGGAATATTTCAGAAACTGTGAGACAAACCTTCTGATCGAACTTCAGAAAAAGAATAATCAAATTGTCTCCTGCGGAGGCGGAGTGGCGATGAGGGAGATCAATGTCCGGGAGATGAAGAAGAACGGCAGGGTCGTTCTCCTGACTGCTTCACCGGAGACGATCCTTGAGCGTGTCAAAGACAGTGACGAACGTCCGCTGCTCAGAGGGCGCAAGAATACGGAGTATATTTCGGAACTGATGGAGATCCGGAGACCGAAGTACCGCGCGGCGGCAGATATCATTGTAGATACAGATCATAAAAATGTCGAAGAGATCGCGGAAGAGATTGTTGGAAAATTAACCCATCTATAAACTAGGAGGAATGAAGATGCAGGCATTTACCCATTACACACCGACAGAGATTGTTTTTGGAAAAGCTTCAGAGGACAAAGTGGCAGAACTGGCGAAGAAATATCACGGCTCCAGAGTGTTCGTTGTCTACGGAGGAGGCAGTGTCGTAAAGAGCGGGCTGCTTGAAAGAGTGACCGGGACACTGGAAGCGGCAGGGCTTAAGGTGGAGACCATCGGCGGAGTAAAACCGAATCCAAGACTTGATTTTGCCAGAGAAGCCGTTAAGAAAGCCATTGAATTCCAGGCAGATCTGATTCTTGCTGTGGGAGGCGGAAGTGTGATCGATACCGCGAAGGCAGTTTCCCACGGAGCCGCAAATCCGGATACGGATATCTGGGAGTTCTGGTCACGGAAAAAGAAAGTGGAGAAAACTCTGCCGGTAGGTGTGATTCTGACCCTTGCAGCCGCTGGAAGTGAGACCAGTGATTCAGCTGTCCTCACCAATACGGAGATTCAGGTAAAGAGAGGGCTCAGTACAGATCTGAACCGCCCTGAGTTTGCCATCATGAATCCGGAACTTACGTATACGCTTCCCAAGTATCAGGTGGGCTGCGGTATTGTCGACATTATGATGCATACACTGGACCGTTACTTTACGAAGACAAAGGGCAATCAGCTGACCGACGAGATCGCCGAAGGACTGCTTCGGACCGTGATCGCCAACGGAAGGATTGCGATCCAGGACTCTCATAATTACGAGAGCATGAGCGAGATCATGTGGTGCGGAAGTATTTCACATAACGGCCTGACCGGTCTTGGCGCTGAGAAAGATTTTGCTCCGCACCAGCTGGGACATGAACTGAGCGCCAAATTTGATATCGCCCACGGAGCCAGCCTTTCCGCCGTTTGGGGAGCCTGGGCAGAGTATTCCTGCATGGAAGATGTAGACCGGTTTGTGCGCTTTGCCGATAAGGTATGGGGAATTTCCGGGGACAATAAAGAAGAAGTGGCGCAAAAAGCGATCAACGCCACCGTAAATTACTTTAAGTCACTGGACATGCCGACCTGCTTTTCAGAAGCCAAAGAAATCGGCATTAAGACAGAGGACGAACTGTGGGCTATGGCCGACGGATGCTCCTACAAAGATACGAGGACCATAGGGGCTTTCCGTGTCTTAAATAAAGAAGATATCTTTAATGTATACAAATTGGCAAATAAATAGTTGATAAGAAGTACCATTTATTATAGAATGTTATAGAACAAAATGATTAAGGAGGAAATTACGATATGGTATCCGCAGGAGATTTTAAGAATGGGCTGACCATCGAATACGAAGGCAATATTTATCAGATTATTGAATTTCAGCATGTAAAGCCTGGAAAGGGAGCAGCCTTCGTACGCGCGAAGTTAAAAAATATCAAGAGTGGGGGAGCGATTGAAAAGTCTTTCCGTCCATCAGAGAAGTTTGAGAATGCTCACATCGAACGTAAAGAAATGCAGTATTTATATACAGACGGTGAATTATTCCATTTCATGGATCCGGAGACTTTTGATCAGATCGCATTGGACCCGGACACCATCGGAGATTCATTAAAGTTTGTAAAAGAAAATATGAACGTTACCCTCGTTTCACACAACGGGACTGTTTTCCAGGTGGAGGCTCCTCTGCATGTAGAACTTCTTGTTACCGAGTGTGAACCGGGAGAAAAAGGAAACACAGCTCAGGGCGCTACGAAGCCTTGTACGGTAGAGACGGGTGCGAATGTCAATGTCCCTCTGTTTGTCAACCAGGGTGATACATTGAAGATTGATACAAGAACCGGGGAATATTTATCCAGGGTATAAGCTTGTCAAAAAACCAGAAGATCCGGGGGATCATCTGCATTGTCCTGTCGGCGTTCTGCTTTGCATGGATGAATGCGTTTGTAAAGCTTTCCGGAGATCTTCCGTCGATTGAAAAGAGCTTTTTCAGGAATCTGGTAGCCCTGATCTTTGCATTTGTGATGATCAAAAGAAGCGGCGCCGGATTCCGTTTTCAGATGAAGAATTTACACTGGTTTATCCTAAGGTCCTTAGCAGGGACCTTAGGTATTTTTTGCAATTTTTATGCGGTGGATCATCTGGTGCTTTCGGATGCGTCTACGCTTAATAAATTGTCGCCGTTTTTTGTCATTGTATTTTCTTATCTGATTCTGAGAGAAAAAATTACCGTATTCCAGTTGACTTGTATCACATCCGCATTTATCGGCAGTATGTTTATTGTAAAGCCAAGCTTTGCAGCTGTTTCTGTCCTGCCGGCTTTGATCGGCTTTTTAGGAGGCATGTTTGCAGGCTGTGCCTATGCATGTGTCAGAAAGCTTGGCACAAGAGGGGAGAGGGGACCGTTCATCGTCTTTTTCTTCTCCACATTTTCCTGCATCAGCTGTATCCCCTTTATGATCGGGAATTTTCACCCGATCTCAGGACTTCAGCTTGTTTACCTGCTGCTTGCGGGACTTGCAGCAGCGGGAGGACAGTTTGCCATCACGGCAGCCTACACCTATGCGCCGGGAAAAGAGATATCCATCTATGATTACACCCAGATTATCTTTTCAACTCTGCTGGGGCTTTTTCTGTTCGGGCAGATGCCAGACGGGTTCAGTATCCTTGGATATGTGATCATTATCACGGCAGCCGTTGTCATGTTTTTCTACAACAACCGCAGGAACAAAACAGAATAATATCATATTTTGAAGGGAAGTTCTCCGATTTTGGGAGGCTTCCTTTTTTCTATTCTAAATGACTTGTCTTCCTCATATATTAGGGTTATACAGCTTTACGAAGAAGGGGGAGTCCTATGGAAAATACAAGTGAGATCTATCACATACTCCCGAAGTCTGTCCGGGGTCTGATGCAGAAAAGCGGTCTTAAGCCGAGAGAACTTCAGGAGATCAGACTGCGCATTCATCAGCCTGTGATCGTCCGCTATGAAAATAAAGAATATTTTTTGTCTACGGAAGGGAAGCTGACGGCCAGCCATCATTTTGTACATGTTCTCACGAGAGATGAACTGAAACAGATGATGGAATATATCAGCAATTATTCTCTTTATGCCTATGAAGACCAGTTAAGACAGGGTTTTCTGACCGTGAAAGGGGGACACCGGGTAGGGATCGCAGGAAAAGTGTCCATAGAAGACGGCGAGATCAGGACGATGAAGCATATCACTTTTTTGAACATCCGTGTGGCTCATGAGGTCATCGGCTGTGCAGAGGGGATATTTGAACACTGCACGAAAGATGGACAGCTTCTCCCGGTGCTGATAATTTCGCCTCCGGGGAGAGGAAAAACAACGCTTTTAAGGGATATGATCCGCATCGCTTCCGACGGCGGCGAGACTGTGGGTGTGGTGGATGAGCGCAGTGAGATCGCGGCTTCTTATATGGGAGTCCCCCAGAACAAAGTGGGTATCCGCACGGATGTGATGGACGGGTGTCCGAAGTCGGAAGGAATGATGATGCTTGTGCGCTCTATGGCTCCAAATGTGATAGCAGTAGATGAAATTGGGAAAAAAGAGGACGTGGACGCTATGCTGTACAGTGCTTACTGCGGATGTACTTTGATGGCGACGATCCACGGCAAAGATATGGAGGAATTAAAAAAAGTGCCGTATGTTGGGGAAATGATGGAAAGAAAAGTTTTTAAACGCTATGTTGTTCTGAGTGAACAGGGAAAAGCAGGAACTGTCAAGGAAATTTTAAATGAGGAGGGGGTGAGGCTCTATGGTTAAACTGCTGGGTGCGGCTATTGTCATTATTTCCGGCGGTGTTCTGGGATTTTACCGGGCGTCGAGGGAAAGAAAGAGACTGGAGCAGGGGATTGAATTGAAAAGACTTCTATATCTTCTCCAGGGCGAGATCCGGTACGGACTGACGCCTCTTCCCGATGCCATCGGCACAATAGCAGGGAAGATGAATGCCGAGTTTTCGGTCTTTCTCTCCGACGTGTCAAAAAAACTTTCTTCTTATCAGGAAGAAACATTTTCCCAAGTGTGGAAGAATTCTGTGGAGAAGGATCTCACACCGTATGTCCTGGAGAAAAAGATGCTGGAGCCATTGATCACCATGGGAGATACGATTGGTTATCTGGACAAGGATATGCAGGTGAAGACCATTGATTTTACGATCGAGCAGATCGAGGAGAGAATGTATCAGATTAAAGATCAGGTGATCAAGAACTGTAAACTATATCAGAGCCTTGGATTGTCCTTTGGACTTCTCGTTGTGATTATTTTATTGTAAGGAGGATCTTATGAGCGTAAACATTATCTTTCGGATTGCGGCTGTGGGAATTCTGGTCACGATCCTGGTGCAGGTACTGAAACACTCGGGCAGGGACGAACAGGCGTTTTTGATTACCCTTGCGGGGCTGATCCTTGTACTGTCATGGGTGATCCCTTATATCTATGATCTTTTCGAGAGTGTGCAGACACTGTTCACCATTTCTTAGGAGGCGGGCCTATGGTTAAGATTGCACTTTTTGGCATCATAGCCAGTATACTGACGCTGAAGATTAAATCCATCAGGCCGGAGTACAGCCTGGTGATCGGTCTCGTATCCAGCTTATTTCTGGCAATCTACGCATTGGACGAGATGGGGAAGATCATAGACTTATTTGGCTCTATCGAGTCTTATTCAGGAATCCCGGGAACTTACATACAAATTCTTTTAAAGCTGGTCGGGATTTCTTTTCTGTGTGAGTTTGCCTCAAATATATGCAAAGACGCGGGACAGGCAACCATGGCAAAACAGGTGGAGATGGCGGGAAAGCTGTCCATACTGGTTGTCAGTCTGCCGATCTTTCAATCTCTGCTGACGACGTTAGAAAGGCTGATGGGATGAGAAAACGTATCATGCTGCTGGCATTTATCTTTGTCCTGATGTTCGCGGCAAAGGTGTCGGCGAAGGAAGAGGAAGACTTGAGCGAATATTCGTTTGAACAGGTGGAAAAAACACTGGAGAAGGCAAAAATCAGTTTCTCTTATGAGGAACTGGTGAAAAAGCTTATAACAGGAAATATCAAAGGGGCTTTTTCTATGGTCAGACAGAGCGTTGGGGATCAGCTGTTTTCAATACTTTCGGAAAACAGGAACTTTATGAGACAGCTGATCACAGTGGCGATCATTGCGGCAGTGTTCAAAAATTTTTCCGATGCGTTTTTCCAGGGGAATACCGGGGATACGGCCTTTTATGTCACATATATGATTCTGATCGGTCTCATGGCGAATTCTTTTTTCTTTTTGAATTCCATCACGGATCAGGTGATCTCTACGCTCATTGATTTCATGAAAGGACTGATCACAGCCTACTCGATCGCAGTGGTGGCAACTACGGGGGTATCCACATCGGTGGCCCTGTATGAGATGTATCTGTTTGTGATCTATATCATTTCTCTTCTGGTCCAGAGTGTGATCTTTCCGGCGGTAAAGATCCTGTTTGTGCTAAAGATCGTCAATCACATTTCACTGGAGGAGAAACTTTCCAGGCTCTGCGATACACTGGAATGGGCCGTGAGAGCCCTGTTAAAGGCACTGCTGGCCGTGGTTCTGGGAATCCAGATGATTCAGGCCATGCTTCTGCCGGCAGTAGATTCCGTAAAAGACGGTATTTTTAAAAAAGGTGTGTCCATGATCCCCGGAGTGGGACAGGGCGTCAGCACGGTGACAACGACTCTGATCGGATCAGCTGTTGTGATCAAAAACAGTATCGGAGTGGCGGGGATTTTTGTTCTCTGTGTTATCATCCTTGTTCCGCTGATGCAGATCGGCGGAATCCTTCTGTCTTATATTGGAACAGGGATTCTGCTTCAGCCGGTCTCAGACAAACGGATCACAGGATCTCTGGATGCGGTGATCAAGAGCGGAAAACTGCTGCTTCGGACCGTGTTTACTCTGAGCATTTTGTTTATTCTGTCCATTGCCATCGTAGCCTTTTCCACAAATATTAATTACTATACGGGGTGACGGCATATGCAGTATATTAAAGCGATTGTTTTTTTTCTGATTCTTATGACACTGGTAAGCCAGCTTTGTCAGGGGGATAAATACAAGCCCTACATCCGGCTGGTGACCGGATTTATGCTGCTGGCCCTGATGATGAGGCCGATTGCCTATGTTATGAATATAGGGCCGGAAGACCTCACAGTATTTTCTAATGTGAATACGGACAGCACAGAATCTTCTTTCAGGAGCCAGGCTCTTGAAACTTATAAAAACCGCGAAAAGAAGAAAATAAAAAAAATCCTTCAGTCCTATAAGATTCAGGCGAAAGAAGTGGAAGTGGATACGGATGATACAAAGGATGATCCGGAGATCGATGAGATTTCTGTGAAGGTTGAAGATGAAGAATCTGAAGCAAAGAAAGTAAAAACAATACTTTTGAACTTCTATAATGTAGATGAGAGTCATATCAATATAAGTGAGTAGGAAATGTATGATGGACAAAAAGGAACTGATCCAAAAAATTGAATCTCTGGGCACAAAGAAAATTGTTTTGATTTTTGTTCTTGGGATTGCCTTGATCGTATTTTCTTTTCCTTCATCAGGGAAGAAAACGGCCAAAAGCACCAAAGACTCAGAAAGCAGTGAGGATGTGTCATCCACGGATGCCTATGTCAAAAAGCAGGAACAACGGCTTGTAGCCGCGTTGAAAAATGTGGAAGGCGTGGGAAAAGTAAAAGTGATGATCACTCTGAAATCTTCAAAGGAGTCAGTCGTCAACAAGGATACACCTTATGAAGAGAGTACAAAAAAGGACGAAAAAGCGGTGAAGGAAGATGAGGAGACCGTTTTAATTGATAAAAACGGGGAGAAGGTCCCTTACATAGTGAAAGAAGTAGAACCTGAAGTGGAAGGAGTTGTAGTGGTCGCACAAGGCGGAGGAAGCGATATTGTCAACCAGAATATCGTCGATGCGGTGAGTGTGTTGTTTCACATTTCATCTTATAAAATAAAGGTGTTAAAAATGGAGGACTAGGAAATGAAGAAAATCGTGAAAAAAAATCAGTTAATCATCACAACTCTGGCTGTTATTATAGCGGTCGCGGGCTATGTAAATTATACGGGTCAGTACATCACTACAACGAAGGACAAAGCAAAGACGGTCAGCAATACGGCAAAAAATGCCTCTCAGAGCCAGGCAAAAGATGACATCACAGATGTGGGGGAAGCGGTGCTCACGAATGCCCAGGTGGGAAATTATGTGGCAAAGGCGAAGCTTGAGAGAGAACAGACCCACAGCAAGGCAAAGGACACTTTGGAAGAAATCATCAAAGACAAAACAGTCAAAGACAGTGTAAAACAGGATGCAGTAGATAAGCTTGCTACGCTGGCAGAGCAGATGGAGATGGAGACAGCTACCGAAAACCTGCTGGGCGCCAAGGGATTTTTGAATTCCATCGTGACCATTCAAAATGGAAACGTGGATGTCCTGGTGAACCTGAAAGATGTCTCCAAAGTGGAGAGAAGCCAGATTGAAGATATTGTCACGAGAAAGACCGGATGCAAGCTGGAAAATGTCGTGATCACATCCATAAAAACAGAAGATTAAAGGTTTTGTGTGTAAATTCCGGGGACAGGGATTTGCACACTTTCTTTTTTCTTGCATAACATCGATAACTTTTGGTATAATTAACATACTGTATATGAAGAATCATAAAACAGAAGAAAAAGTTTTTAGAAGCAATCAGCAGGAGGCTTTTTATGGAAAATAAAAGTAGTGGTTATAAGATTCACGAAAAAGGGATGCTCGGAGAAGTAAAGATCGCAGATGAAGTGATCGCGATCATCGCAGGGCTTGCAGCGACAGAAGTCAAAGGCGTGGCAGGTATGTGCGGCAATATAACGAATGAGCTTGTGAGCAAACTCGGTATGAAGAACCTTTCCAAGGGTGTGCGTGTTATCGTTGAGGGAAGTCATGTCAGTGTTGATCTGGCCATCGAACTGGACTATGGAGTCAGCATTGCACAGATTTCAAAGAAAGTACAGGAAAAGGTTAAGACAGCCATAGAGAATATGACAGGCCTGACCATCGACGAAGTCAACGTAAGAATTGCCGGCGTAGCGCTGGAAGAAGAATAATCAAAAGATGCGGAGCTGTGAAAAGCAGTTCCGTTCTTACTGTGTAGAGAAAGGACCGTAAGATGACAAGGAGTAAATTAAGAGAGCAGATGTTCCGTCTGTGCTTTTCCATCGATTTTCACACAAGCGAGGAGTTTGAAGCGCAGGCAGACCTGTATTTTTCAAATAATGATTTTTTCAGGAACAAAGAGAAAGACTACATAAAGACAAGGACTCTCGATATGCTTTCCCGTCTTGAAGAAATCGATCAAAAGATCAATGAAAACAGCAAAGGCTGGGATATTAAGAGACTGGGAAAGGCAGAGCTTACGATCTTAAGAATTGCAGTCTATGAAATAATGTTTGATGAGGATATCCCGGATAAAGTGGCGATCAACGAGGCAGTAGAACTTTCAAAGACTTACTGCAATGAAAAGGCTGCCTCATTTATCAATGGGATCTTAGGAAAGATTGGTTAAATGAACAAAGTATTTTCAGTGGCGCAGATCAATGCGTATATCAAAAGAATCTTTCAGAGCGATTATGCCCTGAACCGGATTTATATCAAGGGAGAAGTCTCAAACTGCAAATACCATTCTTCCGGTCATATCTATTTTTCATTAAAGGATGATAAAAGCCAGATTTCCTGTGTGATGTTTGCCAATCAGAGGATCAGCGGGCTGGATTTTGAGATGGAAAACGGACAGACGGTCATTGTTTCGGGAAGCATCAGTGTGTTTGAGAGAAACGGAACCTATCAGCTTTATGCCAACGAAATCTCTCTGGACGGCATCGGACGGCTCTATGTGGAGTTTGAGAAGCTGAAGGAGAAACTTTACAGGGAAGGTTTATTCGATCACGAAAAGAAAAAGCCGATTCCCCAAAATCCGAAAACCATCGGCATCGTGACGGCGAAGACAGGAGCCGCCATCCACGATATTATGAGTGTTGCAAAGCGGAGAAACCCGTATATACAGCTGGTGCTGTATCCGGCACAGGTTCAGGGTGACGGGGCGGCAGAGACGATTGTGAGAGGTATTGAGACACTGGACCGCTATGGAGTTGATACGATCATCATTGGCCGCGGAGGCGGATCGATTGAGGATCTCTGGGCATTCAACGAAGAGAAGGTTGCCAGGGCCATTTATGCAGCCAAAACGCCGATCATCTCCGGGACAGGCCATGAGGTGGATACGACCATCGCAGACTATGCGGCAGATTTAAGGGCAGCCACACCCACGGCGGCGTGTGAACTTGCAGTTCCGGATCTTCGGGAGACACTGGATGCGATTGACGCAAGGAAAAGAAGCCTTTCTGTACAGATCCGCCACATTCTGCGGAATTATGAACTTCGTCTGGAACAGTACAGCGGAAAACTGCGCAGGTTTGATCCCAAGCTTCAATTACAGGAGCAGAGAATGACGCTCGCGGAACTGGAAGACCGCCTGACAAAGAGGATGGATTATCTGCGGAACCGTTATCAGCATCGGCTGGAACTATATGCACAGCGCCTGCACGGACTTTCCCCTACGGCAAAACTGATTGGAGGATATGGATATCTGTCGGATCAGTCCGGACAACCGGTAGTGTCGGCGAAACATATTGCCAAAGGGGATGAAATACAGATTACGATTTCAGATGGATCGCTGAAAACAAAAGTATCGGAAGTTACTTTAAATAAAAAATAAATACAAATGCTGCAGCTGGAGAGATAAATTTATCCGGCTGCAATTTTTTTATTTCGTAGTGAAGGTCTACGGCCCTATATTTCGGGAAAAACCTTGTCACGTTTGCCTGTTTTGTACATAATTTATCTGGAACAAATATTGTATAAAATGTAAAAATATGATATTATAATAAAATACAAAATCGCCAACTATAATATACTTCTCAGGGAAGTCGGCAGGCGGCCAAGCCATCCGTTCCGAGCCTTACGGAAAGGGGTGGTGTTTATGAGTACATATGAGGAATTTATGGTTATCATAAATATGGCGCTTTTGATAGTAGCCATCCTTTCATTCACACATAAAAAATAGTCGCCCTGCTCCCTGGAAAGTGTAGGACGACTATCGTTTGAACTCGCCGGGACGGATGGACTTTAACCATCGTGCCGACTTCCTCGATAAGTATATTATAATCAATTACAGAAAATTTGTAAAGCCGAAAAAACCGGTCAAAATGGACATAAATTCCACTTGAAAAATTCATTGAACAAAAGGTGCCAATCAACGACAGTTTTTTACTGCCATTGGAGGAGCGCATTTCAAAGCGCGACGGAAATGGCAGTAAAAAACTCATGGGTTTCATTTCAAATTAAATATGATATAATGAAGAAAATATTTTTGGAAAGGAAATCAGGTTGTAACTTATGGCAAAAAAGAAGTTTAGTATTGATGAGGGATTCAGCCAGTTAGACGATATATTAAAGAATTTAGAGCAGGAGGACATAAAGCTTGCCGATGCGGTAGAACTTTATACAAAAGGAGTCTCCACTCTAAAAGAATGCAAGGATTCTCTGGACCAGGTGGAAAAAGAGCTGATTATATTAGAACAAAACGGAGAGAACAATGAATGAGTTTGATCAGGAACTTAAAAAGCGCATAAGTCATATTGAGGAAATTCTGGATCATTATCTTCCGAAACCGGAAGGTTTTCAGAAAACAGTGCTGAAGGCGATGAACACAACGGTAAAAGCCGGAGGAAAACGGCTGAGACCGATGCTGATGGAAGAAACCTACAAGATGTTTGGGGGAAAAGAAAAAGTGATTGAGCCCTTTATGGCTGCGATCGAGATGATCCATACCTATTCCCTGATCCATGACGACCTTCCTGCTCTGGACAACGACGATTACAGAAGAGGGCAGAAGACGTGTCATATCGTCTATGGAGAAGACATGGCAATTCTCGCCGGAGATGCTCTACTGAACTACGCATTTGAGACTGCTTCCTCCGCGTTTGCTTTAGAGGATGCAGATCTTCCCAAGGTGGCAGAAGCCATTCGGATTCTTGCCCGGAAACCGGGTATCTACGGAATGATCGGAGGACAGGCGGCAGACGTGGAACTGGAGGGCACTGTGCTTTCGATGGAGCAGATCATGTTTATCCACCACAACAAAACGTCTGCTTTGATTGAAGCGTGCATGATGATCGGGGCGGTGCTTGCCGGTGCATCACCAGAAGACGTAAAAGCCATGGAAGAATGCGGGCGAAAGATCGGTCTTGCCTTTCAGATCCAGGATGACATCCTCGATATCACAGGACAGGAGGAAGTCATCGGAAAACCGGTGGGAAGCGATGAGAAAAATCAGAAGACCACATATGTTTCGATCAAAGGACTGGAGCAGGCTGGGAAAGATGTTGAGAGGATCTCACTGGAGGCAGTGGAGATTCTGAGAACCTATGATACATCCGACGGTTATCTCACAGGTCTGGCAGAATACCTGATTCACAGAACCTGCTAGACTGCAAGGAGTATGTATAAAAAGGACTGCCAAAGGAGTAGACATGTTAGAACAGATCAATCATCCCAATGATATAAAAAAAATAGAAAGAAAAGATTACCGGCTTTTAGCCAAAGAGATTCGGAAATTTCTGCTGATGAATGTCAGCAGAACAGGAGGCCACCTGGCTTCTAACCTGGGGGCAGTGGAGCTTACAATGGCACTTCACACGGTTCTGGATTTTCCGAAAGATCAGCTGGTGTTTGATGTGGGACATCAGTCGTATGTCCACAAGATTTTGACAGGAAGAAAAGACGGCTTTGCATCACTGAGGCAGTTCCACGGCATGAGCGGGTTTCCGAAACCCACGGAGAGTGACTGTGATGCGTTCCACAGCGGACACAGTTCAACCTCCATCGGCGTTGCCCTGGGACTGGCACAGGCCAGGGATTTAAAAGGAACAGATGAAACAATCGTGGCAGTGCTTGGCGACGGAGCGCTTTCAGGAGGCATGGCCTATGAAGCGCTGAATAACATGGCAAGGCTTCGGGAAGAAAAGAGAAAACTAATCGTCATTCTCAATGACAACAAGATGTCTATCTCAGAAAATGTAGGAGGTATGTCCGGCTATCTGAATAAAGTTCGGTCCAAAAAAGAATATGTAGATTTTAAGGGAAACGTAGAGAAATCACTGATGCAGATCCCGGTCGTCGGAGAGCCGATCGCCAAAGGACTGAAACGTTCCAAAGATTCCATCAAGCAGCTGTTCGTTCCGGGCATGATGTTTGAGGACATGGGAATCACTTATATCGGCCCTATCGACGGGCATAATACTCCTCTTCTGATCGATACCTTTGAGAGGGCAAAACAGCTGGATGAGCCGATCATTATTCATGTTGTCACGAAGAAGGGAAAGGGTTACCGCTATGCGGAAAAGGAACCGGCCAGATTTCATGGGGTCGGGCCTTTCTCTGTGCGCACGGGGAAAAATCTGCCCGCGCAGTCTTCCGGGGGGCCTTCCTACACAGATATATTTGCAGATACTGTGACGGAACTTGCAAAAAAAGATGAAACGATCACGGCAGTCACGGCTGCGATGCCGGAGGGAACCGGGCTTGAACGATTTAAGGAACAGTTTCCGGAGCGGTTCTTTGACGTGGGTATTGCAGAACAGCATGCTATAGCGTTCTGTGCGGGAATGGCGGCCAAAGGTCTCAAACCGGCAGCAGCTGTTTATTCCACATTTCTTCAGAGAGCTTATGACCAGATTCTTCATGATGCGGCGATCGGAAGACTGACGATGCTGATCGGAGTAGACCGTTCCGGGCTCGTAGGAGCCGACGGAGAGACACATCAGGGTATTTTTGATGTGTCCTATCTGTCGTCGATACCCAATGTCACGGTCATGGCACCGGTCAACGGCAGAGAGTTAAAAGAAATGGTGACCTATGCCCTCACAAAAGGAGAAGGGCCCATGGCGGTAAAATATGCAAGAGGAACTGCTTCCACACTGTTTGAAGACGAATTTACGCCGATTTTGAGGGGAAAAGGCAGTATTCTCAGACAAGGCAGTGAGATCGCGCTCCTCCCCCTTGGCAATCTGATGGAAGAAGGGGCGGCTGTCTGTGAAAATCTCGTAAAGGAAGGATATAAACCGACACTCGTGAATCCTAGATTTGTGAAGCCTCTGGATGAAGAACTGATCTGTTCTCTTATGAAAAACCACCGCCTGATCGTTACGATGGAAGAGGGCGTGTTAAACGGCGGATTCGGACAGCAGGTAACACAGATTCTGGCAAATCATGATTATAAGGGCAGGGTCCGGAATATCGGAATTGACGACCGGTTTGTGGAACACGGTTCTGTTAAACAGCTGAGGAAGATGCTTGGCATCGACAGTGATTCGATGACAGAAAAAATCAAAGCTTGGATTGGAGATAAAGGATGAAAGAACGATTAGATGTCCTGCTGGTGAAAAAGGGGCTGGCGGCATCCAGGGAAAAGGCGAAGGCGATCATCATGTCAGGTGTGGTTTTTGTAGACGGACAGAGGGAAGACAAGGCCGGTACTATGGTCAAAGAAGAACTTCCCATCGAAATAAAAGGAAAGACCTTAAAGTATGTCAGCCGGGGAGGGCTGAAGCTCGAAAAGGCAATGAAACAGTTCAATATTCAGCTTACGGACAGGGTATGCATGGATGTTGGAGCGTCCACTGGAGGTTTTACCCACTGCATGCTCTTAAACGGTGCCAAAAAGGTATATTCTGTTGACGTGGGGCATGGACAGCTGGACTGGGGCCTGAGGAATGATGAGAGGGTCGTGTGCATGGAGAGAACAAATATGCGCTACGTGACACCGGAAGACATAGAGGAGCCAGCGGGTTTTGTTTCCATCGACGTGTCTTTTATCTCTCTGACCAAAATTCTTCCGGCCGTCTATGGAATTTTGGAAAAAGGCGGGGAGGTAACCGCCCTGATCAAACCGCAGTTTGAAGCAGGCAGAGAAAAGGTCGGGAAAAAAGGCGTTGTGAGAGATCCGTCCGTTCACGGGGAAGTCATAGAAAAAATCACGGATTTTGCAAGCAGCAATGGATTTGAATTGTTACATCTTGATTACTCTCCGATCAAAGGTCCGGAGGGAAACATCGAATATCTCCTTCATATGAAGAAGACTGAAGAAAAGCAGCACGAGAACAACCTGAGAGAAGAGATACCGAAAGTGGTAGCGGCATCTCACGGTGATCTGGAGAAGATAAAATAGCAGAAGAAGGAAGACAATGAAGAATTTTTTGATTATGACCAATGAAGAGAAAGACCCGGGATTTTCCACTTCCAACAAGATAAGGGAGTATATTGAATCAAAAGGCGGAGCCGCTTTTTTGAGAAAAGATTTTACGGAAGATACCCAGTCCTATTCCAATATTCCCGGGGAAGTGGAATGTGTCATTGTACTCGGCGGAGACGGAACCATGCTGCATGCATCCCGCCTCATAGCACCTCATGATCTCCCGGTGGTGGGAGTGAATCTGGGCACCCTGGGATTTTTAACGGAAATTGAAATGTCTCATCTGTCGGAGGGGATTGATGATCTTCTCAATGACCGTTTTCATATCGAGGAGCGGATGATGCTGGAGGGATGTATTTTCCACCGCGACATATCATGTTACAGACTGTCTGCTCTCAACGACATCGTTATCACGAGAAGCGGTTTTTCACGGATCATTTCATTTAAGATCATTGTCAACGGAGAACTTTTAGATGTGTATGCGGCAGACGGAGTCATAATCTCAACGCCTACCGGGTCCACGGGCTATAATCTCTCCGCAGGAGGCCCGATTGTAAATCCGGAGGCAAATGTTATTCTGATCACACCGGTCTGTCCCCATTCTCTCCAGGCAAAGAGCATTGTCCTTGGCGAGTGGGATACCATTGAGATCCATATCCAGAAGGTCAGAAAAACACAGCTTGAGGAAGCACTTGTAACCTTCGACGGCCAGGTGGCAGAGCGGCTGAATCCGGGAGATATCATAAAGATTCATAAATCCCGGAAAGTTGCGAAGGTTGTCAAGGTTCAGGAAAATAGTTTTTATCATACGCTTCGGGTGAAAGTTGGTGGAAAAGCATGAAAAAAAAGAGACAGCAGGCGATCATCGAACTCATCACAAAGCAGCCGGTCGAGACACAGGAAGAATTGACCAGCCTGCTGAATGACCAGGGATTCAGCACGACCCAGGCGACGGTTTCCAGGGACATCAGGGAACTGGAGCTTACGAAGATTCCTCTGCCGGACGGAAGGCAGGCATACGGGCTTTTAAGTGCCAGGGAAAAAGAGGTGGCAAAGTCCTATCAGAGAATTTTAAATGATGCCATTGTTTCCATGGAGACATCCGGCAATCTGCTGGTCATTAAGACAGCATCAGGTATGGCGATGGCCTGCGCCGCGGCGCTGGATGATCTGGATCTTCCCGGACTCATGGGGTCCATCGCCGGAGACGACACGATTTTTTGTGCCGTAAGAGAACAGGAAAACGGCAGTGATGTCATCAGGGAGATCCGTCTGATGATGGAGAGCACAAGTGATAAGTAGGTGAACTATGTTACAGAGTCTGCATGTAAAAAATCTAGCTTTGATTGACGAGATCGAGATTCATTTTGATGAGCACTTAAACATACTGACCGGTGAGACGGGGGCGGGAAAGTCAATCATCATCGGCTCTATTGAAAGTGCCCTTGGAAAGAAGGTTTCCAGGGATATGATCAGGCCGGGGAGCAGTGAGGCGCTGATCGAGCTCTTGTTTTACACGGAAGATGAAGAAATTTTAAATGATCTGAAACAAAGGGATCTTCCCGCAGAAGACGGCATGATCCTTGTCAGGAGGGTGATATCGGAGAAGCGGAATGTAAACCGCATCAATGACTGTACGGTGACGTTAAAGACCCTTCAGGAGGTCTCAGAAAGGCTCATGAACCTTCATGGACAGCAGGAACACCAGTCACTTTTAAATGAAAAAAATCACAAATCAATTTTAGACCATTTTTTAAGCCAAAATGGGAAACAATATAAGAAAGACACAAAGGAAGCATTTGAGGCACTTCAGAAACTTCTGAACCGCAGAGGCGACTTTGAGACAGATGAAGCCCAGAGACTCCGGGAGATGAGTTTTTTAAAACACGAGATTCAGGAAATAGAGGATGCACATCCCGTAAAAAATGAAGATGAACTTCTGGAAGAAACATATCAAAAAATGATGCACAGCCAGGAGATTATGGAAGGCGTGAAAAAGGCTTATGAATGTACCGGAAACGAATCTGAGGTTTCCGTGGGAACTCTGCTTTCAAGCGCCTTAAAAGAGATTCAGGGGATTGTGAACCTGGATTCCGGGCTGACAGATTCCTATGAGCAGCTGCTTCAGGCAGAAGATATTATCAATGGATTTAATCAGCAGATTTCAGATTATATGTCGTTGATGGAATTTGATCCTCAGGAGTTTTCCGAAACAGAAGACAGATTAAATCTCATAAACGGACTGAAAGAAAAGTATGGAAGAACCATTGAGGATGTCTTAAACTACAGGCAGCAGGCCGAGGAAAAGCTTTTAATCTATGAACACTATGAGGAAGAAAAAAAGTGTCTCATGGAAAATATATCCAAAGCTGAAAAGACATTTTATCAGGCGGCCGAAAAGCTTTCAAAAGAGCGGAAAAAAGCCGCAAAAATATTGGAGCAGCAGATTTTTAAGGCGCTCTCAGAGCTTAATTTTCTCTCTGTCTGCTTTCAGATTCAGGTATCGGCGGCAGAAGGAGTTCATGCCGACGGGACTGACAAGGTATCCTTTATGATCTCCACGAATCCCGGACTTCCGGTGAGACCTATCGCGGATGTGGCATCTGGAGGAGAACTTTCAAGGATCATGCTTGCAGTGAAATCTGTCCTTGCGGATGTGGACCGTGTGGGAACGTTGATTTTTGACGAAATTGACACGGGAATCAGCGGGGAGACGGCCAACAAAGTGGCCAGAAAAATGGCTGTCATCGCAAAAGACCATCAGGTACTGGCGATCACACATCTTCCTCAGATTGCGGCCATGGCGGATTCACACTACTATATTGAAAAACGTGCAGACAGGAAGAAGACGACAACGACCATACAAAAACTTACAGAGGCGGATTCTCTCAGGGAATTAAGCCGCATGATCAACGGAGACGACATTACGGAGGCCGTTTTAAAAAATTCAGAAGAAATGAAAAGTTTAGCAAATGACGCAAAATTATACTGAGTGTTTTTCCATGGTTTCAGACATAATAAAAAGGATGTATCACATAACAGGATACGTCCTTTTTTAAATCATTTTTGATTTAATCTGTTTAGGAGGAAACCATGAGAAAATACTATTACCGCAAAATTCTCATTGCTCTGTTTGTCATAAACATCGTTGGAATCTGCGCCGTTTATTTCAAATACTGCAGAAATGTACTGCCCAACGCCATCGAACTGACGATGGGAGAGAAAGCCTGTCTCAAATACGACGTTCCGGCCGTGGGAATGGTCAAGGATCAGAAGATCAAACTGAACCAGCCGTTCGTGCTGACCAAAGATTCGGTGGGGCAGGATGAGATCAAAGCAAAGCTGTTCGGCGCCATACCTTTAAAAGACATTAAGGTGAATGTCGTCAAACAGAAAACATTGGTGCCAAGCGGAAAGATTGTCGGCATTTATGTAGAAACCAATGGGATCCTTGTGCTGGAAACAGATATGATCATCGGAGTGGACGGAGGAAACCATTCCCCAAGCTCCAATAAACTGTATCAGGGTGACTATATTCTGTCAGTGAACGGTTCAAAGGTTGAAACAAAGGTTGATTTTATGAAAAAGATCAACGAATGCAATGGAAAGGAAGTTACCCTGGAAGTGATCCGGAACCATAAAAAAACAAAGATCAAAGTTAAGCCTGTGCAGTCTGTCACAGACAGCCAGTACAAGATCGGCGCCTGGGTCAGAGATAATACACAGGGCATCGGAACTATGACTTATGTGGCCGGAACCGAATTCGGAGGCTTAGGACATGGTATCTGTGATATGGATACCGGAAAGCTGATGGACATCAAGGGCGGATACCTGCTGACTCCGCAGATTGACACGATCCAGAAGGGGAAATCAGGATCTCCGGGAGAGATTGTAGGAAGCATTTTTTACAAGGAGGCAAATCTTCTGGGAACCATCCGCAAGAATACCAAATACGGCATTTACGGTACGACTCAGTCGGATAAGAAAGACAAGGCTTACCGAATCGGCTATAAACAGTCGGTGAAGAAAGGCAAAGCGCAGATCATAAGCTGCATCAGCGGCAGGAGAGAGACTTATGACATTGAAATCAAAAGTGTGGATCAATCCAACCATGATGTGCTGAAAGGGATGGAGATTGAGATTACAGATCCAAAACTTTTAAAGCTGACGAATGGTATCGTTCAGGGAATGAGCGGGACTCCTATCATTCAGAATAACCACATTATAGGTGCAGTGACCCATGTGTTTGTGGATGATTCGACAAAAGGGTACGCAACCTTCATTGAAAACATGCTGAATTCCTCTAAATAAGATGATTTTGCTGTTATTTACAAAAAACTTGCGAAGGATAAGGGGTGTTTGTAAAGTTTGCAAAAATATATAATTATATTGTAAATAAAAACAGAATCGGAGGACTTAACATGAGCAAAATTAATGTGGCAATCGCGGATGATAATCAGAAAATGGTCAGTATGATGACTCAGCTTTTAAACTTAGATCAGGAGATCGAGGTCATCGGAAGTGCCGGCAACGGGGAAGCAGCCGTGGAGATTATCAAAGAGAAAAAGCCGGACGTTGTTCTTTTGGATATTATCATGCCGAAGCTTGACGGAATCGGGGTTTTGGAAAAGCTTCGTGATGAGAGACTTGAAAAACAGCCGACGGTGATTATGGTGACTGCCATGGGTCAGGAAAGTGTTGCCGAAGAAGCGATGGAGCTGGGTGCATCTTATTTTATCCTAAAACCATTTGATTCGGAAATGGTAATCCGAAAAATAAAACAAGCAAAATTAGACAAAAAAGTACAGAAGCCTTTTGTCGCATTAAAGGAGCAGGAAGGTCTGAATAAGAACCAGCTGGAGATCATTATCACAAACATTATCCATGAAATAGGTGTGCCGGCTCACATTAAGGGTTATCAATATTTGAGAGATTCCATCATGCTGGCCATCTACGACATGGATATTCTGAACTCCATCACGAAACAACTATATCCAACAATTGCCAAACAGTTTGGTACTACATCTAGTAGAGTGGAACGGGCGATCCGCCATGCCATCGAGGTAGCCTGGGGACGCGGGAAAATGGATACGATTGATGCGCTGTTCGGATATACGGTCCATGCAGGGAAAGGGAAACCGACAAATTCAGAATTTATTGCACTGATTGCAGATAAAATCAGACTTGAATACGGAGATCGAATCGTGTCGCAAAAAATGTCTGAAAATGATGGAAGATAGTAAATATTGTTTGATTATGCGATTGACAAAGGGGAATATGCTTGATATATTTCTCTCTTAGAATGGTTAGATTTGGATGGAGGGGTATACATAATGTATGATAAACGGAAAATTTTGATCGCCGTCAGCAGTCAAAATGAGGCTAAAGAACTTTGCAGAGAAATGGAGAATGAAATGCAGGTAGTGGGAGTGGCTTATGACGGTGCTTCCGCAGTAAAGCTGATTAAGGAACATGAGCCCGATGTGGTAGTGATCGATATTGTACTTCCGGTCTTAGACGGACTGGGTGTAATCGAACAGTGCAACGGGACGATGGACGACGACAAGATACCTTCTTTTATTGCAATTACCTCCATCGGCAATCAGAGACTGATCGAGTGTATCAGCCTTATGGGTGTCGACTACTGTATGATGAAGCCGTTTCATACGAATGTCTTAATGGACAGAATTAATCAGATGATGAGAATGAAAAGAGTAAATAATAACTTCCAAAAGACATTTGAGGTGAAAAGCGAGCCGGTCAAAAAAACGTTTACAGAATATGATATCCAGAAAGATGTGACAAAGATCATCAGAGATCTGGGAATTCCTGCTCATATCAAAGGATATCAGTACATTAGGGAAGGCATCATCATGGCGATTCATGATGTCAACATGATGAATTACATAACAAAGCTGCTATACCCAACAATTGCACAAAAATATAAAACAACTTCCAGCAGTGTGGAAAGAGCGATCCGCCACGCCATAGAAGTGGCATGGAGCAGAGGAAAGATCGAACTGCTGGAAGAGATGTTCGGATATACGATCAGTGCCGGCAAAGGGAAGCCGACGAATTCTGAATTTATAGCGCTGATCGCAGATAAACTCAGGCTCGAATATCACATGAACGCCTCTTAAACCAAGAGGAAAACCGCCAGAATGCTTTTTCGGTTACTGTTCTTTGATGCCTGAGATATCCGGGACGCACATCATAGAATAATTCGTATGGTAAATGACAAATCCAGGCTTTGCTTTCGGCGGTTTTTTCAATTCCTTTCTCTGTATATAGTCGACTTCTACTTTTGGTGCCTGACGGCCGCTGGAATAAAAAGCGGCAAGCCGCCCGGCCTCTTCAAAAGTAGCATCCGGCAGAGTGTCCGCCTGCTCTTTTTTTACGATGACATGAGAGCCAGGCATATTTTTTGCGTGAAACCACCAGTCGCCGCCGTTGGCAAATTTAAATGTCAGTTCATCGTTCTGATAATTATTTTTGCCTACATACATATGAAATCCATCAGAGGATACAAAGTGAAGAGGTTTTGATTTTGCCGGTTTTTTCGTTCCCTTAGAACCGCGCTTTTTCAAATATCCATAATCTGAGAGTTCCTGTTTGATGGAGGAAAGATCCTGTTCGTTCTCTGCAAGATTCAGGGAAGACGCGATTGATTCCAGATGCATCAGGTCATCTTTTGTCTCAACCGTAAGTTCGGAGAGGGCTTCATAGGTCCGTTTCAGCTTATTATATCTGGCAAAGTACTTCTGTGCGTTCTCCTGAGGAGTCTTGACAGGGTCAAGGGGGATGGTGACTTCTTTATTGGTGTAATAGTTCAGGCATTTGAGGGATTTGGATTCAGGTTCAAGACCGTATCCATATGCCTGAATTAATTCTCCATATATCTTATACTGATCTCTTTTCTCCGTATCGAGCAGCTGTTTTCTCTGCAGATCATATTTTTTGCTCGTGCGTTCGATGGAAGTCTGGACAATTTTTCTAAGGTCGGCAGACTTCTGTTTCATTCTTGTATATTTTTCCTTCTCAGAGTAATAGATGACCAGAACATCGCTGATGGATGGAAAGACTTTCACTTCATAAGACGTCTTATAAGACGTCATCGGAAAACAGGAAAATTCTTTCGGCTCCCCGTTTTGATAAATGATATTGGGCACATATTCGTGCTTTTCAACGGAAACCGCCAGCTTTTTCAGTTGGGAGTAGAGACCGGAGCACTGGTCCTGAGTCAGGGCATCTGTAGACTGATTGCCGTCGACTCCGGCGCGGTAGCAGATTTCATTTGCCAAAAACGAGCTCATGCCCGTGATGGATGAATAAAGTGCCTTGGTGACCGGTACGGGTTTTGGCTTGATTCCGGTTAAAAAGTCTTCCAGAGTCAGAGAATCTATATCCTTTTTGTGCTGTGTGGGAGGCATAGAGTAAGTCATGCCGGGCAGGACCTCCCGCTTGGAGCTCACGTTGGCTCCCACGTGTCTTATGCTGTCGAGGATCATTCCATCCTGTCCCACGAAGATTAAATTGCTGTGCTTGCCCATCAGTTCGATGATCAGTTTCTTTTGGCAGACATCTCCCAATTCGTCCAGATGTTCCACTGTGATCTCAATGATTCTCTCATAGCCCGGCTGTTCTACGGAGATGATACGCCCGCTGCCCAGATGCTTCCGAAGCAGCATACAAAAGTTGGGGGCCTGTATCGGGTTCTGTTTGCCCTGGTTCGAAAGATAGACGATCGGCAGGCTCGGACTGGCAGAAAGATGGAGCCTTAGATTTTCCCGGTTCTGTTTGATCACAAGGGTGATTTCATCGGCCTCGGGCTGATAAATTTTATAAATTCTTCCGTTTAATATTTTTTCGTTTAGTTCGTTTACGATATTTGAAATGACAAATCCGTCAAATGCCATAGCTGCACCTCCATTTTTTAGTCAATCGTATTATATCACGCCGCGCCCTGTTTTGGTTGATTTTTTGCCGTTAATACAGGTATAATGGAAAGGTAATTTTCAGAATATGGAGGACCGAGCCAATGATAGATGAACAAAATAAAACATGGTCAGACCGCAGTCATCTGCTGTGGTGGCCGATTACCTTTACAAAATACAGAGTTGAGAATCAAAGATTATATACGCAGACCGGACTTTTGTCAACACATGAGGAAGAATGCCTTTTATACAGAATTATGGATGTCTCCTATGAGAGAACTTTCGGAAACCGAATCTTTGGCACCGGAACGATCCGCCTTACCACAAAGGATGCCTCAAATCCAGTGATCGAGCTTAAAAATATTGCTGATTCCAGAAGGGTAAAGGATCTCCTGAGCCGGTGGATCGAGGAAGAACGGATCGCCAAACGGGTTGTGGGACGGGATATGTACGGCGCAAGCAGCCATATGGAGGAAGATTTTACAGACAGAGATATGTAAAACGGTTGACAACGAAAAGACAGACTGGTATGATAACTAAAGTATTTAGCATGGTAGCGAATTATCGCTTTAGTGTATTGAAGTAAAAAGGAGAAGAATTATGAATCAGAAGAGGGTCCATACGCCGGAAGGAGTAAGGGATATATACGGATTGGAATGTAAAAAAAGACTCAGGTTAAAGGACAAATTAAATCATGTCTTTGCCCTCTACGGTTACGAGAATATCATTACCCCAACTTTTGAATTTTTCGATATCTTTAACAGTGAGAAAGGAACCGTTTCCTCCAAGGAGATGTACAAATTCTTTGACCGGGAGGGAAATACCCTGGTCCTTAGGCCGGACATCACGCCTTCTGTGGCGAGGTGCGTGGCAAAGTATTATGACAGTGAGGAACGGAACCTGCGGTTTGCCTATACCGGAAATGTCTTTTTGAATAATTCCAGCTATCAGCTGAAATTAAAGGAAACCTGCCAGATGGGCGCAGAGCTCATCAATGATCCTTCCAGTCACGGAGACGGAGAGATCATCGCCATGGCGCTGGACTGCTGCCTGAACGCAGGGCTGAAAGATTTCCGGCTGACCATCGGCCAGGTCGAGTATTTCCAGGGACTTGTAGAGTGCATAGAAGATGAAGACGTAAAAGAGCAGTTAAGAGAGCTGATCATTAATAAAAATTTCTTCGGACTGATCGAATTTGTCGAAAGCCTTGACATTCCCCAGGCTGTAAAAGATGTTTTTATCCAGTTCAATGAGCTCAACGGCGATGTGGACATCTTAGATAAGGCCGATGCCCTTGTGTCCAATGAGACATCAAAGAGAGCCATCCGGAAGCTGAGAAAGGTGTACCGGATGCTTCAGGTATATGGGCTGGAGCAGTACATAAGCTTTGATCTGGGCATGTTAAGCCGCCACAATTACTACACCGGGGTTATTTTTAAAGCCTATACTTACGGAACCGGAGACGCGGTTTTAAAAGGGGGCCGCTATGACAACCTGATCGAACAGTTTGGAAAGAAAGCTCCGTCCATCGGATTTGCCATCGTGCTGGACAGTCTGATGATGGCTATGGAGCGCCAGAAAATCGAAATGGAGGCCGATTCCACAGACATGCTGATCATCTATGAGGAGGCCGCTATGGAAGCCGCCATTCCCGCAGCTGCGGGCTATCGGAAAAAAGGAAAAGCAGTCATACTGGAAAAGAAGGACAGAAACCTGGAAGATTATATAGCAATGGCTTCGGATCAGTCGATCGGATGTGTTTTATATTATGAAACCGGGGATAGCGTCAGGGATTTAACGAAAGGGCAGTGAGATGAGATATATAACATTTGCATTGGCAAAGGGTAGACTTGCCAAGAAGACATTATCTTTGCTGGAACAGATAGGGATTACCTGCGAAGAGATGAAAGATGAAAAGACAAGAAAACTGATTTTTGTAAACGAAGATCTGAAGCTGAAGTTTTTCCTCTCCAAGGCCAGCGACGTGCCCACTTACGTGGAGTACGGGGCGGCAGACATCGGGGTGGTCGGAAAGGATACGATCCTGGAAGAAGGACGGAATCTTTATGAGGTGCTGGACCTGGGATTTGGCAAATGCAGGATGTGCGTGTGCGGACCAAAGGAAGCCAAAAAGTATTTAAACGGCAGTCAGCTGATCCGGGTGGCATCCAAATATCCGAATATCGCGAAAGAGTATTTCTATAATAAAAAACTCCAGACCGTGGAGATCGTAAAGCTCAACGGTTCCGTAGAGCTGGCGCCGATCGTGGGTCTCTCAGAGGTTATCGTGGATATCGTGGAGACAGGTTCTACGCTGAGAGAGAATGGTCTGGAAGTATTGGAAGAGATCTGCCCGCTTTCCGCAAGGATGGTCGTGAACCAGGTCAGCCAGAGAATGGAGCAGGAGCGGATCAGTAAAATTGTGACTGCATTAAAGAAGTTGTTAGACGAGAAGAAACAGGGGTAGTGCCATGAGAATTGTAAAAGTAAATGAAGATTCCATCGCGGATATTTTAAACGATCTGCTGAAGAGAAGCCCGAATCACTACGAGGGCTATGAAGAGCAGGTCAATGCCATCGTCAATGATGTAAAAGCCAGAGGCGATGAGGCGGTGTTTGAGTACACCGAGAAGTTTGACGGAACAAAGCTTACGGCAGATACTGTGCTGGTGACGGAAGCTGAAATTGAGGAAGCTTATGAAAAGGTTGAACCAAAGCTTCTTGATGTCATAAAAAAGGCCATCGTAAATATCCGTGACTTTCATCAAAAGCAGAAGCAGAACAGCTGGTTTGACACACAAGAGAACGGCATTTTGCTTGGACAGAAGGTGACTCCGCTTGCCAGGTGCGGAGTGTATGTGCCGGGAGGGAAGGCGGTCTATCCGTCATCTGTGCTCATGAATATTGTACCGGCCCATGTGGCAGGGGTAAAAGAAATTATCATGGTGACGCCTCCGGGCAGGGACGGCAAAGTGAATCCGAACACTTTGGTGGCAGCGAAAGAGGCAGGTGCGCAAAGAGTATATAAAGTGGGAGGTGCCCAGGCGATAGCGGCTCTGGCTTTCGGTACAGAGACAATTCCGAAGGTGGATAAGATCGTGGGACCGGGAAATATTTACGTGGCGCTGGCGAAAAAAGCAGTGTACGGCAATGTGAGCATCGACTCCATCGCGGGACCGAGCGAGATTCTCGTGCTGGCCGATGACAGCGCCAATCCCCGGTATGTGGCCGCGGACCTGTTATCCCAGGCGGAGCATGACGAGATGGCCAGTGCCATCTTGGTGACGACGAGTGAGACACTGGCCAAACAGGTTTCTGAAGAAGTTGACGGATTCCTGAAAAAGCTTTCACGAACGGAAATCATGCAAAAATCTCTTGATTCTTTTGGATATATACTGATCGCTAAAGATTTAAAAGAGGCAGTGGACGTGGCAAATTCCATCGCCTCAGAGCATTTGGAGATCATGACGGAGAATCCCTTTGACGTTATGACAAGGATCGAGAATGCGGGAGCCATATTTATCGGACAGTACAGCTGTGAACCGCTGGGTGACTATTTTGCAGGACCGAACCATGTACTCCCGACCAACGGAACAGCCAGATTCTTCTCTCCGTTAAGTGTGGACGATTTTATCAAAAAATCCAGTGTGATCTATTATTCCAGGGAAGCTCTGGAACCGGTGCACAGAGACATTGAAACATTTGCGGAACAGGAAGAGTTGACAGCCCATGCCAATTCCATTAAAGTGAGATTTGAAAACGAATAGAGAAAGGAAGCAATATGAGTCGCAGCGCGGAAATTATCCGGAACACAAGTGAAACGAAGATTAAACTGTTTATCGATCTGGACGGCAGCGGAGCCTCTGAGGTGGACACAGGAATCGGTTTTTTCGACCACATGCTGATCAGTTTTGCAAAGCATGGATTTTTTGACCTGAACGTGAAGGTGGACGGCGACCTGCATGTGGACAGCCATCACACCATTGAAGACACGGGGATCGTACTTGGTGAAGCGATCAAACAGGCAGCAGGAGACAAAAAGGGCATAAAAAGGTATGGTTCCTTTGTACTCCCGATGGATGAGACCCTGATTTTGTGCGGCCTGGATTTGTCAGGAAGGCCTTATTTTGACACAGACCTCAGCTTTACTGCGGACAGGGTCGGCGGATTTGACACGGAGATGGTCCGGGAATTTTTCTATGCGGTATCTTACGCAAGTGCCATGAATCTGCATATCAGACAGCTCTCAGGCACCAACAACCATCATCTGATGGAAGGAGCTTTTAAGGCTTTTGCAAAGGCTTTGGATGAGGCCACCGGCATGGACCCGCGCATTACGGACGTGCTTTCTACGAAAGGGGCATTATAGATGGAACGACAGATAAAAATTATTCCCTGCATTTACGGGGGAAAGCCTGCAGAAGCGGCAAAAGCGTATGATCATTCAGGTGCGGATGCCGTCGGCTATTATGACGAGAAAATAACTGCGGAGACCGTAAAAGAGATTGCAAAGGATATTGACATCCCGCTTTATGCCGGAGGAGGCATTGAAGACCTGGAAGACGTAAAAAAGATTTTATATGCCGGAGCGGATAAGGTCTGCCTTGGGAAAACGGTCCTTGTGGATAAGGAAATCGTGAAAAGGGCCGGGGACAGGTTTGGAAAGGATCAGATTATTGTGTCCATGGATCTGGAAAGACAGGAAGATCCCGTATCCTTTGCGAAGGAAATGGCGAGGCTCGGAGCCGGAGAACTGCTTTTGCTTGCAGACAAAGGATATGAAACTTTTGCATCCCTGATCAAAGAAATCAAAGAAGTATCCGGACTTCCGGTGATGGTGAGCATTTCTGACCCGAAAGAAGCTGTACGGATCTTAGAACTTGCAGGTGCTGATGATTTGGCGGTAGCATCCAGAGAAGCGTTTGGAGTCATGGAACTGAAACACGACTGCAGAACTGCGGGATTCGGCGTCAACACCTTTGAAAGTTCCATGAGTTTTGATGAATTTAAATTAAACAGTGATGGAATGCTAACGGTAGTAACTCAGGATTATAAGACCAATGAAGTGCTCATGGTTGCTTATATGACAAAGGAAGCGTTTGAAAAGACCATCGAGACCGGGATCATGACTTATTACAGCCGCAGCAGAAAAGAACTATGGACCAAAGGAGATACCTCGGGACATTACCAGTATGTAAAGTCTCTGACCATTGACTGCGACAAAGACACGCTTTTAGCTAAGGTTGAGCAGGTGGGAAATGCCTGCCACACAGGAAGCTATTCCTGCTTTTTTACGGATCTTGTGAAGAAGGAATACAAAGATGACAACCCGATGGAAGTGTTCCAGTCCGTCTACGATGTGATTATGGACCGCAAAAAGCATCCGAAGGAAGGTTCCTATACGAATTATTTATTTGAAAAGGGAATTGATAAGATCCTTAAAAAAGTAGGGGAAGAAGCCACGGAGATCGTCATTGCGGCGAAAAATCCGGATGTGGAGGAAATGAAGTACGAGATTTCTGATTTTCTGTACCATCTGATGGTCCTGATGGCAGAGCGGGATATGACCTGGGATGAGGTGACCAGGGAATTAATTGAAAGAAAATAATTGTCATTCGCTGTCCGATTTGATATAATTGCCACATGAGCAAACCAAAGAACCGTGGTTTGATAAAGGAGGCAGGACATGCACGCATATTTATCAGAGTTTGTCACATATCTGATCAAGTTTATTTTTTTGCTTGCCGTATCGGTAGGAGGCGTTTTTTTCGGAAAGAAGATGGCTGTCGGCAAGATGCAGAAGAAAGCGCAGCAGAAAGCAAAGAATGAGCAGAAACCGGATCAGGAATAAGATGTGTAAGATAGAATGGAAAGCCTTCTGATGCAGCAGAAGGTTTTTCTTTGCTGTAAAGGAAGCTGCCGTCATAGGCATCTGTCCGGGCAGAATAGTTTCATATTAATTTTTAGGAGGATGGAGATTTGAAATCGTATGGAGTAAATGAATTAAGGAAAATGTTCCTTGATTTTTTTGAGAGCAAGGATCATTTGGTGATGAAGAGTTTTTCTCTGGTGCCTCAGAATGATAAGAGTCTTTTGCTGATCAATGCAGGTATGGCCCCGTTAAAGCCATATTTTACAGGCCAGGAAGTGCCCCCGAAGACCAGAGTTGCGACTTGTCAGAAGTGTATCCGTACCGGAGATATCGAGAATGTCGGAAAGACAGCGCGTCACGGAACATTTTTTGAGATGCTCGGAAACTTTTCTTTCGGGGATTATTTTAAGAAGGAAGCAATCCGCTGGTCATGGGAGTTTTTGACTGAGGTTGTGGGACTTGATCCGGAACGTTTGTATCCTTCTGTCTATCTGGATGACGACGAGGCATTTGAGATCTGGGAGAAGGAAATCGGCATTGCTCCTGAGAGGATCTTCCGTTTCGGAAAAGAGGACAACTTCTGGGAGCACGGTGCAGGTCCATGCGGACCGTGTTCAGAGATTTATTATGACCGGGGAGAGAAGTACGGATGCGGAAGCCCTGATTGTACGGTGGGCTGTGAATGCGACCGCTACATGGAAGTATGGAACAATGTCTTCACACAGTTTGAAAATGACGGAAACGGCAATTACGAAGAATTAGACAATAAAAATATTGATACTGGAATGGGGCTTGAGCGTCTGGCTGTCGTAGTCCAGGAAGTGGATTCTATCTTCGATGTGGATACGATCAAAGCGATCCGTGACAGGATCTGTGAACTGGCAGGCGTGACTTATGGCGCTGATGAGAAGAATGACATTTCTATCCGAGTGATTACAGACCATATCCGGTCTGCGTCCTTTATGATTTCCGACGGTGTCATGCCGTCCAATGAAGGCCGCGGATATGTGCTGCGCCGTCTGATCCGCCGTGCGGCAAGACACGGAAGGATGCTTGGCATGAAGGAGCTGTTTTTGGCCGGACTCAGTAAGACCGTGATCGCAGAGTCCAAAGACGGATATCCGGAACTGAAAGAAAAAGAAGAATTTATTTACAAGGTTCTTACAACAGAGGAAGAACAGTTCAACAGGACCATCGACCAGGGGCTTCAGATTCTTGCGGACATGGAAGAAGCCATGTCCAGAGAAGGAAAGAAGGAGCTTGCAGGCAAGGATGCCTTTAAGCTCTATGATACTTATGGGTTCCCTCTGGATCTGACAAAGGAGATTCTTGAGGAAAAGGGCATTTCCGTGGACGAAACAGGATTCCAGAAAGCCATGGAACAGCAGAGAAAGCAGGCGAGAGAGGCCCGGGAGACGACCAACTACATGGGAGCTGACGCAACGGTCTATGAACAGCTGGACCCTGCCATGACCTCTGAGTTTGTCGGCTATGACACACTGACCTGCGAGTCAGAGATCATTGCCATGACCACCGATAAAAATCTGACCGACTCTTTAGTTGAAGGCCAGAGGGGAACGATCATCTGTTCCAGGACGCCGTTTTATGCCACAAGCGGAGGACAGGAAGCGGATCAGGGCGTGATCCTGAGTGAAAATTCTTCTTTTGCCGTGGAAGATGTGATCAAGCTTTCCGGTGGAAAGTTTGGACATGTCGGATATGTAAATGAAGGAAATTTAAGTGTCGGCGAAAAGGTTCTCTTAAATGTCAATGAGAGAAATCGACGTCAGACAGAGAAGAACCACAGTGCTACCCATCTTCTGCAGAAGGCGCTGCGCACCGTGCTGGGAAGCCATGTGGAACAGGCCGGTTCCAGCAACAACGCGAAGCATTTGAGATTTGACTTTACTCATTTCTCTCCGATGACATCGGAGGAGATCAAAAAGGTGGAAGATATCGTAAATGAGGAGATTGCCGCGAATCGGCCGGTAGAGACAAAGCTGATGTCCATGGACGAGGCTAAGAATACCGGAGCTATGGCTTTGTTTGGCGAAAAATACGGGGATGAAGTGCGTGTCGTTTCTATGGGAGATTTTTCTGTGGAATTGTGTGGAGGAACCCATGTGGCTAACACGGGATCCATCACTGTATTTAAGATCCTTTCAGAGACCGGTGTTGCGGCTGGTGTCCGCAGGATCGAGGCGATCACGGACAAAGCGGTCTTTGAGTATTATGAAAAGATGGAAGAAGAACTCATGGAAGCCGCAAAGGTTGTAAAATCAACGCCTGCCAAACTGATGGCACGCCTGGAAGCCCTGATGACTGAACTGAAAGAACTTCACAGCGAAAACGAGTCCCTAAAGAGCAAACTGGCAAAGGATGCTCTTGGAGACGTGATGGATCAGGTGCAGGATGTAAACGGAGTGAAACTTCTGGCAGCGAAAGTGGCGGACGTAGACATGAACGGCCTGCGGGAACTCGGCGATTCCCTGAAAGAAAAACTTGGAGAGGGCGTGATTGTACTGGCATCTTCTCTGGGCGGAAAAGTGTTCCTTGTGGCTATGGCTACCGACGGGGCACAAAAAGCTGGAGCTCATGCGGGAAATCTGATCAAAGGCATCGCAGGATGCGTCGGAGGAGGCGGAGGAGGCCGTCCGAATATGGCCCAGGCCGGAGGAAAGAAGCCGGAAGGAATCGATGATGCGATCGCTAAGGCTAAGGAAGAATTGGCCGGACAGCTGAAATAAATCAAAACGAATGAAGTACCATTTCAAACCGTGAGGAAAACGGAAGAAAAAAACCTTCAAACTGAGTTATTTTAAATTTTCTCAGTTTGAAGGCTTTTCATTTTTATGCCGCAAAAACAGGCGGTTTGAACATAAAGATTAGTTTAGTATGCTTTTACAGATTTACTCTTTGAGTATGCTCCGTATACTTTCTGGTTTGTTGAATCGTAATAGTAATATCTCACCTGAACGTAGTATCTTGCGTTTTTCTTTAATCCTGTTTTTGTATATGTGTTTTTACCTAATCCTGTTGTTTTATAAGTGGCTTTTTTCATACTGCTGCTTCTGGAATAGCGGAAACGGAATCCACGTCTTGTTCCGTCTGCTTTTGTGTAAGTCTTTGACTTTGCTGTGAATCCAACACCTTTGCCGGATTTGCCTTTGACAGACAAAGCAGAGGCCCTGCCAACACTTAACTTTGAGAATTTTGCAGTGAGTGTTACATTTAATCTGTCATCCGGAACTGTGGTCACTGTTTTTCCGTTGTAGGTCCATCCGACAAACTCATAACCTTTCCTCCCGGCTGCCTTGTAGCTTTTTTTGTTCCATCCGGGAAGTTTACTGCCGGCGGTTCTGTTTGATAATGTCGTAATGGATTTATCTTTATATCCTTTTAAAATCAGGTTTGTATTTTTTGAGGATTTTATGATATTGACTTGACAGATCGGATCACTGCCTTCATCGAAATCAAACGTTAAATGCTGTTTTCCTACGGCAAATTGATTGAAATAACTTTTGTAGATTCTTACAGACTCGTTTCCGAGAATATAATCTTTTCCGCTAGTTAAGGTTTGGGAACCGTTTTTGATGGCTTTTAAGGTGCGACCGTTACTAACGATTCCTATGACTATATCGCCTTGTTTCGATAAATCGAATGTCTGTGGAGTCTTAACAGATGCATTTACCATCGGTGTTATTTTGATGGTTCCGAGGGTGACAGCGGCTATTGCATTGTTAAAGTCATTTCCGGCAGAAGTCACGGTAATCGTGTAATCACCTTCCAGTAATGTATTTAAGTCGGCCTGCGTAAAAGTAAAGGATACCTCACCATTTTTAGTGGCTGTGACTTTTTCTGTGATTTTAGCAACATTGCTGTTGTCATTGATGGATGCGGTTAACTCAAGAGAAGCTGGATTTGTATTTGAAAAGAATGCTTTGTCAAGTTTTGCCTTGATCTCCCCATCGGCTGTTTCAAAATTGCTTCTTGATTTTGTCAGGAAAATAGGCTTGTCAATGGTTACGGTTGGGGTTTCTTTGTTAACGGTGATAGAACCAATCTTTGCTTCTTTAACAGAATTTGCGCTGTCAGTTGTTGATTTGGCTTTAATGTCGTAAGTACCTGATGGTAATAGATTTAGATCTTTTTGTGTGAATCTAAAATTTACTTCGACTGAATCCGTAGTTTTTGTTTCCATGGGAATAGGCACTGATTTGATTGTTTTTTCTGCAGTTCCAATTTTATATCCGATAGTAGCCTCCACAGTTACTTTTATAGCTGGATTTGTATTTGAAAGAGATGCTTTTACATCCTTATCCTCGGAAAATTGTGAAACGATTCCTGTAATCGAAGCAGTTCCTGAAATAGTAGTAGTTGGAGGTGTTGTTAGATCGTCTGCACGGATTGGAGTTATGGTAAATACGGTCACCATAACCACGCATAACATTGCGCTGCATAGTTGTTTTAATTTTTTCATTTGTACCTTCCTTTCTTTTAGATGAACTAGTTGTTTCATAAATCTGTATACATAAAGATTAATTAATTTATAACTAGTACTATATTAACATATAGTTAGAAAAAAATAGAATGAAAAGCTATTAAAATACTCATGATGTTGTGATTGTATAAATAGTTGATTGAAAATTAAAAGAATGATATAATATATGAAAAGTTTTTGGAAACAATTTAACGATTCGGATATTAGGAGAATGTTATATGCTGAAGAAAAAGCAGCAGATCTATCAGGGCAGATCCGTAAAGAGATTCAATGAAATCCGGGATATCTTAGACATCTATCATGTAAAATATACCTATCAGGTAAAAGACACCGTCAATGATACTGGAAGCGACTCACCGCTGTCCTTTTTAGGACGCCAGCAGGGAATGGCACCGAGGGCTTTTACCGGAAGTGCAGGGGTAGCCGCAGAAGATTTAAAAAATTATTGTATTTACGCAGTTGAAAAAGAGGTAAAGACAAAGGTGCCAGGGTATCTTCTTAAAGAGATCTGGAACACTCTTTAAAGTCAGCTATAAAAACTCATTTTTCCGTCGAAAAAACATGATTTTAACTATTGACGAATATCCCAATTATGGTATAATAATCTAGTGCAAGAAAGTGCCCAAACAGTCATAATGCACAATATAAGGCTGGAGGGGAGGTCAGGAATTAAGAATGTCAAACGTTATCGTTAAAGAAAATGAATCTTTAGACAGCGCTCTTCGCAGATTTAAGAGAAACTGTGCCAAAGCAGGTATTCAGCAGGAAATCCGCAAAAGAGAGCATTACGAAAAACCAAGTGTTCGCCGTAAGAAAAAGTCTGAAGCGGCTCGTAAAAGAAAAGTAAAATAATAGAAGCAGGCATCGTATACTTGAGGTATACGGTGCTTTTCTTTTGCATATATTAAAACAACGATAGGATGCTTAAGTGTGCTGCTGCGCCAAAAAGCATAGTGAGGGTCTGTATGAAGAAAAAGCCAAAGGAGGCATTAGCCAAAGGTTTATCCCTTCCAAGAGATGTGGTCTTTGGCGATTTTATTATTACCTTAACCGGCAATGAACAGGTGATGATTGAAAATTATAAGGGAATCCTTTCTTACGAAGAACATCAAATCGTCATCCAGGGAAACCACGTGGTTTTGAGGATTATAGGGACAAATCTTGTCATTCAATATTATTCCATGGAAATTATGAAGGTGACCGGCGAAATCACACGGCTGGAATACGCATAAAGGAGAATCAGGATGGTCAGATTAATACAGTATATTTTCGGAAGTATATTTTTAGAGATATCAGGTCCTTCCGTGGAACGTTTTCTTAACCTATGTGCAAAACAAAACCTGGTGCTCTGGAAGCTTAGGCCGGGAGGGAAGGGATATCAGTGTTCCGTACAAAAGAGAGCTTATGAGACTGTTTTAACACTTGCAGAAAAAACGGGAACCTCGGTTCAGATTCTGGGAAGAAAGGGACTTCCCTTTTTTTTATTGGAACACCGGAAACGAAAGGTATTTTTCTTTGGCATCGGCATGGCTTTCGTTCTGATGTTTTTAATGTCTCAGTTTATCTGGGAGATCACAATCTCAGGCAATGAACGGTATTCCAAAAGTGATATGCTGAAATATGTAAAGAGCAATTTTTATCAAATCGGGACGTATAAGAAAAAGATTGACTGCAATTTATTAGAGGAACATATCCGGGAAGATCACGAAGGCATTGCGTGGGTTTCCTGTTCCATCAACGGCACAAGATTACATATTGACATAAAGGAATCACTGGACAGGAAAACAAAACAAAATCCGAGAAAGCCATGTGACATTGTCTCCAATAAGAAGGGGACCATTACTTCTATGTCGGTAAAAAGCGGCACTCCTTTAGTACAGGTGGGTGACAAAGTAAAAAAGGGAGATACGCTTATTTCGGGAATGATTTATTATTACAGTGACGATTATCAGGTCACCGAGACAAGCAAGATTAAGGCAGACGGACAGATCATCCTGAGAACCAAAGAAGATTACAAGGAAACCATACCGATTGCCACTTATGAGAAAAAATTTATATCGAAAAGTACGCGGGTGGAAAGTATACAGCTGTTAAACTGGCAGCTCAAGCTTCCGATCAAGGAGCAGAAAGGGGAATATGATATCTTAGGTGAGAAGAAACTGCTGCATATCGGTGATTTGTATTTTCCGATCGGCATTACCACAAAGAAATTTGAGGGATACGAACCACAAAGAAGAGTTTTGACAGAAGCACAGGCTCAGGAGAAGCTGAAAAAACGGCTCTCCGCCTATGTCAATGACAAGAAGAAAAAGGGAATTAAAGTGATAAAAACCAACATTAAATATGAGAGACAGGGAAATGACTACATTGCCAAGGGAACGATCGATGTCGAGGAGCCGGTTGGAAAGATCAGAAATATAAAATCTCTGACAAAAAAACAGGTAGAAAAAATTACCCCGACAACGGCTGCTCCGCAGTAATTTTGTCTGCTGCCATATGACAAAATGTTGAAAAGATCGGAGGCAAATGGTAAACTACTATTAATATAAGAAAATAAAATGTTGAGGAGTACCTATGAATCCAATAGAAATAGATCTGGAATTTCCTTCTGAGCATGGAGGGAATGTATTTGGACAATTTGATGTTTTCATGAAGAAGATCGAAAAGACGCTTCATGTAAACTTAATTTTAAGAGACGGTCAGCTGAAAGTAGTGGGCAGCGAAGAAGCCGTGAAAAAAGCGGAGTCTGTGATCGGGGAACTGCTGGAACTATCGAGGAGAGGCAACATTATCACAGAACAAAATGTCAATTACGCTTTATCCCTGTCTATGGAAGAAAAAAGCGGTCATCTGCTGGAACTGGATAAGGATGTGGTCTGCCACACCGTCCAGGGAAAGCCTGTGAAAGCTAAGACACTTGGACAGAAAAAATATCTGGAACAGATCTCAGAGAAGATGATCACGTTTGGAATCGGACCGGCCGGGACAGGAAAGACCTATCTGGCGATGGCGATGGCCATCACTGCGTTTAAGAATGATGAAGTGAACCGCATCATCCTCACCAGGCCGGCTATAGAAGCCGGTGAGAAGCTTGGTTTTCTTCCGGGGGATCTGCAGAGCAAGGTAGATCCTTATTTGAGGCCGCTTTATGACGCTCTCTATGAGATCATGGGGGCAGATGCCTTTATGAAGAACATGGAAAAGGGTCTGATCGAGGTGGCTCCTCTGGCTTATATGAGGGGAAGGACACTGGATAACTCCTACATCGTCCTGGATGAGGCACAGAATACGACACCCGCCCAGATGAAGATGTTTTTAACCAGAATTGGATTTGGATCAAAGGCGATTATTACCGGTGACCTGACACAGAAGGATCTGCCGTTTGACAGTATTTCAGGCCTTGAAGAAGCAGTAAGAGTCCTTGGGAAGATTCCGGATATCGGAATATGTAAGCTGACAAACAAGGATGTCGTGCGCCACCCACTGGTGCAGCAGATTGTCACGGCATACGATAAATATGAAGAAAGCAAAAACCGAAAGAAAAAAGAGAAAGCTCCCCGGAAACGAACGAAAGACAGGTAAAGTTATGAGTGTTTTTTTAGAGAATGAGTATGAAGGAACAGCAGGCATAGACTGTGAAATGATTGCCGGACAAGTTGTTGAGGCTGCTGTGGATTATGTAACATGTCCCTTTGAGTGCGAAGTTAATCTCATGCTCGTGGGAAATGAAGAGATCCATCGGATCAATCTGGAACAAAGGGGCATTGACCGTCCCACAGACGTTCTTTCTTTTCCGATGATCGAGTACGAAAATCCGGGATGTTTCGACGGACTGGAAGAAGATCCGGCAGCGTTTCACCCGGATACAGGGGAACTGATGCTGGGTGATATTGTAATTTCTTTAGATAAGGCAAAAGAACAGGCTAAAGCTTACGGACACAGCCTGGAGAGAGAATATGCCTTTTTGATCGCCCACAGTATGCTCCATTTATTTGGTTATGACCACATGGAGGATGAAGAGCGTGCGGTGATGGAAGAAAAACAGGAAGAAATACTGCAGTTCGTTCACTATACAAGAGATTAGAGGTTACTATGGGAAAGAAACAAAAGAGCAGCTTTTTAGTACAGGGAACGATCTTGGCCGCAGCCTCACTGATCTGCCGTGTCATCGGACTGCTGTACAGAAGGCCTTTAACGGCCATCATCGGCAACGAGGGAATGGGGTATTACGGATTTGCATACAACGTTTACAGCATTATTCTGCTGATTGCATCGTTCAGTATTCCGCTGGCGGTATCCAAGTCCATTGCAGCCAGGCTTGCGATGAAGGAATATAAAAATGCCCAGAGGGTATTTCATGGGGCGTTAGTATACGTAGTGATCGTGGGAGGAGCTGCAGGACTGATTACATTTTTTGGAGCGCCGGCATTTCTGCCGAATCAGCCTGGAGCTGTACTGGCTTTGAGAACTATGGCACCGACTATTTTTTTATCGGGTATCCTGGGTGTTTTGAGAGGATATTTTCAGGGTCACTCTACTATGGTGCCGACATCTGTGTCACAGATTTTGGAGCAGATTTTAAATGCCGTTTTCAGTGTTCTCATGGCTTATGTTCTTGTAGCCCCGTATGTAGGAATCGGCGGTAAAGTTGCCTCGTATAAACTCGCAAAATATGGTGCGGCGGGAAGTGCCATCGGTACCGGGGCAGGAGTGCTCACAGGTTTGATTTTCTGCGGTGTTATTTATTGGATATACCGTCCTAAAGTCAAACGTCAGATGGCCGCGGATAAGACAAAGAAGATCGAGTCTTACAAAAGGATTTTGAAAATCCTCCTTTTGACGATTACTCCGGTTATTTTCAGCACGGCGATCTATAACTGCAGTGCCATAATTGATTCCACACTTTTCAGTATGATTATGGTAGACAAAGGTATGGCAGCCAGATCGGTTGCAACTTTGTTTGGAATTTTTTCGAATCAATACAACGTACTAATTAATGTGCCGGTTGCTATTGCATCCGCATTGTCCAATGCCATTGTGCCGGACATTGCAGGGGCTTTTGCGGTTAACGACAAAAAGCGCATGAATGACAGCATTAATACGGCAATCAAATTTACGATGATTATTTCTATTCCCTGTGCCGTAGGTATGGGAGTCCTTGCAAAACCGATCGTAGGTTTATTATTTGGCCCGGCCAAAGCCTTCGGACTCGGCCCGAAACTTTTGATGATCGGATCAGTATCCATCGTATTTTATTGTCTGTCCACGCTGAGCAATGGTATTTTGCAGGGAATGGGCAAGATGAAAGTACCTGTTCGTCATTCGGCAGTGTCAGTAGTCATCAATGTATTTGTTTTGGTCGTGCTGCTCTATACGACTAAAGCGAACGCCTACGCACTAGTTTTTGCCACGATGGCGTTTTCTTTTGTCATGTGTCTGCTTAATGCCAGATCCATTAAAAAATATACAGGTTACGAACAGGAAATTTCAAAGACATTTATAAAACCGCTGATCAGTGCGGGAGTGATGGGAATCGCAGTCGGGATTATCGGATTTGTCTTTCAGAAGTTTATGTCGGGGACAAGCCTGGGCTATGCGCTGTGCCTTTTGATTGCAGTACCCCTTGGGGCGTTCGTATACTTTATCGCGATTATCGGATTAAAGGTATTCGAGGAGGATGAACTTCGCAGGGTTCCAAAGGGACATCTGATATTAAAGATGGCAAAAAAATTAAGGCTGTTATAAAGAGTTTACTGTTTTTTTCTGATGCATCGGCAGCAGTCGGCAAATAAAAGAAAACAGCCTACATTCAATATCCATTTTCTGTTATAATAGAAGAAAAAGTGGAGGACAGGCATGAATCAGATACTAGAGCAGATACAAAAGGAAAAGAAACTGGTCAGTTTATATGGTCATATGGGCGGTGAGCAGACAGTCCTGACAGGATATATACTGTACATGACGGAAGAGGAACTGCTGATGGCGAAGATTTCATCGAGGGGAGAGTACGACGGTTTTGTGCTGAAGCGGCCCAAGTGTTTTTTCAGGGCAGAGACGGACGGCAGCAGAGAACGGAGGATGGGCACCCTTTATCTTCATAAGAAAAAAAGCCATGGAAGAATTTATAAATTAGACCAGCAGACTTGTATGGATGCTCTGCTCCGGTATGCAAAGGAGCAGGGACTGCTGATGAATTTTAACATGGATGAGGACGGGAAATATTCTATTCTCGGTTTCATTCAGGATTTCAGCAAAAACTTCATTAAAATACAGAAGATTGATCAGGATGGATTTGAGGATGGATTTGTATATCTGGATGTTCAGAAAATTGTTTCATGCCGGTGTGACACGGCGGGAGAACAGGATATTCTTCTGCTGAACCGTGTAAATTGCTGAATTTGATATTTTTTTGAATAGAACGGCTGATTTTGGGAACGCTTATGGAAAAGGAGTGTTTCGTATGAACAAAATCAACCGTTTTTTATTAATATATATGGTCGTGATCACAACCCTTTGCGGGTATATGTGTTATGTGGCGTTTTATCAGAAGGATACCAGCCAGGACAAGCTGGTCCATCAGGTACAGTCCACAATCATCAAAGAACAGACGACAAAAGAGCAGGCAGAAACTACGAAAAAGAAAAAGACAACCTACGGGCTCGCCCTGCGCGACGGCAGTCTGGTGATCCTGAACAATCAGACAAAAGAAATTTTTGAATATACAGATTTGACAAAAAATGATCTGCCGGATGAAGTCCACCAGATGCTGAAAGAAAAAAAGAAATTTCATTCCGTGGAAGAAGTGTATCATTTTCTTGAGTCCTACAGCAGTTAGCACTATAATCTAAAGAGAAGATAAATTCTGAACAAGCAAGATAGATTGAGGTGACCGGAATGAAAAGAGTTTTTTTGATCGTGCTGGACAGCTTTGGCATCGGGGAAGCGCCCGATGCCAAAGATTTCGGGGATGAGGGAAGCAACACACTGCTGGCAGTGTCCAAAAGTCTGTATTTTGACCTGCCGAATCTGGAGAAACTGGGCTTATTTGCTGTCGACGGCGCAGAGATCGACGGTGACAGGCAGACCACTGTGCCGATTGGCACCTATGGACGAATGACGGAGCAGTCGAAAGGAAAAGATACGACCATCGGACATTGGGAGATTGCGGGAATCATATCTGAAAAACCGCTGCCGGTGTATCCGAAAGGATTTCCGGAAGAAGTCACTGCGGTTTTTGAACAGGAAACAGGCAGAAAGATCCTCTGCAACCGGCCGTATTCCGGTACGGAGGTTATCAGAGATTACGGAGATGAACACGTGAAAACCGGAGCGCTCATTGTCTATACATCGGCGGACAGTGTATTCCAGATCGCAGCCCATGAAGATGTGGTGCCGCCGGAAGAGCTGTACCGATACTGTAAAATAGCAAGGAAGATCCTGACGGGAAAGCACGGTGTGGGAAGGGTTATTGCACGTCCGTTTATCGGAGAGAGCGGCCATTATACGAGGACGTCCAACCGGCATGATTTTTCCATAGAACCGCCGAAAGTGACGATGCTGGATCAGCTGAAAGAAAAGGGATTTGATGTGATCGGCATTGGAAAGATCCACGATATTTTTGCCGGTAAAGGACTGACGGAGTTTTCATTTACCAAAAACAACGAGGATGGCATTGAGCAGACGAAAGAGTGGATGAAGAAGAGGTTTGAAGGATTATGTTTCGTAAATCTCGTAGACTTTGACATGCTGTACGGGCACCGAAATGATGTGGACGGATATGCCAAAGCCCTCAGTTATTTTGACAAACAGCTGCCGAAGCTTCTGGGGCTGATGCGGGAAGGGGATATCCTGATGATCACGGCAGACCACGGATGTGATCCGTCGACTCCTTCTACGGATCATTCCAGAGAATATACGCCGTTTCTTATGTATCAATACGGGCAGGCAAAAGGTGTCAATTTAAAAACAAGAAAAACATTTGCAGATATCGGGAGCACTGTGTTAGACTATTTTGGTATAGAGTCAAAAATAGACGGAACCAGTGTTTTGGAGGATATAGATGAAGTATGATGTAATCATCGCAGGAGGCGGGGCATCCGGTATGACGGCGGCTATCACAGCGGCGCGCAGAGGATGCTCCGTCCTTGTGCTGGAAAGGATGGACAGGCCGGGAAAAAAGATCCTTGCCACAGGCAACGGACGGTGCAATTTGACAAACAGTTATTTAGATCAGGACTGCTACCGGGGAGAAAAACCGGGATTTCCATACTCCATGCTGGAGGTGTTTGGGGCCGCAGAGACCCTGGACTTTTTCCAGTCCATGGGAATGCTGACCACCGATTTGGGAGGATACTATTATCCTGCGTCCATGCAGGCTTCCACGGTGGTTGATACACTGACTGGGAAAATGCGGCAGCTCGGCGTACATATAAAGACGGGAACGGAAGTTAAAAAAATACAGAAGATAAAGGATACATTTCATGTGACATGCGGCACAGAGAAATATCAGGGCAGAAATGTCATCCTGGCAGCCGGGGGAATGGCCCAGGAAAAACTGGGCAGCAACGGCAGCGGATATGCACTGGCAAAAGCTGTGGGGCATACCGTGACGGATGTATTTCCGGCTTTGGTGGCTCTGGAATCGGAGGAGAAATTCTTTCAGCATTTGGCCGGTGTCCGCAATGTTTCTGCGCTTTCGGTCTACGTAAACGGACAGAAGACAGCGGAACAAACAGGAGAAGTCCAGTTTGCCAAGTATGGGATATCCGGAATTCCGGTGTTTCAGGTCAGCCGGTATGCCATCGACGCTCTGAGGAAGAAAAAAAAGGTGGAAGTGATCTTAAACCTCATGCCGGAGCAGATCACATTGAAGGAATTAATGGACTATTTCAGAAAAGTCGGATATTACAAGACAGCGGAAGAATTTCTCCAGGGCTTCCTGAATAAAAAACTGGCATTTACGGTGCTGAGCCGTTTGAAAATCCGGCCGGAGAAGAGTGCAGCGGACCTTACACAGAAAGAACTGAGGCAGATCCGTTCCATGATACAGAAGTTTCCGGTCCCGGTTTCGGGTTATAAAGGATTTGATATGGCACAGGTGACGGCAGGCGGCGTTTCCGTCAGGGAAGTCATCGAGGGCACACTGGAATCGAAGATTCACCGGGGTCTGTACTTTGCCGGGGAATTACTGGATGTAGACGGCACCTGCGGCGGCTATAATCTTCAGTGGGCTTTTACATCAGGATATATTGCGGGAAATCAGATAGAGGCGGAGAATCAATGATCAGAATCAGTCAGATAAAACTTCCGGCGGAACATACGAAAGTCCAGCTGGAACAGAAAATAAAAAAAGCGGTGCATCACGCAACGTTAAAAAACTATCAGATCTTTAAGAGGTCTCTGGATGCCAGAAAAAAAGATCAGATCAGCTATGTATATACAATCGATGCAGAAGTAGAGAAAGAGTCCGAATTTCTCAAAAGAAACAAGAATCCCAGGATAACAAAAGCCGAAAGAAAAGAATACCGGATACCTAAATGCAGGAAAGAGATCCCGGTCCGCCCTGTGGTGATCGGCATGGGCCCGGCCGGCCTTTTTGCAGCTCTGATTTTGGCAAAGGCCGGGCTGAAACCGGTTCTTCTGGAACGGGGAAAACCTGTAGAAGAGAGAAGGAAGGACGTAGAAGCTTTCTGGGAAAACGGGGATCTCAACCCTGAGTCAAACGTACAGTTCGGAGAAGGAGGAGCCGGAACTTTTTCCGACGGAAAGCTCAATACGGCAGTGAAGGACAAATACGGGCGGAACCGGTTTGTGCTGGAAACCTTTGTGCAGTATGGGGCACCGGAAGAAATCTTATATGACGGAAAACCGCATATCGGGACAGATCTGCTCTGCATGGTTGTGGCAAATATGAGAAATGCTATACAGCAAGCAGGAGGAACGATCCGGTTCGAAAACAAGGTAACAGATTTGGTAATAAAAAGAGGAAGACTGACGGCGCTTGTGATCAATGGAACAGAGACACTTCCGTGCGATACTGCAGTGCTGGCAGTGGGACACAGTGCCAGAGATACCTTTGAAATGCTGTATAAAAGAAAGCTTCATATGACGCCGAAAGCTTTTGCCGTCGGGGTAAGGGTTGAGCATCCGAGGCAGAAGATCGACGAATTTCAGTATGGAAAAGGGGCGGCGGATAAAAAACTGCCCACGGCTTCCTATAAACTTACTTACAGAGCTTCATGCGGCAGGAGCGTCTATTCTTTTTGTATGTGCCCCGGAGGATTTGTGGTGAATGCGTCTTCAGAAAAAGGAAGGCTGACAGTCAATGGAATGAGCAATCACGACCGTATGGCGAGAAATTCAAACAGTGCGGTCATCGCCAGTGTGACGCCGGAGGATTTTGGATCAGAACATCCGCTGGCCGGCATCGAATTCCAGAGAAAGTGGGAGGAGAAAGCTTATCTGGCCGGAAACGGAGCCATACCCGTTCAGACGTTTTCAGATTTTAAGGAAGATAAAAAGACTGATAAATTCGGAAAGATCCTTCCTAATACAAAAGGGAAAACAGCATTTGCAAATATAAGGGAATGTCTGCCGGACGAGGTTTCAGAGGCAATCATTGAGGGAATGGATGCTTTTGAGAAAAAAATCAAAGGATTTTCTGATGGCGATACAGTCCTGAGCGGAATAGAGGCGAGAACCTCATCCCCTCTCCGGATGGAAAGGGATGAGTCATTTCAGGGCAGTATTTCCGGGATCTATCCATGCGGGGAAGGCGCAGGATATGCCGGAGGCATCACGTCTGCGGCTATGGACGGCATCAAAACGGCGGAACAATTAATCGAAAATATGGATAAAAAATACAACATATTGTGATGTTTAACATCTGGACACACAATATATATTGGTTTATAATAAAGGACAGAATAATTGAAAGGGTGAAGATAAATGAAAGTGATTAAGAGAAATGGCAGTAAAGTAGATTTTGATCCGTCTAAAATTGAACTTGCCATCTTAAAAGCCATGAGGTACGGGAGCGGGGTTGTGGATGAAAAATGTGCAAAAGATATTTCCTTTGAGATCCATGAGGAACATCAGGGAGACGAGGATATCAGCATTTACCGGATCGAAGATCAGGTATTTGAAAAGCTCATTCAAAAAGACCAGATTCTGACGGCCAAGGCCTATGAGGGATACCGGAAGGTCAGAGAGTTCCAGAGAGAGACCAATACCATTGACAATGAGGTGTTCGGCATCGTGACCGGAGAGAACCAGGAAGCTTTGGATGAAAACTCCAACAAAGATCCGAATATACTGGCAACCCAGAGGGATCTGATCGCAGGAGAATTTTCCAGAGACTACTGCAGGAGGATGATGCTTCCGCCTAAAATTGTCCAGGCACATGATGACGGCATCATTCATTTTCACGATATGGACTATTACATACAGCAGATGCACAACTGTGACCTTGTAGACTTAAAGGATATGTTTAAAAACGGAACGGTGATAAACGGCAAACTGATCGAGACTCCCAAGTCCCTCCAGACGGCTTGTACGGTTGCGACCCAGATCGTGCAGCAGGTGGCAAACGGTCAGTATGGAGGCCAGACCATTTCGCTTTCCCATTTGGCGCCCTTTGTAAGAGTGAGTTTAAATAAACATAAAGAAAAGGTGAAAAAGGAAGGGGAGATGATCGGAAAAGCGTATACGGAACGGGAAGTAGAATTGATCGCCGAAGACCGTCTTCACGATGAGATCGTTTCCGGCATCCAGACGATCCAGTATCAGATCAATACCTTTTCAACAACCAACGGACAGGCTCCGTTTTTGTCTGTCTTCATGTACATCAGCGAAGAACCGGAATATGAAAAAGAAACGGCGATGCTGATCGAAGAAATGTTAAGGCAGCGGTATGAGGGAATGAAAAATCCGGTGGGAGCCTATGTGACACCTGCATTTCCAAAGCTTTTGTATGTTTTGGATGAAAACAACGTGCCGAAAGACAGCAGGTACCGCTATCTGACGGATCTGGCGGTCAAATGTGTGGCAAAACGCATGATGCCCGATTTTATTTCGGCAAAGATTATGAAGAAGAACTACAAAGGGGAAGTGTTCCCTTGCATGGGATGCCGAAGCTTTCTGGCCCCATGGAAAGATGAAGAAGGCAATTATAAATGGTACGGCAGATTTAACCAGGGAGTCGTGACGATTAACCTGGCCGATGTGGGATTGTCTGCGGAGCAGGATATGGAGAAATTCTGGAATATCCTCGACGAACGCCTGAGTCTGTGCCGGGAAGCGCTGATGCTGCGGCACGAGAGCCTGAAAGGCACTTTGTCAGATGTGAGTCCCATTCACTGGCAGTTCGGAGCTATCGCAAGGCTGAGGCCGGGCGAGACCATTGACAAGCTATTGGAAGGCGGCTATTCTACACTTTCCCTCGGATACATCGGTTTGTACGAGTGCGTTCTTTCCCTTCTCGGAAAAAGCCATACGACAGAGGATGGGGACGAACTGGCTGTCAGGATCATGGAGCGCCTCCGGGGAGCATGTGACCGGTGGAAAGCAGAGTCCGGACTCGGATTCAGCGTGTACGGAACTCCTGCAGAGTCTACGACTTATACATTTGCGAGAAGCTTAAAGAGACGGTTTGGTGTTGTGGAAGGAATCACGGATAAAGATTACATTACAAATTCTTACCATGTAAACGTGACAGAACCGATCGATGCTTTTGAAAAACTTGGATTTGAAGCGAAATTCCAGAGCATTTCTTCCGGCGGGGCCATCAGTTACGTGGAGGTGACGAACCTGAATCAGAATCCGGAAGCGCTGTCTGCTCTGATCGACTATATGTACGATACGATTCAGTACGCCGAGATCAATACAAAGTCAGACTACTGTCAGGAATGCGGATTTGACGGGGAAATTCTTCTGGATGAGAACTACGAGTGGTACTGCCCAAACTGCGGCAACAGAAGCCACAAGACTTTAAACGTATGCCGCAGGACCTGCGGATATCTGGGAGATAATTTCTGGAACAAGGGGCGTACCCAGGAGATCGGAGAACGGTTTGTCCACTTGGATAATCAGGTGCAAGAGGTGAACTAAATGCGGTACGCACAGATCAGAAAGACCGACATTTCAAACGGGACCGGCATCAGGACCTCCCTGTTTGTCCAGGGGTGCACGAGGAAGTGTAAGGGCTGTTTTAATCCGGAGACATGGGATTTTGAAGGCGGCCATGAATGGAATGAACAGGCGGAAGAAGAATTCTTAACACTGACCGCAGGAGAGCATATAGCCGGGGCAACAATTCTCGGAGGAGAGCCCATGGAACCTGAAAACCGGCGTCCGGTCAGAGAACTGTTGAGGAAGCTCAAAGAGCGCTGTCCGGAAAAAAATATCTGGATGTATTCTTCTTATCTGTTTGAAGAGATCATGGAGTTTGATCCTAAGGTACTTCAATATTTGGATGTTTTAGTGGACGGACCTTTTGTGGAAGAAAAAAAGGATTTAAATTTAAGATTCCGGGGAAGCAGTAATCAAAGAGTCATCGACGTGAAAGCATCATTGGAAAGCAAAACGGTAATCCTTCTTGAGGTTTAAGGATAAACCCAGAAGAATTCTGATTTCATCAGATTCTTCTGGGTTTTTAACGATGTCGATTTTTCGGTGATAATGCATTGATTTTTTTTGAGAAAGAGGCTACAATAATCATAAACTGCGCTGACCGGGGATCAGCGGGAATAGGACAGGACTTCAGCATTATGGAAAACAGAGAAAAACTAAAAGATAAGAAGCGGATCGTAGTAAAAGTAGGGACTTCTTCCCTGATCCATCCGAAGACAGGACAGCTAAACTTATTCCGGCTTGAAAAGCTGGTTCGTGTCCTGACAGACATTCACAACAGCGGAAAAGATGTGATCTTAGTATCGTCCGGAGCCATCGGGGTCGGGTTTAAAGCACTGGGACTCAAGGAACGCCCGGAATCCCTGCCGATGAAGCAGGCCTGCTCTGCCGTGGGGCAGGGACAGCTGATGATGATCTATCAAAAGCTGTTTGCAGAGTACAATCAGGGTTCAGCCCAGATCCTTATCACAAAAGAGACGATGCTGAACGATATGCGCAGGTTTAATGCGAGAAATACATTTAACCAGCTGCTGAGTCTGGGCATTATTCCTATCGTGAACGAAAACGACACCGTCTCCACGGAAGAGATTGAGTTCGGAGACAATGACACTTTATCTGCGGTGGTCACTGCGGTAGTAGAAGGGGATCTTTTGATCCTTCTTACAGATATCGACGGATTATATACAGACGACCCGCATAGAAATAAAAGAGCAAAACTTATTTCAGAAGTACCCGTGATCACGGAAGAGATCGAAAATATGGCAAAAGGAGCTGTGACGAAGGTAGGAACCGGAGGCATGGCCACAAAGATCGCGGCTGCAAACATCGTAACAGACTGCGGGGCCGATATGGTCATAGCAAACAGCAGAGATTTAAATGATTTAAACAGGATTATAGGGGGCAGGGAGATCGGAACGCTTTTCTTGGCCCATAAAAGAGAACATTTTAATTTTCGGAAATATCTTACGGAATGTCCGTATTTAAACTCATAATTCAGACTGGAAAGGAATAGTATGAACGAAGACAAGATTAGAAGAATCAATGAATTATATCATCTGGAAAAGTCCGTCGGGCTTTCAGAGAAGGAAAAGAAGGAGCAGAAGAAGCTTCGAGAAGAATATATACAGTCTGTCCGGGCAAATCTGCGCGGCCAGCTGAATCATATCAGCATAAAGAATGAGGACGGAAGCGTGACTCCGCTGAAGCCAAAGGGAAAGCATTGAGATAAAATAGCAGGGAGGTTGTTATGTTAGAACAATTAGGAAGACAGGCAAAAGAAGCGTCGGTCGTTCTGGCGCAGGTATCCATGAATGACAAAAACGAGCTGCTCAGGGAAGCGGCAGACCAGCTTGTGACAAATCAGAATTATATTCTTTCGGAGAATGTGAAAGACGTGAAAGCTGCCATGGAGCGCGGGATGTCAGAGGCACTGGTGGACCGGCTGACTTTGACGGTAGACAGGATCGAAGGCATGGCAGAAGGACTCAGACAGGTGGCGGATCTGGAAGATCCCATTGGGGCAGTCACTGAGATGAAGCCCAATAAAAGCGGACTGCTGATCGGAAAGAAAGTCGTTCCTCTGGGTGTTGTAGGAATCATCTATGAATCCCGGCCCAATGTTACTGCGGATGCGTTTGCTCTCTGCTTTAAAACAGGAAACGCCTGTCTGCTCCGCGGCGGAAGCGATGCCATTCACTCCAATCTCGCGATTGCGAAAGTTCTCCAGGAATCTTTAGACAAGAAAAAGATGCCGGTATTCAGCATCCAGCTCCTGGAAGATACCAGCCGTGAAACTGCCACAAAGATGATGCAGATGACGGAATATATTGATGTCCTTATTCCAAGAGGAGGAGCCGGACTGATCCGGAGCGTCGTGAAAAACAGCACAGTTCCCGTGATTGAGACGGGAACCGGAAACTGCCACACTTACATCGATCAGTATGCAGATCCGAAAATGGCTGTCGACATCGTGGTCAACGCAAAGACTCAAAGGCTCGGAACCTGCAATACATGTGAGTCTCTGGTCATACATAAAGATGTTGTACAGACCCATCTTCCGGCTATCGTAGAGGCTCTGCTCCAAAAGGGAGTGCAGGTCAGAGGAGACGAGAGAGTCATGGCAGTCAGTGACCGGGTGATGAAAGCGGCGGAAGAAGACTGGGGCACGGAATATCTGGATGCTGTTATCTCGATAAAGGTTGTGGACAGCTTTGATGAGGCGGTAGAACATATCAACCGCTACAACACAAAACATTCCGAGGCGATCGTCACAGATTCCTATTCTCATGCCCAGGAGTTTCTGGAGAAGATCGACGCGGCTGCGGTCTATGTGAATGCTTCCACGAGGTTCACAGACGGATTCGAGTTCGGCTTTGGTGCAGAGATCGGAATCAGCACTCAAAAGATTCACGCAAGGGGACCTATGGGACTCGATGCACTGACGACTACCAAATTTATTATTTATGGCAATGGACAGATCAGGCATTAGATAAAACTTCAAAGAGGGAGTTCTCAGAATCGGGGACTCCTTTTAGATTGACAATTAATTCACATATAGAACCCGGCATTGTTTCTTTTTCTGTGCAAAAAGTTGAATAAAGTGAAAGAATGAAAAGATTTTAGTGAGATGTATGTTATTTTGTGGGATTTCGTTTGTGAAAAAAATGTCGAAAGTTGATTTTGCATGCTAAACAATTTATCATTAAAGATATGGAAATTTAAGAAAAGAGAAAGGAAGGCTTAAAAATGGCATTGTTTACATTTAGCGGCGGAGTTCATCCGGATGACGGGAAAGAATACGCAAAAAATTCCCCGATCACCGAATATCTGCCGAAAGGAGATGTTGTTTTACCTGTCGGCCAGCACATCGGGGCACCTGCGAAACCGATCGTACAAAAAGGTGATCAGGTACTGGCGGGACAGAAGGTTGCAGAGGCAGGCGGTTTTGTGTCAGCCAATATTTACAGCTCTGTTTCGGGTACGGTGAAAGCGATTGAGCCGAGAGTGACTCCCGCCGGAGCGAAAGTAAATGCGATTGTAATAGAAAACGACGGAGAATTCAAAGAAGCGGAGTTTCAGGCAAAGCCGTATCAGGATATGACCAGAGACGAGGTTCTCGCTGCGATCAAAGACGCAGGAATCGTCGGACTCGGAGGAGCAGGTTTCCCTACTCATGTGAAGCTGGCTCCGAAAGATCCGGATGCCATCGAGTACATCATTGTCAATGGTGCGGAGTGTGAGCCTTACATAACCGGAGATTACAGGATCATGATGGAGACTCCGGAAGTCCTCGTGGAAGGGCTGAACATTGTTCTGGACTTATTCCCGAAAGCAAAAGGGATCATCGCAGTGGAAGATAATAAAAAAGATGCCATTGCAAAAGTCAGCGATTGTGTCAAAGGGGATGCAAGGATTTCGGTTGCGGAGCTGAAGACAAAATATCCGCAGGGAGCAGAGCGTTCCCTGATCTATGCGACAACGGGAAGAGCCATCAATTCCAGCATGCTTCCGGCAGATGCAGGATGTATTGTGGACAACGTGGCAACAATTGTTGCTGTGAAGGACGCAGTAAAAGAAGGGAAACCTTTATTTCAGCGTGTTGTGACAGTGACAGGAGACGCCATAGAAAGTCCGAAGAATCTTTTAGTGCGCACCGGAACGAATGTCAGCGAGCTGATCGAAGCAGCCGGCGGATTTAAGGGGCAGCCTGAAAAGGTGATTTCCGGAGGTCCGATGATGGGAATGGCTATGTTTACTACTGATGTTCCGGCAGTCAAAACATTTTCTTCTCTGCTGGCATTTACAAAGGACCCGGTGTCTGCCGTAGAGCCGAGCAACTGTATCAACTGCGGGCGATGTGTCAGCGTCTGTCCTCAGAAGTTAATGCCGGCGAGACTGTCCGTACTGGCAGATAACAATAACTTTGAAGCATTTGAAGCTCTCCATGGCGATGAGTGTGTGGAATGCGGATGCTGTTCTTTTATCTGTCCGGCGAAGAGAAACCTGGCACAGTCAATGAAGACAGGACGCAAACAGGTCTTGGCAAATCGTAGAAAGAAGTAAAGGAGAGGTACATATGAACGAAACATTATATCGTGTTTCAGCAAACCCGCACGTAAGGGACAAAAGCTCAACACAAAGCATTATGCTGGATGTAATCCTTGCATTACTCCCGGCCACAGTTTTTGGTATCTATATCTTCGGTGCATCTGCGGCTGTGACCATTGCGGTCTCCATTGTCACCTGTGTGGCTGCTGAGTATATATATCAGAAGTTAATGAAACAAAAAGTATCGGTAAGCGATCTGAGCGCGGCTGTGACCGGACTCCTGCTTGCACTGAACCTGCCGGCAGGTGTTCCTTTATGGATGCCGGTGCTGGGCGGCCTGTTTGCCATCATTGTCGTAAAACAGGTTTTCGGCGGCCTGGGACAGAATTTTATGAACCCGGCATTGGGAGCCCGCTGTTTTCTGATGATCTCTTTCGCGGCAAGAATGACAACATTTACATATGACGGTGTCACCACTGCGACTCCTCTTGCACTGCTGAAGGCGGGAAAGAGTGTAGACCTGGGAAGTGTCTTTACAGGATTCATCCCCGGAACGATCGGAGAGACATCCGCCGTCCTTCTCCTCCTGGGAGGAGCCTACCTGGTATTAAAGAAAGTGATCTCACCGCTGATCCCATGCATCTATGTGGCGACGGTGGCTGTCTTCGTACTGCTTTTTGGAGGACATGGCTTCGATCTCACCTACATGGCGTCTGAGATTTTTTCCGGCGGTTTGATGCTCGGTGCGATCTTCATGGCAACGGACTATGTAACTTCACCGATCACTTCCAGAGGAAAGATCATCTTCGGCGTCCTCTGCGGACTGCTGACCGGTATTTTCCGACTGTTCGGACCGATGGCAGAGGGAGTTTCTTACTCTATTATCATTGCGAACCTGGTTGTTCCTCTGATTGAAAAGATTACGGTTCCGACTCCGTTTGGAATTGTGAAGGCAAAAGGAGGCAAAGACAATGAATAAAAGTTTAGTAAATGACTGTATTAAATTATTTATCATCACTCTGGCTGCCGGACTGATCCTTGGATTCGTTTACAACGTGACCAAAGATCCGATTGCAAAGCAGGAAGAAAAGACAAAACAGGAAGCATACAAGGCTGTGTTCAAAGACGCAGACCGTTTTGAGGCAGTGAAACTTGATAAAAAAGAGATAAACAAAGCTTTAAAGGCAAAGAATCTGGGCCAGAATACGGTCAGTGAGATTGCCAAAGCAGTAGATAAGGACGGAAAAGGTCTTGGATATGTATTCTCCGTGACAAACCCTGACGGATACGGCGGAGATATCACTCTCTCTGTCGGCGTCAAAAATGACGGTACGGTCAACGGATATGAGACTCTGACGATCAATGAGACCGCGGGCCTTGGTATGAAGGCAAAAGAAGAGGAGTTCAAGAGCAACTTTAACAATAAAAAAGCAAAGCAGTTTGAAGTCGTAAAAGACGGTTCCGGCAAGAGCGACGACGCAAAGGTCGATGCCATCAGCGGCGCTACGATCACCAGCCGTGCGGTGACAAGCGGAGTCAACAGCTGTGTTGCTTTAATGGATACATTGAAAGGAGGTAATTGAGATGAAAAGTAATCCGATAGAACGTTTGATCAACGGTATTGTCAAAGAAAATCCTACTTTCGTCTTAATGCTCGGTATGTGTCCTACCCTCGCGGTAACCACATCCGCCATCAACGGGGCAGGAATGGGACTTTCCACTACGGCCGTTTTAATGTTTTCCAATCTGATCATTGGACTCATGAGAAATATTATACCTGACAGAGTCCGTATTCCGGGCTATATTGTCATTATTGCATCTCTCGTAACGGTAGTGCAGTTCCTTTTGCAGGGATATGTGCCGTCACTGAATGCAAGCCTTGGAATCTACATTCCTTTGATCGTAGTAAACTGTATTATCCTGGGACGCGCAGAATCCTTTGCATCTAAGAACGGGGCAGTGCTCTCTTTCTTCGACGGTGTCGGAATGGGCCTTGGATTTACTGTTGCACTGACTGTGATCGGAGCCTTCCGTGAACTCCTCGGTGCAGGTACGATCTTTGGCGCAAAGATCATGCCGGCTGCTTATGAGCCGATTACGATCTTTATCCTGGCTCCCGGAGCATTCTTTGTCCTGGCCTGCCTTGTTGCAGTTCAGAATAAGGTAAGAAACAAGAAACCGAAAAAAGCAGGAGAGTCTCAGGCTTCCGGATGCGGCGACTGTGCAAGCTGCGGAAACGGTGCCTGCGGAACCCGGTTTTTTGATAACAGTGTGGACGACAAATAGGGGGGATGAACAATGTCAAATTTATTATTAGTCGCAATCGGTGCGGCATTAGTTAATAACGTAGTATTGAGCCAGTTCTTAGGCCTTTGTCCTTTCCTTGGTGTATCCAAGAAGGTAGAGACCGCCGGCGGAATGGGCGCTGCGGTTATTTTCGTCATCACGATCGCCTCAGCGGTTACCTATTTCGTTTATGCTGGCATACTCGTGCCGTTTCATCTGGAATATCTTCAGACGATAGCATTTATTCTTGTCATTGCGGCATTGGTGCAGTTCGTGGAAATGTTTTTAAAGAAATCTATGCCGGCTCTCTATGAGTCTTTAGGCGTATATCTTCCGCTGATCACTACCAACTGTGCGGTGCTCGGTGTTGCATTGAATAACGTTCAGTATGATTACAACTTTATTACCAGTGTAGTCAACGGATTTGGAGTGGCTGTCGGATTTACCATCGCCATCGTGATCTTGGCCGGTATCCGCGAGAAACTAGAATACAACAACATCCCGGAATCTTTCAAAGGAATGCCGATCACTCTTGTCACGGCAGGTCTGATGGCTATCGCTTTCTTTGGATTCTCAGGAATCATATAGGGAGGTAGCATAAATGGATATTACAGCAATTATTCTCGCGGCCGTCGTGGTCGGAGGAATTGGTTTGGTCATTGCTATTCTTTTAGGAATCGCTTCTGAGAAGTTTAAGGTTCCGGTCAATGAAAAAGAAGTAGCAGTCCGAGCAGAACTTCCCGGCAATAACTGCGGAGGATGCGGATACGCCGGATGTGACGGGCTTGCAAAAGCGATCGCAAACGGAGAAGCTGCGGTCAATGCCTGTCCGGTAGGCGGGCCTTCAGCGGCAGAAAAAATCGGTGCCATCATGGGTGTGGAAGCCGGTGATTTCGTAAAACAGGTGGCATTCGTAAAGTGTGCAGGAACCTGTGAGAAAGCATCAAATAAATACGAATATACAGGACAGATGAGCTGTGTGGAAGCGATGAATGTGCCCGGAGAAGGGCCGAAGGCCTGCTCTTTCGGATGTATGGGATTCGGAAGCTGCGCTCAGGTCTGCCCTGAGAATGCAATTTCCATCGTCAACGGGATTGCCTATGTTGACAAAGAAGCGTGCATCGGCTGCGGAAAATGTACCGATATCTGCCCGAAGGGACTCATTGAACTGGTTCCTTATGACAAGAAACATTTAGTACAGTGTAATTCTAAAGACAAGGGAAAAGACGTCATGTCTGTGTGCAAAGCCGGATGCATCGGCTGCGGACTTTGTGCGAAGGAATGTAAGCTTGGAGCGATTACGGTAGAAAATAATATTGCTCATATTGATTATGAGAAATGTGTCAACTGCGGACTCTGTGCCAAAAAGTGTCCGAAAAAAATCATTACGGTATAATAAAGTGAATGATAGAAAGATCATTAGGCTGTATCTGACTGGAGGATACAGCCTTTTTGTCACACTTTATTTCCTGGTGCATACACTATTATAACTATTTTTCTGGGGTGGCGTTTCATGAAGTTTTTAGAGTTAAGGGAAAAGGATGTGATCAACTGCCGGACCGGAGATAAACTGGGATGTGTCATCGATCTGGAGTTTGACCCGGCGTCAGGTCAGATTTTATGCCTGATCGTTCCAAAAGCGACAAAGATCCTGTGCTTTACAAAAGGTGAGTTTTATTATATTCCATATAAGAAGATCATTCGAATCGGCTGTGACACTGTATTGGTGGATATTAATGAAAAAGAATGTTTGAAGTGATCTGGAAAAAATGATATACTTCCTTTAACGAATGGAAAATCTTGAGGCAGACATGATCTGCCTCTCAAAAGAGTACAAAGAAAAGCATAGCCCGGGAGGTAGAAAAATGAGGTGCCCTTATTGCGGAAGTGAAAATTCCAGAGTCATTGATTCCAGACATTCGGAAGACAATAACTCCATAAGGAGAAGAAGACAGTGTGACGACTGCAGCAAGCGTTTCACGACCTATGAAAAGATCGAGACAGAACCGCTGTCTGTGATCAAAAAGGACAAGACCAGACAGATGTATGACCGCTCCAAGATCAAGGCGGGTATCGTACAGTCCTGCCACAAACTGCCTATATCCATGGGACAGATCGATCAGATCGTAGATGAGATCGAGACAAAGATCTATAATCTCGGACAGCGCGAGGTGGAGAGTTCCCTGATCGGAGAGATCGTCATGGACAAGCTGAAGGAACTGAATGAGGTGGCATATGTAAGATTTGCCGCTATATACAGAGAGTTCAAAGATGTGAACACCTTTATGAGTGAACTAAAAAAATTGCTGAAATAGTTGTAAAAATTTAGAAAATATGATAAGATACAGTATATTGTTAGCTGAGAGGCTTCCGGGAAAGAAGGAGGCTTTATGTTTTGTTCGATGCTAAGCGGCATTGTCTCAGGCGCCGCAGGCTGTATCATTCAGGTCGAAGCGGAATTAAGAAGCGGTCTCCCATACTTTACTATGGTAGGCCGCCTTTCTAATGAAGCAAAAGAATCCAGGCACAGGGTGGAATCCGCGCTGCGGGCTCTGGGCTGTCCGCTCCCTCCGATGAAAGTTACCGTTAATCTATCTCCTGCCGATATCAGAAAGACAGGAACTGCATTTGATCTTCCCATCGCAGCGGCCGTTATGGCCGGTCTCAACTATATTCCATTTACTAAAGAACCGCCTATCTGCCTCCTGGGAGAGCTGGGACTGGACGGCAGTGTCCATGGGATCAGACAGTGCCTGCCCATCATCATGGAAGGAAAAAAGCAGGGCATCCGGCGGTTTATGGTTCCCTATGATGATATGGAATCTCTTGTATATATGAAAGATGTGGAATTGGTTCCGGTAAAACATCTCTCCGATGCTGTGGACTATTTCAGAAACGGGTGTGTGCTTCCATACCATTTTCAGAAAAAAAGGATAATTCTAAACAGCCAGTGTCTTGATTTTTCGGAAATAAAAGGGCAGCCTCTCTTAAAAAGAGCTCTGGAGATCGCCGTGACCGGGAGACATCACATTCTTCTGATCGGAGCTCCGGGATGCGGCAAAACTATGGCCCTGGAACGGATTCCTTCTATTATGAATAGTTTATCTGAGGACGAATACCTGGAGGTGCAGGCTCTCTATCAGGCGGCAGGAATCCACAGGGATGCAGGGGATTTTTGCCCGCCTTTCCGAAAACCCCATTCTTCCATATCCAGAGGAGCGCTGATCGGTGGGGGAGCGGTTCCAAAAGTCGGAGAGATCACACTTGCCCACAAAGGTGTGCTGTTTTTGGATGAACTGGCACAGTTTGACGCCAAATGCATTGAAGCACTGAGACAGCCACTGGAAGATAAGCAGATTATTTTAAACAGGCTTGGGAGAGACTATACCATGCCTGCGGACTTTTTACTTGCAGCGGCCATGAACCCGTGTCCATGCGGCAACAGCTTCACTCCGGAGGCATGCCGGTGCAGCGCGGGTCAAAAGCGGTCCTATTATCACAGACTTTCCGGTCCCGTACTGGACCGTTTTGACCTGATCCTTACAGTTGGACAGGAGGCAAAGAAAATGGACGCTGAGACGGAAACTTCGGCTGTTATCCGCAGCAGGGTCTTAGAGCATATCAGGGAGGAACAGAGAGAACTCTCGGATACTCCGTATTCTTATTTTAGTCAGATACAGGGAGAGGATATAGAAAAAATTTGTCCTCTGAATAAAGAAAGCCAAAAAATTTTGAAAGAAGAACAAAAGAAACATCATATTTCAATGCGGGGTATTCATAAGATTGTGAGGACAGCAAAAACGATTGCCGGAATGGAGCAGCAAAGCGGGATAGGAGAGGGACATCTTATAGAGGCACTGTCTCTGCGCAATATGGAGTTTTTATCGGAGGCTGTGGGGTATGAATGAAAAGCTTTCGTGGTTTTGGTTTACGTCGCTTCTTGAGATAAACCGGAAGACGCAGGGTAAGATTCTTTCTGCCGTTCTTCACCCGGAAGAACTCAGGAAACTTAATGAAGAGACTGCAAAATCATTTCTTAATAAAAGACAGTACCGGCTTTTTCTTGAGACAAGAGATGAATCTTATATCTGTAAGAAGTACGAGGAGTTAAAAAAGCAGAAAACAGACTATATTATATGGAAAGAACCCGATTATCCGCAGCGGCTTAAACAGATTTATGACTATCCGTTCGGGATTTTTAGAAAAGGCAGGCCGAGAGAATCAAGGCTGGTCATCGCAATGGTAGGGGCCAGATCCTGTACTTTATATGGAAGAGAGATGGCAGGATATTTTGCGAAGGAGCTGTCCGGGAGAGGTGTTCTGATCGTCAGCGGCATGGCCAGGGGAATCGACGGAGCTTCTCACAGGGGAGCCCTGGATGCAGGCGCGCCGACGGCAGGTGTTTTGGGATGCGGGATTGACCGGATCTATCCGAAAGTTCATCAAAAACTCTTCGCCGATGTGGAGAAACAGGGGGTGATCTATTCTGAGTATGGTCCCGGTGTAGAGCCGTTTTCTTTTCTCTTTCCGCAGAGGAACAGGATCATCAGCGGACTTTCCGACGGAATCTTTGTAGTAGAGGCCAGAGAGAAAAGCGGATCTCTGATCACAGCGGACTGCGGATTGGAACAAAATAAAGAAATTTTTGCACTTCCGGGCAATGTGACGAGTGATGTATCAAGGGGCTGCCACCGCCTGATCCAGCAAGGCGCCAAGCTGGTTTCCGGTCCCGAAGATATCTTAAATGAATTTCCAAAATTCAGAGTATTTTCACATAATGTCTGTCAATTTGATAAAAATTCACTTGCTAGAGGTGAAAAAATGGTGTATGATGTTTTGAGTTTGGAACCCAAATGCCTGGAACAGATAGCTTCGGAGGCAAGACTGCCGGTCACAGAGACTGTGACATCCTTATACTATTTAAAGAGGCAGGGGTTGGCAGAGGAAATACTGAAAAATTATTACATAATAAAAATATAATTAAGAGGTGCAAAAATGCCAAAATACTTAGTAATTGTAGAATCACCAGCGAAAGCAAAGACGATCAATAAATTTTTAGGGAAAAATTATACAGTCATTGCATCCAACGGTCATGTGAGGGATCTCCCCAAGAGTACGATGGGAATCGACCTGGAACATAATTTTGAACCAAAATATATTACGATCCGGGGCAAGGGAGAAGTATTGGCGGCACTGAGAAAAGAAGTGAAGAAGGCCGATAAAGTTTATCTCGCGACTGACCCTGACCGGGAGGGGGAAGCAATTTCATGGCATCTTTATTATGCGCTGAAACTGGAGAACAAAAAATGCAGCCGTATCACATTCAATGAGATCACCAAGAATGCAGTCAAGGAATCCTTAAAGCATGCGAGAGAGATTGACATGGACCTGGTGGATGCCCAGCAGGCGAGGCGTGTCCTGGACCGGATTGTGGGGTATAAGATCAGTCCTCTTTTATGGGCAAAGATCAAGAGGGGATTGAGCGCAGGACGGGTACAGTCTGTGGCTCTTCGCCTGATCTGTGACCGGGAAGAAGAGATCAGCGCTTTCATACCGGAAGAATACTGGTCACTGGATGCTTTCCTGAATGTGAAAGGGAGCAAAAAGCCTCTGGAGGCCAAGTTTGCCGGTGACAAAGACGGGAAAATCGAGATTAAGAATGAAGAACAGCTGAACAAGATCCTTGCGGAATTGGAAGGAGCCGAGTTTCATGTTGACAGCGTAAAGACAGGGGAGCGTATCAAGAAAGCACCGCTTCCGTTTACGACCAGCACGATGCAGCAGGATGCATCCAGCAAACTGAATTTTCCGACAGCAAAGACCATGAGGATTGCCCAGCAGCTGTATGAAGGTGTGGACATTAAAGGGAAAGGCACCGTGGGATTGATTACTTATCTTCGTACAGACTCCACAAGGATTTCGGAAGAGGTAGATAAAAATGCCAGAGAGTTTATCTCCGAAACTTATGGAAGTGATTTTGTCGGAAACGGACAAGTTTCAAAAAAGGACGGCAAAAATGTACAGGATGCCCATGAAGCGATTCGTCCAACTTACATCGAAAATACTCCGGCGAGCCTGAAAGAACAGCTTTCCAGAGACCAGTTCAGGCTTTATCAGCTGATCTGGAACCGGTTTATGGCGAGCCGCATGAGTGCAGCCAAGTATGAGACCACATCCGTAAAGATCGATGCCAACGGATACCGTTTCAATGCCTCCGCATCCAAGATCGTTTTTGACGGATTTTTGACTGTGTACAACATCGACAATGAGAAATCAAAAGGAAATGTCATACTGAAAAGTATTGATACTTCCACGGAACTGAAGTTAAAAGAGTTTGACCATAAACAACATTTTACACAGCCGCCGGCCCACTACACGGAAGCAACCCTTGTCCGCACCCTGGAAGAACAGGGTATCGGACGGCCGAGTACGTATGCTCCTACCATATCGACGATCATTGCCAGAAGGTATGTGGTTAAGGAAAAGAAGAATCTGTATATGACGGAGCTTGGAGAAGCGGTCAATACCATGATGAAAAAGGCATTCCCGTCTATTGTGGATGTGCATTTTACCGCCACGATGGAGGCACTTTTAGATATGGTGGAGGAAGGCAAGGTCCACTGGAAATCAGTGGTGGAAAACTTCTATCCGGATCTGAAAGAAGCCGTGGAGGCCGCAGAAAAAGAGCTGGAGCAGGTGACCATCGAGGATGAAGTGACCGATGTAGTCTGTGACCAGTGCGGACGCAACATGGTTGTGAAATACGGGCCGTATGGGAAATTCCTGGCCTGTCCGGGATTCCCTGACTGCCGAAACACAAAGCCTCATTTTGAAAAGATTGGAGTTCCATGTCCGCTGTGCGGAAAGGAAGTCGTCCTGAAAAAAACCAAGAAGGGCCGGAAATACTACGGATGTGAGGATAACCCGGAATGCGAATTTATGTCATGGCAGAAGCCTTCTACCGTCAAGTGTGAGCGCTGCGGAAAGTATATGGTGGAAAAAGGAAAGAAACTGGTTTGTTCAGACGAACACTGCGGATATGTATGTGATCTGCCGAAAGAGGAAGAAGTTACGAAAAATAAGGAGTAGCTATGAGTGTACAATTATTAGATAAAACCAGGAAGATAAATAAATTACTGCATAACAACAATTCACAAAAAGTCGTTTTCAATGACATCTGTCAGGTTCTGATGGAGGTTATGGATTCCAATGTGATCGTTATCAGCAAAAAGGGAAAGATCTTAGGAATTCAAAATTCAGAGAATATAGATCCCATCGAAGAGATGATCAGCGGTAAAATCGGGGATTATATTGACACGGACTTAAATGAGCGTCTGCTGACAATCTTGTCCACGAAGGAGAATGTAAATCTCCAGACACTCGGTTTTGAGAGTGACATCCACCGCTACCGCGGTATTATCTCTCCGATCGATATTGCGGGAGAGAGATTTGGCACACTGTTTATGTACCGGATGGAAGATGACTATACGATCGATGATATCATATTGGCTGAATATGGAACCACAGTCGTTGGTTTGGAGATGATGCGTTCTGTCAGTGAAGAGATGGAGAGTGAACGCAGAAAGCAGAATATTATCGAATCTGCCTTCAGAACTCTCTCCTTTACGGAACTGGAAGCGGTTCATCACATTTTTGATGAACTGAACGGCAGCGAGGGCATTTTGGTTGCCAGCAAGATTGCCGACCGTTTCGGCATTACCCGATCAGTCATCGTCAATGCACTGAGAAAGCTGGAGAGTGCAGGAGTCATCGAGTCCCGGTCTTCCGGTATGAAAGGGACCTATATCAAAGTTGTAAATGACCTGATTTTTGACGAATTAAACCGTGCCGGGCGTATCTAGGCTTAAATTGCGAAGTTTTTCTTGCATTGTGTAAAACAGATGTGCTATACTGTCAAAGGTAAAAATAAACACGCCGTTGGAATTCCGGTAGGTGCCGAAAGGTTTGCCGGGATAATGACAATGGTGGAAGCATAACCAAAGGAGATTTTTTATGAGCGTTATTTCAATGAAACAGTTATTAGAAGCAGGTGTTCATTTCGGACATCAGACAAGAAGATGGAATCCTAAAATGGCTCCGTACATTTACACAGAGCGTAACGGAATCCACATCATCGACCTTCAGAAATCCGTAGGCATGGTAGACGATGCATACAACGCAGTAAAAGAGTGTGTTGCAGAAGGCGGAAAGATTTTATTCGTGGGAACAAAGAAACAGGCTCAGGATTCTATCAAGACTGAAGCAGAGCGCTGCGGAATGTTCTATGTAAACCAGAGATGGTTAGGCGGAATGCTTACAAACTTCAAGACCATCAGAAGCCGTATCGACCGTTTAAAGAAGATCAAAAAGATGGAAGAAGACGGGACATTTGAAGTTCTTCCGAAGAAAGAAGTATTAGAACTTAGAAAAGAAATGGACAAATTACAGAAGAACTTAGGCGGAATCGAAGAGATGAACGAAATTCCGGATATGATCTTCATTGTAGATCCTAAAAAAGAAAATATCTGTGTTCAGGAAGCACATACATTGGGAATTCCTCTGGTAGGTATCGCTGATACAAACAGTGACCCGGAAGATTTAGAATATATCATCCCAGGAAATGATGATGCAATCCGTGCAGTCAAATTGATCACATCTGCAATGGCTGATGCTGTTGTTGAAGCAAACCAGGGAATGGATGCTGCTGATGTGGAAGCAGAAGAGGAAGCTGCAGAAGAATAAGATTTATTTGGAGGAAAAATCATGGCTATTACAGCAGGAATGGTAAAAGAATTAAGAGAAAAAACCGGTGCGGGAATGATGGACTGTAAAAAGGCATTAAACGCTACCGATGGAAATATGGAAGCAGCTGTTGAGCACTTAAGAGAGCAGGGACTTGCAAAGGCTGAAAAGAAAGCCGGACGTATTGCTGCAGAGGGATTAGTAGCTACAAAACTTTCTGATGACGGAAAGAAAGCTGCTATCGTGGAAGTAAACTCTGAGACTGACTTCGTTGCTAAGAACGAACAGTTCCAGACTTATGTTGCAGAGGTTGCCGATCAGGCCCTCACAACAGGTGCGGCAGACATCGAAGCTTTCTTGGCAGAAGAATCTAAAGCAGAAGCTGGAAAGACTGTAAAAGAAGTATTAGACGGAAAAATTGCCATCATCGGTGAGAACTTAAATATCCGCAGATTTGCACAGATGGAATCAGCAGACGGATTCGTTGCTTCTTATATCCACGCAGGCGGAAAGATCGGCGTACTAGTAGAAGTTGAGACAGATGTTGTCAATGACGATATCAAAGAAATGGGCAAAAACGTAGCTATGCAGGTAGCTGCTATCATGCCGAAATATACAAGCAGAGATGAAGTTTCCAAAGATTATATCGATCATGAAACAGAAATCTTAAAGGCTCAGGCTAAGAATGAAAATCCAGACAAGCCGGACAATATCATCGAGAAGATGATCATCGGACGTCTGAACAAAGAATTAAAAGAAGTTTGTCTTTTAGATCAGGCTTATGTAAAGGCTGAAGACGGAAAACAGTCTGTTGGAAAATATGTAGAAGAAGTAGCAAAAGCTAATTCTGCGAAGATTGCCATCAAAGGATTCATCCGTTTTGAGACAGGCGAAGGAATCGAAAAGAAAGAAGAAAACTTTGCTGAGGAAGTGGCAAAGCAGATGGGAAACTAATCCCAGAGTGATTGAATTACCATTATCAGTGTAGACTGGACAAAAGGATCGTTGTATAACAACGATCCTTTTTTTGGTAATCGAGGAATTAAGCTCAAGAGTATTTTAGTTAGTATACATAATCATACAATATACTATATGTTTTACTATTGAATAAATATATGCAATATAAGTATCATAACCATGGCAATATTTTTCTCTGTATATATTTGACTCCTAAAAATCTTTTTCTAAGGCAATTCTAATATTATTTAAAACATATCGAAAGTTATAACGTTTTACAAAAGAAAACTCATACGGGAAAAGGAAGAATATATTTTTCTTAGCATTAAGTAAATTTACATAAGTTCTGATAATTCTCGTGAAGCATGTAGTCTTGTTGTACTTTTCAATAATTTAAAATCTATTTGGTAGGTAGATGATATACAATCACACTCTCCATTTGACTCTGAATCAGGCTGTATATATTCTTTAAAATTTAATTTTCCTCTAAAATAAATAAAATGATTGATTAATTTGTTGAAATTTTGAAGATATTTGGGATTACCTTGACAGATTCACCACTTTGAATTTAAATTAGAGAAAAGGTCCCAATGCTGTGCAACCATACCAAGGAGGCAGATAAAAATGATTTGTAAAATAAGGAAGTGGAAGTTATCGGATGCAGAAGATTTAGCGGCTGCTCTGTCTAATACAAAGATACAAAATAATCTTCGGGACGGACTGCCTTACCCTTACACTGAGAAAGATGGAACAGCATATATAATGGATGTGCTTTCTGCAGACGAAGATCAAACTTTTGCCTTTGCTGTCACAGCAGACAGCAAAGTGGTCGGCAGTATTGGAGTATTCCGTCAGGAGAACATACACAGACAGACTGGTGAGCTGGGCTATTATATAGCAGAAGAATATTGGGGCAAAGGAATCATGACTGAGGCTGTAAAACAAATCTGTGCCTATGTTTTTGATAAAAGCGATATGATCCGTATCTATGCTGAGCCGTTTGCATACAATGCCGCATCATGCCGGGTACTCGAAAAAGCCGGTTTTCAATATGAGGGAACATTGAGAAATAATGCCGTGAAAAATGGTAAAGTTATCGATATGAGGATGTATTCACTGCTGAAAGCAGAAATAAATTAGATGAGGTATGATACAACATACTCGGAGGAATGAATTTGGGGAAAAAGACAGAACAGTCTCATAAAATATACAATGAGATGGCGTGGGAATATGACTTTGGCCCGGAGGGGCATTATACAAGATCCCATAAAAAAGAGATTATAAAAAAGGCGGAGCTCAGAGATGGAGATAATATACTGGACGTTGCCTGCGGCAATGGATATCTGCTGGAGAACTCTCCAAAAAGGCGAGAGTTAATGCCTTTGGTGTAGACATTTCTGAAAATATGATTGCGTCTGCCAGAGAAAGGTACCCGGACTGTACATTTACAGTTGGCCCCTGTGCGCCTCTCGGCTTTGAAAATGAGAGTATGGATGTTATTACGGTATCCTGCGCGTTCCATCATTTTGAGAATCCCCGGACCTTTGCCGGCGAATGTATGCGGGTATTAAAGAGTCATGGAAAAGTTTTTATTGCAGAACCGTTTTATTCTCCGGTGGTGCGGTGTCTTGCCAACACGCTGGTATTTCCCTTTTCCAATAAAGGTGATGTGAGGGTGTACAGCCAAAAAGAACTGCGATTATTTTTTGAATCTGCTGGATTTACCGGGTTTGAATCGTACATAACAGATACAGTCTTATTTTTATCGGCAGAAAAATGAAAGTATGGGGAAATCATGTGAAGGACGCTTCATTGCTTTTTTCTCCATATTTTGCTATACTCAAAAAATAAACACTTTACAGACAGGCTTTGTCTGCATTGTGAAGAGGGGAGCAGTTTAGTTGGAAGCAGTATTAGACTATAGTAAGATATTAGATACAGTACCCTGCGGAATATGCCAGGTCCTTCTGGATACTGACTTGACAATGCTATATGCAAATCAATTTTACTATAAGATTTATGGATATACACCCCAAAGTGCTAAAGAAAAGGGATTTTCAAATGCCAAGTTTATACTTCCCGAATCAGATTATTTATATATCAAAAGGGAAGTGTTTCAGCATATCCGGAATGGGGACAGGGAGTTTCAGCTGGAGTACCGCTACGAACACAGCTCCGGGAAATTAATGTGGCTGCTGGTCCGGTGTTTTTTATGATCAGGAACAGCCGGACCGCATGACTTGTGCTCTGGTCGACATTGCCGACAGGAAGGAGATGGAGGAAAAACTGCGCATCAGCAGCGAAGAGAGCAGGATTGCCTATCAGCTTACAGATAAATTAATGTATATTTATGATGCAGAGAAAAAACAGCTCCATCAGCCAAAAGCCGCGGCAGATGAATTTGGCCTTCCGCCGGTTGTGGATGATGCCCCTTACAGCATCGTGAAATCCGGAGCTATTGACGGCCCCTGTAAGAAGGAGTACTTAGAATTTTATGAAGCTATCCTGCGGGGTGAACCAAACGGACATGCGGCAGTCAAAAAGAGGAGAAAAAACGGTTCCTTCGGATGGTACGAAGCAAAGTTTTCTTCTATTTATGATGAAAATGGAAATGTAAAAAAGGCAGTCATATCCTGTGAGGATATGACAGAGCAGCGGGAGAAGGAATTGAGTTACCAGAAATGGAGCCAGTATTTCAAATCCCAGGAAGGAAAAACCATTGGATTTTATGAATATAACCTGACGAAAGATCTCTTTGATGAAGAAGCCGGAGATCTTCCGCCGGATTACCTGCGGCCGCTTAAAAAATATACACAGACGGTACAATATATTGCCGATCATTTTGTATATGAAGGGGACGCTGAGAGGTTTTCTGACTTTTTTGACCGTGATTCGCTGCTGGTCCGTTATTATAAAGGCCAGACGAGAGGCTCCATGGATTATTTAAGAAAGCGGCCGGATGGAAGTCTCTTCTGGGTACGCGCCATTATTCTGCTCCTGGCTGATCCTTACAGCGATAATGTACGTCTCTTTATGATGACTCTCGATATTGATAAAGAAAAAAGAGAAGAGCTGAAACTCCGCAGCCAGACAGAGCACGACGGCATGACCGGACTTCTCAACAGAGAGACTTTTGTGGCAAAAGTTACAAGAATTTTAGGGGAAGAGGGCTCTGCAAACAAACATGCTCTGATTATGCTGGATATTGACCGGTTCAAAACCCACAATGATGTCCACGGACATCCGTTCGGAGATCAGGTTATTCGGGAAACGGCTCATTTTATAAATGGTTTTTTGAGAGAAAGTGATCTGTGCGGCCGAATGGGCGGAGACGAATTTATGGTCTTATTGAGAAACATCGGGTCTGAGGACGATGTAATTCCGAGAATCAATATGCTCTGCCATCTGCTGCGGCGCAAATATACAGACAAAGGGGAGGTGTCCTGCAGCATGGGAGTCGTGTTTTACCCCCGTGACGGGAAGATTTTTCGGGAACTTTACCAAAATGCAGACACTGCTTTGTATGAAGTGAAGAACACAGAGAGAGGAAATTACGGAATATACAAGCCTGAACGATAAAAAATTCTGTATCGGAGGAAATCATGTATTTTTTTACGAAGTATCAGTCCCCTTTAGGGATGCTGACCATTGCATCAGACAGCGATCATATTGTGGGTCTTTGGATGGAAGGACAGAAATATTTTGGAGGAACCCTTTCAGGAGAAATGGAGAAAAAAGACGGTCTTTTCGTGCTTAAAACAACAAAAGACTGGCTGGACCAGTATTTTTCAGGGGAAAAGCCTTCCGTTTCTGAGCTTCCTTTATGCCCGAAAGGCGGAGAATTCAGGCAAAGCGTGTGGGAAATTCTGCGGGAGATTCCCTATGGAAAGGTGATGACCTACGGCGAAATTGCCGGGAAGATAGCTGCAAAGACTGGCAGAACACGAATGTCTGCCCAGGCAGTCGGAGGGGCGGTCAGTCATAATCCCATTTCTATTATCATTCCCTGCCACCGGGTAGTTGGGGCGAATGGAAGCCTGACAGGATATGCAGGGGGCATTGCCGCCAAAATAAAACTGCTTGAGCATGAAGGGGCAGATATGTCACAGCTGTTTGTTCCGAAAAAGGGAACGGCTCTTTAAAGGAGAAGAATTTATGGAATGGCCGGATAAGAAACAGAGATGTACATGGGCAAATCCAAAGAATGAGCTTTACATCCGCTATCATGATGAGGAATGGGGTGTCCCGGTATATGATGATCACAGATTATTTGAAATGCTGGTCCTGGAATCCTTTCAGGCAGGGCTGTCATGGGAATGTGTGCTGAATAAACGGGAGGCATTCCGTGAGGCTCTTGACGATTTTGATTTAGAGAAAATATGTGCTTATACAGAAGACAAGATGCTGGAACTTCAGCAGAATCCGGGAATCATCCGCAATAAGCTGAAAATCAGAGCGGCGGTAAACAATGCAGAGATATTCCGGGAGATACAGAGAGAATACGGTACATTTTCAGAGTATATCTGGCATTGGACGGACGGAAAGGTGATTTTTGAAAGGGGGATGGCTCATTCTGAATTGTCAGATGCTGTATCAAAAGACCTTAAGAAGAGGGGAATGAAATTCGTGGGGACAACGATTATATATGCATATTTACAGTCGGTAGGCGTAATATATTCTCATGACAAAGACTGTTTTTTGGAACATGGCTTGTCGTGACAGTGATAACTTTGTCAAATTTATTTTTGATAAATACAGCACTGGAATAAATGGATTTTTGGACGCAGAATTTATATAATCTATATATAAGCAGCAAATAAATTTAAAATTGGAGGAATTAAAATGGCAGGCAATAAAGTGTTTAATGAAAATAATATTCGTCTCAATGTGAAACTGGATTCAAAAGAAGATGCAATCAGGGCAGCAGGCGGCGTGCTGATTGAAAATGGCTATGTTCAGCCGGAATACCTGGAAGATATGCTGAAACGTGAAGAGGCAGCTTGTACTTATATTGGCAATCATGTCGGAATTCCGCACGGTATCTGCAAGTCAGAGGAGAGGATCAAGTCCTCCGGGATCTCACTGCTGCAAGTTCCGGACGGAGTGGACTATGACGGTCAGACTGCTTATGTGATCATAGGGATTGCAGGGAAAAATGACGAACATATTGAAATGCTCGGCAAGATTGCAGTCACATGTTCCGACCTTGACAATGTGGATAAGATAGCCCATGCGAAATCCAAGCAGGAAATCTTAGATATCTTTGAAGGAATCTAAGAAAGACGAAATAATATCGGTCAGGAAGAAGAATGTGTAAGTTCTAAAGGACTTCACATTCTTTTTTCTTTTATCTGCCGGAATTCTACCACAGGTAGATAGTATTTCATGAAAATCTAAGGTACAATAAACAGTATCAAGGAGGCAGTTATGGATATACAAAAAATCGGAAATTACATAAAATGTAAAAGAAAAGCACAGGGATTGACACAGGCTGAGCTGGCTGGACTGCTTGGCATTACAAATAAGGCTGTATCAAAGTGGGAGAACGGAAAGTGTCTCCCTGACCTGTCACTCCATGAGAAGTTATGCGATGCCCTTCATATAACACTGAACGAGCTTGTGGCGGGCCAAGATATAGAGAGTACACAGCTGCCGGAAGCCAGTGAACAGAACATGAAAACAATGTTAGGAAGCTGCCAGCATTTAAGATCACTGAAAGATGTGTGCATCGGTTTGCTGCTGCTGTTCATCGGACGTCTGATGCCTTCTATGCAGTTAAAGCATATGACGTCCGATGCTTCGCAGTTCATTTTTGGCGTATCCGAAGGCGTATCTATCGGTATTACGCTGATTGGTATTGCCTGGCTGATTTTTGGAGCAATCAAATTCAGCCAAAAGGAGGAGTAATATGATTCTCCAGCTATTGATCTGATATACTTTGGATATTGTCAAAGAAAATACTCTTTTCTCCGACGAAGATTCTGCGGAATACCGGATCAATAAAAGACACTGTTCCTTTTGTCTCTGTATATGCACTTTTTTCGTAATGAACAATGCATACATTTGATCCTTTGCCGATCAACTTTATTTTTTCATTTAAAAGTCTTAATTCTTCTTCCGTCAACTCTTTTTTTGGAACTGACTGCTTTTCTATCTCACGAAGCATTTCATCAAAACCTCGTAAAGCGGCAAACGGAAGAAATTGTCTTGCACGGTCAGCTTTCATTGTGGCCTCCGATTAGCGTGTTGCGTTTTCTGGCAGTTGCTTTTTCACACAGGCTCATTCCGCGCACCACGGCGTTTTTTCCGAATCGATGCTTAATGGAAAGGACGGCATCCTGCAGATGCTGTTCCTTTTCATCTTTTTCCATATCTGAAAACAGATGAAGCTGCCGAAAGGAAGTCTCCTCCACATGATTTGCACCGACAGAGATTTTGCGGATGGGAATGCCCCTCTGTACAGTCTGGTGATAAAAACGTTCAAATTCATGAGAGAGTTCCCGATAGGAATCGGTCCGCTCCGAAAGTTTCCTGGTGCCGCCGGATGGAGGAAGTTCTCTTTTGGAGTATGCGACGGACATGGAAATGGAATCGGTTGTCAGATGACGGCTCCTGAGTTCCAGAGCCAGTGCATCTGTCATCTCTTTGAGGACCAGAAGAGCATTGTCATAAGAATAATCTTCAAAAAGGATCTGGCTTTGAGAAACAGAGTGGCTTTTAGACTCATAATCATGAATTTCTTTTATGGTACACGGCTCCCGCCCGTGGGCATGGTCGATGAGAAACTCTGCATTGACACCAAATTCTTTATAAAGAAGCTTTTCATCCATATGTGCCGTCCCGTAAAGATCATAAATGCCATAACGGCTGAGCCTGGCCGCGATGCCTTTTCCGATATTCCATATATCTGTGATCGGGCGGTGATGCCAGATGGTCCTCTTAAATTCTTTTTCATCCAGATAACCGATATGATCCGGTGAATGTTTTGCGGTGATATCCAGGGCTACCTTTGCCAGAAATAGGTTTGTGCCGATGCCTGCCGTGGCACAGATCCCGGTTTCTCTGCGAACAGCATCCATCAGCATGACCGCCATTTCTTTCGGAGTTTTTCCATACGTATGCAGATAAGGTGTGAAATCCAGAAAGCATTCGTCAATAGAATAGACATGGATATCTTCTTTGCTGACATAGTTTAAATAAATGGAGTAGATCCGGGCGGAATATTCCATATAGAGCTTCATCCGCGGCTTTGCAGTGATATATGTCACAGTCTCCGGAATTTCAAAAAGACGGCAGCGGTTTTTGATTCCAAGAGATTTCATGGCCGGCGTGACGGCGAGGCATATGGCACCCCGGCCTCTGGACGGATCGGCGACCACGAGGTTTTCCTTAAACGGGTCGAGCTTTCGTTCGGCAGCTTCTACTGAAGCATAAAAGCTTTTCAGATCAATACATGAATAGATTGATTTCTCCATAAATATGACACTCCTTTCTGACTTGAGTATAACACAGCTGACGCTGAGAAGAAAACATATGTTCGATAAAATGAGCGTGGTAATTTATGGGACAAAAAATTCTTGACATGGAGTTAACTCTAAGGAGTATTCTATAATAAAAGGAGGTTTTATGATGAAGGTATTAATGATCAATGGAAGTCCTCATTCAAAGGGGAATACATATGTGGCACTGCATGAAATGGAAAAGATATTTTTGGAAGAGGGCATAAAAACTGAGATAGTCCAAGTGGGAAACAAGGACATCAGAGGCTGTGCGGCCTGTAATTCCTGTGCGGAAAAAGGGAAATGTGTATTTAATGATATCGTCAATGAGACAGCACCGAAATTCGAAGAATGTGATGGCCTGGTGGCTGCCAGTCCAGTCTACTATGCTTCGGCAAATGCCACGCTGAGTGCTTTTCTTGACCGGCTGTTTTACAACACACAATTTGATAAGACCATGAAGGTCGGTGCGTGTGCCGTGGCGGCAAGACGAGGAGGTTTATCGGCAGCATTTGATCAGCTGAATAAATATTTTACGATCACAGGAATGCCGGTTGCATCCAGCCAATACTGGAACGGCATACACGGAAGAGAGCCCGGAGAGGCACGACAGGATGAAGAAGGGCTGCAGACGATGAGAACCTTGGCAAAAAATATGGCCTTTCTTATAAAAAGCATTGCGCTCGGAAAGGAAGCATATGGATTGCCTGAGAAGGAAGAATTCCAACAGACAAATTTTATCAGGTAATGACCAGAAAGAAGGGATACAATGAATAAAAAAATATTAGTTGCCTATTTTTCGGCAACAGGCACAACTAAAAAGGCCGCCCAGGCGCTGGCAGAAGCAGCACATGCAGATATTTATGAAATTAAGCCGGAAGTTCCGTATACAAAAGATGATTTGAACTGGACGGACAGAAAGTCCCGCAGTTCTGTGGAGATGAGCGATCAGACCTATCGGCCTGCAATCGCTGATCAAAGTGCGGAAATTGAAAACTATGATCTCATTTTTCTTGGATATCCGGTTTGGTGGTATGTGGCTCCGACGATTGTCAATACATTTTTAGAGAGCTATGATTTTGGAGGAAAAACCATTGTGCTGTTTGCCACTTCAGGGGGAAGCGGATTCGGGAAGGCAGCGGAGAAACTGAAGAGCAGCTGTGCCGATGCCGCAGTAATAAAAGAAGGGAAAATCCTCAACGGAAAACATTCAAAAGAGGAGTTAGCCGCCTGGGTTGAAAAAGTCAGAAATCAATAAAAAAAGAAACGTCTCTTGGTCAATTCAAATATCTGACCAGGAGACGTTTTTACAGTTTTAAGGACACAAAGGTGCCATCCGGTGCTTCCACATGAATGATTTCCAGGCCTTTATGTTCCTTGAAAAGATCCAGGGATTCTCTCAATACTAGAGAGATAATATCTTTTGAAATCAGGCTGCAGTAAGGACCCGGCGTACGACTTTTCATGTCTTCGAATATTCTGTCTGGAATGAATCTTATGACAAAACCGACCATAGAAACCGGGACCGGCATAGACAGGTGTACCCCTTTTGTTCTGATTTTTACTTTCATATGAGATACCCTGTCAGTCTACAAAGACTCTTACAGTCGTTCCGTCCGCTGCGGCTACGCTGACAAAATCTCCTTCGATTTCGTCGTCCAGACATTCGGAAACAGCGTCCATCATGCTGGAAAGATCAACTCCTTCCAGATCTTTTTCCGGAATCGGAAGTTTCCCGGTCACTTTTAATATCTTCTTGATGGCTCCCACCGGGAACTGTACGTTTACTTTGTCACCCGAAACACTGTCTACAATGATGCGGAACATTTTTTTGTCGTAGCTGTTTCTCTTTAACACCGGCTCCCGGGGAGGAGTCTCCGTATTCATAGCCGCCATCAGTTCAGCTCCCTGCTCTGCCGTGATCGTTCCATCCTCAACCATTTTTAAAATTCTTAATTTCTCATCCATGATAAACTCCTTTTTCTATGCTATTTTAACTGTGCGATTGCCTGTTCCGCTGTTATTTCACCGTTTTCCAGTGCTTTCAAAATTTCTTCTTTTTGAACCGGCTGTTCATCGGGAGCTGATTCATAACCGAGTTCTTTGATCACTGTGTCCAGTTTGGACCGGACCGTGGGATAGGATATGCCGAGCGTCTTCTCAACCTCTTTGATATTTCCACGGCAGCGGATAAAAGTCTCTGTAAAATACAGATCTTCGTCTGAAAGATAATCAAATTTGCTGAGTCTGAAATTATTTTCAATGATGGTATTGCAGGAGTTACATTTGAGTCTTGTGACGGCCAGGTCATTCCTGCACACGGGACAGCGGCTGATAATCTTTTTCATGCATTCATTTCCTTTCTGTTTTCTATTAATATAATATTAAAACTTATAAATGTCAATAAATAAATTAAAAATATTAATATAATAATTAAATATATTAATTATAAAATTGAATAATTGAAAATTTAGAATTGAGCAGGACTGTATGAATGAATTTACTTCCTGTGCATTTGTGTTTGGTTTGATATTGTTAAATAAATAAAAACGATCGGCTAAAAATATGAGGAATAGAATTAGGAAGACAGAATTTAAATCTTAGATAGGAGAGTAATAAAAAGCAGGGAATATGCAGAGTATGAGATCAGCAGGCCGGTGAATCACGGGAATCCGTATGGATGAGAATGACCGGCACTTTTGCAGGATCCGGGGAAGATGGTTCAGCCGCAGAAGGTGAAAAAACCGGAGAAAATATTGTGCCTGAAGTTTGATCTTATGGCGGAAAGAAAAAAGATAGAAGCACCGCAGCATCGGCAGGAAAAAAGAGAGCGGCACATTATCTCTGAAACTGCCTTCCTCTCTCTGTATATATAGTTAAAATCCGGTGATTTTTTCGACACCTTCCACGCCAATTTCCAAAAGAAGCTGTTTTGAGGAAGCAAAATTATTCTGAAAAAGACTTTGGAATGCGCGGGCGAGCTGTTCGTAGTCTGAATGGGCGCAGCTTTTTCGAATAGACGCAGAAATCTTAGTCCATCCGGTAACTGGTTCAGCACCTGTTTCTTCCAGGCGAAGGATACTTCCTTTTAACAGCAGGAGCGTAAGCTTTTTGTAAATTTCCTGCACAGCCGCAAAGGGACAGTACCTGATTACAGACTGCAGCCCGATGCTGACCGCATGTACCAAAGATTTTTTTTCATCGGGTATGGATGCAGCCGCAAAAAGTTCCTTCAGCATTTTACGCGGGACATGTGGGAGAGATACAAGCATAACCGGAACGCTGATGATCGCCAGAATTTGCAGAGCTTCTAAAAAGTTTCTCATATTGTCATCCAAAGTCAAGTCCTTCAGTTTATATGGAATATCTGGTCCGCCCCGGGAAATAACAAAAGTACCCACCCCGTTGACTGTTTCTGTGACGCCCAGCTTATTAAGAAGAGCAATCGTTCGCCGGACAGTAATCCCGGAAATATGATAAATATCTGCTAAAGTATGACTGTTAGGAAGCCGTGTGCCGACAGGATAGACATCTTGATTGATTCTGCAGATCATATCAATCGCAACGACATCACAGTAGCGGGTACGCCCTTTGCGGGGCTCCCAGCTGAAAAATTCCTGCGCTTTGGAATCCGCATCGCACTCTGTGTTTCTGAGATAATCTTTGATGGCATCAAAAAATGTGCCGCATAATTTCTCCAGTTTTTCTTGAAGAACAAACGAAGTGTCCTGATGTTGATTTCGGATACAGTCTGCATATTCTGAGGCAATATGCTGCAGGAAGGAATCCGCTTTTTCTTTTCCGTATTTTAAATATAAGATATCCAGAAATGCACTCCCAGAAAAAGAACTGATGTCATAATAAAGGCTGAGTACAGTTTGATTGCCCAGCAAATGCAGAGAACGTTCAAACTGCTGGTAAAGACCGCGTCCGGCATGCTGTCCCTGTGCAATTTTTTTTAACCAGAGAGAAGAGGATGCTTTTTTAAAATGCTGAATATTATAAGTGCAGAGTGCCGGAGAGATCAGCTCAAGACTGTGGCATAAATCCAGCACTGATTTTATACGCCGTTTAAAAACATTACTTTCAAGATAATTTTCATAGGGTTTCTTTAAAACTGCAGTGGCACTTCCGCGGTAAAGTTTTATCTGTCCATCCTTTTCAAGCAGTTTGAGTGCTCTCTGTGCAGGACAATAAGAGACATGGAAACGATCAGCAATCTCTTTAACAGAAGGGAACCGCTCTCCATTATCGTAAAAACCCATCTGTATTTTACCTGAAAGATTGCGGTAAATGGTCTGTTCCTGACTGTGGTAATTAGACATACTTTGATTCCTTTCTCGATGGTCTGGTTCGTGAAAATTATGCTGTCATTATAATATCACAAATCATATTGGATAGGATGATATTTCACCTGGATGAGACAATATATGATATAATATGAACAAGGTAAGTGCATGGGTATTATTTGAAATAAGGGGGAGACAAAGATGACACACAGAGAAAAGATCGGTTGTATGGCAGCAGATGGGTCCCCTATAGATTTGTCAGAAGCAATGATTTTCGAATGGGATATAGAACAAGACAGGATAACATGTACGCAGAGCAATGGAGTAGAAGTTTGTATCAGAGATGTGTGTTTTGACACAGACCAGGCTGACAGCACATTTCTTCGGATCCATCCGGAAGATATTCCGGCACTGGCTGAGTTCAGGAACCGGGTAAGACAGGGGAATCTATACTCTATGTCAGAATTCCGGTGGAAAGATTCTGAGGAAAGGTATACCTGGTGCAGAATCTATGCGATTATCCGCTATAACGGACAGAAAAAGCCTGTCAAGGCAGTTGGAAGTGTCTGGAATATTCAGAAGGAGAAACAAAGAATACAGAAATTGCGGTATCGGGCAGAAAAAGATGCTCTGACAGGGGTATATAACCGGGAAGAGACAGAGAAGAGGATAAAGCGTTATCTTGAGATGCACTCAGACAATCAGTGTGCTCTGTTTATGATTGATACAGATAACTTTAAACAGATCAATGATACAAAAGGACATATGCTGGGAGATGTGGTACTCACAGAAATGGCTTCGGGAATGAAAAAGCTCATGAGGGAAAGCGATATTGTGGGCAGGATCGGAGGAGATGAGTTCGCCATATTCATGAAGAATATTCCTTCATCACAGGCGGCTGAAAAAAGAGCGGGAGAGCTGTCGGAAATGTTCGCCCATTTGTTTGAAGATGAAAAACAGGAAGTCCAGGTGACCTGCAGTATTGGGATAGCCCTTTCACGGAGAATGGAAAGGATTTTAATTCCTTATACCGGTGTGCGGACCATGCTCTTTATCAGGCAAAAAAGCAGGGAAAAAGCAGATACGTACTGTATAACAAAGAGAAATCTTTCTGTGTGGATGAAGCAGAATATTCTTTTTTAGGCACGGCGATAGATTCGGAGAAGGAATTTTCAGACGGACCGGATAATCTGGCGCGCTATGTATTCCGAATTCTATATGATATGGAAGATATCGATGAGGCTGTTCAGATGATTCTTGAAATTGTAGGAAAGCAGTTTGATGTGAGTCGTGCATATGTTTTTGAAAGCAGTGAGGACGGAGAGTGCTGTTCCAATACATATGAGTGGTGCAATAACGGTATAGTTCCTGTAAAAGAAAAACTGCAGAATCTTGCGTACAGTCAGTTTGGAGATTACCAAAACCTGTTTAAAGACAATTCGGTTTTCTATTGCCGGGATATTCGTACATTGACACGGGAGCAGACAGAAATATTTGAGGCACAGGGCATAAGTTCAACTCTTCAGTGTGCCTTTTGGAATGAAAATAACCTGAGCGGATTCCTTGGATTCGATGAGTGCACGGGTGTCCGCCTGTGGACAAAAGATGAAGTAAATGCCCTGTCGCTGATCTCACAGATTTTGGCTACGTTTTTGCAAAAGAAAAAGATTTTAGAACGGAATAAGAAGATAGAACAAGAACTGCAGTTTGTCCGGGAGGCGGGATTCCCTGTTCGCTGCGATGATAATGACTGCCATATTGCAGCGGAGAAAAGTATTGTAGATTGTATCCATTGTCTTACTTCTTCTGGATATCTGGAAGATTCTATTGAATATGTATTGGAGATCATCAGAGAGTATTATCAGTCGGACCGCGTCTATATTATGGAAATAGAAGAAGAGCGCGGCATTGCCCGCAATACATATGAAATTTGTGCTAAGGGTGTGGAACCTCAGATAACATTTCTGCAGAATATTCCTATCGAGGCGGCAGTATTCTGGCTTAAAGGATTTGAAACCAGGGATTATATAAGAATAGAGAACATTGAAAATCTGGGAGAGGACCGGAGTCTGGAATACGAAATATTAAAAGAACAGGGGATTCAGAGTCTTCTTGCTGTCCCTCTGTATGTTAAAGGGATGATAAAAGGATTTCTGGGGATCGATGATGCCAAAAGATATAAGAATAACATTCGTTATCTGAGAGAACTCTCCTATTTCCTTGAAAATGAAATAGCAAAAAACGCTTTGAAAAGCAAACTGGAACAGATGAGCTATCAGGACTCTATGACCGGTCTGGAAAACCGGAACAGTTATACACAATACTGCGGAGACTTTTTGGAAGGCAGACCGGTCCCGGCAGGGGTTATCTTTATGGATATCAATGGGCTTAAGATCATGAATGATAAGAAGGGTCATATGTATGGGGATATTCTGATCGGATATATCGCAAACAAAATGAAACAGTTTTTTCCGGAGGGCAGGAAATTCCGCCTCAGCGGAGATGAGTTTCTGATCGTGACAGAAAGGATTGAATACAGTAAATTCAGAACAATGCTCAGTGCCATGGAAAAAAGCCTGTCTGAAGACGGCCGGTGTATTGTTTCAGTTGGAACATCGTGGAGCGATGTACAGGAAGACCTGCCGGAACTGGTGAATAAAGCAGAACGGCTCATGACCATTAATAAACATGATTATTACAGAGAAAATAAGAATATTGCCGCAGAGAAAGTACCATTATTAAGAGAACTTTTGGGATCGATTGTAAAGAAAGAGTTTTTAGTATATCTGCAGCCTAAGCTGCATGTAAAAACAGGACAGATAGACAGTGCTGAAGTATTAGTACGGTACAGAGAAAAAGACGGGTCTATCGTATCACCGTTTAAATTTGTTCCACTGCTGGAAAGTGAGAGACTGATTTCCTATATCGATTTTTTTGTCATGGAAGAAGCGTGCAGACTGCTTACAAAGTGGAAAAACACCAGCCTGTCTGATATGAAACTTGCACTAAATTTTTCTGGAATTACATTATTTGACGACCATTTTTTTGAAAACTTCTGTAAGATTTTCGGGAAATACGATTTAAAACCGGACCAGCTTGAACTGGAGATCACAGAGACTCAGGAGACATTGAACAAAAAACAGATGGCCTACCTTCTTAAGCAGCTGAAGAATTATGGTTTTTGTATTGCTTTAGATGACTTTGGAGTAGAATACTCTTCCTATGAATTTTTGATGATGGCAAGTTTTGATATATTGAAGATCGACAAAGGAATTATACAAAAATATCAAAAGTCAGACAAAGGAGATATTTTGGTAAAACATATTATTCAAATGAGTCATGCGATCGGAATTCAGTGCTGCGCAGAAGGGGTGGAGACAGAGGAACACTTTGCTATAATCAGGATATATAATATGAACAAGGTGGGGTTTGAGCAAGAAAGAGACCGGCTTATTGAAGGAGAGGGTTATGACAGATCGGAAAATAGAGCTGCCGTCAGAAGGAGGCAGTGTGGAGCAGAACAGGCGTCAGGAAAAGAAAGCAGAATACTTTAAATGGATGCTGGATGAGTATGTGGGGAATATTTATATCTCAGATATTGATTCCTATGAGCTTCTGTATCTCAATAAGACTTCCTGTGATACCTTATGCCTTCCGAAAGAACAGCTGATAGGAAGAAAATGTTATGAAGTGATTCAGGGAAGGACATCTCCCTGTCCTTTCTGCAATAATGACTGTCTCACGGAGGATGAATTCTATGAATGGGAATTCTACAATCCGGTTTTGAAACGTTCGTTTCTGATCAAAAACCGTATTATTGACTGGGAAGGGCATAAGGCACGGATTGAACTGTCTAATGATAATCTGAGTCCGGAATATAAACTGGAGAAAAGAGACAGGGAAAGAGAAGCCATTATACGGACAATACCCGGCGGATTTGCCCGGGTGGATGCCGAGGATTTAAGAACGGTTATCTGGTATGGCGGAGGGTTTCTGCAGATGATCGGCTATACTGAGGAACAGTTTGAAAATGAACTTCAGTCTAAATGCGACTATGTGCATCCGGATGACATAGAACGCACGGTGGAGATCATGGAAAAATCCAGAGAGACCGGTGAAGATACAGCGGCAGAGGGGCGTATTGTAACCCGGGACGGAAAGATTAAAATCCTCACAATGACCTTCAGTTATGTCAGCGCGAAAGACAGCTGGGACGGGAAAGATTCTTTCTACAGCATTGGGATTGATATTACAAAGGAGAGAGAAGAGCAGGAACGGCAAAAAACGGCACTGCAGGACGCATATCAGGCAGCGAGAGTAGCAAATGCAGCCAAGACAAACTTTCTTTCTTCTATGTCTCATGATATACGGACACCGATGAATGCCATTATGGGCATGGCGGCCATCGCACAGGCAAATCTGGAATGTCCGGACAAGATACAGGACTGCCTGAATAAGATCAACACTTCAAGCAGGCATCTGCTCAGTCTCATCAATGAAGTTTTGGATATGTCTAAAATTGAGAGCGGAAAGATAAATATTTCGTTAGAGCAGATCAGTCTGCCCGACATGATTGGGGCAGTTATGGATATGTGCCTGCCGTTAATTAATGGAAAGCATCAGCAGTTTCAGATGAGTATCGGACATATAAACCATGAACATGTGATTGCGGACGGTGACCGTCTCCGCCAGGTCCTGATGAACCTGATTTCGAATGCTGTAAAATATACGCCGGAAGGCGGAACGATTACGCTGCGTATCAATGAGCAGTATTCACCGAATCCAAAGAAAAGTCAGTATGAATTTATTTGTATTGACACAGGAATTGGAATATCAGAAGAATTTCTGCCGCACATTTTTGAGCCTTTTTCAAGGGCAGAGGATTCCAGAATCAGTAAAATTCAGGGCACAGGCCTGGGAATGGCAATTACAGAGAATATCGTCCGTATGATGAATGGGACGATCGGTGTGGAGAGCAAGATTGGTACAGGAAGTAAGTTTACGGTATCTGTCCCGCTTGAAATCTGCGGCGAAGAAGAGGTATGCACAGAAGAACTATCCGGCCGGCCGGTACTGGTAGTGGATGATGACCGGATGACATGCGAGAGCGCTGCTGCACTTTTAGTTGAATTAGGCATGCGGGGAGAATGGGTGCTGTCCGGGAAAGAGGCGGTCAGCAGAGTTGTAGAGGCACATAACGCGGCGGAGGACTTCTTTGCAGTGATACTGGACTGGAAAATGCCGGAGATGGACGGGCTGGAGGCCACAAAAGCGATACGGGAAAATTTAGGCGGGCATGTGCCGATTATTGTGATATCTGCTTATGATTATTCCGAAATTGAAGAACAGTTTTTAGAGGCGGGCGCCGACGCATTTATAACGAAACCTCTGTTTAAGTCGAAGATTCTTCAGGTACTTCAATTGTTTGTCTCTGTGGACAAAGAAGACGATACAGGAGACAATGAGGAGGAAAAACAGACAGGAATAGAAGGGAAGAGGGTGCTTCTGGTTGAGGACAATGATATTAACAGAGAAATTGTCATAGAACTCCTGGAAATGAATCATGTGCATGTAGACTCAGCCGGAAACGGACAGCTCGGTAAAGAAGCTTTTGAGGCATCTGCACCGGGTGATTACAGTGCTATTCTAATGGATATTCAAATGCCGGTTATGAACGGGTATGATGCAACAGCTGCCATACGAAGCATGGAGAGAGACGATGCCCGCAAAATCCCGATCATAGCGTTGACGGCAAATGCGTTCACTGCTGATGCGGCAATGGGCTATAGTGCAGGGATGAATGATTACCTTGCAAAACCTGTAGATATTGAGCGCTTATTAGACGTGCTGCAAAAGTGGATTGATTAGGATTCGGGTCAGAACTTCGTATTGAATTTATTTTTAAACATAGTACAATAAAAGAGTAATACATCATGTTTTGTTTAGAAAAGAGGATTTATGAAAAAGTACAAAGGGATCGTTTTCTTTGATTATGACGGAACGACCGTGGACGATACAGATAATATTAGAAAAGCAACCCAAAAGACAATAGAATCTCTTGGAAGACTAAAGGAAAACGGGTATCTGACGATGCTGTGTTCGGGGCGCAGCAAACGTTTTCTGGAAGCGGATATCGATAAATTTGAGGGAGCTATCACCTGCAACGGGTCCTATACGGAAGTCGGCGGACAGGTTGTCAGTGATATTCACATTTCTGAAGAGGCGATGCAGAAGGTCATTTTCGGATATTTTTCAGAAGATACGGCTCTGCATATGGAGACACAGGATGTTACATATTATATGCACTATGATCAGCCGTTTTACCATGATTTCCGGAACTTTCTTGGATTTCCGGAACGCTGGTTCGCACCGTGGGAGACAAGAAAGGGAGAGAATATTACGAAAATCGTGATAAATTACAACAGGGAAGAGCTGATGGATGAAATACAGACGGAATTTGAAGGGGAGCTGCAGTGTGTGAAACCTTTTGAAGATATGAATATTTTAGATATTATGTCAAGAGGGATCACCAAGGGAAATGCTATTATAAATCTCATGGACCGGTATGGAATCAGCAAAAAAGACTGTTATGCCTTTGGCGATTCCGATAACGACATCGAGATGCTTGAGGCTGTAGGAACCGGCATTGTGATGGGGCGGCACAGCAGGGCAGCAGGAAAAGCGGCTGACATGCTGACGGGCACCGTAAGAGAAGAAGGCATCACAATGGCGCTGGAATCAATAGGACTGATATAAGCCTTATGAAGAAATCATATTTGTTCAGGGGAATTTTTTATGCGGCGGGACTTTTTATATTGGCTCTGGGGATTACTTTAAATACAAAAACAGGCCTGGGTGTATCGCCGATCATATCAGTTTCATACAGTATTTCAGCTATATGGAACCTCAATTTCGGAAATATGACGCTGGTTCTCTATGGAATCTTCGTGGCTGCTGAAATGCTTCTTCATACCATCAGAAATAAACGGAGCATGAAGAGGGAAAGCACCATACTTGTACACGCAAATAAGGTCGATTTAAAGCTGGTGCTTCTTATGGACTTGCTGCAGTTTCCGCTGAGTCTGGTTTTTACACGATTTTTAAATGTTTTTTCAGCATGGATACCTGATCTTTCCTCGCTTAGTCCGGACAGCTTTGCCGGAAGTTCTTTAGGGAGGTTTACATTCCTGGCCATTGCGGTGGTTTTGACCGGGATCGGTGCGGCCATGTCTTTAAACATGCGGGTAATTCCAAATCCTGGAGATGGAATTGTACAGGCAATTGCGGACTGTGTCGGGAAGGAAACCGGACTTGTGAAGAACTGCTTTGACATATTAAACATCTCCGTTACGGCCATGACAGGCATGATTTTTGCGGGGAAAATCGTCGGGATTGGCATTGGAACGGTGGCCGCAGTGATCGGAGTCGGACGAACGATTTCAATATTCAACCATTTTGTCAGGGAGAAAATGGACACGCTGGCGGGGATGCAGGCAAGATAACAAAAGTTTAAGGGGTAAATTATAAGTTGTATCCCTGCAGGGAGCAGGGGAGGCAGTAGAAAAAGCTGTTTATTTTTTTAGTGTCACTTTGTATGTTTCTTGGTCAAGTGACGTTGTCGGAAGCAAAGGAAAAAGAACCTTCTGAGGAGAGGGGAAATCATTATCACACGATTGATTATAAAGTATCGGAATCAAAGACAAAAAATGCTCAATTCCGTTCACGAGACGTCCTTCCAGAGTCCTATGATGCTAGGGCAGAAAACTATGTAACCGATGTGAAAGACCAGAATCCATTTGGATCTTGCTGGACGTTTTCTGCCATGTCGACAGCTGAAACGAGTGTTTTAAAAAATGATTTAACATCAGATAAAAAAGGGGTTGATCTGTCAGAACTGCAGTTGGCATATTTCTTTTATCATCGGGAGAATGATCCTTTGGAGAATACAGAGGGAGATCAAGATAGAGTAGTAGGACAGTATGAAGGAAAGTCAGATGATTATCTTGAAAACGGCGGAAATAACTGGATGACGGCAATGTCGCTGTCCCAATGGCCGGGACCCGTCGACGAAAACAAAGCCACCTATGTCAATGATCTTGTAAATTATCCAAAATCTTTAAATGCAGAACTTAATTATTTGCATACGGAATATGCAATGAAAGATGCAGTTTTTCTTCCGGAAAGAGATATAAAAGGGATAAAACAAGCGATTATCAAAAATGGATCTGTCAGTGCTTCTTATGAAGCGACGAGTGACAGTTATAATAAACAATACTTTTATACCGGAAGCGATAAAAGCAATCATTCGATTACGATTGTCGGATATGATGATCGTATATCAAGGGAGTTGTTTGGAGAAAAGAAGCCGGAAAGTGATGGTGCGTGGATTTTAAAAAATAGCTGGGGCACTGGATCTGGTAATGGGGGATATTTTTATCTTTCCTATGAACAGCCTTTAAACTCTGCTGTGGCTTATGACTATATGGCAGCAGACACATAAGATCATAATTATTTTTATGATGGGTCCGCTTGTGTAAGTGAAGTTGGAATAACAGGAGGAATGCTGACTGCAGCCAATGTTTTTGAGGCAAAGAGCGGAAGTGCAAAAAGATCTGAATATTTAGAAGCAGTTTCTGTGGGAATCGCTGATGCAGACACTAATTACAGTGTCCAGATTTATACGGGCTTGAAAGATGTTTCTAATCCATACAGTGGAACCAAAGCTTTGTCACAGCCGGTTACTGGTTTTAAGGCCTATAAGGGATTTATACAATTGAATTGTCAGATAGAATAAAATTAAATCAAGGAAAATATTTTTCTGTTGTTGTAACATTGGAAAAGAAATCCGAGAACTCTGGCAGTATCTTTATAGCCAAAGACAAGAGGAACAGTTGGATAGCTAATGAGGAAAAAACTGCGCCGCAGCAAAGCTTTTTACTGTTGAATGGCAAATGGCTTGATACGCATGATTCTGTATCTACATCTATTGATCTGTTTTGTAACCGGATTAAAGCGTTTACTACTCAGATTGATACCCTTACGAATGAAAATATTGGCGATATACCTTCCTTGACTTATAATGGAAAAGCACAAAATCCGGATATCACAGTGACAAATGCCGGAATTGTTTTAAAGAAAGGAACGGATTATACCTTATCCTACAACAATGATACCAACGCGGGTACGGCAGCTGTAACAATTACGGGAAAGGCAATTATACCGGAACCGTTACAAAATCATTTTATATTGTTCCGAAGAAGACAAAGATCACCTGTGCTAGATCCAAAAAGTCAAAGAAGCTGACTTTAAAATATAAGAAAATGACAGGAGCAAGCGGATATCAGATCGCATACCGGAAAAAAGGAACAAAATCTTATAAGTATAAAAGAACTTCCAAGCGTTCTTATACATTGTCTAAGCTTTCCGGGAAAAAATCTTATCAGGTTAAAGTGCGCGCTTATAAAACGGTCGGGAAAACAAAATATTACGGGAGTTACAGTCCGCAGAAGACAGTTCGTATCCGCTGAGAAATGCAGGCAGAAGAACTCGCAAAACCAGAGACGGGAAACCGCCCTGTGACCAAAGATGGTCACAGGGCGGTTTCCTGATTTATGATTGCAGCAAACAGATTGTAGCTGAGCGGAAAAACTTATAAATACTTTTCTCCGTACCCATAGTTTTCTACGACATAGTCAATATCCTTGTCTCCCCGGCCGCTCAGACAAACGAGGATAGAACCTTTCTTCATTTCCTGTGCTTTCTTCGTTGCATAGGCAACCGCATGGGAACTCTCAATGGCCGGAATGATCCCCTCATAGCGGGAAAGTTCAAAAAATGCTTTCATGGCGGCTTCATCGTCTGCCGTCTCATAGGAAACCCGTCCTAAATCATTTAGGAATGCGTGCTCCGGGCCGACAGAGGGATAGTCAAGTCCGCTGGCGATAGAGTAGACCGGAGCGGGCTCTCCATCTCTGTCTTTCAGCATGATGCTTTCAAATCCGTGCATGACTCCTTTTTCTCCATAAGTCATAGATGCGGCGTGATCACCTAAGGCTGAGCCCCGGCCCAGCGGTTCCACGCCCACGATGTCTACCGGCTCATCGACAAAGGGAATGAACATGCCGATGGAATTGCTGCCTCCTCCGACGCAGGCGCAGACTACATCGGGCAGCAGCCCTGTCATCTCTATAAACTGCTCTTTCGCCTCATATCCTACAACAGACTGAAAGTCACGGACCATCAGCGGGAATGGGTGAGGACCCAGGGCAGATCCGATACAGTAAATAGAATCCTTATAGTTTTTTGCGTAAGAATCAAATGCAGAATCAACGGCTTCTTTTAAAGTTTTTAATCCGTGTGTAACGGGAACGACGTTTGCACCGAGAATTTTCATGCGGGTCACATTTGGAGCCTGTTTTGCAATATCCACTTCTCCCATATGTATTTCACATTCCAGTCCGAAAAATGCCGCCGCCGTTGCGAGAGCCACGCCGTGCTGACCGGCTCCGGTCTCGGCGATCAGACGTTTCTTTCCCATGAATTTTGCCAGAAGGCCTTCTCCCATGCAGTGATTCAGCTTGTGGGCGCCGGTATGATTTAAATCTTCCCGTTTCAGATAGATTTGGCAGTTTCCGTACATATTCGAGAGCCGTTCACAGTGATAGACCGGTGTGGGTCTTCCCTGAAATTCTCTGCGGATTCTCCGGAGTTCATTGATAAACTGGGATGAGTGGCAGATCGTCTGGTAAGCCTCTGAAATTTCTTCAAAGGCGGGTTTTAACTCATCCGAAAGATAAGCGCCGCCGTAAGGGCCGAAACGTCCTTCCTGATCAGGGTAGTTTCTTAAATAAGTTCTGTAATCCATAATTTCCTCCTATCGGTATGATGATTTACGTTCTTTGATCAAAGATTTTTCTTTCTGAATAATATAAGTTTCCAGGCTGCGTTTATCAATAAGGGACGGAACAACACCTTCCCGGGAGATACAAAAACCTGCGGCATAGGTGGCAATCCGGACGGCTTCTTCCAGTGAATATCCATACAGGAGATAAGCGGCCAGAGCGCTGATAAAGGCATCGCTGGCACCGGTATTATCAACAGACGGAAATGGAATTGCCGGAAAATGTTTTTCCAGATCCGCAGTCCGGACATAACAGCCGTTTTCACCAAGGGTGACAATGATGGTTTCTATACCATATTCCAATAAGGCACCAGTCTTTTCCTGAAGGGTTGACTGGGCCGGGCATATTTCGTTCAGTTCCTCCTCATTTGGGACTAAAATATCGACTCCAGAAAGTACTTCTGACGGAATAAATCCGCAGACAGAGGGCTTCAGGATTGTTTTGGCTCCGCATTCATGTGCAATACGGCATGCTTCTGCCACGGTATCCAGCGGGATTTCTGACTGGATCAAACAGTAACCGGTATTTTTAAAGAAACGTTTTCGTTTCCGGATATCCTCCGGGGTCAGAATGTTGTTTGCGCCGGAGAGGATAGAGATCATGGAGTGTCCGCTGGACTCTACAAAAATAAATGCTTGTCCTGTCTTTTCCTGATTACACCGCTTCACTCCAAAAGATTCTACACCATATTCTTTAAGAGCGTTGTATACAGAGGCAGAATCAATATCAGAACCGACATTGCCGATCAGTGTCACGCGGTGTCCCAGCTTTGCCGCTCCGATGGATTGATTGATGCCTTTTCCGCCGGGATAAACAAAGGAAGTGGAGCTGCTGACAGTTTTTCCGCTGTGAGGCAGCTGCGGTACATTCAGGTAGGTATCAATGTTGATACTGCCGACCACTGTGATCTTGGGAACGTTTAAGTTAAATGGGACACTGACTGTGATCTCGTTATCCAGATGAAAATCCTGGACAAAAGAATGTGGCTTGTCCGTGCGTTTTTCAATCTCTGTGATGATTTTATTGCATAAATAAGAACCAAAATCAGCATTCAGCATGGTATAAGTGGAAATCTCGGATATATTGGGAAAAGCCAGGTTCTCCATCGTGTCATTTTTTAAGGAAATAAGGGAGATGTCTTCGGGGATCCTATAGCTTAATGTATTCATAAGCTGATAAAATTCCAGTGATTTCCGGTAATGAGAAGAGATGATCCCGCTGATACTGTGAGTATTTACTTTATGTATCAGAGATTCATCCAGATCATAAAAAATCAAATCTTTATCCAGTTTCATATGATTGTCGAACAAACATTTTTTATATCCGTTTAAAAAGGCAGAAGTACGGCGTCCTTCTTTTAAGATACAGGCAATACTGCGGTGCTTTCTGCTGATCAATTCCTGAGTGATCCGGTAAGCAGCTTCTTCATAAGGAATCATATGCGAATTATCACCGCCGTTGGGCCCAATGGTCATGAGCGGGATGTTCATGTCCTGAAAGTGAGAGGTACGGGAGAGGCTTTCTTTGCTTACAGGCTCCCAGATAATCCCGTCAACGTTGTTTTTGCACAATGAAGTAATGTTTTTAAGCTCCTGTTCCATGTCGGAGTAACTGTTATATACAAGGGCGCTGTACCCATTTTGCTGGGCGGTCTGTATGATCCCGTCCAGCGTAGAATCCAGAGAAACAGAAGACCGGAGCAGGATGCCGAGGATCCATGTCTTTGCAGGGGAAGCGGTGGCAGCTGCATAGGGAGTGTAATTATACTCCCTTACGATCTTCAGCACCCGTTCCCTTGTTTCGCTGCTGATGCTTTCATCTTTTTGATTGACTATTTTTGAAACGGTTGAGGCAGAGACACCTGCCAGCTGTGCGATTTCCTTTATGTTCATAAAATTCCTCCAACTTTATACTACATTCCATAATAGACAAAGAAATAATATATGTCAATATAGCCAAATGTGCAAAATAGACAATGAACGGATCGAAAAAACAAAAAAAGTAACATTATATGATAAAAATGTTGACAAATGAATAGAGCAGTGATAAATTTTAAATAAAGAAAATGATTTCGGAAAATAGTTTCCTAGAATTATTATTGAGTTTTCTCTTGCTATTTCCGTCACGCTTTAAAATGCGTTCCAACTTATTTATGAAAAAGGAGGATGAAGTTATGAGAAAGAAAAAAATGACATTTGCAGAAGGGATCAGAGCTCAGTTTTCCACAAAGTCGCTGGTATTGATCCCAATCGCAGTCGGAATCAACCTGATTGGCGGGACCCTGTGTTCTGCATTAAAGCTGCCGCTGTTTCTGGATATGATCGGGACGATCGTTGTTGCGTGTTTATCAGGAATATGGGTATCTGCCCTCTGCGGACTGCTGACCAATGTATTCCTGGCACTGGTGGCAAATCCTGTTTATCTGCCCTATTCCATCGTCAGTGTTTTGTGTGCGGCAGTCACCGGATATATGGTGAAAAAAGGTTTTTTCAAGAATGTTTGGGGAGCTGTTCTGACATGGCTTGCATGTACGCTGACCAACACCATTTCCGCCTCAGTGATCACAATTTTCGTTTACGGAGGGTCAGCCGGCGTGACAGGAACTTCAGTACTGACCGTAACGCTGATCGCAGCTACGAAAAACATTATAACTTCGGTATTATCCACCTCCATGCTTGAAAATCTGATCGATAAAGGGATTACATTCTTCATTGCGTTTATCCTTATACAGAAGATCCCGAAGAGATTCCTGAGTCAGTATGCGGCGGATACAGACGATGAGGAAGACGATGAAGATTAAAATGCAAGTCCGCTTAAGGGAGGTTTAGCATGGCAAAGACATCAAATACATTTATTTCAAAACATACGGTGATCGAAGAGCTGAATCCCATGACAAAGATCTTTGCAGTCTTTTCTCTGGGGCTTGGGTCGCTGATCTTTCCGGGATCATGGCTTGGTCTGGCCGTCATCATAGGATTATTTGTGACAGCCTGTCTTGCCGGGATACTGAAGGAATTTGCAAAGATCATGTTTGGGTTCGGAGTGCCGGTTACAGTTATGCTTTTGTTTATCCAGGGATGTTATCATCCAGGAAACGTGACAGTGATTGCGGATCTGGGGTTTGCGAAAGTTGGATTGGAGGGCGTTCTCTATGCATTGAAGATCATAAGCACACTTCTGGTCTTTCTGGGAGCATTTTATATTATGAACAAGACAACCTATCCCGGGAAACTGGTAGCAGCGCTTACAAAGAGCGGTCTGCCGCCGAAAGCCGGATATTTAGTATTGGCAAGTCTTAATGTGGTTCCCCAGATGCAGAGAAGAATGGCAGTGATCCAGGAGGCGCAGGAAGCAAGAGGGGTAGAAACCGGAGGAACTATATTTGCCAGGGTAAAAGCTTACATACCGCTGTTGGGACCAGTTGTCATGTCCTCTCTGACCGATGCTCAGGAAAGGGGTATGACGCTGGAGACCAGAGGGTTTGGAATGAAAGGCGTAAAGCAGACGAGTTACGTGGAAGTCAGAACAACGAAGAGAGATAAAGGTGTAAATATTTTCCTGGCCTTATTTTTTATTATCACAGTAGCAGTTACAGTTTTGATGAAGATGAACCTGATATAAAAGAAGAGGAGAACAAATGGGCAGGATAGTATTAGAGGTCAAAGATTTTTCTTTTAAGTACAGGCAGACAAAAAGGAAAGCGCTGAAAAAGATCAGCTTTCAGGTGGAAGAAGGAAGTTTTTTGTGCATCATAGGCTCCAACGGATCAGGGAAATCTACGCTCTGTAACGCGCTGGTCGGTTTGATTCCTCATTATTTTGCTGGGAAAATGTCTGGTCAGGTGATCGTGGACGGAGTGAGTACCGAGGAATGTACGATTGCAGAGCTTTCACCGAAGATCGGACTGGTATTCCAGAATCCATTTAACCAGCTTTCCTATACCGCCGGGACAGTGGCGGAGGAGCTGGCATACGGACTTGGCAACAGGGGAATACCGAGGGAACAGATGGCTGAGAAAGTTGATTATGTATCAAAACTCATGAGGATTGACCATATTCTCTCTAAAAATCCTCTGGAATTGTCCGGAGGGCAAGTACAGAGGGTGGCATTCGGTTCTGCATTTATCATGGAACCTGAAATTTTGGTTTTAGATGAATGTACCACCCAGCTGGACCCGTCAGGAAGTGAGGAGATCTTTGATATTGTAAAAGATCTGAATAAGAAAGGAATCACGGTCATTATGGTGGATCATGATATGGAGAGGGTTGCAAGATGTGCGGACAAGATTCTGGTTTTGGATCAGGGAGAAGCCGCCGCTATAGACGAACCTAAGAAAATTTTTGGAAATCCGGAGATTGTAAAAAGGGGGATCGGAGTCCCTGATTATGTGAAACTCTCCCAGGCGCTTAAGGAAAAATATTATACGGAACGGGAAATAGAAATTACCGAGGGACCGACCATAGAAATGGTGAAGGAGGTTCTGAAAATATGAAGATTGAGTTAAAAAAACTCCGCTATGTGTATCCTTCAGGAGATGAAGCTCTGAAGGGAATTAATTTGGAGATTGAAGGAACGGATCCGGTCGCGGTCATAGGACAGAACGGAGCCGGGAAGACCACAGTTGTAAAGCACTTTAACGGAATTTTGAGACCTTCATCAGGAGAAGTGCTGATCAATGACGAGAGTATTGAAAAACGGTCCACAGCACAGTGGTCAAAGGAGGTTGGATACGTATTCCAGAATCCGGATGACCAGTTGTTTCTGGAATCTGTAAGGAAAGAATTTGAATTCGGACCAAAGCAGATCGGGATGACGCAGAAAGAGATCGACAAGAGGGTGGAGTGGACCGCTGACCTTGTAGGATTATCTGAGAAATTGGATTTGCATCCATTGGATCTGACTTTGGCGGAGAAGAAGTTCTGTACCATTGGTGCGGTCATCATGATGGATCCCGGGGTACTGATCTTTGATGAACCTACCTGCGGGCAGGATGTGCAGGGTAATCTAAGGCTGCACAGGATTATTCAGACATTGAAAGAGAGAGGGAAATTATGTATTACCATTTCTCATGATATGAAATTTGTAGTTGAGAATTTTAAGCGCATCATTGTGATGTGCAGAGGGGAGGTGTTCCTGGACGGCAGGGCTGAAGATGTGTTTGCGCAAGTTGAAACCTTAAAGAAGAGTTTTGTTGCGCCTCCGCCGATTACAAAAGTGGCACAGGGGGCGGGATTTACAAAGACAGTTTTTACAACAGAAGCATTTATGGAAGCATTAGAAGAAAGGATGGTTTAGGAAATGGCAGATGTAATTATTCAAATTTATGGGATCAGAACAGTAGAGGATGCACGGATGGTCGTGGAGATGGGAGGACATCACCTTGGAGTGTCTTATGGAAAGATCAAGAGAACCCCGGGTCAGCTCTCATGTGAACGCGCCAGAGAAATTTTTGAAGGCGTGCAGCCGGAAGCAGTCAGGATTGGTCTGACAGTATCAGAAGACATTGATGAGATTACAGAAGACTTAAAAGAGGCTATGCCGGATGTGATGCATTTATCAGGCGATATTGAGGGCATTACCCCGGCCCAGGTACAGGAACTTAAAAACAGATTCCCGGGACTTAAGATTATGCAGGCGATTCCTGTTCTTGCGGGGGTGCCTCTTGAAGAGCAGAAAGTTATGCAGTACATCAAAGATTATGAACCGGTAGCGGATTTCTTCCTGATTGATACAAAAGCGCCGTCAGCAGGTGATATCGGAGCAACGGGACTTACCCATGACCAGCTGATCGACAAAGCTATCATCGAAAGCACGGATGTACCTTGTATTATCGCTGGAGGACTGGATGCAGACAATGTGGCAGAAGCTATCCATATCACACATCCGTACGGAGTAGACTCCTTTACGATGACAAACTATGACGATGAGCGTGCAGACACAGAACGCTGCAAAGATCCGGCCAGAGTAAAAGCATTTATCGAGGCAGCACAGAATGCCTGATGTAATCGTTGTCGGCGATGCAACCGTTGACATTATCGTACCTTATCCGAGATTTCTGAATGAAGAACGGACACTGGTCGATTATCCGGAGCCGTCCCTTCAGGGGGGCGGGACCTCTGCCAATACGGCAGTGGCTCTGGCAAGGCTTGGAGTCGGAACAAGTTTTATCGGTTCCATCGGAGAAGATCAGTATGGAAGGTACGTGAAAAGTGATCTTCAAAAAGAAGGCGTAAATATATCCGATATGATTATTGAGCCGGAGTTGAATACAGTCGGTGTGTTTGCGTTTATTGACGAAAACGGAGAACGCTATCTCTGGGGATGGCCCAGGGTGGATCAGGCATTTAAAGTGCTGGATGCAGATAAAGTATCGTTTGAAAAAGTACGGAAAGCGGACTGGGTGCATTCATCAGGAATGTCATTGGCGTATGATACCTCTGCCCGCCACACGGTGATCAAGATTTTTAAAGAAGCATATGAAGCGGGAGTTCCTACTTCATTCGATCTGAACCTGAGAGTGGATGACGGTGTTTTGGATCCGGAATATGAGAAGGCGGTGCGTGAGATTATCAAATATACGGCGTATCTGCTGGGATCCGGTACCGATGAATTTGCTTATCTTGGGGAAGAGAAAGATTGGAGAAAGAATGCCGGGGCCTTTGTATCTGAAGGCCGTGTGGTGATCGTGAGAAATGGAAAAGAAGGATCTTATGGATTTTCTGTACAAGAGGAAACAGCAGCGCCTGCATTTTCGGTCAAAGTAGAAGATACGGTTGGTGCGGGGGATGTCTATAATGCCGGATTTATCCGTGCAGTACTGGAGGGCAGACCGCTTAAAGAGTGCCTGATCGCAGGAAATGCGGTATCCGGGTATACCGTGACAAAAAAGGGTGCCAGAACTGCTCCTGATACAGAGCAGTTACAAAAGTTTTTAGAAGAACATCAAGCAGAGTAAAGGAGAATCAGTTATGAAAAAAGTGATTTTAGATTGCGATCCGGGGCATGATGACGCGTTTGCCATGATGCTGGCAGTACAGAATTTAGATGTGCTTGGAATTACCACGATCGGCGGTAACTGTACTTTAGAGAATGTGACAAAGAATGCCCTGAAGGTGCTGGAAGTGTTGGGAAGAACTGATATTCCTGTTTTTGCGGGACATTCCTGCCCTACAACCGTACCTCTTGTAACCGCACCGCAGTTTCATGGTGAAACTGGGCTGGACGGTCCGGTTCTTCCGGAGCCAACTGCCAAAGCACAGGATCAACATGCAGTTGATTTTATTGTGGAAACTGTGATGAACACAGATGATGTCACTCTGATCGCCACAGGCCCGCTGACTAACATTGCAGCAGCTATTAACCGTGAGCCTAAAATTGTGGAGCGTGTCAAAGAATTAAGTATCATGGGCGGTTCTGTGACTTACGGCAACTGGACCCCGGCAGCAGAATTTAATATTTATGTAGACCCGGAAGCAGCCTACCGTGTATTTAACTCAGGAATGCATATTAAAATGTCAGGAATTAATCTGACCAGGCAGTGTTGTCTGACAGCAGAGCATGTGGCCAAATTCCGTGAAATCGGAACGAAAGCAGCACATTTTGCGGCAGATCTGACAGAATTCTTCATCGATACAACCATTAAGAGTGCATCTCTTTCAGGGGCCAATATGCACGATGCCTGTGCGGTGGCATGGCTGATCGACCCGTCTCTGATCAAAGCGGCTGATATGCACATCGACATTGAATTAAAAGGTGAGCTTACCAGGGGAATGACAGTATGTGATTATCGTCATTTAAGAGGAGTAGAGCCTGCTGTGGATCTGTGCAGAGAGCCGCAGATGGACTTTAGAGGAGAAGCGCCAAACGCTGAGGCAGCCCTGGAATTAGACTTTCCGGGATTTATGGATCTGCTGTATAAGACGCTTAAAAACTATAACTGATGAAGTATCAGATGGTCTTATGGGACTTTGACGGCACTCTGGCTTATACTGGCAGGGATGTATGGATTACTTTGGAACATGCCGCAGCGAAATGCGGCGGCAGGCTGCCCAAAGAGTTTACCGGCAGGGACAGTAATCTTGGAAAAACGGTGAAAGAAGTTTTTCATCAGATCATTCCAAAGCCGGAAGAAGAGAAATATGAGATGTTTGAGGAAGTGGTAAGAGTACATTACCGTACGCTCAACGAATACCAGAATACATATCTCTATCCCGGAATCCGCCAACTGCTTTTGAAAACCAGGGCAGCAGGAATGATCCATTTTATCATTACCATGAAACCGCAGGAAGCATTGGAAAAGATCCTTAAGCAAAAAGACTGGAAAGTATTGTTCGACGGCTGGATTTCTCCGGATTCTTTCCCGGGGGCTGAACGAACAAAAAGTGAGATGATCACCGATGTAATGCGCAAGTCAGGATTGGAGGCAAGTCAGTATGTCTATATCGGGGACACATGGAGTGATGTGGATGCTGCATGTGAAAATGGAATTGACTGTATCGGGGTGACATACGGAGACGGAGATACAAAACAGCTTTGTGCCCGCAAACCTAAATACTGTGCACAGGATGTTTCAGAAATAGAAAAAATTATAAAAGAAGGTGTGTAAAAGATGCTCAAGGATTTTAACTTATGTATTGATACCAAATTTGTTTTTGGAAAAGATGCGCAAAATCAGATTGGAAGCGAATTAAAGCAGATGGGGATCCGAAAAGTTTTGATCCACCATGACGATGGAAAATTTTTGTATGATACCGGACTTTTGGATCAGGTGAAGGAACAGCTTAAAAAGGAAGGAATCGAAACGCTGGAACTTGGCGGGGTCCTGCCGAATCCAAGACTGTCTCTTGTAAAAGAAGGAATTTTTCTGGCAAAGGAAGAACATGCAGATATGGTACTGGCGATTGGCGGAGGAAGCGTGATTGATTCTGCCAAGGCGATCGGGCTGGGAGCAGTGACGGATATAGATGTATGGGACTTTTTTACGGGAACAGAAGTGCCCAAAAAGTCTCTGCCCACAGGCGTGATCCTTACCTGCCCGGCAACCGGAAGTGAATCCAGTGAAGTAAGTGTAATAAACAATACTGAGATTGGAATGAAACTTTTGGTCAGCAATCCGATCCTGCGTCCGGCAATCGCGTTTATGAATCCGGAATTGACCTGTTCGCTGCCAAAGTTTTTGACTGCATGCGGTGTTGTGGATATGTTTTCTCATGTATGTGAGAGGTATTTCTCACCGGATGGGGAGATTGGAGTGATCGACCGGATGTCAGAAGGAATCCTGAAAACCTTGGTTGAGGTTGGGCCTGAAGTTCTCGCAGATCCGGACAATTATTCTTACCGCGCAGAGATCATGTGGATCGGAACGATAGCACATAACGATACCGTCGGCATTGGTCGAATCCAGGACTGGGCAACCCATGAAATCGGAAATGAATTAAGTGCTCTGTATGATACGCCGCATGGCGCCACACTTTCTATTATTATGGGATCCTGGATGCGGTATGTATATAAGGAAGACCCTAAACGGTTTGCCCGCTATGCGAAAGAAGTATTTGGAGTGGATTGGAACGGAGACAATACATTGGAGGCAGCGTATAAAGGGATTCTGAAAACAGAAGAGTTTTTCCGGAGCATGGGAATGCCGGTATCATTTGAGGAATTCAGGATTCCTACAGATGAAGTGGAAAAGATGCTTGACCAGATCGCTTTCCGCGGTGAAGATGACAGCATTGGAGGCATAAAAAGACTGAATCGGGATGACTGCCGCAGCATTTATAAGATGGCATTTTCATTTCGAAAAACTGACGAGTGAGTGAGGGTAATATGAAAATACTTAATTTTGGTTCTTTAAATATTGATTATGTTTACAGCGTAAGCCATTTTGTAGAAAAGGGAGAGACGATCTCCTCTAATACGCTGGATGTGTTTCCGGGAGGGAAAGGACTTAACCAGTCCATTGCGCTCGGCAGAGCAGGGGGAGATGTTTATCATGCAGGAATCATCGGGGAAGACGGAAGGTTTTTAAGCGAACTTCTCTGTGATGCAGAGGTTGATACCCGCTATCTGAGGATCAGTGAGGATGTCAGGACTGGAAATGCAGTGATTCAGAAAGACCGGAAGGGAGATAACTGTATTATTTTGTACGGCGGTGCAAATCAAGCGGTCACAAAAGAGATGGCGGATCAGGTTCTCAGGGAATTTCACGAAGGGGACTGCCTGATCCTGCAAAATGAAATCAGTGAGATTCCGTATATTGTAGAAAAAGCACATGAAAGGGGAATGCAGATTGTTCTGAATCCATCTCCAATGGATGAAAAGATTTTTGATATTAATTTAAATCACATTGACTGTTTCATTCTAAATGAAGTGGAAGCGCGTACACTGGTTCAGTCAGATGCAGATCAGGATGTTTTACTAAAACAGCTTACACAACGGTTTCCTCATGCTGAAATCGTTCTTACTCTTGGAGAAAACGGTTCGATGTATGCGGGAACAGAAGGAGTGGCAGAGCAGAAAGCATATAAAGTGGAAACGGTAGATACCACCGCGGCAGGAGATACCTTCACTGGCTATTATATGGCTGCAAGACTGCAGGGGCAAACTGTGAAAAAAGCACTTCACATGGCTTCGAAAGCATCTGCGATCGCGGTCTCTATGGAAGGTGCGGCGCCGTCTATCCCGAAAAAGGATGAGGTAGAGCGGTTTGAGGAAGACTAAGAAAAAGCGGATTTACTGTTTATGCTAATTATACTAGGAGGAACACCATGGAAACAAGAAAAATAATCATTGATACGGATCCGGGGATCGATGATGCGGCGGCAATTTCAGTCATGCTGTCCGAGCCGTCCCTGGATGTGAAGCTGATCGCCAGTGTATCAGGAAATGTTGGTATTGAACACACCACAAACAATGCATTAAAGCTGCTGACATTTCTGAAAAAGGATGTCCCGGTGGCAAAAGGTGCAGCGGCTCCTCTTTTAAGGGACAACAGATTTGCAACAAATGCGCATGGAAAATCCGGTATGGGAGGGTTTGAATTTCCTGAACCTAACAAGGAGCTTTTGTTAAAAGAAAATGCAGTTCTGAGCGAATATCGGGTGCTGATGGAGTCAGAAGAGAAGGTAACGATCCTGACGCTTGGTCCGCTGACCAATATCGCTCTGCTGATCTCGACGTTTCCTGAGGTCAAAGAAAAAATCCAGGAAATCGTTACTATGGGCGGTTCTACAGAAAGAGGGAACATAGGCATTTATGGAGAGTTTAATGTAACCATTGATCCGGAAGCGGCGAAAATCGTATTTCGTTCCGGTATTCCAATTACCATGGTTGGATTAGATATTGGAAGAAAGGCCAGACTTACAGTGGAAGACCTTGAGAAACTGGAAGAGAGCGGAGAGACGGGAAGAATGATCAGTTCCCTGTTCCGTTCTTATGACGGCGGCCATGTGGAAGAGGGAGTTAAGATGTATGATCCTTCTGCGGCCATGTATCTGATTGAGCCGGAACTGTTTGAAACAAAAGACGCTTTTATCGATGTGGAAATCTCCAGCCCGCTTACCATGGGTGCCACAGCGGTAGATTTTGACGGTACATTAAGTGAAACAAAGAACGCTGCAGTGTGTGTGGATGTGGATGCAGAACGTTTCCGCAGACGATATGTGAAGAGAGTCGCAGACACGGAATGTAAATAAACAATATGAAAAACATTATTGAAAGGTATGGTATAAAAAATGTCTAATACAAATATAAAAACAACAGGTATCCCGGTACCTGCGGAAGGAACACCAGAATTTGAAAAAATGAACCGTATGGCAAAGCGTGCAATCCCATTGGTGCTGATCATCTTTATCTTTGGTATTCTTGAGCAGCAGGCATTCGGAATGATCTTTGTAAATATCGGTCAGCAGCTGGGAACACCGGAACTGGCATCTCTGATCACATCCCTTCCGGGTATTGCTCTCGGTATTGTCTGTGTTATCTACGGATCTCTGGGTGACTTTGTCTCTCTAAAGAAAATGACCCTTTTAGGAACTATTGTATTTGCTGTTGGCTCTGCGATTGGATTCCTTCTGGGGCCAGTGAGCATCTGGGCGGTTGTAGCGGCGCGTATGCTTCAGTCTATAGGCGGTCAGGTGGCAGGATCTGTATTCCTGGTCCTTGTGTCCAAATACATTTCTCAGAAAGAGCGTGTAGTTTATTACGGTATTTTTGTGGCAGTATTCAGATTTTCAGCGGCCCTCGGTGTAGTAGCAGCCGGATATGTAACAAAAATTGACTGGAGATGGATGTTTGCGATCCCGATGATCTCTGTTATATTTCTTCCGGCGCTTTCAAAGAACCTTCCGGATGAACACGCAAAAGGCGCTAAGATTGACGGCTGGGGCTTTACTTTAATCGGTGCTTTTGCAGGTGCCATCACAATGTTCTTTACTGACATGAATATGCTCTGGACCGTTGCAACCGTTGTAACTCTGGTAGCCTTTATCGTGTACATCAACAAAGCAGAAGACCCGATCATTACCCCGGCATTCTTAAAGAATCCAGCATTTGTGGCAACTATGGTAGTTATCTTCGTAGGTTACTTCTTCAGCTATACACTGAACGCCGGTGTAAATGCCATTGGACTTGAGGTGTTTGGTATTGATTCTGCTCAGGTTTCCAACCTGCTTGTATGGTCTATCCTCCTGGCGGCAGTACTTGGATTCGTGTGCGGACCGGTCATCAAAAAAATCGGGCGTTCTGCGGCGATCATTATGGCTCTTTCAGCCATGGGACTCGGACTGATTGCCATTGCGTTTGCGATTCCTTACGGTAAATATGCAGCACTGGCGGCAGCACCATGTATCTACTACTTCGGAACATCTTTCTTCTACTCACCGATCGTAGACACGGCAACACTTACGGTATCGCCGGAAGAGTCAGGGCGTGTCCTGGGAATCAATGACCTTGTACAGGCGATCACGGGATCTGTCGGTGTGGCAGTCTTTGGACAGCTCATGTCAAAGGGTGCAATGTCAGGAGGAAGTATTGCAGGCGTTGAAGCGGGAGCTGCATCTACCTATGCGAATGTATTCCTGGTAGGCGGTGTTATTGTTCTTGCAGCATTGGTGATCTTTATCGTAACAAAGAAAATGATCTATAGCCGCTCAAGAAAAGATGACGAATAAATTCAATAAGTAAGTAAAAAAAGAAAAACAGAATGGAAAATATCAAAAAAATTTTCCGTTCTGTTTTTTTGAATCTTATTGGAGACAGCAAGCAGGAGAACTGGTCAAAATGTTACTTTGATTCCCTTGCTCTCCAGCTCTGACTTGGAAGCCTCAGAAATTTGATCATCGGTAATCACTGTCTTGACCTGTTCTTTTAGGTTGAGAGGGACAATTCCGTGTTTAGAAAATTTGTCACTTTCTGTTAATACGACAACCTGACCGGCCTGCAGGGCCATATCCCGTACAGCCTGTGCCCGCATCTGGTCACGATTGGTAAAGCCGGCCTTGGGAGTATAACCGTCTGTTCCGATAAAAAATAAATCTACAAGAAAATTTTCTACACAGGGACGAATCATAGGGCCTACCATGACCTGGGAATCCTGCTGATAAATGCCGCCTAAGAGAATGATCTGAAAGTTTGATTTTCCCCGGATATGGTCTGCGATAAAAGCGCTGTTGGTAATAATCGTCAAATCTTTTTTGGAAGAGGCCAGCTCATCTGCCAAGAGAGCACAGCAGCTGCCGCTTTCGATCATAACTGTGTCGCCGTCACAGACCAATTCGGCAGCCTTCTTGGCGATTTTTCGTTTTGCTTCATAATGGTAGGCGATTCTCCCGTTAATATCGTCCGTGCTGCATAAGAGTGCAAATCCGTGTTCACGCTTTATGATTCCTTTGTTTTCCAGTTCATCTAAGTCCTTTCTGACAGTAACCTGGGAAACACCAAGTTTTTCGGAAAGCTGTGATACTTCAATTTTATTTTTTTGGGTGAGAAGCTCCAAAATCTTATTTGTCCTGTTTTTCATATGATGACTCCGTTCGTATGTTGTAGCATTGTGATATTTTACTTTGTTTCCTAGTATACCACAAATAAAGATTCAATCAATGAGGTAAAGTTACGAATGAAAGAACATGCTGCTTAAAAAAATGCAAGAATCCCGCAATCAATCATTGTTTGAAGATAATCCTGCAAATCCTTCCTGTGCATAGACGGTATATCATGGTAATCATACGCCTGACCCAATAAATCATATTTGTTTTCACCGAACTGATGAAAAGGAAGCAGCTGACACTTATCTGCTCCGGCTTTCAGCAGGGTGTCTGCCAGCCTGGCGGCATCTTCTAAGGAGTCGTTGAATCCCGGGATCACAGGAATTCTTGGGAGGACTTCTTTTTCTGCTTGGATGGCGTGCTTCATATTAAATAGAGGAAGATCATTGGATACACCGGTGCCCTCTTTGTGTTTTGCGGTATTCCAATGTTTCATATCAAATAGTATGTAATCAAGATGTTTTATTACGCCGTTAAAGATTTCCGGATCAGCAAATCCTGTTGTCTCACAGCAAGTATGCAGTCCATTTTCCTTAGAAGCAAGCAGCAGTTCAGCGGCAAATTCGGGCTGGGAAAGGAATTCACCGCCGGAAAGAGTAATGCCGCCGCCGCTTTCTTCATAAAAATCTTTATCCTGCAGCACTACATTAAGGACTTCCTGTACTGTCTTGGTTTCCCCTTCTGATTTTAATGCTTTACCGGGACATTCGAGTACACATTGTCTGCATCCGATGCATTTCTCTGCATGAACGCGGATGTGGTCCTGAATCAAAGAAATTGCTTTGGACGGACATACATCTATGCAGTGATGACACCCAATACATTTTTTTTGATCCCATAGAATCTGGATCTCTGAAAGCTGGCTTTCGGGATTTGAACACCAGCGGCAGTGCATAGGGCAGCCTTTAAAAAAAACAACCGTTCGGATGCCTGGACCGTCATTGACACTAAATTTTTGAATATTAAAAACAACACCTGTTTTTTTATAATCTGCTTTTTTCATAGTAATCTCCTTTGCTGACTAAATCATAACATATTTGTTTCGATTTGAAAATAAAAACTTTCAAATGAAAGAATAATTAATTTTAATACAAAAACATCTTGACAAATATTTGGAAATGATGTAGATTTAAATTACAAACAAAACAAATACATATTCCGAGTGAAATTTAAAGGAGGAGCTTATGGAAAATAAAGCGCATTTTGGATCACTGACAGACAGAATGAGTGCTTTTCGTGAAGAAGTATTGGATGAGAAACCCTATATCGATGCTGAGAGGGCATTGCTGGCGACTCAGGCCTATAAAGAGAATCAGAATCAGCCCCGTGTCATGGTGAGAGCGCTTATGCTGAAGAAGATTTTGGAAAACATGACGATTTACATTGAAGACAAATCTGTGATCGCCGGCAACCAGGCAACGAAGAATGCCAATGCTCCGATTTTTCCCGAATACACAATGGAATTTATTCTGAACGAATTGGATCTCTTTGAGAAGAGAGATGGAGATGTATTTTATATAACAGAAGAAACAAAACAGCAGCTTCGTGAGATTGCACCATTTTGGGAGAATAATAATCTGCGCGCAAGAGGTGAGGCGCTTCTTCCTGATGAAGTCAGTGTCTTTATGGAAACCGGTGTTTTCGGCATGGAAGGAAAACTAAATGCAGGAGATGCTCATTTAGCAGTGAATTATGAAAGACTTCTGGCTGAGGGATTGAAAGGATATGAAGAAAGAACAAAGGCTTTCAAAGATGCTCTTGACTTTACTGATCCGGAGAGTGTTGATAAAAATGAATTTTATAAGGCTGTCTTGATTGTGATTGAGGCGGTTCATCATTTTGCACTGCGTTACAGCAGACTGGCAGAAGAATTAGCAGGCAAAGAGAAGGACCCGAAGAGAAAAGCAGAACTGGAAGAGATGAGCAGGATTTGTTCTAAGGTTCCGTATGAACCTGCATCTTCTTTCAAAGAAGCTGTACAGTCTGTCTGGTTCATTCAGCTGATCCTGCAGATCGAGTCAAACGGACACTCTTTAAGTTACGGAAGGTTTGACCAGTATATGTATCCGTATTATAAAAAAGAGATTCAGGACGGAACGATGACAGAGGAAGAGGCGGGAGAAATCCTGACATGTCTCTGGATCAAGACACTGACCATCAATAAAATAAGATCCCAGGCACATACCTTAAGTTCAGCCGGCTCTCCTATGTATCAGAATGTTACGATCGGCGGACAGACACCGGATAAGAAAGATGCGGTGAATGAATTAAGTTTTGCAGTACTTAAATCTGTTGCACAGACAAGGCTTACCCAGCCCAACCTGACGGTGCGGTATCATCAAAATATCAACAAGCAGTTTTTTGACGAATGTATCGAAGTTATGAAGCTTGGATTTGGAATGCCGGCACTGAACAATGACGAAATTATCATACCTTCTTTTATCAACTGGGGTGTCAAAGAAGAGGACGCTTATAATTACAGCGCCATTGGATGTGTAGAGACCGCAGTTCCCGGCAAGTGGGGATACCGCTGTACGGGAATGTCTTATATCAATTTTCCGAGAGTTCTGCTCTGTGCCATGAATAATGGCGTGGATCTGACGAGTGGAAAGAGATTTACAAAAGGCTATGGCTATTTTAAGGATATGGATTCCTATGAGGATCTGCTGGCAGCGTGGGATAAGACTGTAAGAGAAATGACCCGTTACAGTGTCATTGTTGAGAATGTCATAGATAAAGCATCTGAAAGAGATGTGCCGGATATTCTCTGCTCTGCGCTTACGGATGACTGCATCGGAAGAGGAAAGACCATCAAAGAAGGCGGAGCTGTTTATGATTTTATTTCCGGACTTCAGGTTGGAATTGCAAATATGGCAGATTCTCTGGCTGCGATTAAGCAGCTTGTTTACGAAGAAAAGAAAATTACAAAGGAGCAGCTCTGGAATGCGATTCTTGATGATTTCCAGTCTCCGGAGAATCAGAAGATTCAGGAGATGCTGGTCAATGACGTACCAAAGTACGGCAATGACAATGACGATGTAGACCTGCTGGTTCTTGAAGCATATGATTCTTACTTAGATGAAATCAAGAAATATCCAAACACTCGTTATCAGAGAGGACCGATCGGAGGGATACGCTACGGCGGCACATCTTCCATCAGTGCCAATGTGGGGCAGGGTATGGGAACTAAGGCAACGCCGGATGGAAGAAATGCATTTGAACCTTTAGCGGAAGGCTGCAGTCCTGCACATAATGCGGATAAAAACGGACCGACCGCGGTATTTAAAACTGTTTCTAAACTTCCCACAGAGAAAATAACCGGAGGTGTCTTATTAAATCAGAAGATGACGCCGCAGATGCTTTCTACGGAAGAGAACAAACAAAAGCTGGAAATGCTGATCCGTACATTTTTCAACCGACTGCACGGATATCATGTACAGTATAATATTGTGTCAAAAGAAACGCTGCTGGATGCGCAGGTACATCCGGAGGACCATAAAGATCTGATTGTCCGTGTGGCCGGATACAGTGCATTCTTCAATGTACTTTCTAAAAAAACACAGGATGATATTATTGAAAGAACAGAGCAGACACTGTAATTGAAAGGAAGATTTACCATGAAATTAATGATTGATGATGCGAACATCGAACGGATTAAGGAAATTTACGAATATTATCCGGTGGATGGTGTGACCACGAATCCATCTATTTTGGCTAAAAGTAAAAGAAGTCCTTATGATGTACTCAAAGAAATCCGTGAGTTTATCGGGGATGAAGCGGAACTTCATGTGCAGGCTGTGTCAGGGGATGCGCATGGAATTGCTGAAGAGGCACATAAAATAGTCAAAGAGCTCGGAAAGAATACTTATGTAAAAATTCCGGCTGTTCCTGAAGGATTTAAGGCAATGCAGGAATTAAAGAAAGAGGGTATTAAACTGACGGCAACTGCGGTTTATACACCGATGCAGGCATTCCTTGCAGCAAAGAGCGGGGCATCCTACGCAGCCCCTTATATTAACCGGATTGATAATATGGGATATAACGGTATCCAGGCTGCAAAAAAAATCCATGATATTTTCAGGAATAATGGAATGAACACAGAAGTGCTGGCAGCCAGCTTTAAGAATTCTCAGCAGGTGCTGGAACTATGTGAATACGGAATCGGCGCTTCTACAGCCGCACCGGATGTGATTGAAGGATTCGTAAAAAACCAGGCAATCACATCAGCGATTGATGACTTTGTGAAAGATTTTGAGGGATTAACAGGCATAGGAAAGAACATGACCAGCTGCTGAGATCAGTGAATGTACGCAGAGAAGACAGGATTTACTATTTACAGTAACTCCTGTCTTTTTCCGTGAGATGCCTCTAAGTAAGCCTTCTGCTGATTGCTGTTCTGTGCAGAGTGAAAACAAAAGTTGGGAAGGTTGACAAAAAAGATCCAACACAATAAAATAATAGTAACCAATATAAAACAATAGCCACACGGAAGGATGAGATCATATGGTCAGATTTGCAGTAATCGGAACAAATTTTATAACAGACAATTTCATGAATGCGGGGAGCCAATGTGAAGGCTTTAAGGTTCAGGCAGTGTATTCAAGGAGTATGGAAAAGGCAAAAGAGTATGCAGAGAAATATGGGATCGAAGACTGCTATGATTCCCTTGATGCTCTGGCGGCTGCAAAAGACATCGATGCAGTTTACGTGGCATCTCCCAACGCGCTCCATGCAGGACAGAGTATAAAGATGCTGAAAGCCGGCAAGCATGTCCTGTGTGAAAAAACCATTGCATCTAATTCCGGCGAATTAGAGCAGATGTTCAAGGCCGCAGAAGAAAATCAAGTCATGGTCATTGAAGCGATGCGTTCCGTGTTCGACCCTGGTTTTGCGGCAATTCAGAAAAATCTTCCGAAGCTCGGAAAGATCCGCAGGGCAACGTTCCAGTACTGCCAGTATTCCAGCCGGTATGACAATTTTAAAAAAGGAATCATAGAAAACGCATTTAAACCGGAGCTGTCCAACGGATCTCTGATGGATATCGGCGTCTACTGTGTGCATCCGATGGTAAAACTGTTCGGACTGCCCAATGAAATCTCAGCTCACTGCCTGAAACTTTCCAACGGAGTGGATGCGTCCGGAACCATTGTGGCCATGTATGATGAAATGCAGGCGGAGCTTATGTACTCTAAGATTACAAATTCCGCACTTCCAAGCCAGATCCAGGGAGAAGAGGCTTCTATGATCATAACGGAAATTCCGGATACAACAAAGATCGAGATTGTCTATCGGAACGGTGATAGAGAAGAAATCAAAATAGACAAAAAGGCCAACAACATGTATTATGAGATAGAGGAATTCATTCGGCTGGCAGAGGCAAAAGAAAGTGCGCAGATACATAATCAGTACTCTGTATTGGAGCTGAAGGTCATGGATGAAGCGAGAAAACAGATGGGAATCGTATTCCCGGCAGATCAATAGGGAGGAAGTCATGGAAGATATCAAAACATTAATTGATCAGATGAACGAGGAGCAGAAAGAACTTGTTCTCAAATCATTCACAAACGAAGAAGCCTGTGCTTTGGGTATCCAAATGTACCAGAAAGCTTTGAAAGAAAACAAACCGATTGTCATTTCCATTACAAAGAACAGAAAGCAGATTTTTTATGCGGCAATGGAGGGCACGTCTAAGAACAACGAAGACTGGGTCCGCAGGAAAGAAAACACGGTTTATGATTTTGAAAAAAGTTCTTACGAAATGAAATTGTCAATGGATCTCAAACAGGATGACATGTGGAATCGGTATGGGCTGGAAAAAGGCGATTATGCGCAGGCAGGAGGAAGCATTCCGGTCTTTGTTTCCGGGACAGGAATGATCGGAACCGTGACCGTATCCGGAATGGCTCAAAGTGAAGACCACGCCTTTGTAACAGAGGCATTAAAAACGCTGAAATAAAAGTTGTTATTTCTATACTAAAATAAATTCGGTAAAATCAAATCAGGGACTGCTGTGCCATGACGGAGAAATCGGTTATGTACAGCAGTTCCTTTGTTATTTTTTAAGATCACAATATCGTGATAATCACCGGAGTGAAGGTCTTTTGGCTTAATTGTATGATAAAATAGAAGCTGAAGACAGATGAAAATGCGGAAAGAAGGTACAAAATGCAGAAAATACTGATCGTGGAAGACGACCGGGAGCTGAACCGGACGATCTGCTATGCGCTGAAAAAAGAGGGGTATGACATATATTCAGCGTATTCGGTTTGTGAGGCGAAAGCCATATATCGACAAGAAAAAATGGAACTGATTTTATTGGATGTTAATCTGCCGGACGGAGAAGGATTTTCTCTCTGCAGATGGATGAAAGGACAGAGGGAAGTCCCGGTTTTGTTTCTGACAGCGAGAGATCTGGAGGAGGATGCCCTGGAGGGCTATGGTTCCGGGGCGGAAGACTACATTACAAAGCCGTTTTCTATCAGAATATTAAAAGAAAAAATCCGCGTGGTTTTAAAGAGGGAAAAGACCGGCAGAGAAAATTTCTTTGACGATGGATTTTTAAAGATAGATTTTGAGAGGGCAAAGGTAGAGGCGGGCGGAAAAGAATGTATGGTTACTCCTACGGAATTTCGGCTGCTCCGTCAGTTTGTCCTGAACAGAGGACAGCTTCTGACCTACGCTGTGCTGCTTGAACGTATCTGGGACAGCGGGGGATGCTTCGTGGATAAACACGCTCTGGCAGTCAACGTAAACCGTCTGAGAAAAAAGATCGAGGACGGAGAGCATCATTATATTTCTAATATTTATGGGATGGGATATCAATGGCTGGAATCATGACAGCAGCGGCATGCTGCCTTTTTTTCATATCGGTTTTTATGGGCATAAAAATATGGAAGCTAAAACGGGATGTTTTCTTCTTCAGCGACCGTCTGATCCGGTGTCTGAACGATATGACCTGCGGCAGGGAGCCGGAAAATATAGAAGAAGAGGGAGATACTCTGTGGAATAAAGTTTACGAAAAGCTTCAGAAGCTGGAGCGTATCTGGAAGAGGGAAAGCGCAGAAAATCTGGAAGAGAAGAAAAAAATGAAAAGCCTGATCTCGGATATTTCCCATCAGACGAAAACCCCCATTGCGAATATCAAGCTCTATGAGGAGGTTTTGCTGGATGAAGGACTGGATTCGGCAGAAGCAGGGGAATTTCTCCAAAAAATAAGGATTCAGACTGAAAAGCTGGATTTTCTTCTGCAGAGCATGGTAAAAATGTCCCGTCTGGAGACAGGAATCATAGAAGTCCGCTGTATGAAATTACCTTTGTGCGGGACGCTTCAAAGAGCAGTTGAGGCAATCGTTTTGAAAGCTGAGAAAAAGCAGATACGCCTGTCTGTGGACTGCGATGAGGACATCGTGGTACATCATGATACAAAGTGGACGGAGGAGGCCGTCTTTAACCTGCTCGACAATGCGGTAAAGTATACCGGCAGAGAAGGAAATATTGAAATCTCGGTGTCAGTCCAGGAGATATTTACGAAGATCAGTATCAGGGATTCCGGGAAGGGGATTGCCCTGGAGCGTCAGGCAGAGATTTTTACAAGGTTTTACCGGGAACCGGAGGTGTATGACCAGGAGGGGATCGGTGTGGGGCTTTATCTGGCGAGGAAGATCATAACAATGCAGGGAGGCTATATCCAAGTCTGTTCTGAGGTTGGAAAAGGTTCCGATTTTCAGATTTACCTGCCCAATGGGTGATAGAAGGAAAGTTACAGTACTGTGAAATTTTATGCCTGTGAAAGGTTTGTGATTTTTATAAGTTATGATTGCAGTATCAAAGGAAAGGAGATCAATCTATGGAATCATATATAGTAGAGACACGGGCATTGAAAAAATATTATCAGCTGGGGACGAACGTTGTGAAAGCACTGGACGGGGTAGACTTCAGGGTGAAAGATCAGGAGTTTGTATCCATTATCGGTAAATCGGGAAGCGGGAAGAGTACGCTCCTTCATATGATCGGAGGGCTGGATGTGCCGACCGAAGGTGAGGTGTATATAGACGGAAAGAATCTTGCTAAAATGAACAGGGAACAGCTCGCGGTCTTCCGCAGGAGAAAAATCGGATTCATATTTCAGAATTACAATCTTGTCCCGGATTTAAATCTGTATGAAAATGTAACCCTGCCCATTGAACTGGATGGAGATTGTGTGGACAGAGAATTCATTGATGAGATCCTGGATCTTTTGAAACTGCAGGAGAAAAAAGAGGCGCTGCCTAATACCCTGTCCGGAGGACAGCAGCAGAGGGCGGCCATTGCCAGAGCCATTGCATCGAAACCTTCGATGATCCTGGCGGATGAACCTACGGGGAATCTGGATACTGCTTCCAGCCATGATGTGCTGGGGCTTTTAAAAGCGGTAGCGGGTCGGTTTAAACAAACCGTTGTTCTGATTACCCATGATCAGGATATTGCACAGCTTTCAGACCGCATCGTTCACATCGAGGACGGACGGATCGTGAGAGGAAGTGATGCGTATGCTGGAAAATAATAACCGGAAGATCATTACAAAGATGGCCGTGTCTTCGATGAAAAGAAACAAGCCTAAATTTGCCGTGATGATCGTCGCAGTTTTACTGTCTTCCTTCATGCTGTTCAGTGTGTTTACGGTCGGAAGCACCTATTTTAAAATGCAGCAGGTGCAGAATATTCATTTACACGGCGCAGATTTTGATGCAGTCCTGCACGGCGGTTATTCAGAGCAGCAGCTGAAACAGTGCAAAAATAATCAGGATGTCAGAGTGGCAGGAGCAGGAGCATATGCAGGCGCCGCAGTGAAAACAGACGCAGACGATACACTTCATACCGGACTGATCTGGTGTGATGAGACGAATTGGAGTGTCATGATGAAGCCTGCCAGAAAGCGGGTAAGAGGCTACTATCCGAAAAAGGAAAATGAACTGATGGTCACGAAAGCAGCCCTGAAAGACTGCGGGAAAGAAAATCTGGATGTTGGAGATACCTTTGATCTGACTTATACAGACCAGAACGGTACTCACACGAAAAACTTTCTTATTTCCGGAATATGGGAAGGATACGGTGAGCAGGAGCTGTTTTATGTATCAGAATCATTTTATAACAAGACCGGATATCAGCTGAATCAAATGGGTGTGCTGTATGTAAAATTTAAAAATAAAATACTGACAGAAGATCAGAGGACGAAGTTTCAGGAGAGTATACATCTGAATAAGCGGCAGAATTTTCAATTTACAGGAGAAACGGAGAAATCGGCAGGTATCTTTGCGGGAATGGCCGGTCTGGTCCTGGTCACCTGCCTGAGTGCCTATCTGCTGATCTATAATATTTTGTACCTGTCCGTTTCAGGAAATATCCGTTACTATGGGCTGATGCAGACCGTGGGAATGTCCTCAAGGCAGATTCGTCTATTGATGAAAACTCAGATAACGATGATAGGAACAGCCGGGGTGGGCGGAGGAATCCTGCTCGGTTTTTTAACATCCTTTCTGCTGATCCCGAAGATTGTGCGGACGCTCGGCATCAGGGAAAGCGCAATCCCTGTCACATTTCATCCGGCAGTCTTTTTCATTACAATTTTTATTACGGGGCTGACCGTTTATTTCGGAGGCAGAAAGCCAATGAAGAAGGCGGTTTCTGTTACACCTGTGGAGGCGCTCAATTACCGTCTTACATCGGCAGGAAAGAAAACGCATAAAACAAGAAATGGAAGTCTCCTGTGGAGAATGGCCGCAGATCAGTTTTGTAAGGACAAGAAAAAAACAGGAATTGCAGTCCTCTCCCTTGCTGCCAGTCTGTCGATGTTTTTATGTTTGATCACGATCATCCAAAGTCACGGAGCCAGAACGATCATGTCAAACTATATGGACACGGATTTAGTAGTCAGCAATGATACTCTGATGAAAGAGGAAGATGAAAAATGGAAACAGATACTTAAACCATCTTTGATAAAAGAATTGAAAAAGAGCAAAGATATCCGGGAAGTGCACCCGCTGCGCTGTTCAAAGATCATTGTCCCATGGGAACCGGAATTCTCAGATGTGTGGATGAGAGAGTTTTATGAGAAGTGGATGTATACGCCTTATAAAGACGATGTCAGCGATTATAAAAAGCATCCGGAGAAATATTATTCTGTCATGCAGGGAATTGATAAAGAGGAATTTGAGCACTTAAATGAGAGTCTCATACAACCGGTAGATCAGGAACTTTTTGAAAGCGGTAAGATTTGTATTATCTATGGGCCGGGCATGGATCTTTCCGGTCAGATCGATAAAAAAGCAAGGGTAAAATTTTATCTGTCAGAAAATAAAAACAAAAAGTTCCAGCTAAGAATTGCAGGCATGACCGACGACAGTTATTATGGCAGAACTTCAGGAAAGGCACCAGTTGTTATTGTCAGTGAATCATTTATGAAGAAGCACGTCATGAATCCGTATATTTCAAAACTGAATATCCGGTATACAAAAGAATATGATGATGAAACAGAAGGCAGAATCAGAAAAAAACTGAGTCAAAGCCCTTATGCTAAAGATGTGTCCTATGAATCCAGGATCGACAGCATGAAGGATATCAAAAAGGCCCAGGGAAATATGACCGGAGTCGGTGTGGGAATTGCCCTTATTCTTGCATTGATCGGACTGATGAATTATATCAATACGGTGTTTGGAAATATCCAGAACCGGAAGGTGTCTCTGGCTGTCATGGAAAGTGTGGGAATGACCGAAAAACAGGTGAAAAAGCTTCTGGTCAGGGAGGGGCTGCTGTTTGCGGGAACTTCTCTGGCACTGACGGCAACGGCTGGCCTTTTTATCACTTATCAGTACTATCAGACGATGAATTACATGAACATTCCATTTCAAATTCCGGCCGTTCCGGTTTTGGCAGCTGTCTTGTTATCTGCGGCTGTATGCATTGGAATTCCTCTGGCCGCATACCGGATTATTCGGGGAAAGGCACCGGTGGCAGAAAGGATATGTGGGTTTGAATGATGAAAAAGGAAAAACCGGAAGAAAAAATGAAGGCCATGAAAGAATTCTGCCGTATCATTCTGCTGATATCATTGTTGATTACCTTGATTTTGATCTTTCATATACTGATGATGTAGATGGCGGCGTAATTTTATGATGTACAGGACAGATCAGGTGTCAAATGGTGTATTTTATGTTATGATAAAAGACAGAAAAGACGTACAGGGCAACATAGACATAAAAGGAGATGGAATCATGAACACAACAGATGCAGAAAAGAGAAAAATACTGGATTCTATGAAAGGTTTAATCGTATCCTGCCAGGTAGTGCCTGAAGATCCGATCTACACAGATGATATGGTAGTCAAGATGGCAGAGGCCGCACAGTGGGCAGGGGCAGTCGGAATCCGGGCCAATTCTCCGGAGCAGATCAGAGCCATTAAAAAAGCAGTGGATCTGCCGGTGATCGGTTTATATAAGATCAGGAGAGGTGATGAAGAGGTTTTTATCACTCCGACTCTGGAGGCCGCAAAGCAGGTCTGGGAAGCGGGAGCAGAGATCATTGCCATGGACTGTACGGACCGAATGACAAAAGAAGGCCGCCGTGCATGGGAACTTGTAGCGGATGTGAAAAGGGAAATCCCTGAGGCCATGATCTTTGCCGATGTCTCCAACTATGACGAGGCCAAAAGAGCGGCCGACTTGGGTGTCGATATTGTGGCGCCTACTCTGTTTGGATATACGGAGGCAACAAAGCATTTTGAAACCCAGGATATGAGGGCATTTGCAAAGATGTGCCGGGATCTTGGCAGCGATGTGTATATGATGATGGAAGGGCATATCAATACTCCGGAAGAAGCAGTGAAATGCCTGTATCTGGGGGCACATGCAGTGGTTGTCGGAAGTGCTATCACAAGGCCGCATCTGACGGCCAAGAGATTTGCGGATCTGATCTCAGGGTATCGGGAATAATTTATAACGGGAAGCCTGCTCATGGAAATTCAACAAAAATTCCATGGGCAGGCTGTTTTTGAATGTTTAGAAATAAATTTTACTGAAATTTCGGTTCTATATAGTTCTGAATAAAGTCTATTCGATCCTTCGCTCTGGGTTTAAACAGGGAAGCGATGGCTACGGTCAGGTTTTTCTTCATGTTGACGTAGATTACATTTCCACCGTCTCCCATTGCTGCAAAGCCTTCTTCGTGGAGCCACCATAAATACCCGTAAGCAAGGTTCTCCTTAATCCAGCGGCTGTGCTCTTTCGTGCTCTCGCTGATCCATTCTGCTGAAACAATAGGTTTTCCGTTCCACAGTCCGCCATTTAGATATAACTGACCCAGTTTTGCCATATCCGCAGCCGAGAGGGTAAGGCCCCAGCCTCCTGTGTTTGTACCGGACGGGTCAGAGACCCAGCCGCTGATATCCGTGGCTTTGTTAAATGCCAGCTGTTCTTCCTTGGAATGAAATACGATGCTGCGCTCCGCGGTAATTTTAAGCGGTATGAATAAATTTTCCCGGGCAAATTCAAATACAGACTGGCCGGCAGCTTGTTTTAAAATACCTGTCAAAAGATCCGGTCCGATCAAAGGAGCATATCTGAATTGGCCTGGTTTTCCCCTGCCTCCCAGTAAATCAAGCGTAAACGTTACCATGTCATCGCTGGTGAAGTATTTGACGTAGGGGGCAATTTTGTATTTGTACGGGGCTGTCATCGTCAGCAAATGTTTCAGTGTGATATTCTGTATGGTTTTTTCTCTCTGTTTTGGGACGTATTCAGGGAAAAAATCTAAAACCTTCTGGTCAATGTCTGTGATGAAGCCTTTGTCCATGGCGATTCCGATCAAAATAGAGACAATGCTCTTTGTAACAGAATATATATGAACGCGGCTTTCGGCGGTACAGCCGTTAAAGTACTGCTCATACTGCATTTCACCGTCCTTTAATACGACGATGCCTGCTGTATTGCCATAGTCTTTGTTGATGATCGCTTCAAGTTCTTTCATGTCTTGCTGAGTTGTCATAATTTCTCCTTTCATCCATTGGTTTATGTGATAAAGGATATCCTTAATTTAAGCATAAGTTCATTAAAAATTGTTTACAACCCCTAATTTTAAAAAAATGAGAAAAGAACTTTTTATTGTTCCAGTAATCTGTGTAATTCTCTGAAATCGTCAATGGAGTATTCTGGGTTATCCACATGGCCAAAGCCATAAGATGCCCATACAAAAGAGATCCCGGCTTTTTTCGCACTTTCGGCATCTCCCTTTGTATCCCCGATATATATGGGAGACTTCAGCCGGCTGCGCTCCATGACAAGTTTTATGTTTTCTCCTTTTGATAATCCGGTACGACCCTGTTCTTCATAGTCCATGATCCAGGGAGAGAGTTTGTTTCTTCTCATAAACGCACGGACATAACCGCTGGGGCAGTTGCTTACGATAAACAGGGGATACTGCTGTGCAAGTTTTTTAATTGTATCTTTTACTCCCGGATAAGTCCGGTCGGTGTTCAGGGATTCGACAAGTTTTATCTGGTGATTTCCACAGTCCTCCATGAGTTTGTACCGTTCTTTTGGAGGAAGGTGAGACATAAACAGATCAGCCACTTCCTTTGGCGGAATCCCGAATACAGAGGTGAGATTTTTAGATGTAAAGTTTATTTCAGGATGACCCTGATTGTGGGCTTCCCTGGTAAGCGCCAGAGCAATCTCATCTCTTACGTCCCACAGTGTTCCATCAATATCAAAAATAATTCCGTCAATTTTCATCTATTTGATTCCTTTCTATTTATTTTTCAAAGATATGATGTTATTCTATAATATTTTCGGAAATTATCAAGGTTTGATTGAAAAAATGAAGTTCGAAACTAAAAGTGCTCGTCTTATGATTGAAAACGATCAAATTTTCGCATATAATTGATAACAAAGGGAGGAATCTTATGAGTTTTGAAGACCGTGAAAGGAAAATTATCCAGTTAGTAAAAGAGAAAAATTACATTTCGGTCAAAGAACTGACAAAACTTTTGTATGTCAGTGAGCCGACAATTCGCAGGGACTTGACGCTGTTAGAAAAGAAGGGTCTGCTGAAGAGAAACCGGGGCGGCGCTTCTTATGTAAGCAGGCAGCAGACCCAATACCCACAGGCATTCCGGCACGATGAAAATATACAGGAGAAAAAATATATCGCGAGGCTTGCGTCACAGTTTGTCCAAAATGGTGACTCTGTTTTTATGGATGCCAGCAGTTCCTGTTTTTATCTGGCTCAATATATCAACCGGGATAAAAAGTTAAATGTCATGACGCATGGCTTTGCCGCGGCCAAGGAACTGGCAAAATCATCAAACATAAATGTAGAAGTCGTATGCGGAAAATACGATATTTTCAATGATGCAGTCTACGGTGCAGATGCCTGCAATTATGTGAGGTCCCGCTATGCAGACATCTGTTTTATGTCGATGGGCGGTCTGGATGTTTCACAGGGACTGACAAACTTATATTTAGAAGATGCGGAGATCACCAGGGTATATCATCAGCAGGCTAAAAAAACCATTTTGCTGGCAGACCACACAAAAATAAACTGTAAATATTATATAAAAGTATTTGATCTGGCGGAGATCGACGTATTGATCACCGACCGGCCGCTGCCGGAAGAATTTGATGCTTTTTGTTTTGATCATGATATAGATGTGATCTTTGAATAGGATGTGTTAAAATGTTTTTGAGGTGAGAACGATGCAGATGTCGAATCGGATTAAAGAAATAATAGAAGTGATTCTGAACAGTAAAGGTTATGTGACGATCGGTGAAATCGCGAAGCAGATCAATGTGTCTGACCGCACGGTATACCGTGAGATTCCGGAAGTCACAGAGATTATGAGGGAATACGGAGTACAGCTTAATACAGTCAGCAAGAAAGGCATGGCCGCAGTGGGAAGCTTAGAGGACATGAAATCTCTGCGCATTTCTCTGGGGATGGAAAAACAGATTTATATTGTAGATCCCAGAGAACGAATTGATTTTATTTTATTATATCTTCTTCAGCAGGATGATTACATAAAAACAGAAGCACTGGCCATTGACCATCATACATCCGTGCCCACAGTGCGAAATGACCTGAAAAAGGTAAAGGAGCAGTTAGGTGTGTACGATCTTCACCTGATCCAGAAAAAGGGGGAGGGAATCCTGCTCACAGGCAGTGAGATCGAGAAGAATGCGCTGATGATCAATATTCTTCTGAATCATGCAGATGAAGCCACTCTCTATCAATGGCTGAGGAGAGAAGGGGATGTGTCGAATCCGTTTACAAAGAGGATGGAAGAGTACGGATATCTCGATGTGATGTCGGCATGTTACCTTAGAATGAAAAATATCATACGGGATCAGTGTGAACTGCCGGCTATGATCAAAGACCGGGAGTACTTGGAATATATACTGCTGATCGCCATGATGATCGGCTGTCATCAAAAGGGACAGCCCTATGAGAAAGTGTTTGAGACTGAGAATTTTAAAGGAGAAGAACAGAGGGTTACCCGGCAGGTGAAAAGAGAGCTGGAAGAGGAATTTCATATTCTGCTGAGCCAGGAGGAAGAACAGTATATAAAATGGGTGCTTCATATGGGAATGATCCAGGATACATCAAGCGTCTATACGGTCAAAAACCGTATTCTGGATTCTAAAATCCATACATTCATTGAATATGTGGAAGACCGTATGGGGCTTCAGCTGATCCGGGACAAAGAATTAAAAGAAAGCCTGTATGTTCATATAGAGAGGGCTTTGACAAGAATCCGAAGCGGTATGTGTATTTCTAATCCGCTGATCGAGGATGTGAAAAAAGACTATGAAGAACTGTTCGGGATTATCCGGGAAGGTGCAGACAGGATTTTTCAGGATGATTTCTTCCCCGATGATGAGATCGGCTATCTGGTACTTTATTTTGCAGTGTCTCTGGATAAAGTCATGAAGCGTTCATTCCGGATTCTCGTCGTCTGTTCCGGCGGCATGGGCTCTTCCAAAATGCTCGCCCACCGGGTAGAACAGGAAATTCCGGAAATATGCGTGAGCAAAGAGGTATCGCTGGTCGGGTTCGGTCAGGAAAATCTGGACGAGTATGATCTGATCTTATCCACAATTCCTCTCTATATTGATAAACGGAATTATCTGAAAGTATCGCCGCTTTTAAGCAGTAATGAATTGGAACAGATCCATGAAGCGATCAAACGCCACAAATATAAAACGATGCGCAAGATAACGGTCCGGGAACAGGAACGCCGCCAGCTGGAATCCAGGGATAATATAGAATCGCTTGAAACACTGCGCCTGCTCATGGATACAGGCTTGAGAGTTATCAGACAATTCAGGATCGTTGAGACAAGGGAAAAAGATTTAAAAAACAACCTTCTGCGGATATTATCGGAAGAAAGCCTGTGTTCCCTGCCGGAAACAGAAGAAAAAATGAAGAAACAGCAGTCCTACTATATTCCGGTAACGGACATGGTCTATTACGAAGCAGTCCTTGCCCGAATGCCGGAACCGAAGCTTTTTGCTGCTCACTATCATGACGATCAATATTTGTCCAACGGAGAAAAGTACACGGATGTCATTTATGCCGTTTATCCGGATCAGGCGTCGGAATATGAAAAAAATATTTTAAATCGTATGCTGGAAAGTGTGATCGAGGACAGGGATATCCAGGAAATGATCCACAGAGCAGATGAGAAAGGAGTCAGACAGTGGTTCGGATATCAGTTTAAACAGTATCTGGCGGAACTGCTGGCTGTATAATACAAAAAACGGACATTCCGAACAGAATGCCCGTTTTTTTTGTGTCTGTGCCACAGTGATAATTTTGTCAAAATAAAATTGAAAAAAACAGAACTGGAACAGATGGATTTTCCAAAACAAGCTTTCTATAATAAGATCATAGGCAAACAACACACCTTTAACATTATGATTTGTAGAAAAGGAGATTTTTATGAAAGCGGTACATTTTGGAGCAGGAAAAATCGGCAGAGGATTTATAGCAGACTTATTACATAATACAGGATATGAGATTACGTTTGTCGATGTAAATGAAAAATTAAATGCTGAGATGAATCAGTATCACAATTATTACCTGTATGTAATCCAGGAAGATTACAGAAGAAAAGAGATCGATAAAGTCTCTGCATTATCTCCGATTACGCAGCCGGAAGAAGTGACACAGGCGATTACAGACGCCGATCTGGTGACAACAGCAGTCATCGCAGACAATTTTCCAAAGATCGCAAACAACCTGGCAGCTGGATTAAAAGCCAGATTAGACGCAGGAAAAGAAAGGGTCAATGTAATCCCATGTGAGAATGCTTTTTACTGCGGGGTTATGTTAAAGAAAGAACTGTTAAAGACAGGGATTCTCACAGAGGAGGAACTGGATAAGATCGCCGGAATCCCGAGCACAGCAGTGGACCGTATGGTGTTTGCAGCTGACCGTGACGGAAGGGACGGAATTGATGTGGGCAATACATTTGAACTTGTCATTGAAAAAGAGCAGCTGGTGGACCCGGATGCCGAGCCGATCAAAGATGCAGAATATGCTGACAACCTCGATAAGTATTTAGAAAGAAAACTTTGTGTTGTCAATGGCGGACATACGATGTCAGCTTACATCGCCCGCCAGATGGGTTATGATATTATTCAGGACTACTTTATGGTGCCGGAAAACAAACAACTGACGAGAGACATTATGCTTCAGGCCAGCGCATTTATCGAGAAAAAACATGGTTTTGCACATGAAGATATGGTTGATTATATTGACGCTACCATCGGACGCTGGTCTACACCAGGTGTCAAAGATACTGTTGAGCGGATCGCTAAAGCTCCGATCCGGAAGCTGGATCCGGAAGACCGTATGGTGAAACCGGCTGTTCAATGTGAAGAGTACGGACTTGCAAATGACCTGATCCTGAAGGGAATCGCGGCAGCATTCTTATATGACATGGACGGGGATGAGCAGGCTGCCCAGATTCAGGCATATATCAGTGAAAACGGAATTGAAAAAGCAGTTTCACACTATACCGGAATCGAAGCCGGAAGCAGAATTTATAATAAAATTTTAAAATATTATAACGAGTATGCAGCCCAAAAAACAAATAAATAAATTTTAGGAGGAAAAAAGAATGAAATTACAGCTGGCATTGGATGAAATGAATCTTGTGGACGCCCTGCGTTTTGCCGACAAGGTTGCGGAACATGTTGACATTATTGAAGTGGGAACACCTTTTGTTATGGACGAAGGAATGAGGGGAGTGCGTGAATTTCACCGTTTCTTCCCGGATAAGGAGATCCTGGCGGATTTAAAGATCATGGACGGAGGATATTTAGAAGCAAGCTATGCCTATGAGGCAGGGGCTGCCTATGCTACCATTTTGGGAGTTTCTGATAATTTGACAATAGAAGGAGCCTTAAAAGCTGCCAGAGATTATGAAAGAAAACTGGTCGTAGATATGATTTGTGTGGAAGACCTTCCGGCAAGGATCGCAAAAATGGAAGAGATCGGAGTGGATATCCTGGCTGTGCACACCGGAGCCGACCAGCAGGCAGCGGGAAGAGAACCTATTCAGGATCTGGAAGTTATGACAGCAAATGCAAAGAAATCTCAGATTGCCGTAGCAGGAGGAATCAACAGTAAGACTATCGGCAAATATGTAGAATTAAAACCAGATATCGTGATCGTTGGATCTGCTATCGGTCATGCGGATGATCCGGTTGCAGAAGCAAAAGCAATTCAAGATGCATTATTATAATCAAGGAGGAAGAAAGAATATGAGCGAGTGCAAAAATGTTTTTTCCATTTTAAACGAATTAATGGAAAACGCAAAAGAAATCCAGAATGAAGACGTGTTAAAGGTAGAAGATCTGATTATGAACGCAAAAAGGATCTTCGTAGGCGGAGCAGGGCGGTCCGGCTTTGCTGCCAGAGGGTTCTCTAACCGGCTGATGCATTTGGGATTTCAGGTTTATTTTGTCGGGGAGCCTACGACTCCTAGTATCCAGGAAGGTGACCTGCTGATTGTCGGTTCAGGCTCAGGGAATACAGCCAGCTTAGTTTCCAATGCCAAGACTGCAAAGGCTCAGGGAGCAAAGGTTGCGACTGTCACAATGTTCCCAGAAAATAAGATAGGTTCTATGGCAGATGCGGCCATCCGCATTCCGGGAGTGACAGAAAAATGTGCAGGCCAGGGAAAAGGCAGCGTCCAGTCTTCCGGGTCTTCTTTTGAAGAATTGACATGGATCACATATGACGCTATCGTCATGGATTTGATGAGGATCACAAAACAGGGTGACAAGGAATTGTTTGCACGTCACGCAAATATGGAATAATTAAGACGGAAACGGAAGGAGATTCAAATGAATGATTTTACATTTTTAAGCCCTACCAGACTGGTTGTGGGAAGAGATGCAGAAAAAGAAACGGGAAAATGGATCAAAGAATACGGCGGAACAACCGTGCTGGTACATCACGACAGCGGATTTGTAAAACAAAACGGATTTGTCGACAAAGTGATCGATATGTTAAAAGCAGACGGATTGAAGGTAGTGGAACTCGGAGGAGTTGTCCCGAACCCTCATTTGTCAAAGGTTTATGAGGGGATCGAACTCTGTAAGAAAGAGGGCGTCGATTTTCTTCTGGCCATCGGCGGAGGAAGCGTTATCGATTCTACAAAGGCGATTGCCATGGGTCTTCCTTATGAAGGAGACGTCTGGGATTTCTTTATCGAAGAAGACGGGGTACCTCATGATGTGCCGACAAAGAGTACTCCTCTAGGTGTCATTCTTACCATTGCCGCCACAGGAAGTGAGGCGTCTAACAGCTGTGTTATTACAAAAGCAGACGAAAACTTAAAACGGTTCTGTGACAATGACATCAACCGTGCCAGATTTGCCATTGAAAATCCGGAACTTACAATGACTCTGCCTCCATTCCAGACGGCATGCGGTATCATTGACATCATGTCTCACTCCTTTGAGAGATATTTTACTCCTGAAAAGGAGAATGACATACTGACGGACTATTTATGTGAGGCTATTTTCCACACATGTATGGACTGCGGACGGATTCTCATGAAAGATCCGGAAAATTACGAGGCAAGAGCCAGCATCATGGTGGCATCGACCCTTTCGCACAATGGTCTGACCGGCATGGGAAGAACCGGCGACTGGGCATCCCATTTCATCGAGCATGAGTTATCCGGTGAATACCAGAGCGTAACTCACGGAGCAGGGCTTGCGGTGATTACTCCTGCATGGATGAAATATGTGTACAAAGACAATATGGACAAATTTATAAAATGGGCAACTCGTGTTATGGGAGTGTCTATGGACTATGGCGATCCGGAGAGAACTGTACTGGAAGCCATCGACCGTTTAGAATTGTTTTTCTTAAGCCTTGGAGTTCCGACAAAATTAAGGGATGTTCCCGGAGTTGAGGATTTAGATGAAGAAGTGATGGAGCGCATGGCGAAACGAGTACGCGTTGTCCATGAGGACGGAAGCATCGGCTGGGTGCGCCGCTTAAATACAGAAGATATTGTAGAAATATTTAAACTGGCGATGTAAAAAATAATGAAAGAAAGTCCCACAGTGAAAAAGACTGCTGTCTTTTATCACTGTGGGACTTTCTGCGGTTTGGTGAAAAGTTTTATACTTATTTTATTGATAATCAGTCAAAATTGACATATAATTAACGGTGATTGATAAAAATTTAACCAAAATGCACAACGTAAAGGAGGTATCTCATGTTAAACCAGGCCTACTATGACAAAACAGATGAGATCATAGCATCTCACGGGCTTACGCAGGCTGCTTTGATCCCGATCATCCAGGATATTCAGGCAGAATACCGCTATCTTCCGCCGGAGCTTTTAAGTTATGTGGCATCAAAGCTGTCCATTGACGAAGCCAAGGCGTACAGTGTTGCGACCTTTTATGAAAATTTTTCTTTTGAGCCAAAAGGAAAATATATCATTAAAGTCTGCAACGGAACAGCCTGTCATGTCCGCAAATCGGTCTCCATTCTGGAACGTCTTTACAGTGAACTGGGGCTCTCAGAGGAGAAAGCGACTACGGATGATATGATGTTCACGCTGGAGACCGTTTCCTGTCTCGGCGCCTGCGGTCTTGCACCGGTCCTCACCGTCAATGACAAAGTCTATCCGGCGATGACCCCGGATGCTGCCGCTGAACTGATTCGAGAACTGAGAGGAGCTTAGATGATGAAAAAGATTGAAAACAGAGAAGCTCTCGGACAGATCCGTCAGACTTCCAGGGAGCAGATGAACAAAAGTAAGTGCCGGGTCCTGATCTGTGCAGGTACAGGCTGTCTTTCCGGAGGGTCCGGTGCCATCTATGACAGGATGTGTGAGTTAGTGGGGGAACATCCAGACGTAGAAGTCCATTTCGGACCGGAGATTGCACACGGAGACGGTGAGATTGGAATTAAAAAAAGCGGATGCCATGGCTTCTGCGAGATGGGTCCTTTGATGAGGATCGAGCCTCAGGGAATCCTATATACGAAGGTGAAGCTGGAAGACTGTGAGGAAATTTTTCACAGGACGATCGAAAAGGGGGAACCGATCAGGCATCTGTTATTCAAGAGGGATGGAATTGAATATCAGAGACAGGAAGAGATTCCCTTCTATAAAAAACAGACGAGAATCGTGCTGAAAAACTGCGGGCATATTGACGCAGAACACATAGAGGAATATTTGTCCATCGGCGGATACGAGGCTCTGGAAAAAGCACTGTTTGACATGAAGCCGGAAGAGGTGATCAGCGAAATATCTGAGTCGAACTTAAGAGGGCGGGGAGGCGGAGGTTTCCCGACAGGGTATAAGTGGTCCCAAGTAGCCGGACAGGAAGAGAAAATCCGCTATGTCGTATGCAACGGAGACGAGGGAGACCCGGGTGCATTTATGGACCGGAGCATCATGGAGGGAGATCCCCACAAGATGATCGAAGGCATCATGATTGCAGCCTATGCGGTGGGTGCTCAGGAAGGATACATTTACGTGCGGGCCGAATACCCACTGGCAATCAGCCGTCTGAAACGGGCTATAGAACAGGCGGAAGAATACGGACTTCTGGGAGATCATATCCTGGGAACCGATTTTTCTTTCCACTTACATATCAATAAAGGAGCAGGTGCTTTCGTTTGCGGAGAGGGAAGCGCACTGACGGCATCCATCGAGGGCAACCGGGGAATGCCCCGTGTAAAACCGCCGAGAACCGTGGAACAGGGACTGTTCGGAAAGCCGACGGTGCTGAATAATGTAGAGACGTTCGCCAATGTACCGATGATCATCACAGAAGGGGCACAGTGGTTTAAAGGGATCGGACCGGAAAAGAGTCCCGGAACCAAGGCGTTTGCCCTGACAGGCAGTGTCAACCACACGGGCCTGATCGAGGTGCCTATGGGAACGACGCTCCGGGAAGTGATCTATGACATCGGCGGAGGAATCAAGGGAGACGGAGAATTCAAGGCGGTACAGATCGGAGGACCGTCCGGAGGATGTCTGATCACACCGCACCTGGATGTAAATCTGGACTTTGATTCCCTGAAAAAAATGGGTGCCATGATCGGTTCCGGAGGCCTTGTTGTCATGGATGACAGCACCTGTATGGTAGAAGTGGCACGGTTTTTCATGAACTTTACCCAGAATGAAAGCTGCGGAAAATGTGTTCCCTGCCGGGAAGGAACCAAGCGAATGCTGGAGATACTTGAGCGGATCGTAGAAGGAAAAGGGAAGCCTGAAGATCTGGATCTTTTAGAGGAACTTGCCACGACGATCACAGAGACGGCGCTCTGCGGGCTGGGAAAAAGTGCTGCCCTGCCTGTCATGAGTACCTTAAAACTGTTCCGCGATGAGTATGTGGAGCATGTGGTTGACAAGAAGTGCGCTTCTCATAACTGCAATGCCCTGAGAAGATTTATCATCAGCCCGGAACGCTGCAAAGGATGTTCCAAATGTGCAAGGAACTGTCCGGCAGATGCCATCAGCGGACGGATCAAAGAGCCGTATGTAATTGACAATGATAAATGCATTAAGTGCGGGGCTTGTGAGAGTGCCTGTGCGTTTGGTGCGATCCATATTGAAGGGTAGGAGGGGAAGAAGATGAGTTATATGACAATCAATAACAGAAGGGTAGAGTTCACAGATGAAAAAAATGTTTTGTCTGTCATCCGAAAATCCGGGATCGATCTTCCTACATTCTGCTATCATTCCGAACTTTCCACATACGGTGCATGCCGGATGTGTGTGGTGGAAGATAACCGGGGAAGGATCTTTGCATCCTGCTCTGAGACCCCAAGGGATAAGATGGTAATCTATACGAATACCCCAAGGCTTAAGCATCACAGAAAAATGATCATCGAGCTTTTGCTGGCCTCCCACTGCAGAGACTGTACGACCTGTACGAAAAACGGTGTCTGTGTCCTGCAGAAATTGTCCAGACAGCTGGGCATCAAGGAGGTGCGCTTTGAGAAAAATAAAAAGCAGCTTCCGAAGGATTTGTCTTCCGAATGTATTATCCGAGACCCTAACAAATGTATTTTATGCGGAGACTGCGTGAGGACTTGCGATGAAATTCAGGGCATGGGAATCCTGGACTTTGCATTCCGCGGGTCAAAAATGCAGGTGACAACGGCTTTTAACAAAGACCTGGCACAGACGGACTGCGTGGGATGCGGACAGTGCCGTGCGGTCTGTCCTACCGGAGCCATTACGATCAAGCAGGACATTGAAAGAGTCTGGGAAGCGCTGTCTGATCCGGAAAAACGGGTTGTTGTCCAGATTGCTCCCGCCGTGCGCGTAGCCGTGGGAGACAAGTTCGGAATTCCGAAAGGAGAGAATGTCCTGGGGCGTCTTGTAGCCGCACTCAGAAGGATCGGATTTGATGAAGTCTATGATACAAACTTCGGCGCAGACTTAACGGTCATGGAAGAATCCAAAGAACTGGTAGAACGGCTTGAATCCGGTGATAATCTTCCGTTATTCACTTCCTGCTGTCCTGCATGGGTGAAATTTTGTGAGAACCGGTATCCGCAGTTCAGAAAAAATATTTCAACCTGCCGTTCTCCTCAGGAGATGTTCGGAGCGCTGATCAAGGAAGAGGCACGGATGGGTGAGGCAGACGACTCAAGGAAAACTGTGGTCGTATCGATCATGCCGTGTACCGCAAAGAAAGCAGAAATCACGAGGCCGGAACATTTCAATGAAGGGGAACAAAATGTAGACTATGTTCTGACAACGACCGAGGCATCCCGCATGATTCAGGAGTCAGGGATAGACCTTACTCAGGTAGAGCCGGAGGCTCTGGATATGCCGTTTGGAATCTCTTCCGGGGCAGGAGCAATCTTTGGTGTGACCGGAGGAGTGACAGAGGCTGTCCTGCGCCGTCTGATGAACAGCGACCGGGCAGAAGATCTGGAGGCCATCAGTTTTACCGGTGTCCGGGGCGTGGACGGGATCAAAGAAGCTTCCGTTAAGCTGGGAGACAGGGACGTAAAGATCGCGGTAGTCAATGGTCTCAAATGTGCCTCAGAGGTACTGGATAAATTGGATGCGGGAGAGATCTATTATGACTTTGTTGAAGTCATGGCATGCAAGAGAGGATGCATTACCGGAGGAGGCCAGCCTGTGCCGATCGGGCCGAGGACAAAGAAAGCGAGAGTTGAGGGTCTGTATAAGATCGATAAGATGGCCCAGATCAAGCTTTCCAGCCAGAATCCGATTGTGGCGACCGTTTATGACGGAATTCTGAAAGGGAAGGAACATAAACTGCTCCACAATGAAAAATAGTATAATAGAAAATGGAACGCTTCTTCAAACGGCGTTCCATTTTTCTGTTTAACGGGAGAAAAAACGAGTGCAGCTATGAGGCAGATCAAAGGAGTTGGGATACTGCTCCTTTTCCGGCTGGTAAAGTTTTGGTATGGGAGAAAGGAAACAAACTGATCTTGAAGATCCTTTAAACAAAATATATCATAAAGAAAAGCGGATTTTATTTTCTTAGAAGGGAGAAACATATGAGAATAGATATGAAAGAATTTACCGGAAAATGTACCTGTGGGAAGGAGCACCGGCTGAAGGTGAAGGATATGATCCTGGAGCAGGGGGCACTGCAAAGGATACCGGAGTTTTTACAAAAAGATCCTTATACCCAGTACCGCAATTTCGCAATGGTCTGTGACGATCATACATATGAGGCAGCGGGAAAAGAAGTTGAGAGACTCATCCGCGGGATCAAGGTTATAAAACTGAATCCTGAAAATCTCCATGCCAATGAGATCGGTGTACAAAAAGTCCGGAAAGCATTGGAGCAGATGGAAGGCATCGACTGCCTGATCGCAGTTGGCTCCGGAACCATCCATGATCTCACAAGGTATCATGCATATGAAGATCAGATTCCATTCATTTCCGTGCCTACGGCAGCCAGTGTAGACGGATATGTTTCCACAGTAGCCGCCATGTCATGGTACGGGTTTAAAAAAAGTATGATTGCGGTCTCACCGATCCTTGTAGTCGCTGACAGCCGCGTAATCGCTCATGCACCAATGCGTCTGACGGCCTCAGGTGTGGGGGACCTTCTGGGAAAATATACGGCGCTTGCAGACTGGAAGATCACACATCTCTTAAACGGTGAATCTATCTGCAGCAGAATCTGCAGCATGGAGTATGAAGCTTTGGATAACTTGAAAAAATCATTGGAAGGGCTGATACGAGGAGAAATTGCCGCATATGAAGAATTAATGTACGGGCTGCTTCTATCGGGCCTAGCCATGCAGATGACAGGGAATTCCCGTCCGGCATCCGGTTCGGAGCATCATATGGCACATTTTTGGGAAATGGCAGTTATCAATGAGGAAATCAGTGCGTATCACGGAGAAAAAGTCGGAGTTGGGCTTGTTTTGGCCAGCGATATATACCATAAGGCGGCTGATTATTTAAGACAGGGTAAGTTTGAGATCAAAGAATCTGTGGATGTGGAGACAGATCTGATTGAACGTATATTTACGAACAAAGAACTCTGTGAAAATATTAAAAAAACCAATGATCCGAATCTTCTGGATACGATAGATCCAGCAGTATTAAAGCAGAAGACAAAAGAAATCACTGCGATAATCGAAGAAATTCCGAAGCCGGAAGAAATAGAAGAAATGCTTCGGAAAGTGAACGGAACTGCTGGTCTTCAGGATCTTGGCTTTGATTTATCAATGAGAGAAAAGACGGCCAAAATCGCGCCGTATATCAGAGACCGCATTACATTTTTGAGGATATTAAAGTTTTATGACTTTTATGATAAAGTTATAAGGTAAAAATATGATTGCATATTGAAATGGGAGCCGCAGTGAATGCGGCTCTTTTTGTATGTCATTTTGACCAGTTTTCCGGCTTGCTGTCTCAGAAATGTAAGATTTTCTAACTTTCAGCAAAGCCTCCAAACTGGTCAAAATGGACATAGTTTCTTCTGGAGAAGGCTGATGAATAAAGAAACCTTATATTGAATAACCCATTTTATACAAAGAATACCTTTCCAGCAGATAATATGTCCATTTTCCACACGATTGGAGTGAGGCATTCTAAGAGCCGAACGGAAATCGTGTGGAAAATGTCTTTAGTCAAATTTTGTCCGGATGCATGGATATATTTTTAACCAGATAGTAAAAAACACTGTCAGAACAGGGGTAAGGCTTTTGTCTTGAGAATGAAAAGTGTGAACGATATACTGAATTCATACCACACAACATCCTAATTCATGAATTAGCAGAAGCAAAAAAACTATTCAAAAGGAGATTAAAATGGCAAACAAGGTAAATGACATTAAGAAGGAAATCGTTCTTTATGCAAAATTATTGGATGCAAAAGGCTTGGTGAATACACTAGAGGGAAATATATCAATTTTAGACCGTGAAACCGGAGAATTATATATCACACCTTCAGGGACTAGAAAAGCATTTGTAGACGAAGACATGGTAGCAGTTGTAAAAGACGGGAAACAGATTGCGGGAAGTGTGAACCGGTCCAGCGAATATCTGCTCCATGAGGCTGCACTGAAAGCAAGGCCTGACTGCAATGCAGTGGCACATATCCATGCTCCGTATTTAACAGCCTATGCGTACTGTAATCAGACAATTAAACTGAAATGTTCTACCACATTTTCCTTAGTTTTCGGAGAGATTCCGTGTCTGCCTTATGGAGAGGCGGGAACGATCCACATTGCAGATGGAATTGAAGAGGCAATGAAAGAACATGATCTGGTTTTGCTTGGTAATCACGGATGTGTAGCCGTTGGGCAGACATTAGAAGATGCAGTGAAAATTATCGAGGCGGCAGAGGAAGTATTGAAAATTGCGAAGATTGCAGGAGAAGTCGGCACGATCACAGATATTCCGGATGATAAATTGGAATCATTATTCGAACACCACCCGGGAAGCAAAAGAAACAGAAATAAGAAATAAGGAAGAGGAGGGAATTTTAAAATGAAAGCAGCAATTATGTACGGACCAAATGATATCAGGGTGGAAGAAACCGAGAAACCAGCATGCCCCAAAGGAGGGCTGTTGCTAAAGGTTAAAGCCATCGGACTCTGCGGGTCAGATATCAGAAACCTAACGACAGATTCGAGAAAGGGAGATTATCCCCACATTTATGGTCACGAGGTGGTTGGGGAAGTTGCGGAAGTTTCACCGGAGATTACTACATATGCCGTAGGGGACCGGCTTTATGTTTATCCGGTAGAACATTGTTTAAAGTGTGAAGCATGCAGGAGCGGCCACAGTGAAAACTGTGAAAATGCAGGAGACTATGCGAACCGTCAGGGAGGCTTTGCAGATTATCTCCCGGTGCCTCCGGAGCAGCTTAATGCAGATGCTGTATATCCAATCCCGGACGGGGTCGATTACAACAGTGCATCACTGGGAGAACCATTATCTTCTGTCTATGCATGTCAGGAAAACGTAAATGTCACTCTGGGAGATACGGTTGTGATCATAGGAGCCGGTCCTATCGGCTGTTTCCATGCACAGCTGGCAAAGATCCGCGGAGCTAAAAAGATCATCATGATCGAGATCAACGACAAGCGCTTAGAGACAGCAAAGCAGTTTGGAGTCGATCATATTGTGAACAGCACAAAAGAAGATCCGATCGAAGCCGTAAAAAGGCTGACCGGGGGAAAAGGAGCGGAAAAAGTGATCTCCGCAAATCCATCAACAGCTGCACAGTCACAGGCCGTTTTTATGGCAAAAAAAGGCGGAATCATCGTATTCTTCGGCGGAGTGCCTAAGGGAGCTTTGACAGAAATAGATTCAAACTATATTCATTATAACAGCCTGTGGATTTACGGACACTACGGTGCCAACAGCATGCAGGTGCAGAAATCTTATGAATTGGCAATTTCCGATGCTTTTCCGACGGAAAAATTCATCACTCATGTACTGCCGTTAAGTGAGATAAACAAGGGGATAGAGCTGACTAGAACAGGGGAGGCAATCAAAGTCGTATTGCTTCCGAATGAAGAATAGGAGATGAAAGATTATGGCAAAAGAATTGAAAATATTAGTGGCCTGCGGAAGCGGAGTGGCCACCTCTACCGTTGCACAGGAAGCGGTAAAGAAAATATGTAAGGATGCTGGGATTCCGGCAAAGATCATAAAAAGCACAATGACAGAAATCCCGGCAAAACAGGCAGATGTAGACATAGTTATGGTGACAACAAATTACCGGCAGAAATTAGAGAAACCTCTGATCAAAGTATTTGGGCTGATCTCGGGGATCAATGAGGATAAGATCAGGGATGAGATCATAGAAACATGCCACAGGCTTCAAAATGAAAATTAGTGATCAGCTTTAGAAAAGATAGGAGAGAGACATATGGATATTTTATTAAAAGCGGTTCAGGCTTTATTGAATATGGGTGCTGTTGCCCTGCTTCCAATCATGATCTGTATTCTGGGACTCGTGTTCCGGATGAAGTTTGGGGCATCGCTGAAGGCCGGATTAATGGTAGGAATCGGTTTCCAGGGATTGAGTTTAACGGTTGGTCTGCTCACAGCCACGATTGAACCGATTACACAATACTATCAAAAAATGGGAAGCGGTTTTACGGCCGCAGATATCGGATTTGCAGCCGTGGGCGGAGCCTCATGGACCGTACCGTTTGCGCCGATCGCGGTGCCGCTGATCGTAATCGCAAACTTTATCCTGCTGAGAGCGGGGCTGACGAAGGTACTGAATGTGGATATTTGGAATTACATTCATTTTCTGATCCCCGGAGCCCTGGCCTATGCACTTTGGGGAAACGCGGTGCTCGGCCTGGCAATCACAGTTGGACTTTCCATTGCAGCACTGTACGCCGGGCAGGCGATCGCACATAAATGGCAGGATTTTTTCGGCCTCGATGGAACAACCTGTTCAACCTTGTCTTTTACTACTTTTATGTATCCCTTATCTTGGGTCATTAACAAGCTGATCGACCATATTCCGGGAGTAAAAGACATCGATATTGACATGAAAAAGCTGGAAGAAAAGTTAGGCTTCTTTGGAGATCCGGCATTTGTAGGTCTGATCGTAGGAATTTTTCTGGGATTACTTACGAGACAGGCGCCTACAACGATCTTTGGAATTGGTATGGGAATTGCCAGTGTATTGATCCTGATCCCAAGAATGGTCTCTATCATGATGGAAGGACTTACACCGATCGGAAATGCAGCAAGTGCTTATATGAAAAAACATATGGGGGAAGATGCGGAATTATTCATCGGCATGGATGTGGCTCTGGGGCTGGGAGATCCCGCATGTATTACCTGTACTGCGATTTGTATCCCAATCACAATCTTATTTGCATTTATCATTCCGAATATGGTGTATTTCCCGATTGGACTATTGGGAATTGTGTGCTACACCACGGTTATGTGCGTGCTGGCCAGCAAAGGGAACCTGTTGAGGAGCCTGATCTGTTCCATCGCATCCATGTTTCTGATCACATTCTTTGTCAATATGTTTGTGCCGGAGTGTACAAAGATGCTTTCAGTGACGGGCCTGAAAATACAGGGAATGGTAGCGGACGGATCTTTTGGATATAATCTGGGAACCGTAATCATCTGCTTTATAAGTAAGCTTTTCGGAATGTAGATACAGCCATAAAACAAAGGAGTGACCGCAGTGAGTTCAAAAAATGTATACATAGCGACAGAGGGAAGTGCAAAAGACTGGGAAGAAGCGATCAGGATTTGCGGAACATGCATGATGGAACGTGGAAGTGTCAGCAGATCATTCACAGATTCCTGCATTGAAAGAGAGCGGGAATATCCCACAGGGCTGCCGGCCGGCATACCGGTGGCCATACCGCACAGTAAGGCAGAGGGGATAAAAGAAAATTGTATCTGCTTCTTAAGATTAGACCGACCGGTCCGGTTTTACAGGATGGATGACAGCGAAGAGTATATTGATACGAGGCTGGTGTTCAATCTGGCAATCAAAGGGGCAGATGATCATTTAGAGTTTCTTCAGAAGTTAATGCAGTTTGTACTAGATGAAGGCAGTCTGGAAAAATGCAGCAGCATGCCGCTGGAAGATATTACAAAACTGCTGGAAACAAAATTAGGATAAACTTGAAAGAGAATATGACATTATAGAGAGACAAAAATCTATAATGTCTGTTTCTTTTATTATAAAGAGGAAAGTGATATGCCATGAAACGACGAAGCACCGAGATAATGCAGGCAATACTGAGATCAAAGGAAAACGATATATCTGCAAAGCAGTTTATGTCCAGGTATGATATCTCCAGGAGAACGTTAAAAAATGATATTAATGAGATCAATGATTTCCTCAAGACGATCTCGATGGAGGAGATTTTAATAACTGAGGACGGAAGTTTCAAATTTGGGGGGGTGCTTGACAGAGAAACAGTAGAAAAGAACTTATATCAAATGGACATGTATATGTATAAACTGTCACCGGAAGAACGGCAGATTTATATTATGCTTGAATTGATTGCGAATCCCCATTACACGACGATGCACCGGTTTGCAGAGGAGCTCTATGTAAGCCGTATTACGATCATGAGTGACATCGACGCAGTCAAACAGATTTTGATACCCAGCGATGCAGAGCTTCTCTTGGACAGCGGAAAGGGAATCAAATTATCGTGCAGCTATGAGGCGTCATTGGAACTGCTGGTTTCACTCTATAAAAAAATCGCAGTTAATATTAAGAATGACGGATATTTCCAGAGATTGATGCTTGATAAAATGAAGATTCAGTATACATTTTCAGAGCTGTTTTCTTATATGCAGGATTATATGAAGATAAATAATCTGGTCTTCATTGAAGATATATTTTATGACATTGTTTTATATTTATTTGCAGCTTTTAACTTCCGTGAACGCGATCATGCCGGTACAGATAAACTGGTAACGGAAAAGTCGAAATTAACAAACATCGATCATATGATGCTGTATGCAGGCTACATGTTAGAAGTTCCGGTGACAGAAAAAATGATTGCCTGCTTCAGGACCTATATTGAAAAAAATAATTTATATTCGTTTGTAAAGACGGTAGACGAAGTTGAGCTGTATAAGATTATTATGTTTTTTGTTTCACAAATTGATCAGGAGCTCCGGTTAGAATTGACCAATGACGATAAATTAATTGATTCACTTTTGATGCATATTAAAAGCATGAAGGACTGGGGGAACTATGAAGTTGAATTCCCTAAAAATTATGATCTGCCCATGAATTATGAATTGCTGGAGACATTAGTAGAGAAATATTCTTATATTTTAGAATCTTTTTTATCTTATAAATTAAGTACCAATATGAAAAAATCAATCGTTATCCATATTTGTGTGGCGGTGATCAGAAACCGGAGATACTATATCCCGAAGCTTTCCATCGTGATTGTTTGTCCCGGCAGCATGGCTACGGGAAAATATTTGGAAGCACAGATTAAAAACTATTTTGATTTTGAAATTGCAGGCGTTCTTGCCGCGGGTGAAGTGGTCAGTGAACTGGAGCAAATGGAACAAAAGATTGATTTTATTCTATCGACAGTACATATTGAGGCAGACCAGTATAAAGTGATCACAGTCAATCCTTTTTTGACTATGAAGGATTTAAATTTAATCCAAAAAGAAGTCTTTCAAAGCCAGAAACAGATAAATTTGCCGGCAGAAAAGAAAAAGAAGAAAATATTGGAGGATCTTGAGGAATTAATGGATGATGACCGGCTGCCGGCAGAAATATATGACAAGATTGAATCTATGCTTATGGGCTTAAAAAAAGATCCGGAGGAAGAAAGTGCGATGGCAGAGCTGTTAAATAAAGAATTTATCACGATCCATGCAGCTCCCTGCAGCTGGAAAGAGGCCATAAGGCGTTCGGCAAAACCGCTTGAACAATTCGGCTATATTGAGCCGAGATATACACAAGAGGCAATAGAAAAAGTAGAAGAGTACGGAGACTATATCGTGGTCAGTCAGGGTGTGGCACTGGCTCATGCCGGGAAGGATTCCGGAGTGATACAGGATGGGTTAAGCGTATTGGTTTCAAAGGAAGGAATCTGTTTCAGGAAAGAACAGCATCAGGTGAACTTAGTCTTCTGTTTTGCTTCAACGGGAGAAAAGGAATATTTAGATCTGATCAAAGAGATCGTTGCTGTCGGCAAGGAACAAAAACGCCTTAAGAGAATATTAAAATGCAATACGAAAGAAGAGATATATCATGCTCTGATATTTGACCGGGTTCCGGACTCTACGCAGCGTTGATTGTATTCCCGGGAGTCTTTTTTTATAATAGCAGATGAGGTGAATTGATATGGACAGTCAAAAGATAGGAAAACTTATTAAAACATTGAGAAAAGAGAAACAGCTGACGCAGATGCAGCTGGCAGAGCACATGAATATCAGCGATAAAACGATATCAAAATGGGAACGCGGTTTGGGATGCCCTGATATTTCGTTTTTTCCGAAACTGTCCGGGGTTTTTGACGTAGACCTGGAAAAACTGCTCTCAGGCAGGCTCGATGTCAACGAAGTATTAGGAGGAAATATGAAACATATGCAATTTTATATCTGTCCAAACTGCGGTAATCTGGTGACTGCTCTGGCAGATACGGCGGTTTCCTGCTGCGGAAAGAAGTTAAGGGCAGTACAGGCCCGGAAAGCACCGGAAGATGAACGTTTGAAGGTGGAGTCTATTGAAAATGATTACTTTATTTCGTCTCCACATGAAATGACAAGAGATCATTATATCTCTTTTGCTGCGCTGCTGACGGGTGACAGTATGATGGTACGCAGACTCTATCCCGAATGGGATATGCAGACGAGGATTCCCGCTTTCGGTCACGGCAGGCTGTTCTGGTACTGTACAAAGCATGGACTGTATTATCAGCCGGTCTGATTACTTTTGGGGAATGAGCAAAAAGCAAATAACTGCTTAAACGCCATGTCTTTCGGGAGAAAACACAGAAATAACCTGTGTTTTCTCTTTTTTTGGCATTTTTTTGAAGTATCTGCATTTAAAACTTGAAACTGAGCAAATAATATGATACAATTTACAAAATGATGTTAATTGATTAAATGAATAATAAGGAGAGACGCCGATGATAGACAGAGATTTGACAAACCGGGAAAAACTGATCATGAAGTGTGTATGGGCAGAGAATCGGGAGATTTCCATTCAGGATCTTCAGGATAAACTGAAAGAAATGTTTGACTGGGATGCGAAAAGATCTACGGTCCGTACATTTTTAACAAGCATCGAAGGAAAAGGATTTGTTAAAATTGAGAGAAGAGGAAGATTTTCTTATCTCAAGCCTTTGGTAGACGAAAAAAAATACAAAAGAGAACAGGTACTGAAATTTGTTGATTTTTGGTATGGCGGTTCTAAAGTTGCACTGATCAAAGCTATAAAGGGCAAGAAACTGACAAAGGAGAAAGAAGAGTACCTTCGAAAGGTATTTAATGAGCCGGAAGAATAAAAACTGCAGGTAGATTGTTTCTGTACATCAATCAGCATTGTCAGATGATGACTGAAACTATGAGCCAGATACTTCAAGGACTGGCTCTTTTTTTCGTCCTGCCCGCTTTACTCTGACAAGAAGAACTGCTGTACGTTTTTCACACAGCAGCCCCTGCTTAAAAAATAATTATGTAGCGATAGTATCTGAGTTATTCAAGGCTCAGCGGTTCCTCATTAGAAATAGAAGTGCCGTCTTTTGTTTTTGCCACATAAAATACAGACAAATTTTCCGGCTGATAATAGATTTCCAATGATGACAGGGAATTTAATTTTACACCTTTTGATTTGATGTCCTCCTTCACTGCCTTTTCCACATCTGCGACGAGCACATTGTGACTCTGAAACTGTACTTCTGTATAGATTTTCATATTTTATCCTCCTTTCCTGCTTTAATTTTCTTATTATAAACCTTGTTTCATAAATATTCAAAGGATCAGGTGAAATATGAATATATTTTATTTTTTATGATTGACATTTTGATAAAAGAGAGCTATTATAAACATAACATATGAATGATTGTTCATATGAATGAATATAATAATAAAAAGGAGGGTGAGAAGTTGACAGTACATGATATAGACTGCTGTGATACCTATCAGGTCCATGATGACCTTCTGAAAACAGTAAATGAAAAAATGCCCGAGGAAAGTGAACTGCAGGATCTGGCAGACCTTTTTAAGGTCTTTGGAGATTTTACAAGGATCAGGATTCTGTTTGTTTTGTTTGAAGCAGAAGTATGTGTGTGTGACCTGGCGGAGGCTCTTGATATGACTCAGTCTGCCATTTCACATCAGCTGAAGATACTGAAGCAGGCAAGGCTTGTAAAATCCAGAAGAGAAGGGAAATCGGTTTTTTATTCACTGGCAGACGGTCACGTAAGAACGATCATCGCTCAGGGAAGAGATCATATTGAGGAATAATCATAATTAAAATGGGAGGATATTATGAAGAAAAAATTTAAGTTACAGGATTTAGACTGTGCGCATTGTGCAGCAAAGATGGAAGAGGCAATTAAAAAAATACCGGGAGTAAATGATGCCAGTGTAAGTTTTATGACTCAGAAAATGACGATCAGCGCAGAAGATGAAAAGTTTGATGAGATCATGCAGAAGGTTGTCAGTACCTGTGCCAAGGTTGAGCCTGACTGCAGGATACTCATCTAGCTGATAAAACCCGGATGGAACGGAGCCGATCCCTCACTCCGGGTTTTATTTTTTAATATAAGGAGACTATAATTATGACAAAAAAACATAAAAAGATGCTGATCCGGATCATCGCGGCATTTTTCCTGCTTGCAGGGCTGATGATTGCGGAACATACGGGAAAGCTGGAAAGTTTGGAAGGTTCATGGGCTTTGTTTGTGATTTATCTGATTCCGTATCTGGTGATCGGCTATGACATTATTTTCAAAGCAGCCAGAAATATCAAAAACGGACAGATATTTGATGAAAATTTTCTCATGATGATTGCCACGTTCGGGGCCTTTGGAGTGAAAGAGTATTCTGAAGCAGTGGCCGTTATGCTGTTTTATCAGGTGGGAGAGCTGTTCCAGAGTTATGCGGTGGGAAAATCCCGCCAGTCTATCTCAGAAATGATGGATATCTGCCCCGAATATGCGAATATTGAGGTTGACGGAGTGCTTACACAGGTTGATCCTGATGAAGTGGAAATAGGAAATTTTATTGTTGTAAAGCCGGGGGAAAGAATTCCTTTGGACGGTGTGGTCATTGAGGGGGAATCCCTGGTCGATACAGCCGCACTGACCGGCGAGTCCGTTCCAAGAAAGGCAGCCGCAGGCGATGAAGTGATCAGCGGGTGCGTCAACGGAAGCGGTACACTGAAAGTAGAAGTGACGAAAGAATTCGAAGACTCCACTGTTGCAAAGATTCTGGAACTGGTGGAAAATGCCAGCAGCAAGAAGGCAAATGTAGAAAATTTCATTACCAAATTTGCAAAATATTATACCCCTGTGGTAACGATCGGTGCTGTGATTCTTGCAGTACTTCCTCCGCTGATCTTAGGAGGAGGCTGGGGTGAATGGGTTCAGAGAGCCTGTATTTTTCTTGTCATCTCCTGTCCATGTGCGCTGGTGATTTCAGTGCCTATGGGATTTTTCGGAGGGATTGGTGCTGCCTCAAGGCTCGGTGTGCTGGTCAAAGGAAGTAATTATCTGGAAGCCGTATCTGAGATGACGACCATCGTATTTGACAAGACAGGAACTTTGACAAAGGGCGAATTTAAAGTGACGGAGATCCTGCCGCAGGGATGCAGCGAGGAGGAACTTCTTGAACTGGCGGCATTGGGTGAAGGATATTCGAATCACCCGATTGCAGGTTCTATCAAAGAGGCATATGGAAAAACAGCGGATATGAACCGTGTGTCCGACGCTGAGGAAATCGCGGGACACGGAATCCGTGTTTTGATCGATGGAAAAGAAATTCTAATCGGAAACGGCAAGCTGATGAGACAGCAGCACATCGACTATGTCTCCTGCAAAAGCAGCGGAACTGTCGTCTACGTGGCCTCTGAGGGAGTGTTTGCAGGTGCCATTGTCATTTCTGATACGGTAAAAGACGGGGCAGAAGAGGCAATCAAACGCATGAAGCAGGCAGGTGTTAAAAAATGTGTCATGCTCACCGGAGACAGGAAAGAGGCAGCTGAATCTGTTGCCGCACAATTAGGGATTGATGAAGTATACGCAGAACTCCTGCCGGGCGATAAAGTAGTTAAGGTGGAAAAGCTCCTGGAAAATCAGAGGGACAAAGAAAAGCTTGCTTTTGCCGGAGACGGTATTAATGATGCTCCGGTGCTTACAAGAGCAGATATTGGGATTGCCATGGGGAGCATGGGATCTGATGCGGCCATAGAAGCCGCGGATGTAGTATTGATGGACGACGATGTCAGAAAGATTGCCTCCACCGTTCATATTTCAAGAAAAACACTGCGGATCGTGAAACAAAATATTGTGTTCGCTTTAGGGGTGAAGGCTCTTGTATTGGCTCTTGGCGCAGCCGGAATGGCAAATATGTGGGAAGCGGTCTTCGCAGATGTCGGAGTATCTGTAATCGCAATTCTTAATTCCATGCGAGCGCTGAAAACCGATGACAAAGAATAAAAGAAAATTAAGGGAAAAATCCTGATTATATGATATGATGCAGCAAAACAGAAACATGATCCTGTTTTGCTGCATTTTTCTTTTTTACCTCTCAGGAAAGAGACTCCGTGACTTCTTTGAACTGAAAAACACTACGGGAACAAAGAAAAGCCTTATAAATACTGCATTTAAATGAATGAGCAAGAGGAAATATTGAAGGATTTACGACAATAGCACAACAAATGAAAGAACATTGTATAACGACTTATACTAAGAAATGCAGAGATATGGAGAACGATACTTGAAATAGAATGTCTTTTTCTATACTGTGAAGTAAAGAAACGACAGTAAGCGAACATACCGAATTTATTCTATTGCTATGTTTGATGAATGCTGAAATATTATAGACAGGTGCTTAAAAATAGTGTAAAATTAACTTGTATTAGGAAAAGAAAAATACTTTTTAATTTTGTATAAAAAGGGGTTGACAGACATGCTTAGAAACTGGTATACTATGACAGACAGACAGACAGACAGACAGACAGACAGACAGACAGACAGGTAAAGTCTGCCTTTTTTTGCGTACAAACTATATAGACATACCAAAAGCACAGATACACTAATTATATGGTGATCTGTGTCTTTTTTGCGTTCTGTAGAAAAATGAGTGAAAAGAGGAAAGAAATATGTATAAAGAAAGTGTCAAGAAGAATTCTCGTTACACAATGTCAAAATTTGTGTGTGTGGTTTTTGTACTAATTTTAATATTAAATTGTATGTCTTTGCAAATTAAAGCAGAAGGAAATACGAATGGGGATATAAAAGATAGTGAATATAATCCAAAATATACCATTCAACATTATTTAAATTATCCAGCGATGGCTTTGGACATTCCAAATTCTGGTGATAAGGCGGGAATGGATTTAGTAAATGCGCAAGCATCTAAGACAGATACGATGATTGTATGGCGAACAGATGCTTCACGGGAAAATAATTTACCACGTAATTTTAAGAAACAAAATAGTTATGGAGAGAACCATGGTGTGGATGAATTATATGAACAAAGTCCACATTCGCAACTAAACTTAAATGATGATGGAACAGTAAAAACAGAAAATGAATTACGAAAATTGTTTGCTGATGAGGAAACATATTTCTTTGAAAAATCACAAATGCGATTCATGAATAAGCTTTATAATGATAAAAGTGAAAATCATTATAATAAGAATTATACATTAGAACAGGTTTGGCTTTTGAAAGAAGGTAAGGATAAAGATAGTACCAATGAAGAGGATTTTTATGTCTTAGATGCACCTGTAATGGATGATGGAATCCATCATGATCCTTCTAAGTTTACTTTCACTAACTATAAGGACAATCCAGCATTTAATTCTACAAAAACTACAAATGCTGATGGTGTGAAATATATTGGAGATTCAAAAGACGGTTATACGATTTTAATTACTGAAGATACGGTCATTCGTCTAGTTTTTGAACCAACTGCAGAAGAAAATTATAATTATGATGCAGTGAATTTTTTCGATTATGATATAACGGATGGATGGATTTATACTACAGAAAAAGCAGCTGCATTAGCAAGAGATGGTCAAGAGGTAGATAATATAAGCAAAAAGGTTGATAAGGCAATAGAAGCACAAACTTTAGATCAATTAGTTTCAAACAGTAAATTTAATGTAGATGGTAAACTTCCAACTTCTTATCAAAGCAAAGATGAATTGAAAAATGTAACATTTTATGCAAACACAGCAAAACAAGGTATAAATAACCGAAATAATCTTCCTGCTGGAGCAGAGCAAAAATTTGCTTTTGGAAACGATAATGCTGGGACTGGATTAGGAAAGAATACTTGGAATGATCCTAACGGTGTAGCGGCATCATTAAATATGACTAATGCAGGAAATCGTGCTGGAACCAGTAAATGGGGTACTACATTCTATGGTCCGAGTCTTCGAGGGGCAACATTTAGTTTGGGTCAAGGCGTCAATGAAAATGGAAGTATTAAGTGGAGTGAGGGGGTAAATGCACCTCCAATCTTTTCAACAGCTAAAGATACTTTGAATTCAGATGGTATAGATAATCCAAATGGAATACAAGGGAAAACGGAATATTTAAAATATAGTGGATATGGGACAGAAAATTCCAAAGAAAACTATAACTTACAGTTTTCTCGTCTTGGAGGTACATATACTTTATCTGGAGTTAAGAACAATAAAGGGAAACAAGTCAGCAGTAAGTTGGATAAAATTTCCAAAAATAAATCATCTCTTTATTCAAATGAATTTTGGCCGATGGATTATGCTTCATCATATGGAACTGATGGACACGATCTTAAATTTGGAAATTTAAATTCTAAAGATCTTAGAAATTTTGTAGGAATTGATGGTTCTGGAGCTAAAGTATCTGGAGCCCTTCCAACAAGTGATGATCAAAATAATGATCATAATTCTTACTTTGGTATGACAACATATTTTGACTTTGTGTTACAACCTGGATATTGTGGACCATTGAATTACTTCTTTTATGGAGATGATGATTTATTAGTGTTCTTGTCAGAAACAACTGTTTCTGAGGATGGGACAGTTACAGTTGATCATACTAACAGTGTACAAGTGGCAGACATGGGTGGAGTTCACTCGTCATTAGGTATGTACGTAGATTTATGGGAATTTATTGATGGAGCAGAAGATATAAAAAATAGTGATGGAGAGATAATTGCCACAGGTATTCCAAATAAAGATAATAAGAAAACATATCGTTTATCTGTATATTACACAGAAAGAGGAGCATCTGGATCTTCATGCTATATGAGATTTACAGTTCCATTTGAAGAGTTAGCTACAAATCCAATTACTTTTGATCAGGCAATTCAAATTGAGAAAAATGTTAAGAGCAATTCAAAAGAAGATAAAGGTGTATATGCATTTCAGTTGGATTTAACGACACCTAACGGAAATTCTATGGTTAATCAATATCCATATAAGAGATATGATGCAAATGGAAAAGAAATTAGTACTTCTAATGCTTCAATTGTCAGTGGAACAAAATTTTTTTTAAAGGATGGAGAGAAAGTGCTGATTTCTCATTTGCCAAAAGATACTGATAAGGATTTGGAGAAAGGCTATGGATATAATGTAAGAGAATTAGGAAGAGTAGATTCATCTAGTACAGGATACCCTGATAACTTGAATCCAAGTAATGTTACAGTTATTCCATTGACTCCAAAAGATTCAACAACCTTTATGACAGGAACAATTAAGGATGGATTAGGTCAAAAATTAACATTGGGTGTTGATTATGGGGATGAATTTGATAAAAACAATTATGTTCGTTTTATTAATGCCACAGACCCTGGAATGTTAGAATTAGAAAAGCAATTATCTGTTGATACGCAATCAACAGATAAGGATTTCAATTTCAACGTATATTTCACAAAAGCAGATGGGACGCCTTTGAACTCTTTATCATGGTTTAAAAGCCCGACTGATGTTGAGAGTCCAAACTGGGTTGAACAATCAGATATTGAGTTGCAAGATGGTAAAGGCGTGTTATCAATTAAAGCTGGTGAAAAGGTTTTGATTTATAATTTACCAAAAGGGGCAACCTATACCATTACAGAAGCCAAAAACACATATTATGGGGTCAAAGAGATTGTTACTACAGGAAGTGGAAAGATAAATAAAGACGAAGCTTCTGGAAAGGTTACCGGAACTATTATAGTGGATGAGAATGTGACCGAGATGGATCAAAAAAAGCCATCTAATACCATTAAATATGTCAATGCAAAAACAGAAACAGGTGGCTTGACAGTAACAAAACAAGTTTCGGGAACACACGGCGATAAAGACAAGGAGTTCCATTTCACGGTTACGCTTGATGATAAGACAATCAGCGGAAAATTTGGAGATATGGACTTCGCGGACGGCGTGGCTACATTCACATTGAAACACGGGCAGAGAGCAACAGCTGTGAGACTTCCTGCTGGTATCGGATATACAGTAGAAGAAACAGAAGCCAACCAGGACGGCTATGTGACTACTTCTACTGCTGACAAAGGAACAGTTCCAGAGAATGGTAATGTGGGAATCAAGTTTATCAACCACAAGGAAGTGACATCAGAGAAGCCATCCACACCTGATAAACTTGATACGCCAGACAGTCCAAAAACGGGTGACAGAACAAATATAGTGTTATATATATCATTGTTCGCAATAAGCGGACTATTAATCGCAATTCTAATCGTATTGAAGAAAAAGAAAATATTGGAGAACCGAAAAAGATCTTGAAATAAGATTGTAACGGCTACACAACTCACATTGACGGAGTGATCCAGACACGGTGGCGGGGAAATCTCAGGATTTTTCCGCCATGCTTGCAAGTGGCTGGTTCACTTCGTCTGTGAGCGAGCCTGTGGCGAGCTTTATGTAGCCCCGTTATCTAACAAGGGAGGGGGCACAGGAAACACTATACACTAACAGGTGGAAAACGTCATGCTCGATTGTATGACGGCTGGCGGTGTGATAAAACGGGTTGACTTGGACACGGAGATTAAAAACCGTTTTGAAAAATACATGAAGAATTATATCTGTTTTGTAGACAGAAAGAACGGCTAGCCAAAAAGTCAATGGAAAATAAGTGAGGATTGCGCATGGTTTATAGGCGAAAACAGAGAACTGATACACTTAACTACAAAGCCAGAGCCTTATACCTTACAAAAAGCTTTACATTGGCTACATAGACAGGCAGCACCTACAATAAAAATGGTATGACATTTTCCACACGATTTTCGTTC